>Ga0233424_10001597_pt1 | contig 18973 bp, 14 predicted proteins | sample Watercolumn_Towu_FD_181011 | JGI IMG/M metagenome (GOLD analysis project Ga0233424, IMG submission 181011) | Freshwater microbial communities from Lake Towuti, South Sulawesi, Indonesia - Watercolumn_Towuti2014_125_MG | ecosystem: Environmental > Aquatic > Freshwater > Lake | place: Indonesia...
CCTGCTCGTCGGCGACGCGTCAAAGGCGGAGAAGGTGCTCGGCTGGAAGCGCGAGGTCGACTTTCCGACGCTCGTCGAGATGATGGTGCGTCACGACCTCGATCTCGAAGCCAAGCGCGCGAAGTAGACGCGCAACCCGACGGCGAACACCGCGAGCGCCACGAGCGCGCTGGCAATCAACGCGAGCTCGACCCGCAAAAACAACTCGTCGCTCGACCACGCGGCGGTCGCGGCGAACGCGGCGAAGCTCGCCACCCAGCCGAGCGCGACGAGCACGTGGCCCGACATCGACAACACCGACTGTGCGCACGCCTGGGCGATCATGTACACCGCGCTCGCGAACGCAAGCAGCGTGATGGTGCGCCGGTCGATGCCGCCGTCGTACACGAGCTCGAGCACCCACGGCCCGGCGACGAACGCCCCCACCACGCCGACCACGCCGACGCCGCCGACCAAGACGAAGAGCCGCCGCAGCACGTCGCGGAACTCGCGCGAGTCGCCGGTCGCGGCAAGGCTCGCCAGCCTCGGCAGCATCGCGGCCTGCACCGCCTGGAACAAAAAGAGCGGCACGCGCGCGAGCAGCACCGCGTTGGCGAAGCGCGTGACGAGCGCGGGGTCGCTTCCTTTACCGAGGATGTCGACGGTGAGCGGCCCGGCGTTGATCAACGCCCCCGCACACAGCGTGCCGAGGAGCAGCCAGCCGAGGTTCGGCGCCAGCTCTGCCCATGTGGCCGCGCTTCCTTCGTCGGTGCGCAAGCGTCCGGAGGCGAACGCCGACACGGCGATGGTGAGCGGCACCGCGGCCACCATCAGCGCGTACGCTCCGACGCGTTCGAGCCCGACCACGAGAAACACGGCGGCGGCGACAACGCGCAGCAGTCCGTCGAGCGCGATCATCGCGCTGTAGAGGCGGAAATGCCCCAGCCCCGAGCAGATGCCGCGCGCGATGTGAAACGGCGCGTAGCCGACCAAGGCCACGGCCAGCGCGACGGTCACGACGGCCGAGCCCTCGAAGAGATCTTCGGTCAGTCGGTTGCGCGCCAACGCGACGACCGCGACGAGCGCGACGGTGATGGCGGCGGCGACCGGCGCGACTTTGCGGATGACCGGCCGCACCCCGTCGCCGAGCGCGCGACGGTGGGCGACGGCGCGGCTGACTTCTTGTTCGAGCGGGAGGAAGAATCCGGGCACGAGGGCGAACATCACGAACCACAGCGAGACGATCGGCTTGAACCCGTCTTGTCCGAGTGCATCTTGGCCGAGGCGGAAAAAGACGTAGATCGAGACGCCGCCGACGAGCAGCCCGGTGCCGATGGTGAGGCTGCCCGACGGCAGCGCGTCGCGCGCGCTGCGCGTTTCGGCATTTTCGTGTTGCGCCAAGCGCGGCAAGGCTACTTGGCTACGCAGTTCAGACCGCGGTGGTGGTCTCCGCGGTGTCAGCCTGGGCGTCGCCGCGCTGCATGAAGCCGCGCACCTTGGCGGTGGCTTCGTCGATCACGCGCTGCGCGGTCGCCTGCGCTTCGTCGCGCACGCGGGGCATCGTGTCGTCGAGGCGCTGCTTCACGCCGGCGAGACGCTCGCGCGCGTCGTAGCGGCGGGCGTTCACGCGCTGGGCGGCGATGACTCCGACACCGACGGCGACGTACGCGGCGTCGCGCGCGACCTTGGCCGCCGGGGCCACGACCTTGCGCGCCTGCTCGACGGGGAGGCGGCGGGCGATGTCGTTGCCGAAGCGCTCGACGGACTCGCGCACGTTGGCGTTGCGCGGGTCGAGTTTCGCGAAGTCCACATTCGGCAGCGCGATCTTCGGAAGCTCGATTTTGGGGAGATTGACCTTGCGAAGGTCGAGCGCGGTGAGGTCGAGGGCTCGCAGCGGGTTGGTGAACTTGATGGCGGGCATGTGGGTCTCCTGGTTCGTGTGGTGGGTTGGGGTTTCAATCCAACCCCACCCTAAGTTGACCTGCTAACTTTTGCAAGCACATCGCGAACATTCGTATGTGGCATCCGTCATCGTTAGGCTGACGGGGTCGTGACGACCCCCAACGAGGAGCGCCCGACGCCGTCGGACGTGGCGGAACGGGCCATGGCGGAGCCAGCCGCGCCGGAACGAGTCGCGCCCGAATCGGCCGCGGCGGAGCCAGGAACGGCGCAGCCCGACCCCCAGGCCCCGCCCGTGGTGGCCGTCATGGTCGTCCACGAGCCCGGCGACTGGCTGGGCGACACCCTGCGCAGCATCGCCAGCCAGGACTACCCGAACCTCGCGCTGGTCGCCCTCGTCACCAGCCCGTCGCCCGCCGAGGTGCCCGACCAGATCCGCGCGATCGTGCCCGGCGCCCTCGTGCGCACGGTGGAGGGCAACCCTGGCTTTGGTCCCGTCGTCAACGAGGTGCTGGCGTTGGTCGACGGTCGCGACGGGTTCTTTCTGGTGCTGCACGACGACGTCGCGTTGCGCGACGATGTGGTGTCGTCGCTGGTCGACGAGGCGTTCCGGTCGAACGCCGCCGTGATCGGCCCGAAATTGGTGGAGTGGGATGCGCCCGACGTGCTGCAACACGTCGGGCTCGACAGCGACCGCGCGGGTCTGCTGGTGGATACGGTCGACCCGGGCGAGCGCGACCAAGAACAGCATGACGCGGTGCGCGACGTGTTCGCGCTGCCGTCGGCATGCATGCTGGTGCGCAACGACGTGTTCCGCGAGATCGGTGGTTTCGCGCCGAACATTCCGTTCCTCGGCGAAGAACTCGACTTGTGCTGGCGCGTGCACCTGCTCGGCGCGCGCGTGGTGGTGAATCCGTCGGCAGTGGTGCGCCACCGTGGGGCATTCGCCTCGCGCGCCGTCTTGCTGAACGCCGACGTGCGCGCGGCTCGTCACCGCGTGCGCACCGCGATGACGTGCGCACCGCTCGCGCAACTTCCGCTCGTGGCCGTGCGCGTGCTCGTCGGCTCGCTGGTCGAGACGGTCGTCGGGGTGTTCAGCGGTCGCCACCACGTCGGGCTGGCCGGTCTGCGCGCCGCAGCTGCGCTCGTAGTGGATGCCCCGCTCGTCGTCGCTCGTCGTCGAGCGCTGCGCTCGTTGCGTCGAGTACCGGGTCGCGAGGTCACCAGCCTGCAGTTGCGCTCGAGCGCGCGACTCGCTGCGTTCGCCCGCCATCGTCGCGCGGTGCGCGAGCAACAGACGTCGGAAGTGCCGGCAATCGGTGCGAGCCCGGCGCCGGTGGTGCGCGCCACCACGCTCGTCGGTCTGGCGTTGCTCGTCGCGATCGTCGTCGGAAGTCGTGGCATCATCTGGGGCGGCACGAGCTCGATCGGCGAACTCGTTGCGCTGCTGCCGAGCGAGATGTCGGTGGCCGACGCCGCGCGGTCGTATCTCGTCGGATGGTCGCCCGGATGGTTCGGCACCACGGGCGCGGCGCCGACGTATCTCGGGGCGATGGCTGTGCTCGGTGCGCTCGCGTTCGGCAACTACGCCGCGCTGCTGACTGCCATCGTGGTCGGCGCGTTCGTGGTTGCCGCAGCCGGCGCGTGGCGCCTGGCCGGCGCGATTGGTGACGCGCGCGTGCGGATGTTTGCCGCCGTGGTGTATGTCGCCGTGCCCGTCGGCGTGCTCGCGGTGCGCGACGGCCGGCGCGGCGCGCTCGTGGTGTGGGCGTTGTTGCCGTGGATGCTCGATTTCGCCCGGCGTATCGCCGGCCTCGCGCGCGAGTCGCGCGACGCCGTGCGCGAGTCGTCGGTGCGCTCGGCCGGGGCGCGCCGCGCACAATTGATCGCTTCGCTCGCGTTGCTCGTCGCGGTCGCATCCACGTTCGAGCCCGCCGCCTTGGTCTTGGTGGTGATGTCGTCGGTCGCGCTCGTGTGCGCCGCACCGTTCACCTCGACGCCGTGGCGGGCGACTGCCTGGCTCGTCGTCGCGCCGTTGTCCGGAGTGGTCGCTGCGGCCGTGCTCCACTTGCCGTGGTCGGTGCGGTTCGTCGACGCAGATTGGTGGACTGCTCTGGTCGGCGCGCAGCCACCCGTCGATTCTGTGTCGCTCGTCGACATCGCCTCGCTGGGCGTCGCCAATCCGGTCTGGCGGTGGATGCTCGCGGCGGCGTACGTGCCGGTCGTGGTGATGGCGCTTGCGGCACGCGGCGCGCGCGGCGCGTGGGTGGCGCGGGCGTTCGCGCTGGCCGCCATACCGCTCGTGGTACTGCTCGCCGTCGATCGCGGGCTGCTCGCCGCGTCGCTGCCCGAGCCGCTCGTCTTGCAATCGCTCGCCGCGCTCGGTGTGGCGCTCGCGGCCAGCGTCGCCTTCGCCGACTTTCTCGACGGCCGGGCAAGCGCCTTGTCGTGGCGCCAGTTGGCGGCGTTGGTGTCGGTGGCGGCGGTCTGCGCGGCGTGCGCACCGAGCCTCGTCACGGTCGCAAACGGCCGCTGGCTGCAACCGCAAGACACGCTCGGCCGTCTCGTCGCGCAACTGCCCGACGACTCGTCGGGTGACTACGCAGTGCTCTACATCGGCGACGCGCGCTTGCTGCCGGTGGCGGCTGCGTCGCTCGAGTCGCCCGACTGGTTCTCGGTCGCCGACGCCGGCCGCGCGTCGGGGATTTCGTACGGCATCGTGCGCGACGGCGGCGCGAGCGGCCTCGACGCGCTGCCCGCCACGCCGAGCACGATGACCGCCGCGCTGCACCGTGCGGTGACCGTGCTCGTGACCGGCGAGTCGTTGCGCGCCGGAAGGCTGCTCGCCCCGCTCGCGGTGCGCTTCGTCGTGGTGCCGCTGCGCGACGAGACGCTGCACGCGCGCCGCGCGTCGCTGAACGGCGGGGTCGGGGCCGGGCTCGTCGCGCGGCTCGCCGACCAACTCGACTTTCGCCGACTCTACACCGCGGCCGACCTCGTGATCTTCGAGAACACCTCCGCCCTCGCGACCCAGTCGCTGCTCGACGAGCGTGGAAGCGTGGCGAGCCAGCAGGCGAGCGAGGCCGAATTGCTCGCCGAGCCGCTCGATTCGCGCGGCAGTTTCGTCACCGGTCTCGCGCCGCAGCGCGCCAACACCGGCCAGATGTCGGCGGGCACCGTGCACCTCGCCGTGCCGTTCTCCGACCGTTGGTCGCTGCGCGTCGACGGCGCGCGCATCGCGCCTCGCGTGGCGTTCGGTGCCACGACGGCCTTCGACGCTCCGGTCGCCGGCACCGCGCAGCTGCGCCTCGCACCGAGCCTCGCCCAACGACTACTCGTCGCGCTGCAGGTCGCGCTGTGGTTGGTGGTGCTCGCCATCACGTTCAACCCGAGCCGATTCCGCGGTCGCGTTCGCGCCGCGCGCGAAGTGGTTGAGGTGTCGCTGCGCAGCGACGATCGTCGCAGCGGGGTTGCGCACGATGCGCCAGTCGGGGCAGCGTGATGTCCGAACAGCGTGCTCCCCGTACCGCCGTCTCGCGCGGCGCGCCGTTCGGCCTGCGCGCACGGCACGCGGCGGTCGTTGCCGTGGTCGCGGCGACGGTGGCGGGCGTCGTGGCGATGGCGCGCGTGGTGCCACAGGACGAGACTGCATCGGGTATGTCGCGCCGCGCGGTGCCCGAGTTCCGCGCCGACGCAAAAGCCTCCACCTGGTTCTGCCCGGGCGTGCCGGGCAACGACGATTCGATAAGCGGGCGCGTTGTCGTGTCGAACTCCGGCGAAGTGCCCGTCGGCGGCACCATCACGCGTTTCGCGCAAGACGGCACCGCGCGTCGCCAGCGCTTCGCGGTCGCCGCGCGATCGACGCTCGAGGTCGATGCGCTCGCGGGCGTCGAGTCGCCGTTCGTGTCGACGCTCGTCGAGTCGCAGGGTGCGGCGCTCGCGGTGGAGCAGCGCACGCTGCATCGCGCGGGCGACGCGGTGGCGCAGTGCGCGTCGTCGCCGTCGGGCACGTGGTTCTTGGCCGACGGATTCACCGGCGCCGACAGCATCGAGCAGGTGGTCGTCACGAATCCGTCGCTTGACTCCGCGATTCTCGACGTCACGTTCGTGACCGCAATCGGCGAGCGCGCGCCGCAATCGCTGAAAGGCGTGGTCGTGCCGCCCGAGTCGGTGCGGGTGTTCGACATGGCGGCGCTCGATGCCCGCAACGAGGCCACCGTCGCGGTGTCGGTGGTGGCCTCCGTGGGGCGCGTGGTGGTCGGGCGCTCGCAGCACTATCTCGGTCGCGGCCGGCTCGGCTACACCATGTCGCTCGGTGCTTCGGCGACGAGCGATCGCTGGTATTTCGCCGACGGCACGAAGAACGCCGAGGTCGCCGAGGAGTTCGTGGTCTTCAACCCGTATTCCTACGACCAGCAACTCACCTTCATCGTCGCCGCCGACGACGGCACGGCGCTCGACCCGCTCACGGTCACCGCTCCGGCCAAACGCGTCACGAAGTTCGCGCCGACCGCGCTCGGTGCGCTGCCTGACGGCCGCTACTCCGCCGTGGTGTCGGCAACCCCGGCCGGTGCGTCGGCGTCGGAGCAACCCGGAGTCGTGGTCGAGCGGGTGAGCACGCGCCAGTCGGGCAAGTCGACGGCGAGTTCGGTGTTGCTCGGGGCTCCGCTGCCTGCCGCACGTTGGGTGGCGCCGTCGGGAACCGCGGTGATCGGCGACGACTCGCTGCGCGTCTTCAACCCGGGTGCCGCCAGCGCGTCGTTGCGCATCACCTATCTCGGGCCCGCCGGCGCGGTGGCGGTGGAGGGCTACGAAGAAGTCGCGCTCGCGCCGGGTGCGAGCGTCAGCATCGCGCTTGCGCCCGAGGTGGCGGCGACATCGCTGTCGGTGGAATCGAACGAGCCGATCGTGGTCGCGCGCCGCGTGTCGCGCGGTGCCAAGCAATCACTCGATTCTGCTGCGTCGCTCGTTGCCGTCGCGAGCGGGGTGGTGAGTGGCGCGGCGAATTGCGCGGCTGGGGAGCGCTGCTGACGATGGAGGATGTGACGCTGCGCCTTGCCGTAGTGGCCGCGGTCGTCGTGGTGGCGGGTGTGGTGTCGCTGCGGCGGCGTAGTCGCCGTCAGCCACCGACGCAACCGAGGGGAGAGGTGCCGGCGCAACTCGATCGTGCCGACTTCGATCGTGCCGATATCTCCAGCGCCGAGCAGCCGTGGCTCGTCGTCGTGTTCACGTCGGCGACGTGCGACACCTGCGCCGACGTTTGGCGCAAGGCCCAGGTGCTCGCCAGTCGCGAGGTGGCGGTGCGCGAAGTGGAGTACGGCCGCGACCGCGCACTGCACGACCGCTATCGCATCGACGCGGTGCCCGCGCTCGTGATCGCCGACGCAAACGGCGTGGTGCGCTACGGGCGGCTCGGCCCGGTGAGTGCGACCGACTTGTGGGCGGCGATGGCGCGCTGTCGCGACCCGCAGATGCCCGAGACGAGCTGCGAGGCGCCGCAGCAAAACGCGCAGTAACCGGCGCAGTAAACGGCGTCAGCCGCGGCGAGTCGGGTCGCTATTCGGGTCGCGACTCGGGTGCGGTCTCGCCGGGCTTTTCGGGCGTGCGTTCTTTGATCGTCGGGGCGCCGAGGCCTTCTTGAATCAGTCGTGCGACGGTCGCGCCGTCGATGGTCTCGTGCTCGAGCAGCGACTCAGCGACGAGGTCGAGGCCGCGGCGGTGCTTGAAGAGCGTCGTGCGGGCACGCTCCTCCTGCTCGCGCAAGATGCGCGCGACTTCGTCGTCGATCTTCTTCGCGGTTTCGTCGCTGTATTCGCGCCCCGAGGTCATGAGGTCTTCGCCGAGGAACACCTGCTGCTGGCCGGCCCACGCCATCGGACCGATGGTGTCGCTCATCCCCCACTCGCGCACCATGCGCCGCGCGATCGAGGTCGCCTGCTCGAGGTCGTTCGCGGCGCCGCTGTTGAGGCTGCCGAACACGATCGACTCCGCCACGCGGCCGCCCATCGCCTTGCAGATCATGTCGAGGAAGTATTCGCGCGAGTACGTGTGGCGCTCTTCGGGCAGGCTCCACGTGACGCCGAGCGCCATGCCGCGCGGAAGAATCGTCACCTTGTGCAGCGGGTCGCTGTTGGGCAGCACCGTGGAGAGCACCGCGTGGCCGCCTTCGTGGTAGGCGACGGCGCGCTTTTCTTCGGCGTTGAGCGCGAGACTCTCGCGCCGCGCACCCATCACCACTCGGTCGCGCGCGCTCTCGAAATCGATGCGCTCAATTTGCGTTGAGCCGCGTCGCACCGCGATGAGCGCCGCTTCGTTCACGAGGTTCGCCAAGTCGGCGCCGCTCATGCCGGGCGTGGCTTTCGACATCGTCTCGAGGTCGACGTCGGCACCCATGCGCTTGCCGGCGGAGTGCACCTTCAAGATGGCGAGACGCTCTTCGGCTTCGGGCAGCGGCACGATGATCTGGCGGTCGAATCGACCCGGGCGCAGCAGTGCCGCGTCGAGGATGTCGGGGCGGTTGGTGGCGGCCATCACGACCACGCCTTCTGACGACTCGAAGCCGTCCATCTCCGACAGCATCTGGTTCAGCGTCTGTTCGCGCTCGTCGTGCCCGCCGCCGAGCCCGGCGCCGCGCTTGCGACCGATCGAATCGATCTCGTCGATGAAGATGATGGCGCGCTCCATCTTGCGCGCCTGCTGGAAGAGGTCGCGCACGCGCGAGGCACCGACGCCGACGAACATCTCCATGAAGTCAGATCCGGTGACCGAGAGGAACCCGACGCCCGCTTCGCCGGCGACCGCGCGCGCAAAGAGCGTCTTGCCGGTGCCGGGCGGGCCGACGAGCAGCACGCCCTTGGGCACGCGCGCGCCGATCTCTCTGAACCGCTCGGGCATCCTCAAGAAGTCGACGACCTCGCGGATTTCTTGCTTCACGCCTTCGTAGCCGGCGACGTCTTTGAAAGTGGTCGACGGCTTGTCGGCTTGGTAGGGCTTGGCGCGGCTGCGGCCAATCGACATGATGTTGCCGGCTTGACCCATGGCGCGGCGCTGCATCCAGATGAAGAAGCCCATGATCAAGAAGAACGGAAGCAAGATCGGGACGAGGTTGGTGAAGAAGTTGCCCGTCGGCGTGGAGTAGTCGTAGTCGACGCCTTTGTCTTTGAGCAGCTGCTCGTCGGCGTCGGAGAGCGAGATGGCGCCGGTGGTCACGAAGTCGCGCCCGTCGGCGAGCGTGCCGGAGATCTGGTTGCTCAGGTTGTTGATGGTCACCTCGCGAACTTCGCCGCCTTCGACGAGGTCGAGGAACTCGGTGTAGGTGAGGCGCGTCTGTTCGGGCGTCGGCATGAGGCGCGGGCCGACGATGAGCACGGCGGCGAGCGCGATGAGCGCCCACATGATCCACCGCTGACGGTTGTTCGATTCGCCGTCGCCCTGCCTGCGGAAGCGGTCGCGCGAAAACTTCGGGCGTCGCGACGGGGGAGGCGGCGGTGGTGGGAGGTTCGCCATTAGGTCATGCTAAGCCCCGTCGTGCGCGCGAAATCCACCGCTGTGCGCGGCGCAATCGGTACTTTGGTCACATGCGTCGCCACTGCTCTCGCGCCTGTTGCAGCGACCCGGCGACGATGACGCTCACCTATCAATACGCGACTGCGACGGTGTGGATCGACGACCTCGCCGACTCCGCCGACCCGCACGCGTACGACTTGTGCGAGCGACACGGGCAGCGATTCGTCGCGCCGAGCGGATGGCGGTTGGAAGACCGCCGCAACCGCTTCCGCGTGGTGTTGCCCAGCCAACTCGCCGGCTGACGCCGTCGTGTCGCACCCGGGTTGGGATCCGCCCACCGGCGAACGCCCGTATGGAGAGCGCGTGTACGCCCACGAAGTGCCGCACGCTGCGACGCCGCGACCGCGCTACACGTTGTGGTGGTTGATCGGCGGTTGGATCGCCGCATACTTCGTGGCGACCGTGTTGCAGGTCGCGCTGGTGACCGCGTTCGACATCTCGGAGTCGCCCGCGCTGCAGCCCGACTGGTTCCTCCTCGCCGGTGCGCTGTCGTTGTGGGTGCCGCAACTCGCGATGCTCTTTGTGTTCGCGCGCCGGGCCGGCACGGGGCGGTTCCGCGACGATTTCTCGTTGCGTTTCAGGCCCGTCGACTTGTGGGGCGTGCCGATCGGCGTGTTGTCGCAGGTGCTGCTCGTCGGGCTGGTCACGTGGCCGTTCCGCCAGTGGTTTCCCGACACGTTCGATCCGTCGAAAGTGGAGGAGCGAGCGCGCACGCTGTACGACTCTGCGAGCGGAGTGTGGCTGGTGGTGCTTGGAGTGACCGTGGTGCTCGGCGCGCCGCTGATGGAAGAGCTCGTGTATCGCGGGTTTTTGCACTCAGGTCTGCAGAGCAAATTCAACGACGGTCTCGTGCTCATCGTCGTGGCCGCCTGGTTCGCCGGCGTGCACGGCCGCGTGGCGGAACTGCCCGGGCTCTTTACATTCGCGCTGGTGCTCGGACTGTGTCTGCAGTTCACGAAGCGACTTGGCATGCCCGTCGTCGCGCACTTAGCATTCAATGCCACGGGCCTCGCGTTTCTCGCGCTTGCCTGATCGCACCCTGCCGATGACCGACCATCTCGACACCGACACGACGCGCCGTGCCGTGACCCCGCACGACCTCGTGTATTTCGAGCGGCGCACGCGGCTGCTCGTTGCTGTTGGCGTCATTCTCTTCACCACGCTGATGGTGTTCTTCACGCTGCAGCCCTCGCTCATCTTCCGCAACAACACGCCGACGGGCGGCGACATGGGCGCGCACGTCTACGGCCCCGCGTACCTGCGCGACCACCTGCTCACCTCGTTGCGGCTCAGCGGCTGGAGCAACGACTGGTACGCCGGTCTGCCGATCTACCGCTTCTACATGGTGGTGCCGGCGCTCTTCATCCTCGCGCTCGACGTGGTGCTGCCCTACGGCATCGCGCTGAAGATCGTGGCGGTGGTGGGTCTGCTCGCCCTGCCCGTGTGCACGTGGCTCTTTGCGCGCCTGGCGCGGCTCGCCTTCCCGCTGCCGGAGCTGTTCGTGGTGGCGAGCACGGTGTTTATGTTCGACGAGAGTTTCACGATCTACGGCGGCAACATCGCCTCGACGATGGCGGGGGAGTTCTCATTCTCCATCGCGCTCGCGTTCTGCGTGCTCGGCTTCGGCGTGTTCATCCACTCGCTCGAGACCGGCGGCATGCGGGTGGCGGCCACGGTGCTGCTCGCGCTCGCCGCGTTGTCGCACGGCATCGTGCTGCTGTTCGCCTTCCTCGGTTGCCTGCTGATTCTCGCGATGCACCGCGAGCCCGCGAAGTGGAAGCACGGCCTGTGGGTGATCGGCACCGCAATCCTGCTGTCGGCCTTCTGGGTGGTGCCGTTCGTGCTCAGCCACACCTACATGACCGACATGAAGTACGAGCCGATGCCCACCGGCTTCGCCGAGACGTTCGTCGACATGTTCTTCCCGCTGCACATCGTGTTCGACGTGACCATCACCGGGTTCGCCCTGGTGGGGTTCGCTGCGGCGCTGTGGCGGCGCACCACGGTGGCGGCATGGCTCGGCATCTACGCGGTGATCCTCGCCATCGGCTTGTTCGTGGCGCGCGAGAGCCTGCCGATCATCGGGCTCTTGTGGAACCCGCGCATCCTGCCGTTCTTGTACCTCGTGCGGTACATGCTGATGATGGTCGGCATCTACGAAGTGTTCGTCGCCGTCGCCCGGTTCGTGAGCCTCGAGCGCGCCGCGGCGCGCGTCGCCAAGACCGGCGAGGAGCAGCTGCTCGGCGACTCGCCGCGCGGTCGCCAGAGCTTCAACGTGGCCGCCGCACTCGTCGTGTCGGTGGTGTGCGTGAGCATCATCGGCTTCCGATTCCAAGAACTTCCGTTCGCGTCGGTGCGCACCGCGGCCGACGGCAGCGAGCGCTACGGCATCGGGCCGTTCAGCGTGCCGCGGTCGAACGACGGCTTCGTCGACGGTTGGGCGCGTTGGAACTTCACCGGTTACGAAGGCAAGAACGCCTACGGCGAATACCGCGCGCTCGTGGAGACGATGGACCAGATCGGCAAAGACCCCCGACACGGCTGCGGGCGCGCGCTGTGGGAGAACAACGGCGAGACCAACAAGTACGGCACGACGATGGGACTCATGCTGTTGCCGCACTGGACCGACGGTTGCATCGGTAGCATGGAAGGCCTCTTCTTCGAGGCGTCGGGCACCACGCCCTATCACTTCATCGCGGCCGCCGCGATGTCGAAGCAGAGCAGCAACCCGGTGCGCGAACTCCGCTACGACGACAACAAGGCCGCGCTCGGCGTGCGTTACCTGCAGGAACTCGGCGTGCGCTACTACATGGGCTTCACGCCCGAGGCGATTCGCGAGGCGTCTGCCCAGCCCGACCTCACGGAGATCGCGCGATCGGGCCCGTGGGTGATCTACCAAGTGGCGGACAGTGATCTCGTGGTGCCGCTCGTCGTGCAGCCGGTCGTCGTGTCGGGCCGCGTCGACGACGAGTCGCAGATGTCGCACCGTGGCGACGCGAAAGAACGGTGGCTCGAGATCGGCACGAGTTGGTTCCAGAACCCCAACGACTGGCCCGCGATTCCGGCCGCCGACGGGCCCGACGAGTGGCAGCGCGTGACGGTGGGCGTCGACTTCGAGCGTCGCATCGGCGAACCCGACGACCGCTCGCGCCGCGTCGACATCGTCGTGCCGCGCGCGAATTTCACGCCGGTCGCCATGCAGCCCGCGGTGGTGAGCGACGTGGTGCAGGGTCGCAGCAGCGTGTCGTTCCGCGTCGACAAGCCGGGCACGCCGATCCTCGTGCGCACGAGTTATTTCCCGAACTGGAGCGCGAGCGGTGCGCAGGGCCCGTATCGAATCGCCCCGAACATGATGGTCGTGGTGCCGACGGAAAACGAAGTGTCGTTGTCGTTCGGCTGGTCGTTCGTCGACGTGTTCGCCTACGTGCTCACGATCGCCGGCATCGTGATCATCGTGCGCCACAAGCGCGCGCAGCGTCGCGCGAATCTCGCGAACGTCGGCGGGCACGGCGCCGATCTCGACAAGTAGCCTCACCGCGATGCCGAACCTCGACGCGGTCGTGAAGGCCTACGACGTACGCGGCACCGTGCCCGACCAACTCGACGAGTCGCTCGCTCGCGCGTTCGGCGTCGCGTTCGCGCAGTACAACGCTGCGAAGTCGGTGGTGGTCGCCCACGACATGCGTCCGTCGGGGCCCGGCCTCGTCGCGGCGTTCGAAGACGGCGTCACGTCGACCGGTGCGTCGGTAGTGAACCTCGGGCTGGCGAGCACCGACCTTCTGTATTTCGCGAGCGGCAGCATGAACATGCCCGGCGCGATGTTCACCGCGTCGCACAATCCGGCGCAGTACAACGGCATCAAGATGTGCGCCGCTGGCGCGAAGTCGATCGGCATCGACAGCGGGCTGCGCGAGGTGCGCGAGTTGGCGCGCACCGCGCTCGGCAGGCAGGTGCACGGCGACCCGAGCAAGGTCGCCAAGCGCAACATGCTCGCCGATTTCTCCGCGCACGTGCTGTCGTTCGTCGACCAGTCGTTGCTGCGGCCGCTGCGCATCGTGGCCGACACCGCCAACGGCATGGGCGGTCTCGTCGTGCCGGCGGTATTCGACGGACTCCCGATGTTCGACGTGGAGATCATGTACGGCGAACTCGACGGCACGTTCCCGAATCATCCGGCCGATCCGATCCAGCCCGCCAACCAGCGCGACCTGCAGGCGCGCGTGGTGGCGGGCAAGTTCGACGTGGGGCTCGCGTTTGACGGCGACGCCGACCGTGTGTTCTTGGTCGACGAACTCGGGCGCACCGTGTCGGGCAGCACCACTACGGCGATCTTGGCCAAGGTGTTCCTGCGTCGTTCGCCTGGCGCGATGATTCTCTACAACCTCATCTCGTCGCGCGCCGTTCGCGAGGTGATCGAAGAGAACGGCGGCAAGAGCCTGCGCACCAAGAACGGCCACAGCTACATGAAGGGCTTGATGGCCGAGACGGGCGCGGTGTTCGCCGGCGAGCACAGCGGTCACTATTACTTCGCCGACAACTACCGTGCCGACAGCGGCCTCATCGCCGCGCTCATCGTGCTGGAAGAGATGTGCCGCACCGGCCTGCCGCTGTCGAAGTTGCGCGAGCCGGTGGAGAGGTACGCCTCCAGCGGCGAGATCAACACGCAAGTGAAAGACATCGACGCAGTGATCGCGCGCGTCGCCGAGAAGTACGCCGCGTATCCGCAGGACCGTCTCGACGGGCTGACGGTCGACTGCGGCGACTGGTGGTTCAACGTGCGCGCCTCGAACACCGAGCCGCTCTTGCGCTTGAATCTCGAGGCCGCCACGCGCGACGAGTGCGACACCCAAGTTGCCGCGCTGCTCGCGCTCATCACCGCCTAGCGTGTTGGCCGTGGCCACCCTCGACGCCCGCCTGCTTGCGATCTTGGCCTGCCCGCAAGACAAGGGCCCGCTGTATTTCGTCGCCGACGAAGACGCGCTCTACAACCCGCGCCTGAAGCGCCGCTACGACGTGCGCGACGGCATCCCCGTGATGCTGATCGACGAAGCCACCACGGTGAGCGACACCGAGCATGCGCGCATCATGGCCAAGGTCGCAGCACAACACATCGCGCCCACGTTCACGGCATAGCGCCTGCAGGCGCAGCCAACCGAGTAGCCTTGAGCTCGTCGGCTGACCCGATCCGGAGCCAGCAGGCCCCAGCCCGACACGGCCCTCGTGGTCGTCAGCGTTACCAGTCATCCGCAGTTCCAACACGAATCGGGGTCAGCCATGTCGTCATCAACCTTCGCCCAGCGCAAGGACTATCGCGTCGCCGATTTGTCGATGGCGCCGTTCGGGCGCAAAGAAATCCACCTCGCCGAGCACGAGATGCCCGGCCTGCGCGCGCTGCGCAAGGAATACGGCGCGCTCAAGCCGCTGAAGGGCGCGCGCATCTGCGGTTCGCTGCACATGACGGTGCAGACCGCCGTATTGATCGAGACGCTCGTCGAACTTGGCGCGCAGGTGCGCTGGGCGAGCTGCAACATTTTCTCCACGCAAGACCACGCGGCCGCGGCGGTCGCGGTGGGCCCGAACGGCACAGTGGAAGAGCCCAACGGCATCCCCGTCTTCGCGTGGAAGGGCGAGACGCTCGAGGAGTACTGGTGGGCGACCGACCAGATGATGACCTGGCCCGACGGCGACGGCCCGAACATGATCCTCGACGACGGCGGCGACGCCACGCTGCTCTTGCACAAAGGTGTGGAGTACGAGAAGTCGGGCAAGGTGCCCGACCCGACCACCGCGTCGAACCCCGAACTCGCGATCGTGCTCGGTCTCTTGGCGCGCAGCCTGAAGAGCGACCCGACGAAGTGGACGCGCATGGCCAAAGGCATCCGCGGCGTGACCGAAGAGACGACCACGGGCGTGAAGCGCCTCTACAAGATGGCCGAGCGCAAGGAGTTGTTGTTCCCCGCGATCAACGTGAACGACAGCGTGACGAAGAGCAAGTTCGACAACCTCTACGGCTGCCGCCACTCGCTCATCGACGCGATCAACCGCGCCACCGACGTGATGATCGCCGGCAAGGTCGCGGTCATCTGTGGATACGGCGACGTCGGCAAGGGTTGCGCGCAGAGCCTGCGCGGCCAGGGTGCGCGCGTGATCGTCACCGAGATCGACCCGATCAATGCGCTGCAAGCGACGATGGAGGGCCTCCAAGTCGACGTACTCGAAGACGTGGTCGGCACGGCCGACATCTTCGTCACCGCGACCGGCAACGAGATGATCGTGACGGTCGAACACATGTCGCGCATGAAGCACAATGCCATCGTGTGCAACATCGGCCACTTCGACAACGAGATCGACATGGCGGGCCTCGCGCGCAGCGGCGCCAAGCGCGACGAACTGAAGCCGGGCACCGATCTCTGGACGTTCCCCGACGGCCACGCGGTGATCGTGCTGGCCGAGGGTCGTCTCGTGAATCTCGGTTGCGCCACGGGGCATCCGAGTTTCGTGATGAGCTGCTCGTTCTCCAACCAAGTAATCGCGCAGATCGAGTTGTTCAACAACGCCGCCAAGTATCCGATCGGGGTGTACGTGTTACCCAAGCACCTTGACGAGAAAGTCGCGTCGCTGCACCTCAGTGCGCTCGGCGCCAAACTCACGCGGCTCACCGACGGCCAAGCCGAATACTTGGACCTCGACCCCAAAGGGCCGTTCAAGCCCGAGCACTACCGGTACTAGCCGAGTCGCGGTTCGCTACCGACTGCGTCGCGGTTCGCTACGCGCCGCGCGACTTCATCGACAGCCGCGGCAGCAGCGCCTGCACGAGCGGCCCGATGCCGAATGCGAACACCACCGTGCCGACGCCGACTTGGCCGCCGAGAAACCATCCGACGACGAGCACGGTGACCTCGATGGCCGTGCGCGCCACCCGCAGCGGCACGCCGCGCGCCGCGAGACCGGTCATGATTCCGTCGCGCGGCCCGGGCCCGAGGCCGCTGCCGATGTACAACCCCGAACCGAGCGCCACCACCACGACGCCGCTCAGCATCATCGGCACCTGAACGAGCAGCGACTCGGGTTGCGGCAGCAGTGCGATTGCCACGTTGGCCACCAAGCCGATCTCGATCGCGTTCAGCACGGTGCCGATGCCCGGCATCTGTCGAAGCGGAATCCACAGCAACATGAGCGCGGCGCCGGTCGCGATGATCACCGTGCCGATGCTGCGGTCGATGCGGCCCGCGACGCCCTGGTGGAACACGTCCCACGGCGGCACGCCGATTCGCGCCTCGATGATGAGGGAGATTCCGACGCCGAAAAACGCCAGCCCGAGCACACACCGAGATATGCGTTCGGGGAGTCGGTCGGGGGCCATCGGCGGTACTGCCGACGAACCACTCACTGGCACCGCGCCACCGTACCCGAGGCGGCGTCTCGCGCTGCGGCATGTCGACGAAGCGTGCGCAGCCCCGGCGCTCGCCCCGCATCGCGGCAGCCGCCACGGATTCGTCTTCGTGTCGCTCGGGGAGTACCGCGGCGAGCTTCGTCGCGCGGTGCACCACATGAAGTTCCGCAATCGTCGGTTCGTCGCCGCCCGATTCGGTCGTCATCTCGCGCGCGCCGTGCGGCAGCAGTCGGGCGAGTGGCGGCCCGATTTTGTGTCGTGGGCGCCGACCACCGCGCGACGCATTCGCGACCGCGGGCACGACCAGTCGGCGATCATCGCCGCAGCGCTGGCGCGCGAGTTGCGCGTGCGGCGCGTGCGCACGCTGCGACGCACCGACGACAACACGCAGACCGGTGCGTCGCGCGAGTCGCGAATGCGCGGCCCGCGGTTCGTGGTGCGCGTGCGCAGCGTGCGCGGTCGCAGCATCTTGCTCGTCGACGACGTGATGACGACGGGCACCACGCTCGCGCGCGCACGCGCCGCACTGCTCGAGGCCGGCGCGCGTGAAGTGCGCTGCGCGGTGGTCGCGCACGTGCGAGCCACGGGCAGAGCACAGGTCGTGCACGGGTAGGCTGGCTTTTCTGATGGGCGTGCTCGACCGCATCCTGCGCGCCGGTGAAGGCAAGAAAGTCAAGGCGCTGGCCGGCATCGTGCCCGAAGTCAACGCCCTGGGCCCGACGATCGCCGCCCTCTCCGACGAAGCCCTGCGCGGCAAGACCGCCGAGTTCCGCTCGCGCCTCGAGCGCGGCGAAGAAGTCGACGACCTGCTCGTCGAAGCGTTCGCGGTGGTGCGCGAGGCGTCCACCCGCGTGATCGGCCAGCGCCACTACGACGTGCAGTTGATGGGCGGCGCCGCCCTGCACGCCGGGTGGGTGGCCGAGATGCGCACCGGCGAAGGCAAGACGCTCGTGTCGACGCTGCCCGTGTACCTCAACGCGCTGTCGGGCAAGGGCGTGCACCTCGTGACGGTCAACGACTATCTCGCGCGGCGCGACGCGGTGTGGATGGGGCAGATCCACCGCTGGCTCGGGTTGAGCGTCGGCCTCGTGGTGCCCGGGGTTCGCACCTCGCCGGCCGAGAAGCGCGTCGACTACGGCTGCGACATCACCTACGGCACCAACAACGAGTTCGGCTTCGACTACCTGCGCGACAACATGGCGGGCACCGTCGCCGACAAGGTGCAGCGCGGCCACCACTACGCGATCGTCGACGAGGTCGACTCGATCCTCATCGACGAAGCGCGCACGCCGCTCATCATCTCTGGTCGCATCGCCGACGCCGCGACGCTCTACTACAAGTTCGCCTCCATCGTGCGCACGCTGGTGCGCGGCGTCGACTTCGACGTCGAAGAAGACAAGCGCATCGTCGTGCCCACCGAGTCGGGCATCAACAAAGTTGAGCGGCAACTCGGCATCGAGAACCTCTACGACGAAGTGCAGCGCAACCTCGTGCACCAACTGCAGGTCGCGCTGAAGGCGGCGGTGCTCTACCACCGCGACAAGGACTACATCGTGCAAGAGGGCGAGGTGAAGATCGTCGACGAGTTCACCGGACGCATCCTCGAAGGCCGCCGCTGGAGCGAGGGCATCCACCAGGCGGTCGAGGCCAAAGAAGGCGTGAAGATCAAAGAAGAGAACCAGACGCTCGCCACGATCACGTTGCAGAACTACTTCCGCATGTACTCGAAGTTGGCGGGCATGACCGGCACCGCGCAAACCGAGGCCGCCGAGCTGATGAACACCTACGGCCTCAACGTGGTGCCGATCCCCACCAACCGGCCGATGGTGCGCGAAGACGAGAGCGACCTCATCTACAAGGGCGAAGACGCGAAGTTCAAGTCGGTGGTCGACGACATCGTCGCACGCAACGAAAAAGGTCAGCCGGTGCTCGTCGGCACGGTGAGCGTGGAGAAGAGCGAGGTGTTGTCGCGCAAGTTGCAGCAGCGCGGCGTGAAGCACGAGGTGTTGAACGCCAAGCAGCACACGAAAGAAGCCGCGATCGTCGCGCAGGCGGGGCGCATCGGCGCGGTCACGGTGGCGACCAACATTGCTGGTCGCGGCGTCGACATCCTGCTCGGCGGCAACCCCGAGGGCA
>Ga0233424_10001600_pt1 | contig 18933 bp, 15 predicted proteins | sample Watercolumn_Towu_FD_181011 | JGI IMG/M metagenome (GOLD analysis project Ga0233424, IMG submission 181011) | Freshwater microbial communities from Lake Towuti, South Sulawesi, Indonesia - Watercolumn_Towuti2014_125_MG | ecosystem: Environmental > Aquatic > Freshwater > Lake | place: Indonesia...
GGCGCCGGGCGCCTGGCGCCAGAACGCCAGCAGCAAGCACGCCTGTGCGGCCAGCGCGAACGCCAAACCCGGGACGTCGCTCATCGGCCGCACCGACAGATACCAGAACAGCGGGCACGACACGGCGATGCCTGCAGCTGCCGCCGCGTTCACATCGAGCGATCGCCACGTCGCTTCTCCGGCAGGGATCGTTCGCGGTGACAGACACGCGAAGACCCCATAGAGGCCGAACACCGCCGCGAGCGCGCTCAACAACGACAGGGCCGACAGGGCCTTCGCCTCGATCAGCGATCGCGGCGCATCGATCACCAACCCTGCGATTGCCGTGGCGATCTTGCCAAAGAAGATGTACAGCGGATATCCCGGAGGATGGGGACGATGGGTGGCGACGTCGAAGTCGCGGACGCCCAACGCAAAGTTGACGGCGTCGATGTCTTCGAGCGACGGTGCCAGGAATGGCGCGTGCGCGAGCGCGACGATCAGCGCCAGCGCGGCCAGCACTCGCGGCGTGTTCAAGAGACCGGCCGAAGTGGCAGCGCCTCGTTCAGGCTCCCCAGCCGGTAGCCCTGCAGGTCAAGGCTCACGTACTGGTAGCCGAGGCCCTTCAGCGCAGCGATCAACCGCGCGTTGATGTCCGGCTCGAGAGCGCGGGCCATTTCCGCCCGTGCGATTTCGAGCCGTGCCAGGACGCCCTGAGAACCCTGGTCGTGGTGGCGGACGCGGAAGACGCGGAACCCGAGATCGCGCACGAGACTCTCGGCCTGTTCGATCTGACGCAAGACTTCAGGCGTCACTGCGTGTCCGTACGGGATGCGCGATGACAGGCAGGCCGACGCCGGCTCGTTCCAGCTGTTGAGGCCGGCTGCCATCGCCAGCGCGCGAATCTCGTCCTTGGTCAGGTCCGCCTCGTCGAGCGGGCTGCGCACGCCGTGCTCGCGCGCGGCCTGCCGTCCCGGCCGATAGTCACCGCGATCGTCCGCGTTGTTGCCGTCGACGACCACGGCGAACCCTCGCTCCTCGGCGATGGCCGCAAGGCGGCTGTAGAGCTCGTCTTTGCAGTAGTAGCAACGGTTCGCCGGATTGGCGCGGTACTCCGGACGCTGCAGTTCGTCCGTGTGGATCATCTCGTGCGTGAAACCAAAGTCACGGGCAATGGACAAGGCCAGGCGGCGATGCACGTCGGGATAACTTGGGCTGTCGGCCGTGACGGCAAGCGCGCGCGGACCGACGGCCTGCTGGGCGGCAATGGCCAGGTAGGCGCTGTCAACGCCGCCGCTGAACGCAACCAGAACGGACTGATAACCGGAGAGGATCTCCTGGAGGCGATGCGCCTTGCCGGCGAGGCTACTCGTCGTCTTCGCGGAAGCCGTCGTCGTCTTCGTCGTCGTCTTCATCGTCGTCGAAGTCATCGTCGTCGTCCGCGCCGTCGCCGCCATCAGCGTCGTCGCGATCGCCGTCATCATCATCGTCGAGATCGTCGTCTTCGTCGGCGGCTTCGAACTCGAGCGGCGAGTCGATGGCGACGCGCAGCAGGGAGCCACACTCCGAGCACGTCAATTCATCGCCGATATCGACGTCGAATTCATCAACGTCAATAGGCGAGTCGCACTCGGGACAAATCGCGGGCATTCAGGGTGCTCCTTAACGGCCAGTCCGGAAAACTTGACGCACCCGTTCTCACCAGCGTCAAGTTTTCTCGCCCCGCGGAGCGGGGCCAAGAAACGCTGCCACCAGCGAGACCGAGCCACATGCTCGTACATCAGAGGCGAAGCCTCGCTGGCTGAAAGTATAGGCACAACCTGACACGGTCTGCAACGAAACCTGCGCGCGCGTTACGCGCGTGAATCACGTAAAGCGGCGCAGCCGCACGGCGTTGGCGACGACGAGGGCTGAGGCCCCGGTGTCGGCGAGGATCGCCATCCACAGGGTGGCCATACCGGCGACGGCCAGCAACACGAACGCAGCCTTGAGCCCAATCGACAGCGCGACGTTGACACGGATGTTAGCCAGGGTCGCGCGGCTCAGTCGGATGGTGTACGGAACCTTCGGCAGATCGTCCGTCATCAGCGCAATGTCGGCCGTCTCGAGCGCGGCATCGCTGCCCATGGCGCCCATGACAATGCCGACGTCGGCCGCAGCCAGCGCGGGTGCATCATTGACGCCGTCGCCGACCATGGCGATTGCGCCATGCGCGCGTCGCAGCCGCTCGACGGCAGCCACCTTGTCGGCGGGAAGCTGGCCGGACCGCACTTCATCGATGCCGAGCGCTGTGCCAGTGGCCTGAGCCGCCGCCTCGTGGTCACCGGTGATCATCGCCACGCGCGCCACACCCTGCGCGCGCAGGTCGGAGACCACGCGAGCCGCGTCCGCCTTCGGACGATCGGTGACCCCGAGAACTCCGTAGAACTCGCCATCGACCGCGACCACCACGGGGGACATGCCACGTCTCGCCACATCCTGCGCGAGCGCGCTCACTGTGACAGGCAGAGGGTCGCGTTGGTCGAAGAGGCGGGGCGTGCCACAGATCACTGTCGCGCCGTTGACCCGGCCTTCCACTCCGAGGCCGGGCAGCGCTCGCACATCGGTGGGCGGCTCGAGGTGCACCCCCCGATCGTGAGCGGCGGCCAGGATGGCTCCCGCAATCGGATGTTCGGACTGCGATTCGACGGAAGCGGCTATCCTGACGAGATCGTCAGGCTGTCGCGAGCCAACCGTCTCCACGGCATCGAGCGTGAGCCGGCCGGTCGTAACAGTGCCGGTCTTGTCGAAGGCCACCACGCGCACACCGGCCAGCCGCTCGAGATGAATGCCACCCTTGACCAGCACGCCCTGCTGCGCCGCCCCGGCGAGCGCCGAGACGATCGAGACCGGCGTTGAGATGACCAGCGCACATGGGCAGGCCACGACCAACAGGACGAGCGCGCGATACCACCAGACATCGAACGGCTGCCCAAACGCCAGGAACGGCACCACCGCGATCAGCACGGCCAGCGCCACCACCGTCGGCGTGTACCAGGCCGCGAACCGATCGATGAACTGCTGCAGGGGCGCGCGCTTGGCCTGCGCCGATTCCACCAGATGCACGATGCGCGCAAGCGTCGTGTCGGCCCTTCGTCGAGTGACGGTGACCGTCAGCGCGGCGTGACCGTTGATGGTCCCGGCGAAGACCTCATCGCCTTCGGTCTTCTCGATTGGGAGCGATTCGCCTGTGATCGGCGCCTGGTTCACCTCGGATCGGCCGTTGCGGACAATACCGTCGAGGGCGATCCGCTCGCCGGGTCTGACAATCATCACGGCGCCCGGAGTCACGTCGTCGATGCCGACCGTGCGCTCGCCGCGGTCGCCTCGGATGAGCACCTCGTTGGGCGCCAGGTCCAGCAGCCTGCCGATGGCACGGCGGGCGCGGTCAAGGCTCTGCGCTTCGAGCCACTGTGCCGCCGCGAACAGCGAGACGACCATGGCCGCCTCTTCGAACTGCCGGATCGCGAGAGCGCCGGCAACGGCCACGACCATCAGGACGTTGATATCAAGGGTCCGACGCTTCAGGGACTGAACGGCACGCTGACCGGGGAACACCGCACCCACGAGGGTTGCGACAATGAACAGCGGCGCAGTCCACTCAGGAAACGGCGTGAACCAGCCAACGGCGCAGCCCGCCGCGACCAGCGCCGCGGCAATCGCGGTCAACCAACCGCGAATGCGCACGCCGGTCGGCGCCGGCGCGTCTTCGCAATGCGCGCAGCCGATGTCGTGCTTACCCACGGGCCCGCCCTTCCGCCCTGCTGTGACCGAGCGCAGTCGGAGCCTGCCGCGAAGTAGCGGGTCGCCCGCCCAGGGCGGCCCGCGGAGTCGGGGACTCCTCCACGTGCTGCAGCGTCTGCTTGAACAACGAAATGATGTGTTGATCGTCGAGCGAATAGAACACGATGCGGCCATCGCGCCGCGGCCGCACCAGTCGTATGCCGCGCAGCAGCCGCAATTGGTGTGACACCGCCGACTGGCTCAGCTTGAGGACCGCCGCGAGATCGCAGACACAGAGCTCGCCGTGGGAGAGCGCGTCGAGAATGCGCACGCGCGTCGGATCGCCGAGCGCCGAAAAAGTATCTGCCAGGCCCTGGACCGCGCCGGGCGCGGCCAGCGCCGCCCGAATCTTCTTGACCCGGCTCAAGTCAATCTGGACCAGCTCGCAAACCTCGTCGTTCTTGAACATATGAGCAATTGTTCATATATTAGCGGCGCTCGCCGGGATCCGTCAACCCCAAAACCTCGAGCCCCAGAACCCCTCAAGGCACCAACAACAGCCGGTGACGGGCGTCGGCCACGACGGCGCGCCGGGAGTACGTCTGGGTCCGGTACTGGCCGGTGCGCCAGAGCTCGTTCTGATCGAAGTAGTACGGGCTCAGCGCGTGGCCCGACTGGCCCGTCGGCAGCGCGACGCGTGAGTCGTCCCACTGCCCGACGTCGAACACCTGCCGCCACGACGGGTGCTCCCAGGCCGCAAACGGCGTCAGCCGGTTCCAGCTGATACGCATCACCGTCGTGCCGTCGCCCTCGACCTGAACAGGCCCGCGATTGAAGAGCCATCGGAAGGGAAAGCCGGCGCCGCCCAATGGATGGCTGAATCGCGCTGCATGAACGCGGTTCCAGCTTCGCCGGGCGCCGCCCCCAAACTCGTTCTCCAACTGTTCGTCGGCATCCCGCGCCGCGAGCAGGAAAATGTCGTCGCGCGATTCTCGCCGCTCCACCGTGGTGATGTCGTCCCACCGGCGCGAATCACGATCGGCGAGGACGGTGTAGAGGCCGGCCGGCTTCTCCGCGCCCGCCCACTCGTAGAATTTCAGGAACAGCGGCTCGTCCATTTCGTCAACGAAGGTCCGGCGCCACAAGTGGTGCTCGAACGCCTGAAACAGCGACACCACCGGACGCGCGTCGACAACGCGGTCCCACGATTTCAGCTCCTCCAGCAGTCGAACGCTGATCGACTGGTCCCGGCTGGTCCGGCCGGCCGCGATCGCCGCATCCACACCTGCCAGGACGAGATCGGCCGCGGTGCTGTACCGGTCGTTCTGCAGCGCCATCGTCTGGGCGAGATCCACCCCCTCGGCCTCCGAGAGCCGATCGCGCAGTCGCGTCGCCCTGAACGGCGCCGCCCAGTCACGCGAGATCAGCCCGCTGAAGCCTCTATCGATCTCGTTGTTCGCGGAAAAGATCAGCCCGGCTCGAGGATTGAACAGGCGGGGCAGCGTCGCAGATTCGATCGCACCAGTCCAACCGCTGGTCGTGCTGCCATCAACCGGCAAGGTGCCGTCGCCGGCGGCCCGGATGGGCAGCCTGCCTGACAGCGCGTAACCGATATTGCCGTCTACGTCCGCATAGACGATGTTCATGGAGGGCGCGGCGAAGCTGCCAAGCGCGTTGTTGAACGTGCCCCAGTCGCGGGCCCGATTGATCGCTTCGAAGGCCGCGGCGACTTCCGCGGCGGCATCCCATCGAATCGAGTATGCGCGGCGCTCCTCTGCCGGCTGGTCACCGGGTGACAACCACGTCGGCGGCGCCTCCCAATCGAGGTCCACGTCGGCGAAGATCGGGCCGTTGCGGGTCTTCCACACCTCGAACGGCAGCGGCAGGCTTCGCCCGCGCACCGGAATGTCCGCCCTCACGGTCTCGATTGGCAGCCACTCGCCGCGAAACATCGCCCGCTTGCGCCCGACGTCGACCCTTTCGAGCGCCAGATCCTGCACGTCCGCGTTGGTCGCGGTCATGCCCCAGGCCACACGCCGGTTGTGCCCCAGCGCCACGAACGGCACGCCGGGAATGGTGACGCCAATGACGTCGAGACCGGCCGCAACGAGATGCAATTCGTACCACACCGACGGAAACTCGATCTGTAGATGCGGATCGTTCGCAAGAATCGGCCGGCCCGACTTCGTCCGCGCGCCGGCAAGGACCCAGTTGTTGCTGTTGCCGCGCCGCGCCCCAGCCGCCAGCCACTCCAGTCCTTCCGGCTGGCGACTTTTGTGGCGACGTTTTGGGGCTGGCACCAACTGTCGCGCGAGGATCGCAGTTTCTGGAATGGTCGTTGCAAAAACTGCCGGCGCCGAGGACGGATAGACGCCAGTCAGTTGGCGCGCAACGGCTTCGCCAAACCTGTCCCGCAGCGCCGCGCGCACCAGTTCCGCCTGGTGATTCTCGGCAAGTCGCCAAGTCAGCAAGCGGGCGACCGACAACGAATCGATCGGCGTCCAGAGCGGCGGAGTGATGCCAAGCAGCTGAAACTCAATCGGACGCCGCCGGCCGGTCATCTGCGATGTGATGGCGTTGACTCCCGCCGCATAGGCCTCAAGAGCGGTGCGAACGTCGCGGGGCGTGCGACTCCATTCGCTCTCGGCTGCATGGCGAAGGCCCAGGGTCAGGAATCGCTGGTCGAGCGGAATGGTCGTTTCACCGAGCGCTTCCGAAAGCCGGCCGGCCGTCGCACGGCGATACAGCTCCATCTGCCATCGCCGATCGCGCGCATGCAGCACGCCGGCGGCAAACCACGCCGTTTCCGGACCGGTCGCATAGACGTGCGGCACGCCGTAGCCGTCGAACAGGACCTCGACGGGCGAGTTCAGTCCCGGCACCGCGAGCTGACCGTCCAGGACTGGCAGCGAGCTGCGCAGCCACCACCACCCCGCGGCCCCGGCCGAGGACAGGAGGACGAGCGTCAGAACGACGAGCCGTCGTTTCATCGGGCCTGTCGCGTCATACGGGTCTCACGCACCATCGCGGCCCTGGGCCCCGCAGGCGGAACTTGCAGCCCTTGAGGCGGTTCGATTAGGATGGGGGGCTGGGTGGACCTAATTGGCGTATCCATTAGGTTTACGCCTCCTAAGCCAATTACTGAGAGAGCTTACACCGTTTTTCCGTCGGAGATCTTTCGTGATCGAGGTCCAGAACCTTTCCAAGAAGTACGGCCCATTTACGGCCGTAGACGACGTCAGTTTCAAGGCCGAGTCGGGCGAAATCCTCGGGTTCCTCGGCCCCAACGGCGCCGGTAAAACCACCACCATGCGCATCATCACCGGCTACATGCCTGCCTCTGAGGGCAAGGCCACCGTCGCCGGCTTCGATGTCTTCGATCAGCCGCTCGAAGCCAAACGGCGCACCGGCTATCTGCCGGAGACACCGCCGTTGTACCCGGACATGACCGTCCGCGAGTACTTGCGCTTCGTCGCGAAGATCAAGGGCGTCCGCGGCAGCATCGATACCCGCGTCGAGGGTGTGATGCGGAAGACCTGGATCGCCGACATGGCGAACAGACACTGCGGCAAACTGTCGAAGGGCTACAGACAGCGCGTCGGCCTGGCCCAGGCGCTGATTCACGAGCCCGAAGTGCTGGTCCTTGACGAGCCGACTGCGGGTCTCGACCCGAAGCAGATCATCGAGACCCGCCAATTGATTCGCGAGCTCGCCGGCACCCACACCATTGTGCTCAGCACGCACATCCTGCCCGAGGTCGCCCAGACCTGCCAGAAGGTCGTGATCATCAACAAGGGAAAGGTTGTCGCCATCGACACCCCCGATGCCCTGACCGAACGGCTGCGCGGCGCCGTGACCATGTTCGTGCAGGCGCAGGGGCCTGCTGAAGACGTGCAGCGCGCGTTGCAGTCGGTTCACGGTGTGGTTCGCGTCAATACCAGCGATACGCGTGGCGATGTCAGCAGCTTCGATGTCGATAGCGAGAAGGGCGCCGATGTGCGGCGTGACGTCGCCGCGGCGGTGGTCCGCGGCGGATGGGGCCTCCTCGAGCTCCGGCCCATGCGCATGAGCCTCGAAGACATCTTCCTGAGCCTGACCACCGAGGAACTGGCGACCGAGGACGCGCACATGGAAGCCGCGCTGCCCTCCGAACCTGCCGCAGGCAGCGAAGGAGGCGCCAATGCGTAACATCCTCGCCATCGCGCAACGTGAGCTGAACGGCTACTTTGCCAGCCCGATCGGCTACGTGCTGATCGGTTTCTTCGCTCTGCTCTTCGGCTGGTTCTTCTACGTGCCGCTCGCCTTCTTCGAGCAACAGAGCATGCAGGCCGGCATGAACCCGGGCCAGACGCTGAACATCAATCAGATGCTCGTCGGCCCGACGCTGATGAACACCACCGTGATCATGCTGTTCCTGTTCCCGCTGATCACTATGCGCACCTACGCGGAAGAAAAGCGATCGGGCACCATTGAGCTGCTGCTCACCTCGCCAATCACCGACATCGAGATCATCCTCGGCAAATTCTTCGGTGCCATGCTGCTGTATGCCGCCATGCTGGGCGTTACGGTCATCCACATCGGCATCCTGTTCATTTTCGGCAACCCCGAGTGGAAGCCGATCGCCACCGGCTACCTGGGACTGCTGCTGATGGGCGGCTGCTTCCTGTCGCTCGGGTTGTTCATCTCCAGCCTGACCAAGAACCAGATCGTCGCCGCGATGTCGACTTTCGCCGTCTTCCTGATGCTCTGGGTCATCAACTGGATCAGTTCCTTCGTCGGTCCAACCACCCAGGCGGTGCTGCAGAACCTGTCACTCACCGATCACTTCGATGACTTCGCGAAAGGCATCATCGACACCAAGCACGTGATCTACTACCTGAGCTTCATGGCCTTCGGCCTCTTCCTCACCGTCAGGTCGGTGGACAGCGAAAGGTGGCGAGGCTAGTCATGCAGAAGATTCTTGGCATCATCGGATGGATCGGCACGGCGCTGGTGTTCGGCGCCGTGGCGGTGCGGATGTTCTATCCCGATTGGAATCAGTACGCGACCTATGCGGCATGGGCCGGCCTGGTCTCGGTCCTCGTTTACATGGCCGGCCAGTGGCGCGACGTCGCCGAGTTCTACAAAAGACGCGGCGCCAAATACGGCACCATGTCCATTGTCAGCATCGTCGTATTCCTGGCGATTCTGGTGGCCGTTAACTACCTGGCCAACCGGCAGAACAAGCGGTGGGACTTCACCGCCAACCAGGTCTACAGCCTGTCGGAGCAGACCATTCGTATCCTGCGCGAGCTCAGAGAACCCGTCCGAGTGACGGTGTTCGAGCGCAACGACCGGCAAGAGGTTCACAAGGACCGGCTCGAGGAATACCAGTACTACTCGACGCGATTGACGACCGAATTCATCGATCCGGACCGCGAGCCGACCCGTGCCGGCGCGGCGAAGGTGGAGGCGCTGCCGACCATCCTCTTCGAGTACCAGGGCCGCACCGAGCGTGTGACCTCGTCGAACGAGCAGGACCTGACCAACGCGTTGATCAAGGTGGTGACCGGCGCGGCCCGCAAGATTTACTTCACACAGGGTCACGGAGAAAAGGACGTCGCGTCGTCCGACCGTGGCGGTTACAGCACGGCGGCCGATGCGATGAAGCAGGACAACTTCGGCGTCGAATCGCTCGTGCTCATCCAGCAGAAGACGATCCCGGACGACGCGACCATCGTCGTGATTGCCGGCCCGACGACGGATTTCTTTCCGCCGGAGATCGAGGCGCTCACCGCCTTTGTGGCAAAGGGCGGCAAGGTGCTGGTCATGCTCGATCCGCTGCTGAAGGGTCCGGCGCAACCGTTGCTCACCCAGTTCCTTGCCGACTGGGGCATTCGCGCCGGCGCCGACGTCGTGCTGGACGCGAGCGGCATGGGTCAGCTGCTCGGCACCGACGCCTCGGTGCCGGTGGCCGCGCAGTACCCGCCGCATGCGATCACCGAAGGCTTCCGGGTGCTGACGGCGTATCCCATGGCGCGATCGGTCGCGCCAATCGAGGGCGGCTCGAACTCGCACATCGCGCAGGCGCTCGTCAACACCAGCCCGCAGAGCTGGTCCGAGGCCGATCTTGCCGGCCTGTCATCCGGCAAGGCGCAGGTCGAATTCAATGCCGACAAAGGCGACAAGCAGGGACCCATCACGCTGGCAGCAGCAGTGTCCGCTCCGGCAACGGTGACGCCTCCCCCGCCGGCCAACGCGTCGCCGGCGTCGCCCGATTCGGAGCGTAAGCCGGAAACGCGCGTCGTCGCCATCGGCGATTCCGACTTCGCGTCGAACATGGCGATCGGCATCTCCGGCAACCGCGATTTCTTCATGAACTCGCTGAACTGGCTGTCGCAGCAGGAGAATCTGATCGCGGTGCGGCCTCGGCAGCCGGAAGATCGGCGATTGACGCTCACGGCCGATCAGCAGAACCGCATCATGATCCTGGTGCTGTTCATCATTCCCGGCCTGGTGTTCGCCACGGGCGTCTACACTTGGTGGAAGAGACGCTGACATGCGCGGTCTGACATCGACAGTGGTGCTCGTCATTGTCCTGGCGGGGCTCGGCGCGTACATCTACTTCGTGGATTCGAAGCGGCCGGCGGCTACCGCCGGCGGCGACTCTGAACCGCGCGGCAAGGTCTTCACCGTCGAGGCCGACAAGATCAACGAGCTTCGCATCACCTACCAGGGCCAATCGTCTCTGCTTCGCAAGACGGAGGCGGGCTGGGCAATGGTCGAGCCGACGAAAGTGGACGCCGACCCACCTGAAGCCATCGGCGTCACCACCGCCCTCTCCAACATCGACATTGTCCGCGTCGTTGACGAGAACGCGACCAACTTCGAACAGTTCGGACTTGCCAATCCGAACATCACCGTTGCGTTCAAAGCGGAAGGCGGCGCGGCGGGAACGTTGAAGCTGGGCAACAAGAACGCGACGCAGGGCGAGATCTACGCGCTGAAAGACGACGCAAAGCGCGTCTTCCTGGTGTCGGCATTCCAGGAGAGCAGCTTCAATCGCACACCATTCCAACTGCGGGACAAGAAGATCCTCAAGTTCGATCGCGACAAGGCCGATGCCTTGACGCTCGTGAAGGGTGCGACCTCGATGGAGCTGGCGCGAACAGGGAGCGACTGGAAAGTCGTGAAGCCGGTGGCGTCGCGCAGCGATTTCAGCGCCGTCGAAGGATTCATCACCCGCCTGTCGTCGGCCAACATGTCGAAGCTCGTGGAGGAGAACGCGACGGACCTCGCGAAATACGGGCTCGACAAGCCGACCATGACCGTAACCATAGGCGCCGGCAGCGCCAAAACCGTGCTCGAGATCGGCAAGACCGAGAACGACGACCGGTATGCCCGCGACGCATCGCGCCCGATCGTCTTCACAGTAGACTCGACGCTGGCAACCGATCTGGAGAAGAACTTCGACGACTACCGCAAAAAAGAGCTGTTCGAGTTCCGCCCGTTCTCGCTCGCAAAGCTGCGAGCGGTGCTTGACGCGCCCGGCGGGCCCAAGACCTACGAGTTCGAGAAGCAGAAGCCGGCGCAGCCGGCCGATCCGGAAACGTGGAAGGTCACCAGGGTTGGCGGATCGAGCCACACCGCCGACCAGACCGTCATCGACGATTTGCTGAACAAGCTCACGGCCATCAAGGCGGACTCGTTTGTCGAGGCGAAGACCAACACTGGCCTCGCGAAACCCGCCCTCGTCGTCAGCGCCAGCTTCGAGGAAGGGAAGTTCGAGCGCGTGCGGTTCGGCCAGGTCGGCGAGAACGCCTATGGAGTCCGGGACGGCGAGGAAGGCATTGCCAAGATTGACCAGAGCTCCATGAAGGCCGCCATGCAGGCCTTCGACGTCGCGGTGACGCCGAAAGAGCCGGCTCAAGCTCCAAAGACAGACGAAGCCAAGAAGTGATGAGGGCGACGAGCTGGATCGCGCTCGTCGTCTTTCTGTCCGCCTGCGCAGCAAAATCACCACCCAGGGGTAACGCAATCCCCGTTGCCCGTGGCGCCCTCGAGCAGCTGCAGCAGGACCTCCGCGCCATCTTCTCATCCAGCGACACCGATCACGCCTTCTGGGGCGTGTCGATCAGGACGCTGAAGGAAGATGCGGTCCTGTTCAGCATGAATGCGACGCGGATGCAGACGCCGGCGTCGAACCAGAAGGTGATCACCAGCGCCGTGGCGGCGGAACGGTTGGGCTGGGACTTCCGATACACCACCAGGGTCTTCGCGACGGGGCCGCAATCCGGCGAAGACCTCAACGGCGACCTCGTCATCGTCTCGGACGGTGACCCGACCATCAACCCGCGTCACCCCGATCGATGGGGCGTGTTTGATGCATGGGCCAAAGAGCTGCACGCCCGCGGCATTCGGCGCGTCCGTGGCGAGCTGATCGGCGACGACAACGCCTTCGCGGAGCCCGGCTGGGGTGTTGGATGGGCATGGGACGATCTGAGCCTGGGCTATGGGGCCGCCGTCGGCGGACTGCAGTACCACGAAAACCAGGTCGAGCTGCTGATCGGACCAGGACTCGAGGCCGGCGCCCGCGCCATTGTCAGTGTGTCGCCGCCGGGCAGCGGTCTCATCCTTGACAAGGGCGTCATCACCGTCGCCGAAGGCCAGCCCAATCGAGTTTCGCTCCAGCGCGTTCCCGGCTCGAACGTCCTCACACTTCGCGGCCAGGTGGCTATCGGCAGTCCGGTCACGACTGAGCTCGCGTCCGCGCCGAATCCCACCATTCTCTATCTCAATGCGTTGCGCGACGCGCTTGACCGGCACGACATCTTCGTCGACGGCTACTCGGTCGATATAGACGACGCCGAAGCACGACCTGACTATTCGAAAGCCACGCTGCTCATTGAAGACCGCTCACCGACCATCGGATCGGTGATCGACGTGTGCCTGAAGTGGAGCCGCAACGAATATGCCGAGACGCTGCTCCACTCTCTTGCGCCGGCCAGCGGTGGCAACACCGCGGCGGCTGGGCTGACCGCCCTCTCTGAGACGCTGGACCAATGGGGAATCGCGCGCAGCCTGTACGTCGCCCGCGATGGATCCGGGCTGTCCAGGAACGACTATGTGGCCCCTGATGCGTTGATCGCGGTCCTGACGCGCATGTGGCGCGATCCCCGGCACATGGCACCCTTCCGCGCCACGTTGCCGCAAGCCGCCGTCAGCGGCACGCTGGCCAACCGGCTGAGGGACACACCCGCCGCCGAGCGCGTGTGGGCGAAGACCGGCACCATGTCGAACGTCCGCAGCCTCTCCGGCTACATCATGACGCTCGACAACGAGCCGCTGGTGTTTGCCATAATGGCCACCAGCTTCCGCGTGCCGGCATCGCAGATCGACGCGGTGATGGACGAGGCGCTGGTGAGGCTCGTGAAGTACCCGCGCGAGTTACACGAAGAATCGCGCGCCCATCATACGGCGGACCTACGCCAACCATCACGAGCTCCGCGCACGCATAGGGCTGCGAAAGCCAACGACGACATCCACGTGTTGGACATCGCCCACGGCAGCGCCACGCGCCTGACCTTCGACGGCGGAGATGAATTCAATCCGGACTGGAGCCATGACGGCGCCTATCTCCTCTACGGATCGAATCAGGCCGGTGCCATGTCGTATCGGCCTATAGCTGAACAAACCTCCCCAACAGTACCGCCATCAACATGCCGACGGCGCCGACGGCCAGCGCGCCCGCCATGCCCACGGCAAATGGTTTCAGCCCGACACCCTTGAAGACCGCGAGATTCGTGTTCAGGCCGACGGCCGCCATGGCAGTACCCAACAGAATCTGCGACGCCCAGTAGTCGCCCAGCTGCTTCGTGATCGTCGCCCACGAGGCGGCATCCCAGAGGCCGAAGGCAGTGCCACTCGTTGCGACGGTCCAGTCGCCGAGCGATCGGACGACGGCCATCGCGAGAAATCCCAGCACAAACCCGGGAACGTACTGCCTGAGCGACGCGCCTTGCGCACTCCGAGCACCCGGCGCACCCCTGACGTGCATCCAGATGAGCACCGGAATCACACCGGCCAGAAAGAGATTGCGCGTCAGCTTGGTCACCGTCGCCACGCGCAGCACCACGTCGTCTCCATAGACCTGTCTGTAGGTCAGCGCGGCACCCACGACCTGAGAGGTGTCGTGCACGGCCGTACCGAGGAACAAACCAATCGTCTCGGAAGACGGCAGCAGGGCGTGTGCGAGGTACGGATACACCAGCATGCCGAACAAGCCGAACGCCACGACGTTCGCCACCGCGTAGGCAACTTCGCGCTCGTCCGCTTCGATGGCAGGCGCGGTGGAGACAATCGCCGTGACGCCGCAGATGCTGGTGCCGGCCGCGATCAGCGTGCCTAGCCGCGGCGGCAGGCCGAGCCTCCGGTTGAACCAGGTCACGAAGATCAACCCGGTCGCGATTGCCGCCAGCACCACGGGCAAGCCTGCAACACCGAGTTTGGCCACGTCGAACACGCTCAACCGGATGCCGATCAGCACAATGCCGGCGCGGAGAATCGTCGTGGTCGCGAACTTAAGCCCGGGCGCGAGCGCCGATTGCAGTGGCAGCGTGTTGCGGAGCAGCAGGCCTAGGACAATGGCGACAGGAACGCCCGAAATCGGACTGCTGCCGGTGAGGCCCTGTGCGGCGAGAATCTGCTGGCCAATCCGGTCCGCCAGCCAGAAGCCGGCCAGCATCACGACAAACGCCGCCAGGACACCGGGAAGGTGTCTCACCGTCCCACCAACCAGACGCCGCCAACCACCAGCGCAGCGACAGACGAGGCATACAACAGTCTGTTGGCGCGGCGATGGCTGCGGGTGAGGCGGGCGGACAACACCCCTATTCCAGCCGCAAACGCGGACATGCCGGCCAATGCGCCAACGCCGGATCCGGCGAGATAAAGGAGGGACTCCGAACCGGTGGCGAATGCGAGCGCCGGCAGGACGCCGAAGATGTGCGAGCTGCCGGCCAGGCCATGAATGGTCCCCATCGCAAACGACGTACCTGTATGCGTGTGCGGTGATGAGCTTTCGTGCGCCGCCTTGAAAACACCCCAGGAGCCGAGCGCAATGAGCGCAAGCCCCACGAGCCTGTCGCTGTAGGCCGAAATCAGGTCAAGCGGCAGTTGCTCGCGCAGCAACAGCAACAGCGTTGCGATTACCAGCATCCCGGTGGTGTGGCCGATTCCCCACTGCAGTCCGACCCGCCACCCTTCGACTCGAACGGCTCCTGCCTCGCGCGAGCCGTTCTCGCCGAGGGCAAGCGGTGGTACGGCGGCGAGGTGGTCGGGACCGGAAAAGACGTGCAGCAGGCCGGCCGCCAGGCCTGCGGAAAAAGCCAGCATCAGCGTTGGATGGATTTCAGCTGAAAAAACTCGTCGAGCGCAAGCGGTCCGATCTCGCGGCCGATGCCTGATTTCTTGTAACCGCCGAACGGCGCCAGCGCATTGAAGCGGCCGCCGTTGACGTCCACCTGGCCGGTCCGCAGCTGTTTCGCCACGCCGAGAGCGCGCTCCGGTGTCGCCGCCCACACACCGCCGGCGAGGCCATATGCGGAATCATTGGCCATCGCGATGGCGTCTGCTTCGGTGTCGTAGGGGATGATCGACAGCACCGGCCCGAAGATCTCCTCCTGCGCAATCGACATCCTGTTGTCGACGTGCGCGAAGATGGTCGGCTCCACATAGAACCCGGTCGGAAGACGCGATGGCCTCCCTCCCCCGGCGACGAGCGTGGCGCCTTCCTTCTTTCCCTGCTCGATGAAACGCAGCACGGTGTCGCGCTGCCCGGCGGACGCAAGCGGCCCCAGCCGGGTGTTCTTGTCGAACGGATCGCCCAGCGTCAGTTTCGCAAGTTGACCCCTGGCTGCTTCGACGGCTTCGTCGTGCCGCGACCTCGGCACCAGCATGCGCGTCCACGCCGAACACGTCTGCCCGGAGTTCTGCATGCAGTTGTTGACACCCGCGGGAATCGCCTTCTCGAACGGTGCATCATCCAGGACCACGAAAGCGGATTTGCCGCCGAGCTCGAGGCACACCTTCTTGATGCCTTCGCCGGCCACCGACGCAATACGCCGGCCCGCCTGCAGCGAACCTGTGAAGCTGATCATGTCGACGTCCGGGTGCGCGACCAGCGCTTCACCCACCACACGTCCCGATCCTGACACGATATTCAACACGCCCCTGGGCAGGCCGATATCGTGAGCCGCTTCCGCGAGCATGAACGCGCTGACCGGCGCCAGCTCGGCCGGCTTGAGCACCAACGTGCAGCCGGCGGCAAGACCGGGCGCGATCTTGCACACTACCTGGTGGAGCGGATAGTTCCAGGGCGTGACGCAGCCGACGACCCCGATCGGTTCCTTGACGATGAGTGAGTTGCCGAGCTCCTCTTCGAGCTTCGCTTCGCGGAGGAACTTCGCGTTCATCCCGATCATCATGATCGGAAACTCCGCCTGGACTTTCGTGGCAAACCCAAGCGCCGTGCCAACCTCGTGCGCGATCGCTTCGGCAATCTGCGGCACTCGCGTCTTCATAGCCGCCGACAGCTTTTCGAGCCACTGCGCGCGCTCCTCGACCGGCAGTCGGCTCCACGAGTCACACCCGCGCCGGGCAGCCCCGACCGCGCGATCGACGTCTTCAGCCGTGCCACGTGGCACGCGGGCCACTTCCTGTTCGGTGGCCGACGAGATCACGGCGGTCGTTTCGGTGCCGGTCGATGCCTGCCAGTCGCCGTCGTAGTAGAGCGTTTCGTAGGTCATGAACTCTCAATTCTATCCAGTAGAATCAGATCCTCATGCAGATCGCAGGAAACACCTTCATCGTGACCGGCGGCGCATCCGGCCTTGGACGCGCGAGCGCCGAAGCCATCCTTGCCGCCGGCGGCAGCGTCGTCATTCTCGACGTCAACGCCGAAACCGGCGCCGCAACCGAGCAGGCGCTTGGCGCCAAATCCAAGTTCACGCAGGCTGACGTGACCAGCGAGGAACAGGTGAAGACTGCCGTCGATCTGGCCGTGGCGTCGTTCGGCGGCCTGCATGGCGTGGTCAACGCCGCCGGCATCGGCCCCGCGGCAAAGGTGCTTGGACGCAACGGCCCCCATCCGCTCGATCTCTTCGAGAAGACGATCAGAATCAACCTGATCGGCACGTTCAACGTGATTCGGCTGGCCGCGGCCGCGATCGCCCAGAACCAGCCGCAGGGGAGCGGAGAACGAGGGGTGATCGTCAACACTGCGTCGATCGCCGCCTTCGACGGCCAGATCGGTCAGCCGGCTTATGCCGCGTCAAAAGGCGGCATCGTCGGCATGACGCTACCAGTGGCGCGAGAGTTCGCGCAGCTCGGCATTCGCGTGGTCACCATTGCACCGGGAATCTTCGACACTCCGCTCCTGGCCGGACTGCCGGAACCGGCGCGCGTGTCATTGGGTCAGCAGGTCCCGTTCCCGTCTCGACTGGGCCGGCCGGCCGAGTACGGCGCGCTGGTGCGCCACATCCTGGAGAACGAGATGCTGAACGGGGAGGTCATCCGTCTCGACGGCGCCTTACGAATGGCCCCCAAGTAAAGTACGTGCGGCTGCAACCAGCTGCGGTGCGTCAGCGGCAAGTCCTCCGCCTTGTGCCAGATCGGGTTTGCCGCCGCCCTTGCCGCCAAACTTCGCAGCCAGCTGCGTCAACAGTGCTCCCGCATCGGCCGTCGATTTCAATCCTCTGGCAATCACCACCTGGGCCGGGTTGGTCGCGGTAAAGAGCGCCACCACCGCTTCGGGGTTCACCGCCGTGATGGCAACAGCGATGGCCTTCAGCCCTTGCGGGTCCCAGCCGTCGAGCGCCTGTACGATCGTGTTGCCGCCCTGGCTGGCCAGCTGCGCCGCTTCGTGTGATGCGAGCTTCTCCTGGAAGCCGCGCCGCGTGCGCTGAGCGGTCTTCGCCTCTTCCTGCATCCGCTCGATCGAGGCGGCCATGTCGGTCGGGGGCACCGACAGGTGCTTCTGCATCGCCGATAGCGCGACCTTCCACGTGCGGAACCGTGCGAGCGCGCGGCCTCCGCACAGAAACTCCACCCGTGAGCCGCCGCGGAACTTCTCCACGCTGCCAATCGCAATGATGCCGATGGCGCCGGTCCGCTCGACATGCGTCCCGCCACACGCTGACAAGTCGTAGTCCTGCACGTCGATTAACCGGAGCGTTCCCGTTCGCTCTGACTCCTTGCGCATGCCCATGCCGGCCGCTTCATCAGCGGTCGCGAACTTGATCGTGACAGGCCGGTCCTCCCACACGATCCGGTTCGCATCGTCTTCCGCCCTCGCCACTTCTGCCGGCGATACCTCGCGAGCGAGATCGATGGTGGCTGATGCCTGGCCCAGGTGAAAACTCTCGGTCCGCGCGTCGAACAACCGATCGAATGCCGCCGATAGCACATGCTGTCCGGTGTGCTGCTGCATGTGGTCGAAGCGCCGCGCCCAATCGATCTCTCCGGATACGACGTCACCGACCCTCAAGGCCGCGCCCACGACATGAACAACGACCCCGTCATCACGATCCATGACCTCGACCACCGGCGCGCCGCCCAGTGTGCCGGTATCAAACGGCTGCCCGCCAGAGGTCGGATAGAACGCCGTTTGATCGAGCGTGAGGTGAAAGCGTCCCTCAGCCGGCTCGACGCTCACGACGGTGGCATCGAACGCGCGTCGGTAGCTTGCCGTGTAATAGAGTCGATGCGTCATGCGTCCAGAGTGCCGGGATGGACGATCGGCAACTCGAAAAAGAACACCGCGCCGCCCATGGCACCGCGGCGGTAGCCGATCCGGCCGTTGTGCGTCCGGATGATGTCATAGCTCACCGACAGGCCCAGGCCGGTGCCTTCACCCACCGGCTTGGTCGTGTAGAACGGCTGGAACAGCTTCGGTTCGTGCTCGGGCGGCACACCTGGTCCGGAGTCTTCGACCTCGATCCACGCCCAGCCGTCGCGATCGCCGGTGCGGATGATCACGCGTCGAATCGCTGCGTTCCTGTGGACGATGGCCTGCTCGGCGTTGATCGCAAAGTTCAGGGCGACCTGCTGCAGCTCCGTGCAGATCGCCATGACCAGGCCCTGCGATTTCTCGTCGATGTCGACCTCGATGTTCAGTTCTTCGAGCTTGCGCTGACGCAGCTCCATCACCGAAGC
>Ga0233424_10001602_pt1 | contig 18911 bp, 18 predicted proteins | sample Watercolumn_Towu_FD_181011 | JGI IMG/M metagenome (GOLD analysis project Ga0233424, IMG submission 181011) | Freshwater microbial communities from Lake Towuti, South Sulawesi, Indonesia - Watercolumn_Towuti2014_125_MG | ecosystem: Environmental > Aquatic > Freshwater > Lake | place: Indonesia...
AGGGCGACTTCCGCTTCACGTAGCTTCGCAAGAATCTGTTCGACGGTGTGACGCAATCGTGGCATCTGCCCCTCCTTCCGGCCCGACCCTAGCATAGGATCTGGACCCGTTTAAGGGGGCGAGGTCATGCTATGGCGGCCAAGCTCAGGACACCCGACGAACATCCCATTCGCCGTCGAGATATTGCCATTTTTCTCGAACGGTTTACAGAAGTAAATTACCAATTCTTTTGGTTGACGGCTCTCGTGGTGTTTGTAAAGTTCTTTTTGGTGGATCGGATCCATCCATCTGCGGATCGATACTGGAAGTTGATTCTTAATAAAGAAGAGGAGCTTCGGTCTTTGGTCACCCCTCTGCACAAACTGGATAGTCTACTCCTAAAGCTGATCCCCCTGCTTGGTTGGTGGTGCTGGAATATAGGGGTTATTGTTAGGAAGTGAGGCCAGGGACAGTGATCCTCAATGAATGACTGGCGTAATATTTCGGTTGCGGTTCCTTGGGGCCTGAGCCATTACATCCCGCTGGATGGATTTCATCCTCTCTATCGGGCGCTGTTCGATCACGCTCCAGACAACATCTCTTTGTATGCTTGGGATAACGTCAAGCTCCATCGTCGGTTCCGATCCGATGCGGCAATACGGAAGACTCTGATAAAGAAAACCAAGTTGACACGGGAACGATTCAGCCAATTAAAGAAAAATTATGTCGAGAGGAAGTATGAGGAATACTTTTGGCCACCCAATCAGGTGCTGACCACCGAATTAATGGGAGACATAGAGTTCCACCACACAGCGCCATTTCCTTCGTTGACCCGGCCATTTGTTTTACACTGCGAAATGTTTACGCCACTGCTTCAGCCGTTTGCCCATCAAGGGATGGGCAAATTGGATTGCTCTGCGGAGCTCCGAGAGTACTACGGGGCTATCTTGGGACATCCGCTCTGTTTGGGGATTTGGTCGCATATTCCTGAGACGATCGAAACCATCAGGCAATTCTTTTCCGATCCAAGCATCGATCGCAAGCTGTTTCAATCACGAATTGGGATCAGTGCCAACTCGTTGATGGATACAAAGCTTCCAGGTAAACCCTGTCTATCCAAGCCGAGATTCCTCTTCATGAATTCTGCGCATCAGATTCCAGCCAATTTCTTTCGCCAAGGTGGCCACATCGTTTTACGGTTTTGGGAGGAATATCTGGCAGGTGGCCACGAGGGTGTCTTGACGCTGCGGTGCGCACGACCTCGAGACGAGGATTTGCTCCATCATGGGGTGAACGTGGCCATGGTTCGGGCTGAAGCAGGCCGCAGTATTATGTGGGCACAGGATTATTTGGCCAATCACGAAATCAATGCGTTGATGGCGAGCTCGCATTTCTTTCTGCTGCCAAGTGCCTCACTTCACTCTGCGTCCATCATGCAAGCCATGTTACTGGGGACTATTCCGGTCGTGACCGATACGGTAGGGACATCCGTATATGTGACTGACTGTAAAACCGGCATTGTACTCAACGGCATGCGTGCTGCCGTGTGGCGCGAGGATGAAGAGACCGGCATCCCGGTAGATCGGTATTCCAGGATGCCAGAACTGGACGATTCCCTGGTGTCTCAGCTCTCAAGCCGTATTGGCAAGTTGGTAGACGATTCGGCTGCTTACAGCGAGATGCGGAAACGCATATTAGCCCATGCGAAGAAGGAGTTCTCGGGAGGGGCATTTAGCAATCAATTCTGGAGCGCGGTGTCTGACATCTATCAGCAGAACGTGGGGAGATTCGTTCATCCTGATACGGTTTCAGACAAGAGCAAAGATGTCTTGCGTGACTGCACGATTCAAAGGATAAGCGATGAGTGGGCCCGCGTGTTCGAAAGCCCGACGTTTCCGATGCTGAGAATTAATACTGGGCAAAGCGTCGTCTTGGAGTGGGGTGGCGCCATGCTTCATGCATACGGCAATCCGACGTTTCAATTGAACGATTGGTCGATTCTTGCACAGTACGATGTGCTTGGTGTCCCACGAATCACTTTTACGTACACGCTCGAGGAATTACAAGGTAGGTATCTTCACCCCATCGAATTCCTCGGCGGGCGCGCAAGACCCATCCTGAAAGCAAGGATCTTGAAATTCATCCAGGTTGCAAGTCGGGCCTTAGTCATACGGAGTGCCAGAATTCTTAAGCCATTCCCGAGGCTGTATTGGATAGCTTCGAGGGTCTTATCGTGGCTTCGCCGTGTTAAGCAGTGGATAATTTCGAGAATGCTGAAGTTATAGATTGATACTGTAATAAACTGACCCGGTTGTTCGAGTGTATACAACCAAGGGCAATTCCATGGGGCTGATAGCAGGGTGTTTAGAGGATCTGCGGGTGGCGACGGAAGGCAGGCAATGAGCAAACTCTGTGTCCATCTCTGGCTCTATAATTGTCCCTTCCACGGGGTTAGTGACCAGGTAAGTTTCATCGTCAGGGCATTGCGACAGCATGGCTATGCTGTTTCTGTGGGACGACGGCCGCATCTTTCGTCGTTAAATGTGGTGATAGAGAATTTCTCGCCACAAACCAGAGATGTGGTAGCCGAGTTTTTCCGGTCATCTCGAAAACGAGTTGGCGTCATCATGACAGAACACATCGATTTTGATCGTGGCCAAATTTCTTTTCATGGAATACCTCTGGATTGTGACAATGATTACATGCACCCGGCGACGATGCTGGAACGGGTCAGGTATCTGATCGAGTGCGTACCCTATGTTCGATGTTTTTTTACCCTCGGTGATTTACCGGAGTTGCGGAATATACGAGCGATGTTTCCGGGCATCGATGTGCGTGCGATCCCGTTCCCTCAAATTGATAAAGTTGAAGACGAACAATTTAAAAAGGGCGCCCCCTCGGCTGTGTATGATCTCGTGTTTACAGGCGGTTTAACAAAGTATCGTAAGGAGGTTCTTGCGAGGTTCCAGGGAAAGGGTTTCTCAGTTGCGTATTCGCAGGCCTTCGTTTCGAGGAGACGCCGCAACACGATGAATCGAGCAGCGAAAGCCATCCTGAATATTCAACAGCGACATGGCTGGAGGTGGCTATCATCAATGCGCATTATAGCCGGCCTGCAAGTCGGTCGTGCCACAATTTCCCTTGGAACCAGCGATACGTCTCGGATTGCTTCCTGCTGTACGCAACTCGATGTTGCCGACCTGGACTGGATTGAAAAGATGCAACAGTTGGTCGCAGCATGGAAGTCATTGTACCGTCGAGATGCCGAGAATTATTCAATCATGGCCAAGAGTTTTGAACAAGAGCACCCATTCCCATATGATTTGTTTGAGTACTGGAGTATTACCGATGGAGTATGTTGATGATTGAAGAAAGGCGAGGCTGTCTTTTGGGATGGGAAATAGCTGCCCGAGTGGCTGACAGGCGTGAGTCCATTGTTTCGTAATAGCGTATTTGTTCGTTGGGCGGCGGCGTTCCTTGCCCCGCACATTGTCACTAAAATCAGGTCGCTGCCTCACTATCTGGCAGCGTGGGCCGCCTACAATAAAATGATAGGTGCCTCACGACAGCGGCTCTCATTTTTGGATTCCTATCCCTGCCTTGCCGATCGCTTTCGTGAGACGCCCTTTGACCCTCATTATTTTTATCAGGCTGCCTGGCTTGCGCGTCGGTTGCAAGACAGCAGGCCGACACTCCATGTCGATGTTGGCTCAAGCGTGATGATGGTGAATGTGCTGACCGCCAGCCTGAAAATGGTGTTCGTCGATTACAGACCTCTCCGTGTGCAACTGTCAAATTTGTGCTCTATTGCCGGAAATGTCTTGCAGCTTCCTTTCAGGGATGAGAGCATTAAATCATTGTCTTGCTTACATGTGATCGAGCATATCGGGCTCGGGCGATACGGCGACTCGTTGAATCCAGATGGCAGCCAGGCAGCGGCCGCGGAACTGCTGCGCGTCTTGCGGCCAGGCGGCCGTCTGTTCCTGTCAGTGCCGGTGGGGCGCGAACGGGTCTGTTTCAATGCACATCGGGTCTTTGAGCCAGAAACCGTCCAATCGTTTATCCATGGCCTTCGCCTGGAATCGTTTTCTCTCGTTGATGATGCAGGACGATTCAACGAGTGCATACCCATTAGTTCCATGGCCGAACTTGAGTACGGGTGCGGCTTGTTTGAATTTGTGAAGGGGCGTGCGTAACTGGTTGCGGAGCCGCCTGGCTCAGAGCGAGCTGTTTTCGTTCAACGTCGTCCGGCGCGATCGATGGATTGCGCAACAGGCGGCAAAGTTGCCAGCAGGAACGAGAGTGCTCGATGTCGGCGCGGGGTCCTGTCCCTATCGCAAACGGTTCGCGCATTGTGAATACCGCACACAAGATCTGGCACCGTTGCGCGGTGATCAATTGCGGCACGGGAGATACGGTCAGATCGATTACGTCTCCGACCTTGCAGTGATTCCGGTCCCCGAAGGAAGTTTCGGGGCCGTCCTTTGCGCCGAAGTGCTCGAGCATCATCCCGAACCGATCGCTGTGGTAAAAGAACTGGCAAGAATTCTCAAGCCGGGCGGGACGCTTATTTTAACGGCACCGCTTGGATCGGGTATCCATCAGGAGCCGTATCACTACTATGGTGGGTACACACCGTGGTGGTACGAGCGTTTCCTGAAAGAAGCAGGTTTTGAGAATATTAACATTGAACCCAACGAAGGCTCATTCCGGTTCTTTTCTCAAGAAGCGCTCAGGTTTGTGCAAACCTCTAGTCCTTTCCGCCGCTCGTTCCCATTAAGACTCCGGCTTCTGTGGGCTCCATTTTGGATCGTGACAGTGCCTTTACTGGCTGGATGTATTCCCCTGATGTGCAAGGTCTTCAACCGGTTTGATACCGAGCGGCGCTTCACGGTTGGCTACCATGTGACGGCCGTCAGGAAAGGCGCTTAACTTCAGATCTGGTGCGATGACGGATGTGCTCATATGAGTAGGCGCAGAGATCGATGAATATTCTATGTGTCTTTGGACAATATGCGTATGGCGATTCGACGCGCGGTGAAGGGTATGAATATGTGAATTTTATTCCGGCATTGCGAAGGCTTGGGCATCGCGTCACGCTATTTGATTCGTTGGATCGCCGTGTCAATCCGGATTTTGCAGCGCTGAACAGGGCGCTGTTGGAGCGAGTCGAAGCGATCAAGCCCGATGTGGTGTTTTGTGTGCTCATGCAGTATGAAATCTGGGTCGAGACTCTGCGGCTCATCCGGAAAAGCGGTGCGTTCTTGGTGAATTGGGCCACCGATGACTCCTGGAAGTACGAGATGTTCTCAAAACTCATTGCGCCGGAATTTGACCTTTATGTGACCACGTATTCTTCTGTCTTACGGCGATATCAAAAGGATGGGATTGGCAATGTGGTTCTTTCGCAATGGGCCGCGAATAGCGACACCCTGGCGCCTCCTTTGCCGGCACGAGAGTGCTGCTACCCGGTGAGCTTCATAGGTGCTGCCTATGGCAACCGACCGGACATAATCGACTCGCTGAGCAGGGAGGGCATTGACGTCGCATGTTTTGGTTACGGGTGGCCGGAAGGCCCGATTGATGCGAAACGTATCCCCGAGATTGTTCGCATGTCTGCGATCAGTCTCAACTTCAGCGAAGGATCACAGAAAGGGCTTGTCGAGGCTGGGAATCGCCAGATCAAGGCCAGGCTGTTTGAGGTGCCCGGATACGGAGGGTGTCTTTTGACTGAGGAGACTCCTGACTTGGAAAAATATTTCCGAGTTGGAGAAGAGGTGCTGACATTTTCCGATCCCGACGACCTTGCCGCGACGATTAAAGCGCTGTTAGTCTACCCTGACCGGAGGAACGCCATCGCGCGCCGCGGGTTTGAGCGGGTAAGGGTTGAGCACACGTACGATCAACGGTTTGCGCAATTACTGAGCGAAGTTGCCAAGCAGAAAGCGAGGCCGAGTTTTCCGGTCGACTGGTCTGAGTATGGGGAGGTTGTCAAACGGCACAAGTATGGACCCGTGTTGAAATTCATGCGCGCCGTTCTCGCCGGATGTGCGTCGATGATTTGGGGCGGGCGACGAGGGCCGAGAGCCGCACGCCGCCTGATATTTGAGTTGTCGTGGCGGCTTGCCGGAGCGCGCACCTATGCTGCGGCTGGCTGGCCCGGGCGGATGTTTTACAAGGAAAGTTGAGCCGTGGAGGACCCGCTAGTGACGGTGGTGATGTCCGTTTACAATGCGGCGTCGACCGTAGAGTTAGCGATTCGCTCGATCCGATATCAATCGCTGGAAAATTGGGAATTGATCGTTGCCGATGATGGTTCGGTGGATGGGACAAGCGATATTATTTCACGGATTCGAGACCCTCGGATCAGGCTTATCCTGGAGCCGCATGAGAAGTTGGGATTGGCTGTGCGTCTGAATCAGTGTGTCCGGCTCGCCCGCGGCCGTTATGTGGCCAGGATGGACGGCGACGACGCGGCCTATCCTCAAAGGCTAGCCAGGCAAGTACATTATCTTGAGCAGCATCCGGAGGTTGATTTGCTCGGGACCGGCGCGATCGTGTTCAGCGGGAGGGGAGACGTGGTGGGCCTTTACCCGACCGCTTGTAATCATGAGGAAATTTGCCGGCGTCCTTGGTGGGGGTTTCCGCTCGCTCATCCAACGTGGATGGGCAAGCGGACATGGTTTCTGTCCTATCCTTATCTGGAGTGGTGCGTACGTTGTGAAGATCAAGAGCTCATCCTGCGCAGTCATTCGCAGAGCAAATTTGCCGCTCTGGAGGAGGTGTTGCTGGGGTATAGGATGGACAGTGTCTCGGCAAGGAAAACCGGACAAGGGCGTCTGAACTATTGCCGAGAACTGTGGAGTCAGGCTCACGACACCCCATCGTGGCTGAGAGCTGCGAGGGGTTCCATAGTTCACGGTCTTGCCTTTTGCCGAGATGTCATCTTGTCGAAGACCGGTGCGCACAATCGTTGGTCGAGACTCTCGTTTCAGCCCGCGAGCGCTCACGTCCATGATCAGTGGCATAACGTATGGGTGGGGCTGATGTCGAATGACGTCTCCGACGCGCAGGCTGATTCCGTATGAGCCTTTCCCGTATGTCTTGCGGAATCCATGGCGGGCTCCGAAGACCGGTATGCAGGTGAACCAATGTGCGGATTAGCCGGGCTTTTACACGTCGGGGCATTAGATCTCGGCGCACTGGTTTCACATATGACCGCGTCGATCCGATATCGCGGGCCAGATGCTTGTGGGATATGGTGTGATCCGACGATCGGACTCGCGCTTGGTCATGCACGCCTTTCGATCCTCGATCTCTCCGTAGAAGGTCACCAGCCCATGTGCTCTGTAAGCGGTCGCTTCGTCCTCTCCTATAATGGAGAAGTCTATAACTTTTCCGATTTGCGGTCTGAATTGGAGGCGATGGGAACAAAATTTCGTGGCCACTCCGACACGGAAGTTATGCTGGCGGCGTTCGAGGCGTGGGGTATCGAAAAATCCGTGGAGCGGTTTGTAGGGATGTTCGCGTTTGTGCTCTGGGACCGGGAAGCCCGGGTGCTTCATCTCGGCCGGGATCGTCTAGGGATTAAACCACTCTACTATGGCTGGGTGGATCAAGCTTTTGTGTTCGGCTCGGAATTGAAAGTCTTTGAGCAGGTTCCAGGGTTCAGGCGATCTGTCAATCGTGACTCCCTGACCGCGTTCATGCGGTATGCCTATGTGCCAGAGCCTTGGTCGATATATCAGGACGTCTACAAATTGCCGCCGGGATGCCTTTTCTCCACCACGCCGGAGCAGGCCCTCGCCCGCCAGGGATTTAGCCCGGAACCGGAAAACAAGCAAGCAACGTTACGGCCGGTTCGCTATTGGTCTGTCCGGGACATCGTTGAGTCCGGCGTACGTTCCCCCTTCACCGGAACGGAGGAAGAAGCCGTTGAGCAGTTGGACCAGTTGTTGCGCGCTACCATTAGCATGCACATGGTGGCCGATGTGCCGCTCGGCGCGTTTCTGTCGGGCGGGATCGATTCCTCGCTGGTCGTCGCGCTCATGCAGGCGCAAAGTCACAAGCCGGTCCGTACCTTCACCATAGGGTTTCGTGAGTCCGGATACGACGAGGCTGTCCATGCGAAGAACGTCGCCGCCCATTTGAGGACAGACCACACTGAACTGTACATGACGCCGGAACAGGCCATGGTGGTCATTCCAAGGCTGCCCGCTATGTATGACGAACCCTTCGGCGACTCCTCTCAGATTCCGACGTATCTTATGTCGGCGCTTGCACGCAGACATGTGACGGTGGCCCTGTCGGGTGACGGAGGCGATGAGCTGTTTGCCGGATACAACCGCTATTTCTGGAGCCGCCGGTTGTGGAAGCGGCTCTCGGCTATACCGGTTCCTATCAGGACCGCGGCGGCCGCCGCTTTGCAGTCCTGCTCTCCTGAAACCTGGGGGCGCCTGTACGCTGGTTTCTCAGGGCTGCTGCCGTCGGTCCAGAACCCCGGCGACAAGGTCCATAAGCTTGCAAAACTCGTGACCATGAAAGATCCGGATTCGATGTATCTGGGCATGGTGTCTCTGTGGGATGAGCCGACAAGGGTGGTGGTCACAGCGACGGAACCGAGAACGGTGCTGAGCGATCGTGCCCAATGGGCTTGCCTTTCGGACTTCACCATGCGCATGATGTATCTCGATCTTGTGACCTATCTGCCTGACGATATTTTGACCAAGGTCGATCGGGCCAGTATGGCGGTCAGTTTGGAGGCCCGCGTGCCGCTCATCGATCATCGCGTAGTCGAGTTTGCCTGGCGGATCCCCTTGTCCATGAAAATCAGGCAGGAGGGCGAAGGGAAATGGCTGCTCCGGCAGGTGCTCTATCGATATGTTCCCAAACAGCTCATCGAACGGCCCAAGATGGGATTCGGTGTCCCGATCGATTCCTGGCTGCGTGGGCCGCTGCGTGAATGGGCGGAATCCTTGTTGGATGAGGGACGACTCCGGAGGGAGGGATACTTCCATCCTGCGCCGATTCTGGAAAAGTGGGCAGAGCATCTGTCCGGCCAGCGCAACTGGCAGTATCTCATCTGGAATGTGCTGATGTTCCAAGCTTGGTTGAGTGCTCATGACCGATCGCCCGCGCCTACTGTATCTCATCACTGAGGATTGGTATTTCTGGTCTCATCGTCTCGATCTGGCTCGTGCGGCGCGGGATGCGGGGTTTGATGTGGCCGTGGCCACACGGGTTGGCGAATATGGGGAACGGATCGAGCAGGAAGGATTTCGCCTGATCCCCATTTCGCTTCTCCGAAAAAGCCGCAATCCTCTATTGGAACTGCAGGCAGTTGCACAACTGGTCCGGGTCTATCGGGTTGTCCGGCCGCATCTGGTTCACCATGTGGCTATGAAGCCCATTCTGTACGGCTCCCTGGCAGCCTGGATCGCACGAGTGCCGGTGGTCCTCAACGCGTTTGCCGGCCTCGGCTATGCCTTCACGGGCCTGGAGCGACAGAGGGAAGTCTTGCATCGAATGCTGCGCAAGGCGTTGAAAGTCGCCATCGGATTGAACCGCTCGACAGTCCTCTTTCAGAACGAAGCCGATCGTGATCAGCTGGTGAAGGAAGGCGTTGTGCAGTTTTCCCGCACCAGAATCATTCCCGGTTCCGGGGTGGATACCGATAAGTTTTCCGCGATTGCGCCCTCTCTGGGCATACCAACGGTGATGCTTCCGTCGCGGATGCTTTGGGACAAGGGCATTGGGGAGTTTGTCCAGGCGGCCCGCGATCTGAAGGCCAAGGGGATCGAGGCCCGATTCGTCCTCGTCGGCCGTTGTGACGAGGATAACCCTGCGGCGATCGGACGGGCGCAATTGGAGGAGTGGGTGAAGGAAGGAGCCGTCGAGTGGTGGGGACATCGGGAGGACATGGCTGCTCTGTATCGCGCTGCGACACTGGTCGTCCTTCCGTCCTACCGAGAAGGGTTTCCGAAAGTCCTCCTGGAAGCAGCGGCCTGCGGGAAGGCGATCGTCACGACAGACGTTCCTGGTTGCCGTGACATTGTGCAGGATCAGGTGAATGGCGTTCTGGTCCCCCCCGAAGACCCTGAGGCGCTCGCCGCGAGGATCGAGGGGCTGTTGTCGGATCGCCTCATGCGCGAGGCCATGGGCGTTCGCGGCCGGGAGCTGGTTGTCACAGAATGGTCGGGGCCCCGGGTGACGGCACGGGTCCTCACTCTCTATCGTGATATGCTGAGCGCCGCTTCTGTCCGTCACTGCCCGCGGGGGTATGCATGACCAGAGTGTTGGTGACCGGCGCAGGAGGATTTTGGGGAGTGTTCCTCGTCAATGAACTCTATCGGGTCGGATTTAGTGTGCGGGCAGGCCTGCGCGATTCGGCAAGCATTCCTCTCTTCCCGTCCGGGGTTGAGACAGTTGTCGCTGATGTTCGCGACGGGCAGAAGGTCAAGGACGCGGCAGTCGGCTGCAATGCTGTCGTGCATCTCGCGGCCAAGGTTCATGCGATCTATGAACACGGAGCGAACGACGACTATGAGACCATCAATGTCGCAGGGACGAGGCATGTGCTCGAAGCCGCCGTGGCATCAGGCGCGCGCCGCGTCGTCTTCGTCAGTACGGTCAAGGTGTTTGGTGAGAGCACGCAGGGCTGTGTCGATGAGACCAGCCCGCCGAATCCTCGAACACCCTACGGATGGTCGAAATGGCGGGCGGAGCAACTCGTTTCGACGTACGCGCAGAGCCGTCGGCTCACCTCCGTATCGCTTCGTCTTCCCATGGTCTACGGGCCGACAACAAAAGGCAACCTCTATCGCCTGATCGCGGCGATCGATCGAGGCTGGTTCCCCTCTCTCCCCTGCATTTCGACGGTCAGGAGCATGCTGTATGTCAAGAACTTCGTGCTGGCCGTTGTGGCTGCGCTCACATCGGAGATCCTTCCTCGATCCATGTATGTCGTCACGGACGAGAAGCCCCTACTCTGTGACGGAAGTCTGTGACCTGCTGCGCAAAGGCTTTGGCCTGTCGCCCCCTCGCCGGCGTGTCCCCCAGCGGGCGATCTCGTGCGGAGGAGGGTGGTGCGGAGATATTCTACAGGCTCTGACCGGAAGGCCGATGCCGCTTACTTCTTCAACGGTGGAAAAACTGTTCGGCGAGGCCTGGTATAGTCCCGAAGCGATGATGCGCGATTTGGGGTATCAGCCGCGGTATGCATTCGAATCGGCCGTGCCGGAGCTCATCGAACACTATCGTCGTACCAGATCATGATATGGCTGGTGATCGCATGTGGCGTCGGAGCATTCTCGTGGTGGCTCACCGGGTGGCTGGCAAACAGGATCTCGTTGCTCGGGCCGATCGACCATCCGAACGACCGATCCCTTCATCAGCATCCGACTCCACGGACGGGGGGGATTGCCATCATCGTGAGCATGACCGCCGGGATCCTCGTCTCCAGTGCGATGGCGCTCTCGACGGATATGGAACTCAGGAACAGGTTCAGCCGGCTCCCTGAGGCCGGCTGGCTTCTGGGCGGGACTCTTTTCCTTGCGTGCGTGTCGTTCCTGGACGATCGAAAGGGCCTTTCCGTTGTGGTACGGTTTGCACTTCACCTGCTCGCGGCCTGCGGCGTAGTGTTCGGCGGCGGGGTGATGCTGCATTCTGTTTCTATTCCCGGCTGGGAACCGCTCACGCTGGGTTGGGCCGCGGTGCCGGTGAGCCTCCTGGTTCTCTTGTGGATGACGAACCTCTACAACTTCATGGACGGCATGGACGGCTTTGCCGGCGGGATGACGCTGATCGGAGGCCTTACCCTCGCTTTTCTTACGTCGAAAGGAAATGCCGTGGCTGTGAGCATCCCGTCTCTTCTCCTGGCTGGCGCGGCGACCGGCTTTCTCGTGCATAATTTTCCGCCCGCCCGCATTTTTATGGGAGATGTGGGCAGTATTCCGATCGGGTTCTTCTTCGGTGCGGTGATTTTGCTGGGAAGTCGAGATGGGCTCTTTGAGATCTGGGTTCCCCTTATCGTGTTCTCTCCCTTTGTCGTGGATGCGACTGCAACAGTGATCCGCCGGATTCTGGCCGGAGAGAAGATCTGGGAAGCCCACCGTGCCCACTATTATCAGCGGTTAGTGTTGCTGGGGTGGGGGCATCGCCGAACGGTGCTCGCCGAGTATGGGCTTATGGTGTTCTGTGCAGCTCTCGCATGGTTCTATCACATCGGGAATGATTCAATGCGTCTATTGGTTCTCTGTCTGTGGTGCCTGGTGTTCAGCGGGCTCATGGCGGTGGTGGTGATGGCAGAACGGGCTGCTGGCCAACGACAGTTTGTGGCATGATCAGCAAAAGAGAGTTGATTGTACAGGCTGTCCATCTACGTGACGAAGGGAGATTGTTCAATAGAGGCAATCCTGAATTGGAGGACGTATTTAAGGGAAGCATCGATCGATTTTGTGAAATCGCATTCAGGCTGAGTGTGGCCAAACGTGTTCTCGATGTGGGGGCCGGACACGGCCTTTTGCTGTCGTTTTTGACCGCGCTCGGTCACGACTGTCACGCCCTCGATGCTATGGACCAGCCCTTGGTGCACCATGATACGTATGGAAAATGGATTGTGTTTCGAGTCTGCAATGTGGAGGAGGATGAGATTCCTTATCCCGATGCATCGTTCGACGCCGTCGTCTGTTGCCAAGTTCTCGAGCATTTCTCGTATTCCCACCTGCCTGCTGTGAAGGAGATGCGGCGAGTTCTGCGGCCCGGCGGGGTTCTTGAGATCGATGTGCCCAATGTGGTGTGTTTCAGAAACCGGAGTCGGCTGCTGCGAGGAAAACACATCACCTATGACTATGCGGAGCATTATCTCCACGCGACACCGATCCTCTATAAGGGGATGTCGTATTTCCCGTACCGACATAACCGAGAATTCACGAAGAGTGAACTGGAACTGCTGCTCCGGGAGGCAGGATTTCACAAGTACGAGGTGTCGTTTCTGAAGTCTCGACGGTATCGCGAAGGAATCGAACGGATGAAGAGCATCGGGACAGTGATCAAAGATTTGGTGCCTTCGTTCCGGAAATCGCTCATCGCATTCGCGGTCAAATGATGACTCTCGACCGACTGCAGATGGAGGCGAGGAAAGTGGCCGGATGGACAGCTACCGGACTTGGCTTCACCATTCCAATTTGGACCCTTGTCGACAGTATTCTGATGAGTTTGCTGGTGTTGTGCTGGATTGTGAGTGGGAACTGGGCCGAGAAGGTTCGCCGGGTCAAAGCGAATCCCGTCGCCGTGGCGGCCCTGTTTCTGTTTGCCTGGATGTTGTTGGGAACCCTGTGGGGCGACGGATCACTGGAAGATCGGGCGGGCTCTCTCAAGAAGTATGCGGGGCTCCTGTTCATCCCGCTCTTGATCTCGATGGCGATCGAGACCGGCGTGCGACAGCGGGCGATTCTGGCTTTGGCGGCTGCGTTGGCGGTGACGCTGCTGCTGTCCTTTGCGCTGGAGTTTGGACTTATTCCGTCGGGTGGGCTGATCAAGGGAGGACCCTCCAACCCCTTTGTCTTCAAGAAACATATTACCCATAACGTGTTGATGGCGTTTGGGGCACTGCTCTTTGCCTGGTTGGCCTGGCAATCGCGAAATGTCAGATGGTGGTGGGGGTGGAGCCTTCTGGCGATTATGGCCGCGAGCAATGTGGTGATGATGGTACAGGGGAGAACTGGCTATGTGGTGCTGGTGGGACTCGTCCTGCTTGGTGCTCACCAGTGGTTCGGATGGCGCGGCGTAACGATGGCCGTGGTGCTCCTCGTGATTGCATTCGCGGGGGTCTACCAGGTCTCCACTCCATTTCATGACCGGGTAAGTCTCGCCGCATCCGGTGTCACCCAATGGGATTCTCACTCGGTCGTGCGTGATCCGATCGGAGAGCGACTGGAGTTCTATCACCACACGATCGGGATTATTCGAGAACATCCCCTCGTGGGGGTCGGCACTGGAGGTTTTGTGCAAGCCTATGCTGAACGGGCGAGACAGGCGGGTGTGCCCGTCACCAGCAATCCGCACAACCAGTACCTCCTGGTCATGGCCCAGGTAGGAGTCGTTGGTGTAGGACTACTGGTCTGGCTTTTTGCGCAACAATGGCGATCGGCTCTGGTTGCGACAGACAAGACCTATGGGCTACTTGGTCGAGGCGTGGTGGTTACCATGGCCGTCGGGTGCCTGTTTAATTCCTTACTCATCGACCACACCGAAAAGCTTCTCTACTGTTGGTTCTCTGGTCTGGTGTATTCCGGGGAAGACTCGCGTCCAGATACTGCTGCATGAGTGTGGGATGAGTGATAGCAAACACCTTGCTCCAACCATGAAAGTATCGGCCTATATTATCGCCTACAATGAGGCCGAGAAGGTTGCCGATGCCATCAAGAGTGTCTTATGGGCGGATGAGATTGTCGTTGCGGATTCCGCCAGTACGGATGGGACGGCTCGGATTGCGCAGGAGTTGGGAGCCAGGATTGTCCAGATTCCGTTCCAGGGATTCGGTGATCTGCGAAATCGAGCGGTCGAAGCTTGCATAGGCGAGTGGATTCTGAGTCTCGATGCCGACGAACGTTGCACGCCGGAGGTGCGGGATGAAATTCTGATGCTCCTTGCCGGAACTCCCGCGCACGATGCCTATCTCGTACCGAGGCGGAACTATTTCATGGGCCGATGGATCAAGCATTCGGGCTGGTATCCGAACTTCAGGCAACCCCAACTGTTCCGCAAGGGGACGATGAAGTATGTGGAGTCTCCGGTGCATGAAGGGTACGAACTACTCACCTCCAAGCCGGTCGGGCGGTTGGAACATGCGATCTGGCAGATCCCGTTCAGGAACTTCGAAGAAGTCGTCAAAAAGGCGAACCGATATTCCACGCTTGGGGCGTTGAAATTGGCTGATACGCGGGTCTCGATGGGGGCAGCCCTGTTTCATGGACTCTGGTCGTTCCTGAAACATTACCTGGCGAAGCGAGGCTTTCTCGACGGCTGGGCCGGATTCGTCATCGCCCTTGGCAACTTCGAGGGTACGTTTTACCGGTACGCCAAGCGGTTCGAAGCGCAGGAGGCATGGCCGGTTCCGAAACAACCAGCCCTTCGACGGTCGGATGGTTCCTCATCGGAATGAAGACCGCGGTGATCGTGACGACGTACAATCGGCCGGATGCGCTGGTTGTTGCACTGGAGGGGTATCGAGACCTGAGCAATCGTGGCGTGATCCAAGGGAGACGTCGCCATGCAGGAAGGTCCACCGGGTATAGACTCCGTACCGGTAAGACTTACTCTCGCCAAGTATCTCGATAAACGTGAGAAGGTTATGTTGGCGTTGTTCAATACCGAAGGCGAGTATATCGAGAGTATCAAAGTTTGGTCGCATAGGTATGCGTGATGCAGATCGCGGTCATTGTTACAACCTATAACCGACTGGATGCCCTGCGGACTGTGCTTGAGGGGTACGCCGCTCAATCAGATGACCAGTTTGAGGTGATTGTTGCGGATGATGGATCGACCGAAGAGACTGGCCGGTTTGTGCAGCAGTTGGCTGAACGATCGAAGGTGCCTATCCGCCACGTGTGGCACGAAGATCAGGGCTTTCGAGTTGCCGCCATTCGGAATAGAGCGGTCGGAGCGACGCGGGCGGAGTATATTATTCTGACGGACGGCGATTGCGTACCGTCAATAGACTTCGTGTGCCAACATCGACAGCTGGCTGAGCGGGGCCGGTTTCTTTCCGGAAGCCGGGTCTTGCTATCACAGCGTTTAACTCAACGCGTGATTGAAGAATGCTTGCCGATTTATAGATGGAGATGGACCGAGTGGCTTGGTCTTCGTCTGAGCGGAGACATCAATCGGTTGCTGCCGGTTTTTAGCCTGCCTGATGGACTCTTTCGCAAATCCGACTCCCGGGGGTGGGAAGGAGTCATGACGTGTAATCTCTCTGTCTGGCGTGATGATATCATCACGGTCAATGGATTCGATGAGCGCTACCAGGGTTGGGGCCGGGAGGATTCCGACTTTGTGATTCGCCTTTACCGTGCCGGGGTTGGCTACAAGAGCGCTCGGCTCGCAGCGCCGGTGTTCCACTTGTGGCATCCGGAGAACGATAAGAGCAGGTTAGCTAACAACCAGCGGCGTCTCGACGAAGTTCTCCAATCAGCCAGAGTCCGGGCCGAAGTGGGATTCGATCAATGTCGTTCATAGGGCGGACCGATTCAACTCTCCTCAGTTGTCAAAGCTCCACACTGTGTGAATGAAGGGGCAGATTAAACAGGTTTTGGTGATTTGTACACGTCGCATCGGCGACGTCGTCCTGGCCACTCCTTTGGTCCAGTCGTTGGTCAGAGGTATCACCGGTGTTGCTGTCGACATGCTCGTCTTCGAAGGAACGCAGGATGTCGTTCTGCAAAACCCGGATGTCCGAAAAGTGTGGACCGTGACGGAACGTCCCGGGTTCTTGGAGCACGTCTTCCTTCTTCGGTCACTCCTACGGAAATATGATCTAGCCCTGTCCGTTCAGACAGGGGATCGTCCCACATTCTACTGCTGGGTGGCCGGACGCTATCGGATCGGGACCCTTCTCACCGATAAGAAGTCGCGGTGGAAACGTTGCCTGCTCAATCAGTGGGTGCCTTTAGACAATTTCAATACCCACACGGTGGCGATGAATCTCCGGCTTCTCGAACCGCTGCAGATCAAGCCTGTAGCCACTCCGGTGGTGAGTTGGCGGCGAGAAGACGAAGAAGCGGCCCGACGCGTATTTCCTCATGTGGAGGGACCGAAGCGATACGCAGTCCTGCACGTCACGCCGAAGTTCGTCTACAAGACGTGGACTGTGACTGGATGGGGAGCGCTCGGGCAATGGTTGGTTGACCATGATCTGGCCGTAGCGGTGACGGGAGGAGCATCGCCTGAAGAACAGGCCTATTTGAAAGATGTGATTACCGCCATGCCTGCTGGATTTATAAATCTCGCCGGTCGCGTCAATGTACCCTCTCTGGGCTATCTGCTCAGTCGAACATCGCTGTATGTCGGGACAGATACGGCGGTGAGTCACATGGCGGCGGCAGTCGGCGTGCCGACGATCGTCCTGTTCGGGCCCTCGAACCCGATCAAGTGGGGTCCCTGGCCGAAGGACTTTCCGGCGGACGCCCCGAGTCCCTGGACTACACATGGCTCACAACGACAGGGGAATGTCTTTCTCGTTCAGGGCGAAGGAGATTGCGTGCCCTGTTTCAGCGAAGGGTGTGAGCGCCATGTCCGCAGTCTGAGCGACTGTCTTCAGAAACTATCCGCAAGTCGTGTGATGCAGGCGGCCGAGCTAATGTTGGCGAACGGGAACGACCGAATGTGCAGAACGATTGCACGGGTTCCTAGTGGGGCTCCAGGGCTGTAAAACGGTTGAGTTTTTGAGAACGATCTGCTAATGGCAACCCTCGTCGCGCAACCCTTTTCCCCGAGCATCTTACTAAGGTCGGGTACGATGTGAAGCACCTTGCTGCCGGGCTCTTCCATGCGATCGCGGGGCGATATGGGCAGCTGGTGCTCTACTATCGCTCCCTGCTGGTCATCGGGACGCAGCTCAGCCTGATATTTGCCGCCAACCTCACCGCCTTCGCGCTGCGTTTCGACTCGGATATTCCGCCACCGTACGACCGCATGGTGTGGAGGTTCCTGCCTGCCGTCCTGATCATATTCGGATCCGGCTTGTGGATATTCGGAATTCAACGGGGATTGTGGCGCTATGTCGGCCTCCACGACTTGGGAAGAATTTTTTTGGCGTCCTTTGGCAGCGCCGCCGCGTTTTATGGATTGTTTCATCTGGGACTAGGGTGGACCGACTACCCACGGTCAATCATCATTTTGACCGGATTGCTCAGCGGTCTCTATATCGCCGGGGTTCGCTTGGCGGTGCGTTGGTTTCGAGAGTGGCTCCAGATCGTCGGGTCTACGGCCAAACGGGTGCTGATCGTCGGCGCCGGGCATGCTGGTGAACTGCTCGCGCGGGGTATGCTTTCAGACGCTACTTTTAACAGCCGGCCGGTGGGCTTTGTGGATGATGATCCCGTGAAGCGGAAGATGAAGATTCACGGGATTCCTGTTGTCGGAACGATCGCCGACATCAAGGCCGCGGCAGATCGTCTGGAGGCGCACGAAATCGTCGTCGCGATTCCGTCGGCCACGACGACGGTAAAGCAGAAAGTGCTGGCCGGATCGGAAGGCTGCACGGCGCCGATCAAGATTCTACCCAGCGTCAAACGATTGTTGGGTGATCCCGTGTCGCTGCAACAAGTGCGGCCGATGAGCCTGGAAGACCTATTGCAGCGCGAGCCGATCCAGACGGACCGCCAAGAGTTGCATCCCCTCATCGAGGGGAAAACGGTCCTGGTCACAGGAGCGGGAGGATCCATCGGGTCTGAGCTGTGCCGGCAGATCGCGCACTATCGACCGGAATCGTTGGTGTTGTTCGATCAATACGAAAATACTCTTCATGCGTTGTTATTGGAACTGCGGGCCGATTTTCCGCATGTCGGCGTGCTTCCGATTGTGGGAGACGTCACGATGCCCGATCGTGTGGAGGAAGTGTTCCGACAGACCGGCCCGGACCTCGTGTTTCATGCGGCGGCGCACAAACACGTTCCGCTGATGGAATGGAACCCCAAAGAGGCGATCCGGAACAATATTCTCGGGACCCGTGTCGTGGCTGAAACTGCGCTGAAGACCGGCGTGGATCGATTCGTGTTGATTTCGACGGACAAGGCTGTGAACCCGTCGAGCATCATGGGAGCGACCAAGCGGATCGCCGAGCATTTGATTCAAGGGTTCAGCCACAAGGGGCTGACGAAGTTCACCGTCGTGCGGTTCGGAAACGTGTTGGGGAGCAACGGGAGCGTGGTTCC
>Ga0233424_10001605_pt1 | contig 18896 bp, 18 predicted proteins | sample Watercolumn_Towu_FD_181011 | JGI IMG/M metagenome (GOLD analysis project Ga0233424, IMG submission 181011) | Freshwater microbial communities from Lake Towuti, South Sulawesi, Indonesia - Watercolumn_Towuti2014_125_MG | ecosystem: Environmental > Aquatic > Freshwater > Lake | place: Indonesia...
GCCGTGTGCGATCCGCGGGCGCGGACGGATGCTTCCCCCATCCGTCTCTGCATGAATTGTGCTCATCCGCAGCAGGTGCGTGCGTTCTGCAACCGATGCGAACAGCGAGTCAGCTTCACCGTGGAGCGGGCCCGCGCGATGTTCAGGCTCTTCGGCCTGGATACTGACCTGGTGCAAGAGGGCCTGGTCATCCGCTACGAACGGGACTGCGGATGTCCGCTCTGTCCGGGCCACGTGACCGGCGACGTGCTGCACAAGAAACTGTTCTGCATCGAGGGAGGGATCGACGACTGCCCGACGTGAACGCGTCAGGCGTTTTTTATAGAAAAAGGAGCCTTCAGGCCCCCTCTCCGACAACGGAGAGCACCTCTTCGACACTCGTCAGCCCGCCCAAGGCTTTCAGCATCCCGTCCTGCGGCATGGTTACCATGCCCTGTTTTTTTGCCAACTCCCGCACTTGATACTCGGACAGCGTTTCCGAAAGCGACGCGCGGATTTCGTCGGTCATCGTCAGCACTTCATAGACGCCCAGGCGGCCTTTGTAGCCTGTTCCGTTGCAGATGTCGCAGCCTTTGCCTTTGTAAAATTTCCACTGCTCGGGCGGCGGGACCACTTCGCCGGATTCCTTCGGCACGGCGAGCAGCAGCTTCTTCACTCGCTCCATCGTTTCGGCGTCGAGCGCATCTTCGATTTTGCACGCATCGTGGATCTTCCGCACCAGGCGTTGACCGATGACCGCGTTCAATGCCGGTGCGAGCAAAAACGGCTTCACGCCCATGGAAATGAAACGCGGGAGCGCGCCGGCCGCGTCGTTCGTGTGCAGGGTCGAAAGCATGAGGTGGCCGGTGAGCGCTGCGTTGATCGCAACCTCGGCGGTTTCCAGGTCGCGGATTTCACCGACCATCACGATGTCCGGGTCCTGGCGCAGGATCGAGCGCAGACCCGAGGCGAACGTGTAGTGTTTCGAGTGGTCGATCTGCGACTGGTTCAGGCCCTCGATTTTATACTCGATCGGATCTTCCAGGGTGATGATCTTCACGTCCGTGGTGTTCAGTTTGCGCAAAATCGCGTACAAGGTCGTCGTCTTGCCCGAGCCGGTCGGACCGGTCGTGAGAATCATGCCGTGTGGCTTTTCGATTTCGCGCGCGAGTTTCTTCTCGACGAGCGGACGGTAGCCGAGCTGGGAGAATTCGACGTTGATCGAGGAGGGTTTGAGGATACGCATCACGACCGATTCGCCCCAGTTCGTCGGAATGCACGAGACGCGCACGTCCGTGTCGCCGTCCTTGAGGAAAATCGTGAAGCGGCCGTCCTGCGGACGCTCCGTGACGTTGATTTTGAGACCCGAAATCAGCTTGATGCGCGCGATGATTTTGCGCCACAACTCATGCGGAAGCGCTGCCACGTCCTGCAGCACGCCGTCCACGCGGAAGCGGATGGCGACTTTCTCCTGCTCGGCTTCGATGTGGATGTCGGAGGAACCGAACTGGAGCGCCGCGGCCATACAGATCGTGACGATGTCCGTGATTGAGGCCTTATCGAGCACCTTCTGGATGTCCGCGAACGATTTGAGGTCCGTTTGGAACCGGGTAAGCTCTGCGTCCGTCACTTTGACGCCTTTGACGATCTCTTTGATTTTGGGCAACGTGTCGTAGAGTTTTTCAGCGACACGGAAGCTTTCGTCGGAAATATAATAGAGTCCGCCGTTCGCGCCGTTGCGGTCCTGGAGTGATTCTAAAAGCTGTTTGACCTCAGGATTCGTCGGGTTCGTGGAGGCGACTCGCACCTCGGGCCCGGTCATCAGAAAACAAATCGCTTTGAGGCGCAGTGACTCCTCGCGAGGAACCTGCGTGAGCGCCTCGGGGCTCACCGGGAAGCCTTTGAGGTTCACATAGGGAATGCCGGATGACGCCGCGTTCTTCTGCGCCTCGACCTCCTTTTCTTTGAGGCGCACCTCCTGCATCTTCACGTCGAATTTTTCCGTGGGCGTCATTTCCGAAGAAGGTTTAGGGCCTTCTGCGGAAGCGGCGCCGGTTTTTTTCAGCAGGTCTTCAATGCGTTGAATCTCGTTCGCCATAAAAAACACTGTCAGCAATTGCTCACAGTGTATGCGCTTTTCCCTTTCCCGACAACGGTCTTATTTCCCCAGTGCCTTGTGCAGCATCCGATGCACTTTCGGGCTTAGTTTTACACGACCGGCCCGGTGTAAACCGCGTTCGTAAAATTCCGACCAAGCTGCGTATTGGAATGTCGTACTGGCGCCCACGACCACGAACAGGAATCCGAACGCTCCGACCGCGCCGATCAGATAGGCGAGCAGGAACAGCACCGGCGTCGAGGACAGCAGGGCGAGCATGAGCAGCGTCGTAAACGGCACGAGCAGGACGAGGAATGCGAGCGCGGCAGCGATCCAGAATGCGAATACGAGTAGGAACTGGATGAGGCCGTATTCCATCGCCTCGAGCCAGTGCTGGCGGAACAGTCTCAGCGCCAGATGCATGCCGTTCAACGCATGTTCCTGTTCGCGCACGATCGCGATCAGACTGAACATGAACAGGGTTTGGATGGCAACCACGCAGGGAAGGAACACCGCGAGCACGAACAGGTAGACCAGGGTTTCCGATTGAAAATTCCTGACCTGCAAGAGCGCTATCGGGAGTGTCGTGAGCGCCATGACGACGAACAATGAAAGTTTGGCGAGCAGATTGAGCAAGACGACCTGCCAGAAATGCGGTTTGCCCAGCCGCGCCGCTTCCGTGGGTTCCAATTCTTCTTTTTCGCGCACACCCGAGATGAGCGTGGCTTGCGCGAGCACCGAGCCCGCAACCACGAAGATCGCGAATAGGCCAAGTACCGTTACGGACAAGGTGTGTTTCTCGGTCGGCACTGCTTGCATCACCTTGATGTAGGTTCCGAAGGTTTCAAAGCCCACGACCGATCCGCGCAGCAGCGTGCCGAGCAGATCCGCGCCGCTTTCGACATGGCGCAATCCGCGCCAGGCCATCTCAAACACGCCGCCGGTCGACAGCACGGCCGCCAGCAAACCAAAAACCCACAGCGATTTGCGGTGCCACGTGATGCGCCAAGCTTCGCGCAGCATGGTCCGGTATATCGGCGTGGGTTTCCTCCTCCTGATCATAGGTGTTAGACGAAGATGGCCTCGAACTCATCGCGCTCGATCGTTTCTTTTTCAAGCAGGCGTTGCGCGATCTTGTCCAAGTACGCTTTATCCTTCTGGATGATACCACGAGCCTGGATCAGCGCGCCATTTACGAGTGCTTCGACTTCGCCGTCGATGTCCTGTGCCGTCTTTTCCGAGTAGTTGCGGCTTTCATGGATTTCGCGGCCGAGGAAGATCATCTCTTCCGCTTCGCCGAACACGCGCGGGCCGAGCTTTTCGCTCATGCCGTAGCGCGTCACGAGTTCGCGCGCCAGCCGCGTGCACTTTTTGAGATCATCCGAGGCGCCGGTCGTCACGTCACCGAACGTTTCCTTTTCCGCGATGAATCCACCCAGCATCACGGCCATGTCATCGAGGAATTCGGCTCGGCGATGGAGGCGTTTGTCTTCGGTCGGGAGCTTCAGGGTGTAGCCGCCGGCCGAGCCGCGGCTGATGATCGAGACTTTGTGGACCGGATCCGCATGCTTGCTCATCTTGGCGACCAGGGCGTGTCCGGCTTCGTGGTACGCGGTGACTTTTTTCTCTTCCGGCGACATCACGTAGCTCTTGCGCTCAGGTCCCAGCAGGACTTTCTCGATCGAGACCAGCATGTCTTCCTGCGTCACTTCCTTCGCGTCGCGTCGCGCGGCGCGGATCGCGGCTTCATTGAGGAGATTGGAGAGGTCGGCGCCGGAAAAGCCCGGCGTGCGCTCGGCGACCGCGCGCAGGTTCGCATCTTTGGTGAGCGGTTTGTTTTTGGCGTGAATGCCGAGGATCGCTTCGCGTTCTTTGATGTCCGGCAGGTCGATCATGACGCGGCGGTCAAAGCGGCCGGGGCGCAGCAGGGCCGGATCGAGCACGTCCGGACGATTCGTGGCCGCCATCACGATGACGCCGATCGTCGGGTCGAAGCCGTCCATTTCGACGAGAATCTGGTTCAGGGTTTGTTCGCGCTCGTCATGGCTTCCGCCGAGTCCCGCTCCGCGTTGGCGGCCGACCGCGTCGATTTCATCAATGAACACGATGCACGGCGCGCTCTTTTTGGCCTTCAGGAACAGATCGCGCACGCGCGCGGCGCCCACGCCAACGAACATTTCGACGAATTCGGAACCCGAGATGAAGAAGAACGGCACTTCGGCTTCGCCGGCGACCGCGCGGGCCATGAGCGTCTTTCCCGTGCCCGGGCGGCCCATGAGAAGAACGCCCTTGGGGATCTTGGCGCCGAGGTCCGCGAACTTCTTCGGGTTCTTCAAAAATTCCACGATCTCCTGGAGCTCTTCTTTGGCTTCATGCGCGCCGGCAACGTCCTTGAACGTCAATTTCGTCTTGCCGCGCTCGGCTTCGCGCACGTTCGATTGCCCGAACGAGAGCGCGCGGTTGTTGGCGCCCTGCATCTGGCGGATCATGAACCAGAAGATGACGATCAGGATGACGAGCGGGAACAGCGAGGGGAGGATGACGCCCAGGATGTAGTCGCGTCCGCCCTTGTCCTTAACCGAGATGTTCGCGGCTTTGAGCTGTTCCGTCGAAACGCCGTAGCCAAGCAGGATTTCTTCAAGCGAGACGCTGTTTTCTTTCTGGAGCGTCGCCTTGTTGCCGTCCATGCCGGTGACCGTGACGTCGTTGCCGGTCACTTCCACCGTTTTTACCGAGCCGTTTTCCACGCGCTCCACGAGCGTGCCGATCGAGATCTCTTCAGGCTTGGTGCCCTGCAGGGTGTACGTGGAAAAAATCGCGCCGATTACGAGAATTGCGAGAATGAACGCGATGACATTTTTTGAGAGGGGTTTCATGTGCGATTATTCTACCACTTTCTCTTCGGTTTTCTCTTCCGCCTTTTGCGTCAGCGCTTTGACGGAGAGGCCGAGGCGGTGTTCGGCCGGTTCGATGGAGACGATTTTGAATTTCATCTTGTCGCCGGTTTTACCGAGCGTGTTGATGTCCGTGACCGGCTTTTCGGAAAGCTCACTGATGTGCGCGAGGCCATGGATTTCCGGGTCGAGTTCCACGAAGAAGCCGAACGGGTTGATCTTGAGGATCGTGCCCTCGACCACGTCGCCCACTTTGTACCGGGATTCGATGTTCTCCCACGGGTCGCGGATCAGTTTCTTCATCGAGAGGAAAATTTTGCTGCCTTCGATGCCGATGATTTCCGCTTCGACCTTCTGGCCGATCTTCAGGATATCGCGCGGATGGTCGATGCGTTGCCAAGCGATCTCGGAAATGTGCACCAGACCCTCGAGAGAATCGAATTTTACGAACGCGCCGAAGTCGGCGAGCGCGGTCACTTCGCCTTCGACCCGCGTGCCCACCTTGTACTGCGCGATGACGCTCTTCTGTTTCTCTTCCCACACGGCCTTCTCGGAGACGATCAGCTTCTCATCCGTTTCGTTCACGTCAATGACGCGCGCGGTCATGTCGATGCCGACGTAGGTCTTCAGCTTTTCGAGAATCTTGTTCTTATCACCGCCCGTCACGCGCGGATAATGCTCCGGAGCGAGCTGGGACACCGGCAGGAAACCCGTGACGTGGTTCAAGCGCACGATGAGACCGCCCTTGTTGGCTTCGACGACCTTCACTTCCACCATTTCGCCGGTCGTAAAGAGGCGGCGGAGTTCTTCCCACGCCTTCTTCTGTCCCGCGAAGCGGAACGAGAGTTCGAGTTCGCCGTTTTCGTTTTCCAGGTCAATCACGGTGGCCTCGACCTCGTCGCCGGGATGGATATTGTTGTAGTCGGTCGATTCCGCGAACAGCTCGCGGCCGCGCACGACACCGGTCGCGAGACCGTCGATGTCGATGCGCACTTCGCGGCGGCCGATCGAGATGACCGTGCCCTTCACGACATCCCCGGCTTTGGGGATGCGCAAATACTGCCCTTCATCGAGCAGCTGCTGAAACGGACTGATCTTCACTTCTACTTGGTCAGACATATCGTGGCCGGCAGGCGGAGCAGAGGTGTGAGGGGTCAGCTAAAACACGTAACCTCTAGTTGGCCCGTCGGGACTAATAATAAAGAAGTGGGAAGAGTGTAGCCGGGCGCTCGTTTTTTTGCAAGGGGTCGAGTATCATGACCGCGTATGGCACATCCCTTTGAATCAACGCTTAAGGAATACCAGGTCGCGATCGATCACTTGGCCGCGACCGTTCCGCCCCAAGTGAAGAAAGAAGCCCAGCAGATGCACGATGCGCTTCTCGCAAACGCAAATGCCACGGAGGAAGACATCCGCGCCGCTATGCTGAAGACCGGCCTTGCCGAATATCCGCATCGGCACGCGTACAAAGAACTGGTCGGCAACGTGTCTGAGGCGCGGCGCGTGGAAATGATCCTGGAACACGTGGACGAGAAAGTGCGTGGGAAATTGAAGACGCTGCTCGATTCCGGCGTGCCGCTTGAGGAGATCACGCGCAGCGCGATGTTTGAAACGGACTTCTCGGCCGACGAACGCTACCAGGTTGAAGACGCGATTTTAGACGCGGCGGATCATTTGAAGGAGGAGTTCTCGGACGCGGCTGGACAGAACAAGAAGGAATACGAGGTCCTCGTGAAGAAGTGGACGGAGCAGGAGAAAAAAATTGAGGAAAAGATCGCGCAGCTCGAGACGCTCAAGGACAAGGACGCGAAGTGGCGCGATGAAATCGCCAGGCGTGTCGCTCGCCTGCGCGAGGGGTTTCTGGTGACCGAGCCGGACCCGGAATTGCTGGAAGTCGAGAAGGAAATCGAGTACTGGCACGGGACATTAGGTGAGGAAGTGTAGGGCTTGTAAAGGCCTCTTTGGAATGGTAAGATTTTGCCGTTATGAACATCACCTGGCACGGGCTTTCTTGCTTTGAAATCGAGGCCAAAACGGCTGCTGGAAACGTCACTCTGGTCGTCGATCCGTATCAAAATACGACCGGTCTCCGGTTCCCACGAACGCTCGAGGCGCAAGCGGTTGCGATCACACACGACGATGAAGACGCGAACAACCTTTCGGCCGTGGTCGGCGATCCATTCGTGATCACGACACCGGGCGAGTACGAAGTGCGCGAGGTGTTTGTCTACGGCATCGCGGCCCCGACCGCAGGCAAAGGCAAACCGTCGAAGAACGTCATTTATCGGATCGAGACCGAGAACATGTCGATCGCGCATCTGGGGTGTCTGGATCGGGAACTTACCGATGCCGAACTGCAGGAACTTTCCGACATCGACATCCTGATGATTCCGGTCGGCGGCGGGCGCGTCATGAGCCCGTCGGTCGCGTCGGAAGTGATCGGCAGCATCGAACCGCGCGTCGTCATCCCCATGACGCATGGGATTCCGAATGTGAAAGAAAAATTGGGAACCGTCGACGAATTTTGCAAAGCCTTCGGCGTGTGCCGCCGCGAATCGGCGAACAAGTACAAGGTAAGCCGCAAAGACCTTCCCGAGGACGATATGCTTATCATGACGCTCACGCGTTGATATGGCCCATCGCATCGAACATGACCATGTGGTTCTGCACCAGAGACCAATGTCCCGCGGTGCACGGATCGCATTTTGGTCGTGTGTCGGCGGGGCGATCGGGATCGTGATGTTCGGATGGCTCTGGACCGTGAAGGGCGTGATCGGCGCGGGAGTCTCGGATGCAAAAGCGACGTTTCAGACCGCGGGAAGTGCGGTGACGGAAGTACGCGAGTCTAATAACGCTGCGAAGCAGGAGCTCTCGGATACCGGCAAGCAGATTCAGAACGAGCTGATGCCTTACATCTCCGCTGCCGTGGAACACAAGCAGGCGATCGACGCGGTAACTGAAATCATGGCCAAGAATTTGCAAGAACCGTATGCCCAAGAAGAACCAGCAACCGAATCCGAGCCCGCAACCGAATAATCCGGTAACCCAGGCGCCGGCGAACATCGGCCAGGTGCAAGCACGCTCCATCATTGATGAGATGCAGACGTCGTACCTCGATTATGCGATGTCGGTCATCGTCGGGCGCGCGCTTCCGGACGTGCGTGACGGTCTGAAACCCGTACATCGCCGCATTTTGTATTCCATGTGGCAGACCGGTTTGCGCTCCGGGGCGAAATTCAAGAAGTGCGCGACCGTGGTCGGTGACGTGCTTGGGAAATATCATCCGCACGGCGACATGGCCGTGTACGATTCGCTGGTGCGCATGGCACAGGACTTCTCGCTGCGCTATCCGCTGATACACGGTCAGGGCAACTTCGGCTCGCTCGACGGCGACGCGGCCGCTGCCTACCGCTACACGGAGGCGAAGCTGAAACGCGCGGCTGAACAGCTGCTCGTCGACATCGAAAAAGCGACCGTGGATTTCGCGCCGAACTTCGATGGCACGCATCAAGAGCCCAAAGTGCTCCCGGCGACGCTTCCGAACCTGATCGTGAACGGCACGCTGGGCATCGCGGTCGGCATGGCCAGCAACATCCCGCCGCACAATCTGACCGAAGTGTGCGACGCGACCTTGCATCTTATCGCACAGCCGGAATCCTCGATTGATGACCTGTGTAAATACGTGAAAGGCCCGGATTTCCCGACCGGCGGCATCGTATACGGCGTGAAGGATTTGCAGGCCGCGTACGCGACCGGCAAGGGCGGTGTCGTGGTGCGCGCGAAAACCGAGATCGTAGAAGATAAGAAGGGCGGATTCGCGATCATTGTTTCGGAAATTCCATACCAGGTAAACAAAGCAACCTTGCTTGAAAAGATCGCGGCTGGCGTGCGGGACAAGAAGATTGAGGGGATCCGCGATCTGCGCGATGAATCCACGCAGGACGGCGTGCGCATCGTGATTGAGCTGAAGAAAGATGCGTATCCGAAGAAGGTGCTGAACCGCCTATATCAAACGACACAGCTTCAGGAAACGTTCCACTACAACATGCTGGCGCTTGTGGATGGCATTCAGCCAAGAATGCTCAACCTCAAGATGATTCTCGAGGAGTACGTGAAGCACCGCCGCGAGGTGGTCCGCCGCCGCACGCAGTTCGATCTGGATCGTGCCCGCGAGCGCGCACACATTCTGGAAGGCTTGCGCATCGCGCTCATACACATCGACAAGATCATCGCGACGATCAAGAAATCGAAGGACAAGGACGAAGCGCGCGTCAATTTGATGAAAGGCTTCAAGCTGTCCGAATTGCAGTCGGTCGCGATTTTGGAAATGCGTCTGCAGGCACTAGCGAACCTCGAACGACTGAAGGTCGAACAGGAATACGAAGAAAAGATGAAGCTCATCAAGGAGCTCGAGGCGATTTTGAAGTCTGAAAAGCGGATCCTCGGCGTCATCAGCGACGAGGTTAAAGGCATTAAAGAGGCGTACGGCGACGAGCGTCGCACGCAGATCGTCTCGGGCAGTGTCAAAGAGTTTTCGATGGAGGATGTCATCCCGGACGCGCCAGCGATGGTCATGATCACGCGCGACGGCTACATCAAGCGCATCCCGCCGGACACGTTCAAAACGCAGGGCCGAGGCGGCAAGGGCGTTGCGGGCATGGCCACCAAGGAGGAAGACGTGGTCGAGCAGGTGTTCTCGACGACTACGCACAAGGACCTCTTGTTCTTTACGACGCGCGGCCGCGTGTTCAAGCTCAAAGCCTATGACGTGCCGGAAGCTTCACGCACCGCCAAGGGCCAGGCGCTCGTGAACTTCCTTTCGCTCGCTCCGGGCGAAGGCGTTTCCGCCACGCTCTCCATGGACGACATGGCGGACTACAAGTATCTCTTGATGGTCACGAGCAAGGGGACGGTCAAAAAGACCGAGTTGTCCGAATACGAAAACGTGCGCAGCAACGGACTGATCGCAATTAAGATCAAGGAAGGCGACAACTTGCAGTGGGTGAAGCCCACGACCGGCAAGGATGAAGCGATTCTTGTGACCGAAGGTGGTCAGTCGATCCGCTTCACAGAGAAAGACGTCCGTTCCATGGGACGCGTCGCCTCCGGCGTACGCGGCGTGCGGCTCAAAGGATCGGATTCCGTGATCGGCATGGACGTGATCGAGGGTGGCGGCGCCAAGGCCGGCGTGCACCATCTGCTGGTCGTCATGCACAACGGCTATGGCAAGCGCACGGACCTCACTGAATACAAAGTGCAGGGTCGTGGCGGATCCGGCATCAAGACCGCGAACATCACGAAGAAAACCGGCAAGATCATGTGTTCAACGATCGTATCCGGGAAAGATGAGCGCGACCTGCTGGTCGTCTCGGGCGCCGGTCAGGTCATCCGCACCAAGCTCGACTCGATCTCGGAATTGGGGCGGGCGACGCAAGGCGTGCGCATCATGCGCTTCAAGAAAGAAAACGACACGGTCGCCTCCTGCATCGTGGTCTAGCAAGGGCGGGCCGGAAACGGCCCGCTTTTTTGCTTGATGGATTGACAGAAAGACAGCGCTCGGGAACAATGCGCCCAAGGGGTGCCCAAACCACGGCTTGGCCGCGCGATATGGGCGAAACACAATTGAATCTTCCGGAACTCAGCGGCCATCTTTCAGATTTGTTCGGCGTTCATCCGATCGATGACGTTCAGCAGCTCCAAGGGGGATATAAATGTCAGAATTTCCGGCTGCAGTGCGGCCCGGAAGTTTTTTTTCTGAAACAGTACCGCTACCGCGTCAGCCACTGGGTCGCGGAGATGAAATATGCCGAGGCGTTTTTCGCGGGTGCAGGCCTTCCGGTCATTCTTCCGCTGTCAGACCGTTTCAACCGGCCGATGTTTTTGGTTGGGGAGTACTGGTACAGCCTGTTTCCATTCGTCAACGCCTGCCAACCCGCGCGCGGACACGTGCATGATGCGACGGTGCGTTCGTTGGGTCGTTGGCTGGGCCGCTTCCATTTGGCAGGCAAAACCATGCCGCGAGATACGTTTCAGATTTTGCACGGTTGGGACCGCGAGGCGTTTCGGATGGAGTTCGTCGAGCTCGAGCGGCGCTCAGCCATGCGCATGAAGGAGTATCCGTTTTTGGAAAAGGTCATGGAGACGCTCAGGCGCAAGGCGATGGTCGTCGAGCGAAATCACGTGACGCCGCATGCGATTCCGCTCGCATTCGATTGTCTCCTGCACGGCGATTTTACGTACCAGAACGTCTTCGTGGACGCGAACGGAGAACTCACGCATGTGTTCGACATGGAGAAAACCTGCCGCGGCCCGCGCGCGTATGAGCTCGCACGCAGCCTACTGATCAGCTGCTTCGACACGTCCTGGGGCGAGCGCAATTTCGAACAGGGCCGGATGTTTTTAAAGGCCTATCGCGAGGCGTATCCGATCTCGTTCGAGGAATTTTATCAGGGCATGCGCATGTACATGATAGGCGTCGCGCATTCGACCTGGGTCGAGGCGCGCCTGGTGCTGGGAACCGGCGACGGCCAGCACGAGGCCCTGTTCGCCTCCCACGCCCTGCGAATCAAACACGTCACCGACGATCCCCGCGCGTTCTGCGAAATGCTCTACTCTTGACCCCGCCCTTCGCGAAGGGCGGGGGTTGACGTCCGCCCAGCCCCTTGCTACACTTCGCGCACTAATCATTCCTATGGGTCTTCCTGGACATCGCCGAACCTCCTCCCACAAGCGCCGCCGGGCAGCTCATTTCGCCCTGCGCAAGACCGTGCTCGGAGCCTGCCCCAAGTGCGCCAGCCCGATCGCCCCGCACCGCGCCTGCAAAAACTGTGGATTCTACAATGGACGCAGCGTTCTGGACACGGGTCGCATCGCCAAAAAGGTGCTCAAGAAATCGCAGCTCAAGGCTGCCACAAAAGCGCCGAAGGAGCACAAGGAGCATGACCACGATCACGACCACAAAGAAGAATCGCCGAAGTCCTAGACTTCCGGCGATTTTTCGACTATCCTGAAGACGCGTCCTTTCCGCTCCTTATGTCCAATCGCCATCTTGCACGCACGATCGCTATGCAGTCCCTCTACCAATGGGACTTTCTTGGTCAGCCGCAAACCGGACTCCCGGAAATCATCGCGTTCAACCGCCGGGAGTTCGCTCCGGATTTTGACGATGGCGGTTTCGTGCAGGAGCTCTTGGACGGCGTCATCGCCCGTCGCGAAGAGATCGACGCGATCATAACGCAGTTCGCTCCGAACTGGCCGATCGAATCCATCACGCTCGTGGATCGCAACATTCTGCGCATGGGCGTGCATGAGCTGAAATTTTCCCCGTCCGTCCCGTCGAAGGTCGCCATCAACGAAGCGATCGAGCTTGCAAAAAGTTTCGGAGGCGAATCGTCCGGCAAGTTCGTGAATGGAGTGCTCGGCGCGATCTACAAGGACATGCTCGCCAAAAACGAAATCAAGGACATCGACAAAAAACCACCGAAAGAAAAACCGGTCCCCGAACCGACATCCGCAAAATAACCATATGCCTGACATCGACGCTGTCGAACAGGCACTTGGCGTGACGTTTCAAAACAAGGATACGCTACGCCAAGCGCTTGTTCACCGATCCTACCTCAACGAGCATCCGGACTTCCCCTTGGGACACAACGAGCGCCTGGAATTTTTGGGCGACGCGGTGCTCGAGCTCGTGGTCACGGAGTATCTCTTTCAGAATTTCGAGAATCCGGAGGGCGAGCTTACCAATTGGCGCGCTTCGCTCGTGAATGCGGATATTCTTGCGGGGATCTGCTCGGACATGGGCGTGGAGCCGTTCTTGTATCTCTCCCGCGGGGAGGCCAAGGATAGCGATTCGAAGGCCCGCCGCTACATTCTCGCGAACGCCTACGAGGCGATCATCGGCGCGATCTACCTCGACCAGGGCTGGGAGGCTTCCAAAACGTTCATCATGAAGTTCGTCGTCTCGAAGCTACCGAACATTCTCGAACACCGACTCTACATCGATCCCAAGAGCCGCTTCCAGGAAGCCGCGCAGGAAAAAATGGGCGTCACGCCGACCTATAAAGTGCTGTCAGAGGAGGGCCCGGATCACGCGAAGCTGTTCAAGATCGGCGCGTACCTGGGCAAGGAGCTCGTGGCGACCGGAGAAGGGACGTCCAAACACGAAGCGCAGGTCGCCGCAGCTGAGGCGGCGATCACACAGATGCATTGGTAACCAAACGCAGGAGGATATGACGTTTTTTGACCTATTGACCGACGCCGTGAAACGCAAGGCGTCCGACATCCATCTCGCGGTCGGCCACCCGCCGACGTACCGAATTTCCGGAGATTTGGTCGCCTCAAAGAGTCCGGAGCTGACCAGCCGGTCTGTCGAACAGCTGGCACGCGAGATTTTGCCAGACGCCAGATGGAAGCGTTTTTTGGAAACGCACGAACTGGATTTTGCCTACGAAGACGAAGAGCATCGCTTCCGCATCAACCTGCACCTCGCTCGCGGCGGAACCGCGCTCGCGGCGCGCATCATTCCGCGCGCCATTCCGAGTTTCGACGACATTCTTCTGCCGGAACCGGCGCGTCGCCTCGTGGAAACCGAAAACGGTCTCATTCTCGTGACCGGCCCGGCCGGCACGGGCAAATCAACGACACTCGCGGCCATGCTTGGTTGGCTGAACGACAATCACCCGTACCACATCGTGACGCTGGAGGATCCCATCGAGTTCGTGTTCCCGAGATCGCAGGGCATCGTGAAACAGCGCGAGGTGGGAACGGACACGGATTCCTTCGCCGAAGGCTTGCGTCGTTGTCTGCGTCAGGATCCGGACGTGATTATGGTCGGCGAAATGCGCGATCCAGAAACGATTGCCGCGGCGCTCACCCTCGCGGAAACCGGTCATCTCGTCTTTTCAACGTTGCACACCAGCTCTTCCGCGCAGGCGGTGTACCGCATCGTGGATTCGTTTCAGGGCCCCCAGCAGGAACAGGTGCTCCGTCAGCTGTCGTTGTCGCTGCGCGGCGTGATCGCGCAAGATTTGCTGCAGCGGAAAGACGGGGGACTGGTCGCTGCGCGCGAAATTCTTCTCAACAACAACGCGGTCGCGAATTTGATCCGTGAGAACAAAGTCGAACAGATTTCGTCGGTCATTCAAACGGGCCGATCGGAAGGCATGATGCCCATGGAGCGAGCGATCGAGGATTTGTGGAAAGGCGGAACAATTTCGGAAGAAGTGGCGCGCGCCCATTTGCCGTCCAACGGACTGCGCGCAGGCAAGCGGCGCTAGAAGCTCGTGACCCGCTGCCAGGACGTGACGTTGATGTCATCGTCCGTTTTTATTTGCAAACGGTAATGCCGGCTGTCGACGGTTGCCTCGGTTTGGATCGTCTTTTCTGTGCCCGAAGTCGTGATCGTGCGGATCGTGCAGGCAGAGCCATCGATCGTAACGTTTTCGTTGCCCGTATAGGAATCGTTAAGGCGCAATTGAAGCAAAGCGTATTCGGCGCATGCTTCGGCGAGCGACTGGGCTTTCAGACCTGATTCCCAACCGCGTTCGCGCGACTGAAGCCGAGAAAGGGAAAACACCGTGGCAGCAGAAAGCGCCAGCATCATACTGCCGAAGATGAGAACCGTCACGATGAGCGCGAAGCCGGATTTGTTAGTCATAGCGCAAGGTGACGAAGAAGGAGAATGTTCGTGAGATTGTCGCGTGCGGGGCCGAGGTCGAAAGGGTCATCGTGACGAGTACGGCGGCGGGGGTCCCGGTTGAGCGCGTTGCGGAGAACGAGGTGACGCGCACCGAGTCGGGCGACATTGAGATCGCGGGATCCGTACCGAACTGAACCATAAGCTGCTCACCTGAAACGGAAAAGGTCGTCGGACTTTCGCTCGCCGTCGAAGAGGTGACGACGAGCGAGCTTGATGAGCCAGAGGCGGGTGTGGTGACCGAGGGTGCCTCTTGCAGGCGGCTGCGAATTTGGAGTTCGATCGGCCGTTCTACATCGAGCAATCTGCGCTGGGCTTCAGCGTAGGCGTTGGTTTCCAGCGAGGCCGTGTAGATCAGAAACAGCGTGGCCAGAGCGCTCGCGGCGATCACCGTGTAAAGAAGAACTTCGACCAGTGTGAATCCGTCGTGCTTCATACTTACGGACTGCTCGTGATGATGCGCAGGGCATCGTTGCTGCGTACCGCGATGTAGACGATGTTGTTGTGGAAATCAACACCGTTTGCTTCTTGGGGGAAGTTAAGCGAGGAATATTGTGTGATCGTGGGAAGGTTCGCGAGGTTGAGCAGGATGAGTTCGGAGTTCGGATTGTTCGTGCCCGTGATGAGCAGCGATCCGGTCACGCAGGCGACGTCTTTGACCTGGCCACCCGCGTTAAACGAGCTGACGGTCGTCAGGCTCAACGGGTTCGCGGCATTGACCGTGACGACCTGGTTGGCGTCGTCGCCAAGAATCAGCAAGTCCGGCACCTGGAAGGAGATGCTGAGATTTTTCGCCGTGCCCGACATGTCATAGGTCGAAGCGAGCGTCGGGTTGGTCGGCGTTGAGATGTCGAACACCATGATGTCTTTGGTCGAAGAAGACGTTGCGGCGTAGACGTAGTGTTCATCGCTCGCGAAATCGTTCACGTCCGCGCCGACTTCGAAGCTGGCGAGTACTGATGGAATGGAAGGGGTCGTGATGTCGTAGAAGATGATTTCCGTGCTCGCGTTCGATTTGCGGCCCAAGACCGCGATGTTGTTGATCGCGAGCACGGTGTTGGCGTCCGTCGTGCCTGTCAGGTCTGCCGATCCGACCAGGCTCGGACTCGTCGGATTGGTGATATCGAACACCATGAATTCTTTCGAATCATTGCCTGAAGCGGCGACCAGCGTGTTGCCGGACCGCGAGAGGGAGTTGATGCCGCTCGCCCCCGTATCCAGGGATGCGATGAGGCTTGGTGAAGAAGGATTCGAAACGTTGAACGTGAACAGGTCCGGCTTGGCGGAACTCGAGGCCACGCCGCTCAGGTACGCATAGGGATAATTGACCACGATGTCCGTGCCTTGGTTGCCGGGCCCGAGGTCGCCCGATCCGAGCGAGACTGGATTTGTCCAGTCGCCCGTGATCGTATAGCCGTAGCAGTTGCTCGAGGGCGGAACGACCACCGGCGTTCCGGAAAGACGCGTCGTACTCGTAAGCGTGACCGCGCGGCCCGTGCGCGGAGTCCACGTGATGGTCACGACCACGTCTTTTTGGTACTCGTCGACGTCGGTAATCGTCAGGGTGCGCGTGTAGGTGCTGCTCGTGATGTCAGATGTGCCGGAGAGCGACCAGTCCGCCCCGGAAATCGACAGGCCGTAGGTGCCGGCCGTCAGCGCGTCATAGTCACGGTCGCGGATTTGGCGCGCGGCTTCCAGGCCTTGCGCCAGCAGGTTTTCGGCCTGCACGCGCTGCTGCGCGATGATACTTTCCGAAAAGGAAAACGACAGCAGGACGAAACTTCCGGCTGCAAGAAGCCCGAGCAGCGCCAAGGCGATCAGGACTTCAAGGAGCGACTGACCGCGACGTGAGCGATAGGATGCCATAGGTGGAAACCAATAGATCGTAAGCCGTTTGCGCGTTGGATACGGTAAGGGTCGTGGACGTGGTAGGTTTGATCGAGCCGTTGGGGAACGTGATTTCGGTCGTGCTGGAGATCGTCACCGAGGAGGGGAAATACGTCGTTACGTCTTTGGACGTGGTCCGCGTCGCGTAGGTCGAGCCCTCGAACCGCACCACGCGATCCGTAAACAGTTTCACGCCCTGCGCGGCATCGTCGAGTTGGAAATAGGCGTCGATCTGTGCCTGATGCGCTTCGGCGTCCAGGATGCCGGCCGCGGCACGCACGTGCGACTGCAGGATGAACCCCGACGAGAGCGTATAGCCGATCACGGCTAGGAGAACCGTGATCGTGATGACGATCAGGATTTCCAGCAAGGTGAATCCTCGTTGTTCCATATTACAGCTGCAGGCCCTGGGTCAGTGAATAGATCGGCGTGATGATCGCGATCGCGACGACGCCCACGAGCGCGCCGATGAACACCATAAGCAGGGGTTCCAGGACCGTCGTGAGTGTTTTGGTCGCGTCATCGAGTTCTTTCTCCGTGAATTTCGCGACGAAATCGAAGCTCTCGTCGAGTTTTCCGGTTTCTTCGCCCACGCTCACCATCTGCGTCACCAGAGGCGAGAAGAGGTCGCTGTGCTTGGCAAGATACGAGGAGATGCTCTCGCCCTCTTGGATCGTCGACCCGATGATCGAGAGAGCCTTCCGGTAGACGCGATTATTGAGCGATGTGCTCGCGATCGTGAAAGCTTCTACGATAGAAGTTCCGGACATGAGGAGGGTCGAAAGGATGCGGGAGAACAGTGTCACCTGGACCTTGCGGATCATGACGCCAACCAGCGGGATGCGCAGAATCAGGAAGTCGACGGCATAGTGAACCTTTTCGATCCGTGTGAGTAGCAGAAACACGATGACGACAGCGACGACGGTGAGGAAAATCCAAAGCCCATTGGCAAGCAGGAATGACGATACGGCTATCACCATTTTTGTGATCCACGGGAGTTCGACATTGAGCGAGGAGAAAAGCGGCAGCAGCTGTGGCAGCAGTACGAACAGCATGTAGGCGGTCGTGAGCAGCGTGCCGGTAATGACGATGGAAGGGTACAGAAAGGCCGAGCGAATTTTGCTCCTGAGTTCCTTGGTTTTTTCCAGGTGTTCGCTGATGCGGAACAGCGCACTCGTGAGCGTGCCGGACGTTTCGCCGACCGTGATCAGGTTCGTGAGCAGCATATCGAACAGATGCGGCATTTTTTTGAGGCTCGTCGAGAGGAATTCGCCGGATGCGGTGTCGTTGAGCATCACGTGCAGAACTCGGTGCAGCACCGTGGAGTTGCTCTGGTTGTGGATGGCGATGAGCGCGCGCTCGAGCGGAATGCCGGCCTCGGTCATGACCGCGAGGTATTTGAAAAAAATGATCTTGTCCTTGGCGGACAAACGAAAAAACGGCGAGATGCGCGTGGACCATTTTTTCGGATCATCCCCCTCCCGGAGCATACTATTCGTGAATGACGCGCAGTACCTCGCCGATCGAAGTGATACCCTGCGCGGCCTTTTCCAGGCCGTCGATCATCATTGTTTGCATGCCGTCTTCAATGGCGGCCTTGCGGATACGATCCGCGTTTTCGCGTCGCATGATCATCTGCCGCACGTGCTCCGTCACTTCGAGCACTTCATAAATGCCGATGCGGCCGACATACCCGGTCTTATTGCATTTTGCGCAGCCAACCGGCTCGGCGAAGCTCGAATACTTGTCGAGGATCGATTTGGGAACCATGGACGAGAGGCTTTCCTGCTCAAGATTCGTCAGTTTGCGCTTGGAAGCGCATTTTTCGCACAGTTTGCGGATGAGGCGCTGACCAATCGCGATATTCACGGTGGAAGCGATCATGAACGGTTCGATGCCCATGTCGATCAGGCGCGGCAGCGTCACGGCCGAGTCGTTCGTGTGCAGGGTCGAGAGCAACAAGTGGCCGGTCATCGCCGCGTTGATCGCAATGTTTGCGGTATCTTCATCGCGGATTTCGCCTACCATGATGATGTTCGGGTCCTGGCGCACGATCGCGCGCAATCCGTGGGCGAAGGTGAGGTCCGTCTGCGGGTTGACCTGGATCTGAGTGATGCCGGCGATCGCGTATTCGATCGGATCCTCGATCGTGATGATCGATCGTTCGCGGACGTTGAGTTGTTGGAGCACGGAATACAGCGACGTCGTCTTTCCCGAACCGGTCGGGCCGGTCGCGAGAATCATCCCGTAGGATTTCTTCATGTTGCGCCTCACGGTTTCGAGGTCGCGTTCCGTCATGCCAAGTTCCTCGAGCTCCAATGCGCGCGCGTGACCGACCAAG
>Ga0233424_10001606_pt1 | contig 18893 bp, 14 predicted proteins | sample Watercolumn_Towu_FD_181011 | JGI IMG/M metagenome (GOLD analysis project Ga0233424, IMG submission 181011) | Freshwater microbial communities from Lake Towuti, South Sulawesi, Indonesia - Watercolumn_Towuti2014_125_MG | ecosystem: Environmental > Aquatic > Freshwater > Lake | place: Indonesia...
TAGATGCGCTTCATCGGGTCCTGCAGCACATTGCGGCCGGCTCGCTCGCCCAGGGCCCAGCGGGCCACCGCCTCCACCACCGGCCGGGCGAGGCGCGGCGCGATGAACAGCACGCCCAGGCCCCAGGCCAGCCAGGCCCGGCGCGTGCGCAGCCGCCCACCGAAGCGGCGGTAGCGGATCTGCCGCCAGGTCCAGCGTGCGCCGGCCGCATCGCCGGCCGCGCAGGCGCTGGCCAGCAGCTGGCGCGCCAGGCCGAGCAGCTCGGGCTGGATGTCGGCTTCCATGCGCGCCATCAGCAGCTCGCGCTGAGGCTGGGTCAGCGGCAGGTCGGCGGCCGTCGAGAAGGCGAGGCCCGCGCCGATCATCGACCAGGACGCGGCCAGCTCCGGCGCCTCCCAGTGCACGGTCTGCGCCATCGACAACCGCACGCGGCCGTCCTCGCCCAGCGAGAACAGCAGCGCCGCGATGTGGGAGATCCAGGTCGACATATAGGCATAGGCCAGCCGCAGCTGGGGCTTCAGGCGCGGGGCGCGGACGACCGTGGCCGACAGCAGCAGCAGGTTGGACAGGGAGTCCACCCGCGCCAGCACCTCGTCCACGCCGCGCAGCTCGCGCGCCTCGGTGCGGTCGTGCAGCTCGCAGCGGTAGTTCACGGCCACGAGGCGCTCGTCCGCGGCCTCGATGTCGGCCAGGATCTGCGCCACCGCGCCGGGCAGCGGGGTGTCGTCGTCCCCCAGCACCCACAGCCACTCGGTCTCGCAGGTTTCGAGGCAGCGCAGCACGTTCGCGCCACCGCCGATGTTGCAGCCGTGGCGCAGCACGCTGACGTCCTCGCGGCCGGCGATCAGCGCGGCCAGCGTGGCCGCCACGGGCACGCTGGACGCGTTGTCCCGGATTACCAGGCGCACGCCCGGCCGCAGCTGCGGCAGCAGCGCCGCCACCGTGCGCCGCAGCGGCTCCGGGCGGTCGAAGGTCGGGATGGCGATGGTCAGCACATCGGGAGCAGCGGTGTTCATGGGGCGGTTCCCGGGGTCCGGCCCCGCAGCAGGGCCCGCATGCAAGCCCAGGCGCAGGCCAGCAGCAGCAGGTAGAGGGCGACGTTGGCCGCGAACACCACGCCCCGGTCGCCGCGCACCGAGTAGATGACCAGCGGCACATAGGCGACCGACAGCTGCAGCGCCAGGCGCCGCGCCGCCTCGCTCGGCAGCACGAAGGCGAAGCCCATCAGCCAGGTGAGGTACCACTCCTGGTTGGAGGTGTTGACGAGCAGGAAGTACATCAGCGTCGCCAGCAGGCAGAGCTCGAGGCCCGCCTGCATCGGCTCGCGCTTCAGCCGGGGCCAGTAGCGCCAGCACATCAGCGCGTACAGGCCCATGTAGGCCAGGCGCAGCACGCCCGAGAGGTCCTCACGCTCGACCAGGGCCGCCGGCGCCCCGAACAAGGCCGGCAGCGCATACCGCGTCACCGCGTCGACGAGATGGAAGATGCTGCTTCGGTAGACGTGCACGCCCGTGCTGAGCAGGTGGGACACGTGCTCGGTCGAGGCCGGGTAGAGCCGGGACCAGGCCAGCACCGCCAGCCCGAAGCCCGCCAGCAGCAGCGCGGGGGGCAGCAGCGCGCGCCCCAGCAGGCGCTGCGGCCGGGGCTGCAGCAGGGCCACGGCCGCCAGGATGGGCAGGAACACGAGCGGAAAGTACTTCAGGCTGAAGGCCGTGCCGAGCGCCAGGCCAGCCGCCAGCGCGTGGCGGCGCTGCAGCAGGCAGACCGCGCCCAGCACGCTCACGTTCATCAGGTGGTCGTTGTGCGCGCAGGTGATGACGCTGAAGAGGATCAGCGGGTTGGCGGCGTAGCCGAACAGCGCCGCCTTGCGCCAGGCCGGCTGCGCCAGGTGGTAGACCATGGCGCTGGCTGCCGCGTGCAGGGCCAGGTAGAAGAGCTTGTGCAGGGCCAGGGCCAGCTTCTCGCTGCCGCCGGACAGGCCGGCCAGCCCGCCGGCGATCTTCTGGAAGAGCGGCCCGTAGGCGGTGGTGCCTTCGAGAAAGCCCGGGAAGACGTTGGCGAACATCGGGTCGTTCGCGAAGCCGGGGATCTGCCCCATCGGCTGCCGGTAGGGGTTGAGGCCGTAGTGCGCGTCCACCCAGCCGGTGCCGATGTAGAAGAACACGTCCGGGCTGACCCAGGGCATGCCGAGCGCGAACACGAGGGCGACCAGCGCCGACGCCGCCGTGAGGCGCGGCACCGACACCGCCTCGGGCTGCCGGATCAGCCGCAGCAGCGTCGCCACGTAGAGCAGGCCCAGCCCCAGCATCAGCACCAGGTGCAGCGCCCGCCCTTGCAGCACGCGCTCGGCGGCGATGCGGGGGCCGCTGCCTTCGAACCACCCCAGGAAGTAGTCGAACTCGAAGGCCGTCAGCTGCAGCGGCGACTGCCACCACAGCCGTGCGGACACGGCCATCGTCAGCAGCGCACAGGCCAGGTAGGCCCCGAACAGCCAGCCGATGCCCCGGCCGGTGGCGGGGCGGGTCATGCCTCGCGCCCGCCCGAATGGCGCGGCAGGGCGTCGCCGGGCGGCAGGTTCACCCGCTCCCGCTCGACGACCAGCGGCCGCCGGCTGACCTGCGTGTGGATGGCCGCCACGTACTCGCCGAGGATGCCGATGAAGAACAGCTGCACCGCGCCAAAGAAGAACAGGCCGATGATGATCGGCGCCGTGCCGACGGTGAAGTACTGCCAGAACAGCAGCTTGGCCACCAGATAGCCCAGCGACACCAGCAGGCTCAGCGCGCTGAGCGTGAAGCCGGCCAGCGTGGCCAGCCGCAGCGGCAGCTTGGAATGGCTGGTCAGGCCCAGCATCGCCAGGTCGTAGAGCGTGTAGAAATTGTTCTTGGTGATGCCGCGCAGGCGCGCCGGCTGCTCGAACTCCACCGTGGCGTAGCGGATGCCCAGCTCGGCGATGAGGCCGCGGAAGTAGGGGTAGGGGTCGCCCAGCTCCCGGATCATGGTCACCACCGAGCGGTCGTAGAGCCCGAACCCGGTGAAGTTGGCGATCACCGGCGTATCGGCCATGCGGCGCAGCGCGCGGTAGTAGGCGCGGCGCAGCACGGCCATGGCCCAGGTCTCGCGCGAATGGGGCTTCACGCCCAGCACGATCAGCTCGCCGGCGCGCCAGTGGGCCACGAACTGCCCGATCAGCTCCGGCGGGTCCTGCAGGTCGGAGGCCATGCAGATGACCGCCTGGCCACTGGCCTGGTACATGCCGTGCAGCGGCGAGCGCACATGGCCGAAATTGCGGGCGTTGACGATGAGCTTCACGCGCGGGTCGGCGGCCGCCAGCGCCTTGACTTGCTCGACCGTCCCGTCGGTGGACCCGTTGTCCACGTAGATGTGCTCGAACTCGAAGTCAGCCGCCGGGCCGCCGACGTCGAACTGCGCCTTCACGCGGTGGTGAAGTTCAACGACATTGTCCGCCTCGTTCAGGCAGCTGGTGACGATGCTGATCAGGGTCATGCGGCCGCATCCTAGGGCCTGGCCGCCTGCCGCGCGGCGCCGCGCGCCCCGCAAGAGTGACGTCCTTGGCTCAGAGCTTGAAGTCGTAGTCGATGGTCAGCGGCGCGTGGTCGCTGAACAGCTGGCCGGTGTAGATGGCCTCCTTGCGGGCCAGCGCGGCCAGCGCGGGCGTGGCCAGGTGGTAGTCCAGACGCCAGCCCACGTTCTTGGCCCGCGCGGCGCCCCGGGCGCTCCACCAGGTGTATTGCTCGGGCTTGTCGTTGAGCGTGCGGAACACGTCCACCAGGCCGCCCCCGGCGTCGCTCGTGTCGAAGAGCTGCGTCAGCCAGGCGCGCTCCTCGGGCAGGAAGCCGCTGTTCTTCTGGTTGCCGCGCCAGTTCTTGAGGTCGATCTCCTTGTGGGCGATGTTCACGTCGGCCACCAGGATGAACTCGCGCTCGGCCTTGAGCGCCCGCAGGTGGGGCGCCAGGGCAGCCAGGAAGCGGAACTTCACCGCCTGGCGCTCCTCGCCGCTGCTGCCGCTCGGGAAGTAGACGCTGATCAGGCTGAGCTTGCGGCCGGGCTTGTCGAAGCGCTTCTCGACCCAGCGGCCCTCGCTGTCGAACTCGGGCATCCCCAGGCCGGTGACGACATCACTGGGCTCGACCCGGGTGTACAGGCCCACGCCCGAGTAGCCCTTCTTCTCGGCGTAGTGGAAGTGCCCCTGCAGCTTGCCGCATTCGCGGAACTGGGCCTCCACCACATCGGCCTGCGCCTTGAGCTCCTGCACGCCCACGGCGTCGGCCTTCTGCTGGTCGAGCCAGTCGAAGAAGCCCTTGCTGGCGGCGGAGCGGACGCCGTTGAGATTGGCCGTGATGAAGCGCATGGGAGCTAGGGAGAGGGTTGACCAGGAGAAGTATCGCAGTGCAGCAAATGCACAACAGGCCGCGCGCTTTCATCATGAAACCGTCATGTGATCTTTACGATCCTGTAGGACTCCAGAGGCGCAACCAGCGCCCGTCCCTCTCCCCCAACCCGAGGACATCCCATGCAGACACCCCGCATTGCTCCCACCTTGCTCGCGCTATCGCTGGCAGCCGCCTTCCCGATGAGCGCCGCCGTGGCCCAGACGGCCGCCGCGCCTGAGGCCAAGAAAGACGTCAGCCAGCTCGAGGCCGTCATCGTGACCGGCAGCCGCCGCGCCGAGAACCTGAAGGAAGTGCCGCTGTCGATCTCGGCCATCAAGTCCGAGGAGCTGGACACCTACAACGCCAGCGGCCAGGACATCCGCGCGCTGTCGGGCAAGGTGCCGAGCCTCAACATCGAATCCGACTACGGCCGCACCTTCCCGCGCTTTTATGTGCGCGGCCTGGGCAACACCGACTTCGACATGAACGCGTCGCAGCCCGTGGGCCTGGTCTATGACGACGTGGTGCAGGAAAGCATCGCGCTCAAGGGCTTCCCTGTGTTCGACATGGCGCAGGTGGAACTGCTGCGCGGCCCGCAGGGCACGCTCTTCGGCCGCAACTCGCCGGCCGGCGTCATGAAGTTCGACTCGGCCAAGCCGGGCAAGCGCTTCGAGGGATACGCCAACATCGGCTGGGGTCGCTGGAACTCGGTCAACCTGGAAACGGCCGTGAACGTGCCCCTGAGCAGCGACTGGTCCATGCGCGTGGCCGGCATCGTGCAGCGCCAGGATGACCGCGTGCACAACCCCATCGCCGCCAGCGCCGGCGGCACGGCCGACCTCGAGGGCTACAACGACAAGGCCCTGCGCGTGCAGGCGCTCTACAAGACCGGCGGCTTCGAGGGCCTCTTCAAGGTCCAGGCCCGCGACTACAAGGGCACGGCCACGACCTTCCGCGCCAACATCATGAAGCGCGGCACCAACGACCTGGTCGATGGCTACGACGACGCCTACTACCCCACCGACGGCTACAACTCGCAGACGCTGAAGTCCAGCGAGGTCAGCGCCCGCCTGCGCTGGGACTTCGACGGCATGTCGCTGTACTCCATCACCGCCCACGACCGCGCCAAGTTCTACAGCCGCGGCGACGTGGACGGCGGCTTCGGCTGCCGCTTCTGCGGCATCGCCGACGGCCCGAAGTACTTCCCGGCCGGCTCCACCACGCCCTACCCCTCGGTCATCCCGTTCGACGCGCAGACCGCCGACGGCATCCCCTACCTGCGCCAGACGACGCAGGAGCTGCGCCTGCAATCCAACACGGCCGATGCGCTGCAGTGGATCCTGGGCGTGTACTACTTCAATGAGAAGCTGCAGGTGGACAGCTTCAATTTCGACAGCTTCGCCACGGGTGACCCGCAGAACGGCTATGCCGTGCAGCACCAGAACGCCAAGTCCTGGGCCGCCTTCGGCAACATCAAGTACGCCCTCTCGCCCGACCTGAAGCTCACCGCCGGCCTGCGCTACACCGACGACAAGAAGGACTTCGACGCCGTGCGCACCTGGACGCCGGGCAAGGCCCCGAACGTCGACATCATCGGCCCGTTCTACGCCAACCCCAAGTCCACGAACTGGAGCTGGGACCTGGGCGCGAACTACAACCTGGACAAGGCCACCAGCCTGTTCGCCCGCGTGGCCACCGGCTACCGCGCGCCGTCCATCCAGGGCCGTGTGCTCTTCGGCGACTCCATCTCCATCGCCAACTCGGAGAAGGTGCTGTCCGTCGAAGCCGGCTTCAAGGCCGACCTGCTCGACAACACCGCCCGCATCACCGGCACGGTGTTCAAGTACCGCGTGAAGGACCTGCAGCTGACCGCCGGCTCGGGCTCCACCAACCAGAACCGGCTGGTCAACGCCGCCAAGGCCGAGGGCCAGGGCTTCGAGCTGGATGCGCAGGCCATCATCGCCCGCGACTGGCGCACGACGCTGGGCTTCTCGTACAACGACACGAAGATCAAGGACCCCAACCTCTTCGTGCAGCCCTGCGGCAATGCCAACTTCCAGTTCCTGACGCCGGGCACCGGCTGCACGGTGCTCGACCCGGCCGGCAAGCTGGCCGGCACGGTCAGCATCAACGGCAACCCGCTGCCGCGCGCGCCGAAGGTGGTGTGGAACTGGACGCTGAAGTACAGCACCGAGATCGGCGCGGGTGAACTCACCGTGCTGACCGACTGGGCCTACAAGGACAAGTACAACATGTTCCTGTACGAGGCCGTCGAGTACAAGGCCAAGTCGGCCCTGGAAGGCGGCCTGCGCGTGGGCTATGCCTGGAACGCCGGCAAGTACGAGGTGGCCGCGTTCTCGCGCAACATCACCAACCACCGCCAGGTCGTCGCCGCCATCGACTTCGACAACCTGACCGGCATCGTCAACGAGCCGCGCAGCTACGGCGTGCAGTTCAAGGCCTCGTTCTGACGCCCGACCCGGCAGCCTCGCGCTGCCGCGCTTGGTGAAAACCACCCGCGGCCCGTCCCCTTCTAGGGGTCGGGCCGCTTTTTTTGACCCCTAGAATCTTCGCCATGTCCGCCGCGCCCACCGACGCCCTCGCCCAGTCCTTCGTTGCCTTCGCCGTCGAGGCAGGCGTGCTGCGCTTCGGCGAGTTCAAGACCAAGGCCGGCCGGCTGAGCCCCTACTTCTTCAACGCGGGCCTGTTCGACGACGGCGCCAAGCTCGGCCGGCTGGCCGGCTTCTATGCCGAGCGGCTGATCGCCTCGGGCCTGGCCTTCGACATGATCTTCGGCCCAGCCTACAAGGGCATCACGCTGGCTGCCGCCGTGTCGATGGAACTGGCCCGTCGCGGCCACAACCTGCCGTTTGCCTACAACCGCAAGGAAGCCAAGGACCACGGCGAAGGCGGCACCCTCGTCGGCGCGCCGGTGAAGGGCCGCGTGCTCATCATCGACGACGTCATCTCCGCCGGCACCTCGGTGCGCGAATCCATCCAGATGATCGAGGCCGCCGGTGCCACGCCCTGCGGCGTGGCCATCGCCCTGGACCGCCAGGAGAAGGCGGCCGAAGGTGGCGTCGACAGCCCGCTGTCGGCCGTGCAGCAGGTGCAGGAGCGCTACGGCCTGCCCGTGGTCGCCGTGGCCGGCCTGGCCGACCTGCTCGCCTACCTGGACGGCACGCCCGCGCTGGCCGCGCACCGCCCGGCCGTGCTGGCCTACCGCGAACGCTACGGGGTCTGATGCGCATCCTGCCCGCCGTCGCCGGACTGTGGATCGCCACCGCTGCCCTGGCGCAGGACGCCGCGCCTGGCAAGGGCATCTACACCTGCACCACGCCGGACGGGCGCAAGCTCACGAGCGACCGGCCCATCCCCGAGTGCACCTCGCGTGAGCAGCGCGTGCTGAACCCGGACGGCTCGCAGCGCGCCACGCTGCCGCCCTTCCTGAGCCCCGAGGAGCGGGCCGCCAAGGAGGCGGCCGACCGCCGCGCAGCGGCTGAGCGACTGGCCCAGCAGGACGCCATCCGGCGCGACCGGGCGCTGGTGCTGCGCTACCCCAACGAGGCCGCCCACCTGCGCGCCCGCAACGCGGCCCTGGACGACGCCACCAAGGCGATGCGCCTGTCGGAGCGCCGCATCAAGGAACTGAGCGCCGAGCGCAAGCCGCTGCTGGACGAAGCCGAGTTCTACAAGGGCAAGCCGCTGCCGGGCAAGCTCAAGCAGGCGCTCGACGCCAATGACGCGGCGATCGAAGCCCAGCATGTGCTGATCGACAACCAGAAGGCGGAGCTGGTGCGCATCAACAAGGGCTTCGATGCCGAGCTCGCGCGGCTCAAGAAGCTCTGGGCGGGCACCGCGCCCGGCACGATGCCGCCGCTGAGCGAGATGCAGCCCACAAGCCCGGCGCCGACGCCGTCCGGCACCGCCAAGCGCTGACCGGGCATGCGGGCGGGCCGGCGGGCGCCAGGGCCCCTGCCGCAGCCCACCGTCAGCCCAGCTTCTTCTTCAAGAGCTCGTTGACGAGCGCCGGGTTGGCCTTGCCCTTGGTGGCCTTCATGGCCTGGCCCACCAGCGCGTTGAAGGCCTTGTCCTTGCCGGCACGGTATTCGTCGACGGACTTCTGGTTGGCGGCCAGCACCTCGTCGAGGATGGCCTCGATGGCGCCGGTGTCGCTGACCTGCTTCAGGCCCTTGGCCTCGATGACGGCGTCCACGTCGGCCGACTCGCCGCTCCACAGCGCCTCGAACACCTGCTTGGCGGCGTTGTTGGAGATCGTGCCGTCGCTGATGCGGCCGATCAGTGCCGCCAGCAAGGCCGGCCCGACCGGCGCGGCGTCGATGTCGCCACCGCTCGCATTCAGCCGCTTGCTGATCTCGCCCATGACCCAGTTCGCCACCAGCTTGGGCGTGGCGCCCGCGGCCTTGGCGGCCTCGTAATAGCGCGCCGTGGCCAGGCTCTGCGTCATCATCGTCGCGTCGTAGGCGGGCAGGCCGTCCACGGTCTCGAAGCGCGCGGCCATCACCGAGGGCAGCTCGGGCATCTCGGCCTTCACGCGCTCCACCCAGTCGGGCGCGATCACCAGCGGCGGCAGGTCGGGGTCGGGGAAGTAACGGTAGTCGGCCGAGTCTTCCTTGCTGCGCATCGCGCGGGTTTCGCCTGTGTCCGGGTTGTAGAGCACCGTGGCCTGCTGGATCTTGCGACCGTCCTCGATCTCGTCGATCTGCCAGTTCACCTCGTAGTTCACCGCGTCGACGAGGAAGCGGAAGCTGTTGAGGTTCTTGATCTCACGGCGCGTGCCGAAGGGCTCGCCGGGCTTGCGCACCGACACGTTCACGTCGCAGCGGAAGCTGCCCTCCTGCATATTGCCGTCGCAGATGCCCAGCCACATGACGAGGGCGTGCAGGGTCTTGGCGTACTCCGCGGCTTCCTGGGCCGAGCGCATGTCGGGCTCGGAGACGATCTCCAGCAGCGGCGTGCCGGCACGGTTCAGGTCGATGCCCGACTGGCCCTGGTAGTCCTCATGCAGGCTCTTGCCGGCGTCTTCCTCCAGGTGGGCGCGGGTCAGGTTGACCTTGTGCTTCACGTCACCGACGAAGAACTCCACCGCGCCACCCTGCACGACCGGGATCTCGAACTGGCTGATCTGGTAGCCCTTGGGCAGGTCCGGGTAGAAGTAGTTCTTGCGCGCGAAGATGGACAGCGGCGCCACCTTGGCGCCCACGGCCAGGCCGAAGCGGATGGCCCGCTCCACGGCCGCGCGGTTGAGCACGGGCAGGGTGCCGGGCAGGGCCAGGTCCACCGGCGAGGCCTGGGTGTTGGGCTCGGCGCCGAAGGCGGTGGAGCTGCCGCTGAAGATCTTGCTCTGGGTGGAGAGCTGGACGTGGTTTTCGAGGCCGATGACGACCTCATAACCGCGGATGAGCTTGGATGTCGTGGGCATGGTCAGATTCCTGCGGGCGCCGCCAGGTGCCAGTCGGTCGCCTGCTGCAGGGCATGCGCGGTGTGCAGCAACTGCCCTTCCTTGAAGTAGTTGCCGATCAGCTGCAGGCCGACCGGCAGGCCGCCGGCGCCCGTGCCCACCGGCACGCTCATGCCGGGCAGGCCGGCGAGCGAGCCAGGCAGCGTGAAGATGTCGGCGAGGTAGGCCTGGGTCGGGTCGTCCTTGCCCGCGCCGTGCTTCCAGGCGACGGTCGGCGCCACCGGGCCGGCGATCAGGTCGCACTGGGTGAAGCACTGCTGGAAGTCGTCCGCGATCATGCGGCGCAGCTTCTGGGCCTGCAGGTAGTAGGCGTCGTAGTAGCCGTGGGACAGCACATAGGTGCCGATCATGATCCGGCGCTTGACCTCGGGGCCGAAGCCTTCGGCGCGCGTCTTCTTGTACATATCCAGCAGATCGTCGTACTTTGACGCACGATGACCGAACTTGACGCCATCGAAGCGGCTCAGGTTGGAGCTCGCCTCGGCCGGCGCAATGATGTAGTACACGGGGATCGCCAGCTCGGTGCGCGGCAGGCTCACGTCCACCAGCGTGGCGCCGAGCTTCTCCAGCTCGGCCAGGCCCGCGCGCACGGCGGCGTTCACATCGGCCGACAGGCCCGCCGGGAAGAACTCGCGCGGCAGACCGATGCGCAGGCCCTTGAGCGGCTGTGCGGCGGTGGCGCCTTCGCGGGCGGCCAGCATCTGGGCGTGGAAGTCCTGCGGGGGCTGGTTGACGCTGGTGGCGTCGCGCTCATCGAAGCCGCTCATGGCCGACAGCAGCAGCGCGCAGTCCTCGGCCGAGCGGGCCATGGGGCCGGCCTGGTCCAGGCTGGAGGCGAAGGCGATCATGCCGTAGCGGCTGCACACGCCGTAGGTCGGCTTGATGCCGGTGATGCCGGTGAAGCTGGCCGGCTGACGGATGGAGCCGCCGGTGTCGGTGCCGGTCGTGCCGGGCACGAGGCGCGCCGCCACGGCCACCGCCGAGCCGCCGGAGGAGCCGCCCGGCACGCGGGTCACGTCCCAGGGGTTGCTCGCCGGGTAGAAGGCGCTGTTCTCGTTGGCCGAGCCCATCGCGAACTCGTCGCAGTTGAGCTTGCCGAGCGACACCGTGCCGGCGGCGTTCAGGCGCGCCACGACCGTCGCGTCGAAGGGGCTGCGGTAGCCGGCCAGGATCTTGGAGCCCGCCGTGGTGGGCATGTCGGCCGTGACGTAGATGTCCTTGTGGGCCAGCGGCACGCCCGCCAGCGGCCCGGCGGTGCCGGCGGCCAGGGCGGCATCCACCGCAGCCGCGCGGGCCAGCGCACCTTCGGCATCGACGTGCAGGAAGGCGCCCAGCGCCTTGTCGTGGGTGGCGATGCGGTCCAGCAGGGCCTGGGTGGCCTCGCGGCTGGACAGGGCGCGGGATTTCAGGGCGGCGGCCAGCTCGGCCACGCCCATGTCGTGAACGGGCTTCATTCGATGACCTTGGGTACGAGGAAGAGACCGTCTTCCACGGCCGGGGCGCTCTGCTGGTTGCGTTCGCGCTGGTTGCTCTCCGTGACGACGTCCTCCCGCAGGCGCAGCTGCACCTGCTGGATGGCCGACAGCGGCGTGTACAGCGGCTCGATGCCCGCCGTGTCGACGGCGCTCATCTGGTCCACGATCTTGAAGAAATCGTTCAGGTTGCCCAGCAGCGCCTCCGATTCGGCCGGCTGCAGTTCCAGCCGGGCCAGGTGGGCGATGCGGCTCACGTCGTCAGGGGTGAGGCTCATGAAGGGTTTTCAGATGTAAGCCGGGCGCCAGAAACCTAGTGCTGGCAGGCTCAAAAACAGGGTGATCGGTTATTATCGCCGCCCATCTTCATGGCCCTCGAGGCTGCCGGTTCCGCGACGTGTTTCGCCGTGGAACGGGCGGCCTCGGTGCTTATTCAGCCCCCCCGTTTTCCCGAGCCGCGCCCCGCGAGCGAGGCTCCCTGCGCCACACCATGTTCGCCTCCCTGCGCCGCTATTTCTCCACCGACCTGGCCATCGACCTCGGCACCGCCAACACCCTGATCTACGTGCGCGGCAAGGGCATCGTCCTCGACGAGCCGTCGGTCGTGTCCATCCGCCACGAGGGCGGCCCCAACGGCAAGAAGACCATCCAGGCCGTCGGCCGCGAGGCCAAGGCCATGCTGGGCAAGGTGCCCGGCAACATCGAAGCCATCCGCCCCATGAAGGACGGCGTGATCGCGGACTTCACGGTGACCGAGCAGATGCTCAAGCAGTTCATCAAGATGGTCCACGACAGCAAGACCTTCAAGCCGTCGCCCCGCATCATCATCTGCGTGCCCTGCGGCTCCACCCAGGTCGAGCGCCGCGCCATCCGCGAGTCGGCGCTCGGCGCCGGCGCCAGCGAGGTCTACCTGATCGAGGAACCCATGGCCGCCGCGATCGGCGCCGGCCTGCCGGTGGCCGAGGCATCCGGCTCCATGGTGGTGGACATCGGCGGCGGCACGACCGAAGTCGGCGTCATCTCGCTCGGCGGCATGGTCTACAAGGGCTCGGTGCGCGTCGGCGGCGACAAGTTCGACGAAGCCATCATCAACTACATCCGCCGCAACTACGGCATGCTGATCGGCGAGCCCACGGCCGAGGCCATCAAGAAGAACATCGGCAGCGCCTTCCCCGGCAGCGAGGTCAAGGAGATGGAGGTCAAGGGCCGCAACCTCTCCGAAGGCGTGCCGCGCAGCTTCACGATCTCGTCCAACGAGATCCTCGAAGCCCTGACCGACCCGCTCAACCAGATCGTCAGCGCCGTGAAGAATGCGCTCGAGCAGACGCCGCCCGAGCTGGGCGCCGACATCGCCGAGCGCGGCATGATGCTGACCGGCGGCGGCGCGCTGCTGCGCGACCTGGACCGCCTGCTCGGCGAAGAAACCGGCCTGCCCGTGCTGGTGGCCGAAGACCCGCTGACCTGCGTCGTGCGCGGCTGCGGCATGGCCCTGGAGCGCATGGAGCGCCTGGGCAGCATCTTCACCTCCGAGTGACCCCAGAGTAGCGGCCTCGGGCCGCGCAGCAAGCCATGCCGCTCGGCACCCTGGATCGCTCCCCACCTCCGTTCTTTCGCCAAGGTCCATCGGCGCTGACCAAGCTGGCCCTGTGCTCGGCGCTGGCCCTGCTGCTGATGGTGGCCGACGCCCGCTTCAAGCTCATGCAGCCGGCCCGCGCGGCGCTGGCGCTCGTGCTGCACCCGGTGCAGCGGCTGCTGCTGACCCCCGTGGACGCCTGGGAGAACGCCGGCGACTACCTGCGCGGCACCCAGCGCGCGATGCAGGCCGAAGACCTGGCCCGCCGCCAGCTCGCGCTGCAGGCCGAGCGCCTGTCGCGCGCCGAGGCCTTGCAGGCCGAAAACGACCGGCTGCGCAAGCTGCTGGGGCTGCAGCCGTCCCTGGCCGTGCCCTCCCTCGCCGCCGAAGTGCTCTACGAAGCCCCCGACCCCTTCTCTCGCCGTGTCGTCATCGACCGCGGCGCCACGCAGGGCGTGCTCGCCGGCTCGCCCGTCATCAATGAGGCGGGCGTGCTGGGCCAGGTGACGCGCGTCTACCCACTGTCCAGCGAGGTCACGCTGCTGACCGACAAGGACGCCGCCATCCCGCTGCTCAATGCCCGCACCCAGATGCGCAATGCCGCCGCCGGCCGCCCGGACGGCAGCGGCATGGAGCTGCGCTTCCTGGCCGCCAATGCCGACGTCAAGGTGGGCGACCTGCTGACCACCTCGGGCCTGGACGGCGTCTACCCGCCCGGCCTGCCCGTGGCCAAGGTGGCCACGGTCGAGCGCCGCGGCGACTCCAGCTTCGCCCAGGTGCAGCTCGCCCCCATCGCGCAACCCGACAGCGCGCGCCACGTGCTGGTGCTGCTGCCGCACGACCGCCACCTGGCGGCCAAGAAGGAAGCCGAAGTCGCCGCCGCCGATGAGGCCGCGTCGGCCGCTGCCGCCAAATCGGCCGCCCGCGCGGCCAAGAAGGCCGAACGCGCCGAAAAGGCCGCAGCCAAAGCGTCAGGGGGCACGCCATGATCATGCCGCGCGCCGCCGGCCAGTTGCTGCTGCCGGCCAACCCCTGGTTCATCGGCTTCACGCTCATCGTGGCGCTGATGATCGACATGGTGCCCGCCGGCCGGCTGGCCGCCACGCCGGACGTGCTCGCCGTCGTGCTCGTGTTCTGGGGCGTGCACCAGCCCCGGCGCGTGGGGGTGCTGTGGGCCTTCATCTTCGGCCTGCTCATCGACGTGCACGACGGCGCGCTGCTGGGCCAGCATGCCCTGGCCTACAGCGGCCTGAGCTTCGGCGCGATCACGCTGCACCGGCGACTGACCTGGTTCCCGCTCGGCGCGCAGGCGGTGCAGGTGCTGCCCCTGTTCATCGCGGCGCATGCGCTGTCGCTGATCGTGCGCCTGCTGGTGGGCGGCATGTGGCCGGGCTGGACCGTGCTGCTGGCGCCCCTCTTCGAGGCGGCGCTCTGGCCGCTGGCCAGCGTGCTCCTGCTGGCCCCGCAGCGGCGCGCGCCGGACCGCGACGCCCACCGGCCGCTCTGACCGCCCGAGGCGCCCGTGGTCGTCATCAAGAACCTCCACCAGGAGCTGTCGCGCTTTCGCCTGCGCGTGCTCGCGGCCGGCGCCTTCGTGCTGTTCTGCTTTGGCCTGCTGCTGGCGCGTCTGCTGTGGCTGCAGGTGGTGCAGTACGACAGCTTCGCGGAGCGCGCCGAGTCCAACCGCATCGCGGTCGTGCCCATCGTGCCCAACCGCGGCCTCATCAAGGACCGCAACGGCGTCGTGCTGGCGAGCAACTACTCGGCCTACACGCTGGAGATCAACCCCGAGAAGGTGAGCGATCTCGACGGCACCATCGAAGCCCTGGGCCAGTTCATCGAGATCCAGCCGCGCGACAAGCGCCGCTTCAAGCGCCTGCTCGACGAAGCCAAGCACACCGACTCCCTGCCCATCCGCACCAAGCTCACCGATGAAGAGGTGGCGCGCTTCACCGCGCAGCGCTTCCGCTTCCCCGGCGTGGAGATCAAGGCGCGGCTGTTCCGCTCCTACCCCCTCGGCGACATCGGCTCGCACCTGATCGGCTACATCGGCCGCATCAACCAGGCCGAGAAGAAGCAGATGGACGAGTGGGAGGAAGAAGACCTCGCCAACTACCGCGGCACCGAGTACATCGGCAAGCTCGGCCTGGAGCAGGCCTACGAGAAGGAGCTGCACGGCACGACCGGCTTCGAGCAGGTCGAGACCAGCGCCGGCGGCCGCGCGGTGCGCCGCCTCGACCACCGCCCGCCCACGCCGGGCAACACGCTCAACCTGTCCATCGACATCAAGCTGCAAGCGCTGGTGGAGCGGCTCTTCGGCGAGCGGCGCGGCGCGCTGGTGGCCATCGACCCGCGCAACGGCGAGGTGCTGGCCTTCGTCTCCAAGCCCACCTTCGACCCCAACCTCTTCGTCGACGGCATCGACGCCGACAGCTGGCGCGAGCTCAACGAAGACATCGACAAGCCGCTGCTGAACCGCGCCCTGCGCGGCACCTACCCGCCGGGCTCCACCTACAAGCCGCTGATGGCCATGGCCGCGCTCAACAGCGGCAAGCGCGCGCCCGGCACGGTCATCATGGACAACCTGACCTACAACTTCGGCGGCCGCACCTTCGGCAGCCCCGAGACCGACCGGCCCGGCCCCAAGGACATGCGCCTGGCCATCGTCAGCTCGTCCAACGTCTACTTCTACAGCCTGGCCAACGAGATGGGCGTGGACCTCATCCACGACCAGCTCGCCCCCTTCGGCCTGGGCGCCAAGACCGAGATCGACCTGCTGGGCGAGGTGTCGGGCGTGCTGCCCTCGCAGGCCTGGAAGCGCAACTACTTCCGCCGCAGCCCCGCCAACCAGAAGTGGTTCGCCGGCGAGACCATCTCGCTGGGCATCGGCCAGGGCTACAACAGTTTCACGATGCTGCAGCTGGCCAACGCCTACGCGACCGTCGCCTCCGGCGGCCAGCGCTACAAGCCGCGCCTGGTGCGCGAGATCGAGGACGTGGTGAAGCACCAGCAGCGCCGCATCGCCAGCGATGCGCGCGAGCCCCTGCCGCTGCGGCCGGCCGATGTCGACGTGATCCGCAACGCCATGAACGGCGTGCCGCTGGAGGGCACCTCGCGCCAGGTCTTCATGGGTGCGCCCTACCAGAGCGGCGGCAAGACCGGCACGGCCCAGGCCGTCGGCCTGAAGGCGGGCGAGAAGTACAGCAGCATCAAGGCCGACGAACGCAAGCGCGACCACTCCCTCTACGTCGCCTTCGCGCCGCTGGACAAGCCGACCGTGGCGCTGGCCGTCATCGTGGAGAACGCCGGCTGGGGTTCCGCCTCGGCAGCGCCCATCGCGCGCCGCGTGTTCGACTACCTGCTGCTCGGCCAGTACCCGAGCGAGGAGGACATCGCCCTCACGCAGAAGGGCCAGTCCTTCGCCCCCGTGGGCGCGCCGCGAAAGGCTGCCGAGGTGCCGCTGGTGGGCTGGCAGCCTGTCCAGGCGCCTTCCGCCCCGGCAGCGGCCTCCGGCACGTCGGCGCCGGTGTCTGCGCCTGCATCTGCCCCGATGTCTGCCCCCACCTCGGCGCCCATCCCCGCCTCAGGAGCCTCGCGATGACCGTCATCGAGCGCCCGCCGCTGTGGAGCCGGCTGCGGCCCTGGCTCGTCGGCTTCGACATCCCGCTGCTGATCGCGATCTTCTGGCTGTGCGGCTGGGGGCTGCTGTGCATGTACTCGGCGGGTTACGACCACGGCACCCGCTTCGTCGACCATGCCCGCAACATGGTGCTGGGCCTGACGCTGATGTTCATCGTCGCGCAGGTGCCGCCCCAGCGCCTGATGGCGGTGGCCATCCCGCTCTACGCTTTCGGCGTGACGCTGCTGATCGCCACCGCCCTGTTCGGCATCACCAAGAAGGGCGCCACGCGCTGGCTGAATGTCGGCATCACGCAGATCCAGCCCTCCGAGCTGCTCAAGATCGCCACGCCGCTGATGCTGGCCTGGTGGTTCCAGAAGCGCGAGGGCCTGCTGCGCTGGCCCGACTTCATCGCCGCCTTCGGCCTGCTGCTGCTGCCCTTCCTACTGATCGCCAAACAGCCCGACCTGGGCACCGGGCTGCTGGTGCTGGCAGCCGGCTTGTACGTCATCTTCTTCGCCGGCCTGCCCTGGCGGCTGATCCTGCCGGTGATGGCGCTGGCGGCGGCGGGCATCGTGGCGCTGGTGGCCAGCGAAGACCACATCTGCGAGCCCGACGTGCAATGGGTGCTGCTCAAGGAATATCAGAAACACCGCGTCTGCACCCTGCTCGACCCCGCCAAGGACCCGCTCGGCAAGGGCTTCCACATCATCCAGGGCGAGATCGCCATCGGCTCCGGGGGCATCACCGGCAAGGGCTTCATGCAGGGCACGCAGACCCACCTGGAATTCATCCCCGAGCGCACGACCGACTTCATCTTCGCAGCCTTCGGTGAGGAGTTCGGCCTGCTCGGCGCGCTGGCGCTGCTGGGCGGCTTCACCGCGCTGATCCTGCGTGGCCTGATGATCGCCTCCGACGCGCCCACGCTCTTCACACGGCTGATCGCCGGCGCGGTAACGCTGTCCTTCTTCACTTACGTGTTCGTGAACATGGGCATGGTCAGCGGCATCCTGCCCGTGGTGGGTGTGCCGCTGCCCTTCATCAGCTATGGCGGCACGGCCATGGTGACGCTGGGCCTGTCCCTCGGCCTGCTGCTGTCGGTCGCGCGGGTCAAGAAGCTCGTCAAGACCTGAGTGGCAAGGACAGCGCGGTGGCCGGGAAGCGCACCGTGAAGCGGGCCCCGGGCCCCTGGCCGTCGGGTGACTCGCCGCCCGCTGCCCGCCGCACACGCGTGTCGTCCAACGTCAGCTCGGCATCGTGCTGCTGCACGATCTCCTGCACGATGGCCAAGCCCAGGCCCGAGCCCTCCACCCCGCTGCCAAGCGAGCGGTAGAAGGGCTGGAAGACCTTCTCGCGTTCGCCCGGCGGGATGCCCGGGCCGGTGTCCTCGACCTGCAGCACCACGACCTGGCCGAAGGGATCCTCCACGACCCGCACCGTCACCACACCACCGGCGGGCGTGTAGAGCAGGGCGTTGTCCACCAGGTTGCGGATCAGCTCGCCCAGCAGGACCGGGTGGCCATGCACCCGCAGGCGGCTGTCGTCGGGCACCACGCCGTCATAGCCCAGGTCGATGCGCCGCTCCAGCGCCCGCGGCACGAAATCACGCACGGTGTCGATGGCGACCTCGCACAGGTCCACCGGCTCGCGGCGCAGCGCATGCTCGGCGTCCTCGGCCCGCGCCATGGCGAGCAGCTGGTTCACCATGTGGGCCGCGCGCTCGCTGGCACGGGCGATCTGCGAGAGCGAGCGCTTGAGCTCGTCCGGCGAGGAACGCCCAGCTTCGATCTCGCGCTGCACCAGCTCCGCCTGCGTGCGAAGCCCCGCCAGTGGCGTCTTGAGCTGGTGGGCCGCGTCAGCCAGGAAGTGCTTCTGGCGGCTCATGGAGGAGTCCAGCCGCATCAGCAGGTCGTTGATGGCCTGCACCAGCGGCGCAACCTCGTCGGGCACCCGCTGCTCGTCGATGGGCGACAGGTCCGACGCCTCGCGCGAGCGGATGCGCCGCTGCAATTCGTTCAGCGGCGAGATGCCACGCGCCAGCGCCAGCCACACCAGCAGCACCGCCAACGGCAGGATGACGAACTGCGGCAGGATGACGCCCTTGATGATTTCGTTCGTGAGCCGGGCGCGCTTGCCCAGCGTCTCGGCCACCTGCACGAGCATGACCTTGGTCGATCCGGCCTGCCCCTCCGGTGAGACCCAGAGGTAGGCCACGCGCACCGCGTCGCTGCCCACCTCGTCGTCGCGGAAATGCAGCTCCCAGGGCACGATGGGCGCTTCTTCGGTGGGCACGGGCAGCGCGGAGTCGCCACTGAGCAGCTCGCCGCGCAGGCCGAGCACATGGTAGAAGACG
>Ga0233424_10001609_pt1 | contig 18866 bp, 17 predicted proteins | sample Watercolumn_Towu_FD_181011 | JGI IMG/M metagenome (GOLD analysis project Ga0233424, IMG submission 181011) | Freshwater microbial communities from Lake Towuti, South Sulawesi, Indonesia - Watercolumn_Towuti2014_125_MG | ecosystem: Environmental > Aquatic > Freshwater > Lake | place: Indonesia...
AGATGTATCGAGCACGCTCACAATCTACCGTGTTCGTTACCTCTTTCTCCCAGATCCCTTTAATTACGGAATTGCTCCAACTCTTCTCTTTCACGTGCTTCGGGCCATACGAAAGGAGAAGCCAGATCTCCTCATTGTGAATAAGGTTCTTTTCTGGTCGTCGCTTGTGATCCCCATTCTTCGCCTGATGGGAAAAAAGCCTATTCTCCTCACAGATGCCCTTGTCGGGATGACATGGTGGCCACGCGGATTTCTCCCCAAGATTATGATGGCGATTGGGGCGTGGACCGCGGGGTGGATCGTTCTCCTTAGCGCCTCCAAAATCGTCTTTTTCCATCCACAACCGGAAACGTTGCTAAAGATATTGGGCATTGCGAAGAAGTCGCAAGTGATTCCGACGGGAATTGATGAAACGAAGTATAGGCGGCCAGCAGGCAGCCTGCCTGCCGGACAGGCAGGCGGCCAGCGATCAGCAATTGTTGTGACATACATAGGGAGAATGGAGTCAGTGAAGGGGGTTGATGATTTCTTGGCCAGTGCGTCTCCCTTGAAAAAAGAATTCCCGTCCGTGCAGATCCAAATTGTGGGATGGTATAAGAAGAATCATCCACTTGTTTCTCAGTATGCATCTGATGCGAATTTTCTTGGGCTCCGAAATGACATCTCCGACATTCTTGCCAAGACTGATATTTTTGTTCTTCCGAGTTATTCTGAGGGCTTGAGCAATGCACTCATGGAAGCAATGGCGAGTTCATGTGCATGCATTGCAACGAATGTGGGTGGCAATCGTTTCCTTATTGAAGATGGTATCTCGGGTTTTCTCTATGTCCCTGGAGATCGAGAGGCGCTTCAGGAACATCTTCGAACGCTCATCACGGATGGGGAGCTGCGAGAGGTCTTGGGAGAGGATGCCAGAAAACGCATCGAAAGGGTCTTTTCGTGGCAAACCGTAGAGCAAAAGTATGCTACGCTCTTCGCCGATGCTAAAAAAAGAGTCGCAATCTAAGCCAGTTGCGCTTGTCACGGGTGGCGCGGGATTTATTGGTTCGCACCTCTGCGATGCGCTCCTCGCGCGCGGGGAAGCGGTGATCTGTATGGATAATTTTTTCACAGGACGGAAAGAGAATATCGCACACCTTCTCTCGCATCCGGATTTTCTCTTGATCGAACACGACATCATCTTCCCGCTTCTCCCCAAGATGCGCCACCAGGTGACACAGGATGGTATTCGCATTCTCTATAACCTCGCATGTCCCGCGTCTCCTGTGCACTATCAACATGATCCCGTGAAAACGATTCAGACAAATGTTGTCGGCACAACGAACATGCTCGAGCTCGCACGCGAATCCGGTGCCATCTTTCTCCAGGCATCAACATCGGAAGTCTATGGCGATCCAGAAGTCCACCCGCAACCGGAAACATATGTCGGACATGTGAACCCATTAGGACCTCGTGCCTGCTACGACGAAGGGAAGCGCTGCGCAGAGACACTGTGTTCTGATTACGCTCGCGAGTACGGGCTCACGACGAAAATCGCGCGTATCTTCAATACCTATGGTCCGCGCATGGCAGAAAATGACGGACGCGTCGTTTCGAATTTCGTTCTGCAGGCTCTCAGGGGGGAATCCATCACGATCTTCGGCGATGGCTCCCAGACGCGGAGTTTCCAGTATGTGACTGACCTTGTGAGTGGCCTTCTTGCACTTGCCGATCACCCGACGTTCCATGGACCGGTTAATCTGGGTACACAGCACGAGATGACTGTCGCGGAACTTGCAAAGCTCATTATGAAGCTCACGAAGAGTACGAGTGCGCTTGTGCACGAACCTCTTCCCGAGGATGATCCCAGACAACGGCGTCCGGATAACACACTCTCGAAAAAAATGCTTCGATGGGATCCCGTGGTGTCCCCTGAAGAGGGCCTGAAAAAGACCATCGCGTATTTTTCTCAAGTGAGGGTACACTCATCGACGTGAAACCTCGTGTGATTCTTCTCTCGACGTTCCTCACCCCGTTTCGCAGTGGTGCGGAGGCGTGTGCAGAGGAAATTGCGCTCAGACTTTGTGATCGTTTTGATATCACGATTGTCACTGCGAGATTGCAAAAAGATGCACCGAAGAGAGAGACCCTTCAGGGGAAAGTCCCTGTGCTGCGTATTGGGTTTGGATCTCCGGTTGATAAATGGTTGTATCCGTTCCTTGCCCCATGCACGTGTCGGGGCATTGCGAGATACTCTGCCGGAGGTGGCCCTCTTCTTCTTCACGCCATTTTGGAGACCTTTGCTGGTCTTGCCCTCGTCTTCTGCAGGGTTCTTCTCCCTTCAGGGAAGCGCATTCTGACGCTCCAAACGCTCAATCGTAGCTTCCTCAAAGGACCCATTATCCGCTCTGCAGAGCATGTTACGGCGATTAGTGAGGCACTTCGGAAGATTGCGAAGAAGAAAGGAAAAGAAGCCCTCCTCATCCCCAATGGACTCGATCTCTCGCTTGTTCCAAACATTCCGAAGGTTCCGGGGCGACTTCTTTTTGTAGGAAGGCTGGAGAAAATGAAGCGGGTGGATCTCCTTCTCAAAATTTTCAAAGAAATCCGTGCAGAACTTCCGTCTGGTGTCCACTTACGGATTGTGGGAGATGGATCGGAACGTGAACATCTTCAAGTACTTGCAACGACACTCGGTCTCACCGATCGCGTGACGTTCGTCGGGAAACTTTCTCCAGAAGGCGTCTACAAAGAATACGCAGAGGCAGAAATTTTCTGCAGTCTCCCGAAGACCGAAGCTCTCGGAAATGTCTTCTTGGAAGCACAAGCATGTGGATGTGCGATTCTTGCAACGAGAACAGGAGGCATTCCAGATATCGTGAAAGATGGTGTGACAGGACTTCTCACCGATATCCATGATTTTTCAGGGCAATTGAAAGGGTTACGTCGCCTCATCAAAGACGATGCTTTTCGAAAAACGCTTGCTGAGGCAGGAAGAATGCATGCCAAAAACTATGATTGGAGCTCTATTGCAATGGCGTATAGGAAACTTTATGAGAGTGTGGCCCAATCGTGATACGTTCCAGAAATGCAATTATGAGGTATGAACTTCAACAGGATCTTTCGCAATCCTCAATATCTTCTTGAGAACAGGCTTCGTTGTATTCTTCTCCAATTTTCTCTCGCGCACAACCCGAGCGGCCTGGTAGAGGCTCTCAAACGTTCCGGCATCAATCCACTCATCCAGGAGGAGTGTTGCAGTGAGCTCTCCTCTTTTCGCATACCAATCAGAGACATCCGTAATCTCCATCTCTCCACGCGCGGAGGGCTTGAGATTGCGAATAACCTCGAAGCAACGGTTGTCGTAGACGTAGCAACCCGTGACTGCGAGAGAAGTTTTGGGATGAAGAGGCTTCTCTTCGATATGGACCACGCGATCTCCTTGCAACTCTGCGACTCCAAAACGCTTCGGATCCGGAACGTCTTTGAGGAAGACGTGTCCGCCCTTCGTACATCCACGAATGACCGATGCAAGATCATCGAAGTAGACGTTGTCTCCGAGAATTGCGCAGATGCTATCGCCGTGTGCAAATTCCTCTGCGAGTCCGAGAGCTTGTGCAATCCCTCCTGCTTTGTCCTGGACCTTATAGCTAAACTCACACCCGAAACGTGCACCACTTCCCAGGAAACTTCCCATCTGATCGATGTGTTCCGTTCCGGAAATGACGACAACCTCTTTGATGCCGGCTCGCACCAAAACATCGAGTGGATACAGGATGAGCGGCCGGTCATAGACCGGAAGGAGGCTTTTATTCGTGATTTCGGTGAGTGGATGAAGGCGCGAACCGGTCCCGCCGCAAATGAGAACTCCTTTCATGGGGGTAGAGCTCAGTCTATAGGTTTTTGGCTTCCATACAAGGACTTTTTGGCCTCCCTTTGGCTATTTTTATGGGCAAGAAACCAAAGAAACCAAAGAATCCAAGGAGTCCGAGGAAGGACTTTGCTATCCTTTTTCCATGAATCTCCTCGTAACCGGCGGGGCCGGCTTCATCGGGTCGCACTTCGTTCTGCGGCATGTAGGGGAGTACCCGAAGGACAACGTTGTCGTCTTAGACAAACTCACCTATGCCGGTGATGAGAGTTTTTTGGATCCGGTGAAAAAAAGTATCACGTTTGTAAAAGGAGACATCGCGGATACACCTCTCGTTGAGAAGCTTATAAAGGAACACGCAATCGATGTCATCGTGGATTTTGCAGCGGAAACGCATGTTGATCGCAGTATCGATGATCCCTTTCCTTTCTTACACACCAACGTTCTTGGCGTACAGAGTCTCATCGAGGTCTGCAGAAAAAATCCTTCACTCAAACTTCTCCACGTTTCGACAGATGAAGTCTATGGAGATTTGAAAGATGGGGATGCACCCAAAAAAATTACGGATCCACTCTTCCCCAGTTCCCCCTACGCTGCGAGTAAGGCTGCGGGAGATTTCCTGGTGCAGTCTGCCATGCGCACATACGGTATCAAGGCGATCATTTCTCGCTGCACGAATAACTATGGTCCGCATCAGGCAACGGAAAAATTTATTCCCACAGTCATTCGCACAGCATCTGTAGATCAACCTGTGCCGATCTATGCGCAGGGGCAGAATAAGCGCGATTGGCTTTATGTCACGGATCACACTGACGCGATCGAGGTCTTACTTCAGACAAAAGATCTCTTTGAGCGCTCAAGCTCGGAGTCCTGTATCTATCACGTCTCTGCAGATTCGGAGAAGAAGAACATCGATGTTGCTAAGCTGCTTTTGAAGATCCTTGGCAAACCTGAGAGTCTTCTCACATCAGTCAAAGACCGTCCGGGTCACGACTGGCGTTATGCCCTCGATTCCTCAAGAATGAGAAAATTAGGTTGGAGTCCGAAGGTCAGTTTTGAGGAGGGTCTCAGGAAGACGGTGGAGTGGTATCGGCGACGAAAGGAAGGTTCCTGACATCTTTTTTCCTTTACTCTTTTTCCAGTGAAAAAGAATGTACGACACCGTTCCATATTCTCTCTTTTTCTTTATTAGCGGTATTCTGGATTATTTCATCCAGATATTTTCTTGATTGTAGTCTCTCTTTTTCCTTTTGCATGGCAGGCATGAATGGATCGTCTTCTGGAAGGTCTGTAAAGAATGTGTCACCTGTTAAAGCACCCGCAAAGACAATGTCTCTTCCATCGATATTTTTGAGATACATTTTATGCCAAAATAAAGTATCTCCTCCTCCAGTACCGAATCCCATGCCTGGGCCAAATTCGTATTGTTCTAAATAATTTTTTCCATTTGTCTCACAATAAAAATATGGCGATGGTGGCTTTAGGGGACCACTGCAATCGTATGTCATTTCCGGTTTTTGACTAAGACTAAGAGCACGCGGCTCTGCAATGATAAGAGTATCGTCATATACTGGATATCCAAAGAGCAAGGATAGTTTTTGGGGGTTTCCAGGAAAGGAGTATTTTTCCCCTTCACCTCCAAAAGGAATGATAATTTTCCCATCTGCAAAAGTTCCTATCTCCTGTCCATAATAAAAAATCTTATCCTCTAGTACCACTGTGAAAGGCTTATCTATTTCATGGCATTCTTCTGATTCAGAAAGAAAACGAAAAGAAGAAAGGATATCTTCAAAAATTTTTTCATTATTATCCGTTATATTGTCCATTTCAAAATGAAAAAGTGTTTTATCTTTTTCGAAAAAGATTTCTTTATTATTATTGAGGTAAACCACAGTGCCAAACGAATCCCGTAATTCAGATTGAGATGGGTATGAAATTGCCTTTTTCCCCAACATCTTGATCTCCCTTTTCCCCCGTATTGCTTCTGCAGACATAGTTTCTTCGTACATACTTATTGTGTATGTGGTTGTGGTAAAAATGGTGAAAACTGATGATGGTTCTTCTTCGTAAAATGCAAAACTAACCTGGGGACCCTCGTCTTCATCAGACATCATATGAAAATTATTTGTCCAATTTGATGGATATTGAACTTCAAAGCGATGTTTCTCGCTGCAGTATTTCTTCCAGTCTTGATGGTTGATTGATCGTCGTTCAAAGAACTGTCGGCTGATACAACCTGACAGCATCAGGACGCAAGTGACTAAGGCAATTTTTTTCACGTCTTTATACACGTTGAAAGAATAAAAATTGTCCCCAATATGTCTCTATTTGACTGGGTCCGCAAGGGTTCCTGACACCTTTTCTCCCTCCAGCACCAAAAAATGGCATCTCAGTTATTTTTAGCTCGTTTTCTAAATACTTCATCAAATTCATCTACCACTTTTCGACATTCAGATACAAATTCTGGAACTTCACCATCTTCCATTCTAGAGAATCTTTGTTTGACCTTGTTTGATACGTATGCAGGCAGCGGACCGCTTTCTGGTCCCACACACAGAGTGTCTGCTGGTTTATATTCAGTTTGCATAAAGTGATTACCATCCGAAAAAATTGAAATTTTACAAACGCTCCCATCGGAGCACATAACGAAAAAATTGCATCTTTGAACTGGGGCTCCGCTTTGATCCATGGAAACGAGAGTGTCATTAAGTTGATTAACTACATTTTCTATCTCTACTCTTGACTTACCATCACACAAGTCAAACAATGCGTTTGGATCCTTCTTTTGGCCCAATATCCTCTCAAAAGGATCATCGCCAAAATTTCTGACTTCTATCATCGCTGCAGTATAACACAGTTTCGATTTTGCTCATAGCAGAAAAGGTTCCTGACACCTTTTCTAGTTTCCAAGGTCAGTTTTGAGGAGGGTCTCAGGAAGACGGTGGAGTGGTATCGGGAGCGGAAATTCTAGTGATTTTTGGTATGACCTTGTATATTCGAGCAACCATTTGGGGGACGAGTACCTTTTCTACCCACACATTAATTGTCCGTGTTCCCTTTAACCCTCCTACCGACCCTGCCCGAGTATTGATTGCATTTATTTCGCTGTAGAAATCTGATTTTCTGGTGGCCAATTCTTGAGGTATTTCGACGACAAAGTGTTGTAATTCCATGTATCTAGGCTAATGGCATTTGCCATGTCAAACAATGGAGCGAGAGGAGCTTGTAGAAGACGTTGAAGCAGTATCAAGCTAAAATGGCTCTCTAATGAAGATCGTTCTCGCAACCGGCATTTATCCTCCGGACATCGGGGGTCCGGCGACGTATGTGAAAGCGCTTGCGGAGGAACTGAGGAAGAAGGGGATGGAGGTGGGGGTGGTGACGTACGGAGCAAGCAGCAAGCAGCAAGCAGCGGACAGTAATTGGGAAGTTATGTATGTGAAAAAGAGTGGCGGACCACTTCTTCGATGGTGGAGGTATGCGAAGATGCTCAAGAAAGTTGCGGGTGATGCGGACATCGTTATCGCGTTTTCGTCGGTGAGTGCGGGGGTGCCCCTGATGTTCGCTCGTCTCAAAAAGCCAAAGAAGATTCTTCGGCTTGGTGGAGACTTCTTCTGGGAAAGATTCACGGATCGTGGAGGGATGCTCGGCCTACGTGAATGGTATGCCCGTCGAACTGTGATTTCTTTACTACTGCGCTACTGCGCTACACGCCTACTGCGCTTGTTCAATCACATCGTCTACTCCACAGAATTCCAACGCGATCTCCACCGCACTGTGTATCGCGATTTACCCAGTCACTCTGTTATTCGCAATGCCATGCCTATAGGCATGCAGGTAGAGCACAAAGCCCATCAACCTTTTCGCGTGCTCTTCATGGGAAGATTTGTGGGATTTAAAAATCTCTATGCTCTTATAGAGGCGATATCCACAATCTCAGGTGTTGCGCTCACCCTCGTAGGAGATGGACCTCTCCTCTCGTCACTCAAATCACATGCTCTGCTCCTACGAGCCCCAGTGACCTTTCGTCCTCCAGTGCATGGAGAAGAAAAAAAGAAGGTCTTTGCAGAACACGATCTCCTCATTCTCCCATCCCTCACCGAAATTAGTCCTAATGTTGCATTAGAAGCTCATGCGCTCTGCTTACCTGTTCTTTTGTCTGAGGAAACGGGCCTCTCGCCTACAGAATTTATCTATGTCAGACCCCTCAAGACTCCTGCAGAGATACAGAATGCCATTCTCGAGCGGATACAGAATTACGAGTCTCCAAGATATGAGGTTGCTGTCAGAGATTACAACAGAGTTGCTCTTGAGTGGCTTTCGCTCCTTCAATCGCTATGAAGCTCCTCATGATCAGTGGCGACCCGACTTTGCTCGCTGCGCGAGCTTCGCCGGGCAAGTCCTTTTCTGATTACCCTTATCTTTTCGTATGAACCTGCTGATGATTTCGGGGGATAGAACTGTTTCTTCGGGGAAGAAGGGAGCTTTTTATTACACGCTTGAGGAACTGGCGAAGCATTTTGAGCGGATAGACGTCATCTGCCCCAAGGGCACTACTCACTACTCACTACCAACTACTCACTTCTCATTTACGAATGTACATTTCCACTCCTCACCTTGCTGCCTCTGGTATCAACCCTTCTGGATTCTGAAAAAAGGGAAAGAACTTTTGAAAAGCCGGAAATCGATTCACGACTCCTCGACCCGGCTCGGAGCCTTCGGCTGGGTGATGACCGTTCACGACTACCCGCCATTCTATAACGGCATCGGGGCACGGTGGCTTCATCGTGCGACACGCATTCCGTATGCAGTAGAAATTCATCATATCGTTGGATATCCAAAAGCAGGATCACTGCAGGAACTAATTGGACGATGGATGTATTACCTCCCATGTTGCTTCAAGGCGACGGTAAGGCATGCAAATAAAGTTCGTGTTGTGAATCACGAAGTTGCAATGAAACTTGAACGGTGGGGCATTGCGGAGTGGAAGATTGATGTTGTTCCGTCACTCTATTTGGATGTCACTGCACTGCAGACTGATGCCTCAATAAGGAAGGAGTACGACATCGTTGCCTGCGCGCGTCTCACGGCCAATAAAGGGCTTTTTGAGGTATTAGAGGCTATTTCTCTTCTCAAAGGAGTTTCTCTCCTGCTCATTGGTGATGGTCCAGAGAGAGCTCGGCTCGAGGCAAAAGCACGGTCACTCGGCATAAGCGATAGAGTGACATTCCGGGGATGGCTTCCTGAACAACGTGAGGTGTATCGGGAACTTCAACGGGGGAAAATTTTCGTGATGAATTCCCGCAGTGAAGGAAACCCGCGCGTTGCGGTTGAGGCAATGGCTCTTGTGATGCCAGTCGTTGCAACGAGAGTAGGCATCATGCCGGAGTTTGGAGAGGATGGAAATTTCCTACGATTCACCGATGGTTCCGCGAAGGATCTCGCAGAAAAATTGCAGGAGATCCTTGGGAATATTTCTCAAGCAGAAATCATGGCTAAGCGCGCACGCGGGGAAGTCCTCTCTCGATTCGCTCCCATGAATGCTTTGGAGAAGTACGCGCATTTTTTGCAAAAACTTCCGACACTCCTCTTCATCACCCAAAAAATGCATACGCAGGATGCTTTCGTGGAGCTCTGGGTACAAGCATTTGAGAAGAGGGGATATAGCGTGCAGGTGCTTTGTCTGGAAGATGGTCGCATGTCGCTCCGCGACATGCGACCAATTTTCTCCATGGGTAAAGAAAAGGGATATGGAAAAGTGCGTCAAATTTGGCGTTTTTACAAATATATTTTAACTCTCTCCTATGACCGCGTCTTCATCCACATGTCTCCCATTTGGTACACCCTCGGGTGGCCAGTGTGGCTCCTTCGCAGCACTCCCGTCTATCTCTGGTATACCCACTACAAAATGCAGCTCGGAGTCTCACTCTTTGGTCTCTTTGGGAAGCGCTTCTTCTGTGCAACGGCGCAGAGTCTTCCTCAGTACGATGGTTCTCCAAAGAAAATTGTGACAGGCCATGGGATTGACCTCGATTTTTGGAAGAAGAGACCGAATGTGACGAAGAATCCGTATGAACTTCTGGTGGTTCACAGACTTTCGCGAAGTAAGCGCGTGGAGATTTCCTTACGAGCGCTCACACTTCTTCCCAGGGAATACACAATGGTGATCTATGGCATCGAAGCGGAGAAAGACTACGTTGCGGAGCTTCGTCGTCTTACGAAAGAACTCGGTCTTGAATCGCGTGTGACATTCAAAGGAACAATTCCCATGAAGGATCTTCCGGAGATCTATGCCTCACATCACCTCATTCTCAATATGGCATCAGAAACAATTGATAAGACGATGCTCGAAGCGATGACGTGTGGATGTTTTCCTGTTACAACAAAGAGGAATGCTGAGGCGATTGGTATTTCCCAAGCCCCATCGGAAGATACCCCCGAAGCGCTCGCCTTCTTCATTCAGCATTTCTTTGAGGTAGGAGAGGGTATGCTCCACTGGATCGTTCAAGAGAGGCATAGTTTAGAGAAACTCACTGAGAAGATGGACATGTACATGGGACAAGGAATCTAGTCTCATCTCATTGACGTATGAAGACAATATTCTCACCAAAAATTGACACTGCCTCTTTACGCTATCACCATGATTGACATGCTTTCTTCCTCTCTTCCCCCATCGGCCCGCAAGATGCAGGTATGTTCTCTTGCTCTTGTGGCAGTCTTCTTTCTGGCATTTACACCTTCTTTTTCTCCTCTTGCGCATGCGCAAGAAGCGCCTCCACCTCCACCACTTGATCACTTCAAGTGCTACAGGGCATCCAATCCCAATCCACTCTTGCGGGTCCTTGTCCTCCTTGAGGATCAGTTCGATGTCGGCTTAGAAAGATTCGATACCACGAGGATCGTGAAAGTGAAATTCTTTTGTAATCCCACAACAAAGCAACACGGAAACAATGCCTTTGTCCAAATTCAGAACCCCGATCACCATCTGACGCTGTATGTGTTCAAGCAATTCTTCGCGGAAAAGTATCCCCCAAAATTTGAAGTCATAGTCGATAATCAATTTGGGATACACACCATGATTGTTCAAAAACCTCAATATCTCATGGTGCCCTCAAAGAAGACAAAAATTCAAGGGGCGCCGACTACACACGGAGATCCCACCGGACTCGATCACTACAAGTGTTACTCCGTCCTCGAACATGATTTCAATTTAGGAGCAGTGGTGACTCTTGGTCTGCAGGATGAGTTCGATACCCGGCAAATGAACGCTGTGATGACAACCCCCTTCCTCTTTTGTAACCCCACGCGCAAGGATCACATTTTTGCCCTTGGTCAACACCAGGTGACTGACATCCGAAATCAGCGGGATCACCTGACGTGCTACAACCTTACCCAGGACAAAGTGAAAAATGGAGTCAAGAACGTCGAGGTAGAGAATCAATTTGGTTCTGCACAACCTCTAGGTATTGGTAAAGTAGAAATGCTATGTGTTCCGTCACTCAAGATGAGTTGGGGACTGCTTCCTCCGGACGATAACAATTCGACCTCAGAGGACGATTAGAGGGCTCTCAACGTACTCCAGACAGGAAAAAAGCCCCGAGCAATTCGGGGCTTTTTGTTATGCACATGCTCTCACAACCTCCTCAATCTTCTCTTCTGTGAGCTCCGCATACATAGGAAGCGACAAGATTTCCTTCGCGAGTTTCTCAGAAAAGGGAAAATCACCCTGCTTGTACCCCAAGAACGCATAAGCTTTCTGCAGGTGAATGGGAGTGGGGTAGTGGATGCCGGTATCGGTACCCTTTTCTTTGAGGTGTTTTTGGAGCGCAGCGCGATTTTGGGTTTTGATCACAAAAAGATGATAGTTGCTTATGCATCCTGGAGCTTCTTCAAAGAAATCTACATTCTGAAGATGAGAACGATAGTGCTCTGCATGTTTCCTCCGTAGAGCATTCCACGCATCAAGATGTTTGAGCTTCACGGAGAGGACTGCTCCCTGGATCCCATCCATGCGCTCGTTCCATCCAATGATTTCATGCTCATACTTCTTCTTCGATCCGTGATCGCGAAGCATGCGAATACTCTCTGCAATGTGAGGATCGTTCGTGAGTACTGCTCCCGCTTCGCCGTAGGCACCAAGATTTTTGCCGGGATAGAAACTGCATGTCGCGCCGTCTGCAAGCGATCCTGCTCTCTTTCCTTTGTACAAAGCCCCGTGTGCTTGTGCTGCGTCTTCGAAGACGAGGAGTTTTCTTTTTCTCGCAATCTCACGAATCGGATCCATGTCCGCCGGTTGTCCGTAGAGATGAACAGCGAGAATCGCCTTCGTTTTCGTGGTGATTTTTTTCTCAATGAGTGAAGGGTTCATGTTTGCAGTTACCTCCAGAGCATCCACAAGGACAGGAGTTGCCCCCGCATGTGTGATTCCTTCCGCACTTGCAACGAAAGAGTTTGCAGCAGTGATCACTTCATCTCCCGGCCCAATCTTATGGGCTTTCAGAAGGAGAGTAATTGCGGATGTTCCGGAACTCACCCCAATGCAGTGAGAAACCCCGCAGTACGATGCAAATTCCTTCTCAAAATTCTCGACAGCGGGTCCCAAGGCGAATGCCGCACTTTCAATCACCTTCTGGATCGCGGGATCAATCTCTCCCTTGATGGAGTTATATTGAGCGCGGAGGTCAAGGAAGGGGACGGGCATGATGGAAATAGTGTACAGTGATTTCCCATGCAGGAGCGACACATCGTCCTCTCCGGCGAGAAGGTTTCCATTGCAGAAATGCGTGAGGAGGATCAGGAGCAATTCTATCTCTGGAGACGCGATCACCCAGAGCTGATGACGCTTGTTCGTGATCATGGGACACCGACGCTCGAGGGGCAAAAAGCATGGTTTCGCCGTTCACAGGAGCCCGATCGTCACATGTTTTCTATTGTCCTCAAAGAAAATAGCGCACTCATTGGGCACGGGGGATTTGTGGATATTGAACAAGAAAAAGATGAAGCACAGTTTCGCATTACGATCGGAAACCCGAATTACTGGGGAAAGGGATTCGGGACAGAAGCTTCAAGCCTCATCGTGCAGTACGGCTTTGACGTCCTCGAGTTTTCCTCTATCTGGCTTCGCGTGCCGATTGATAATGAGCGGGCGGAGAAATCCTATCGAAAGCTGGGGTTTATAGAGCTTGGAAAAGAGGAGTTTGGGGGGGAAGAATTTATCAAAATGGTACGAAAGAGGGGGTAGAATGGCCCCAATGGACATTCAACGTTTCACATCGGAGGATAGTACAAGCTGGGATGCTTTCGTTGAGGCGTCCCGCAATGGCACGTTCTACCACACGCGGCGGTTTCTCTCCTCTCACCCCAATGACCGGTTCTCCGATCATTCCCTTCTCTTCTTCGAGAAAGGAAAACTCGTCGCCGTTCTTCCGGGAGCTTTGAAAGAAGATGGAGGGGTGAAGCATTTCGTCTCTCATCCGGGGTCTACGCATGGAGGGCTTGTGCTCTCGCGTGATCATGGAGCAGCGACAACGTACGATATTGTTGCAACTTTCCTCACACACCTTCGTGAAGAAGGAATGCAGAAGGCATCGTTTCTTCGGCTCACCCCCCTCCCATGTCGAAGAGAAGCATCTGATGATCAGGAGTACGCATTATTACAACAGGGCTTCCATCTCTCCCGCATGGAACTCGGGAGTGTTGTCACTCTTAGCGGACTCATGGAAGACACCATCTTAAAAAGTTTTGATACAGAGTGCAGAAATGAAGTGCGGCAGGCTGAACGCGCAGGCGTGGAAGTGCGTGAGTGCAAGGAGTATGAGGCTTTCTGGCCTATCTTAAGCGCAACACTTGAGCACCGGCATAAAGTGCGTCCGACCCATGATCAGAGTGAACTCGTGCATTTTGCAAAGCTCTTTCCGGGTGATGTAAAACTCTTCGGTGCTTTCTCCGATGGAAAATTCATTGCAGGGATTGTGACAGTCGCACTCACGGAGCACGCAGTCTATGTGAAATACATGGCACAGGATTATGAGCATCAGAAGAAGCGTCCAATGAATCTCCTGCTCACCGAAGTCATGCGATGGTGTCTTCGCACAAAGAAAACTATTCTCGATCTTGGAGTCTCCATGGAAGAGGGGAGTCCAAGTGGGATCAATGAGGGGCTCTTTGCATTCAAAGAAGGTTTTGGTGCGCGAAGTGTGAGGAGGCAGAGCTTCACCATTGATCTCTGATGCAAAAGATTCCCTGCTCTGTGCTCGTGCTCACGCGCAATGCGGCTTCTACCCTTGATCGCGCGCTGAAACCCCTCGCGCCCTTCGGAGAAATTCTCGTCCACGATGCCAACAGTGAGGACGAGACTATGGCGATTGCGAAGAAATATGGAGCGAAAGTGCTCAAACAGTACGACACAGAAGAAAAAAGTGTGCGTGTGAAGGATTTCACGGAGATTCGTCTAAAGCAGCGCGCTGATGCGACATTTGATTGGGTCTTTTACCTCGATGCTGATGAGGAAATTCCTCCGGAACTTGCAACGGAGATTGGAGAGATCCTCAAAACTGCTTACCCCAAGGTCATCATCAAAATTCCGCGACTTCCCGTCATCAACGGGAAGATCTTTCGTCATGGAGCATTCTGGCCTGAGGTCATGCCGCGCATTCACCATCGCAAAGGTGGTTGCACCTTACAAGAAGGAAAGGCAGTGCATGAGAAATATGTCTATGATGACTCATTTACTGTCGTTATCACGAGGAATCCACTCTTCGTGCCTATGGATCCTCTTCCTGATCTCATTCAAAAGGACGATACCTACATCGCCTTGGAGGCGAAGCGGTTTCGTGAGCAGGGGAAACGCTCCCTGTGGCACTTCATAAAATGGTTCCTTATCCGTGAGCCTCTCATCATGCTCAATATTCTCCTACATATTCTTTGGTGCAGAGTGCGGTATTTCGGGAAAGACTCTCTCCCATTCCCCTACGAATGGAGAATTGTGCGCTACCACGCACGACTCCTTGGTGCACTTATCTGGAGCAAGGTCACCTCATAAGGGTTTGAAGGTCAGAGGAATCTCTTGTACGATGCATCCCTTTTTATGGATGATCTGCACTCCATCTGTCGGGATATGCGTCACGAAATGTCTCCGCAAGTTTTTCAAAGAATTGCGTCTTGGGGAGAAAGAGTACAGGTATGTTGTGCCATTGAAATGATTCGCAAGCTGTGGTTTGTTCGTACACAGATGAGCCGTATTTTGGAACACATGACAGATGAGACCATTGCAGAACTACACACAATGGATCGAAGCGCCTCTCGCCCCGATGGTTGGGTGAAACACTATCTATATACTCAGAGGAAAAGCCAGCCGTTCTTGACGCGCGAATTGGCAGCAGTGAGCCAAATGTTTGCCGCAGGATTCAATCATATGGAAGACAGGCTGGATCAGCTCGAGCATCCGGCAATTCACCAGTCATCTTTTGCCCAAGATATCATCAAAAAACCACGCGGCCCCTTGTGTGATATCGAAATAGCCCAACGACGATTCTTTGCACTCGTAGACGCTTTATAGGGAGATGATGATGAGGAGCGGTGACAGAATTTTTCCTCTATACTACCATATTACGTAATATGGTAGTCTCATCAAATTTGATGTAGAAAGTGGCAAAAGGAGCAGTTCTACAATTTAAGAAAGCGCGAGAGGTTTCTTCTCTGCCAAAGACGTATTGGCAAGCTCCAAAATCTTCATGATGCGAGCCCCGTCTTCACCAGAGACTCGTGGCTTTTCTTTGCCGCGGATACATTGGAGGAAATGCTCAGCTTCTACTCTCATCGCCTCTGGATTAGGAACGGCGGGGATGAGCACATCACCACTTCTGTAGACGGGGAAGAAGGGGTCGGGTTTTCCATCTTCGACGAGTTCCTTGAAATGTACGCCCTTGTCGTAGATGCGAATCTTCTCGCTCGGTTCGGTATCATCGTAGAGGATCATCTTCTTCGATCCTCCGACGATTGTTTTACGGATTTTCACAGGAGAAAGCCAACTAACATGGATATGTGCTTCCATGCCATCTTTGAACGTAAGGTGGAGGTGGGCGATTTCGGGTTGTTTCGTGAAGTGTGTACTTCCGTGAGCGTAGAGTGATGCAATATTTTCGAGGTTATGAAGAGTATTGAGGATCGAGAGATCGTGAATCGCAAGATCCCACAGCACATTCACATCTTTCTGGATAAGTCCTAAGTTAATACGGGTGGAATCGAAATAATGAAGCTCCCCAATCTCTCCACTTTTCACGAGTTCCTCAATCTTGGATACAGCACCGGTATAGACGAACGTGTGGTCGACGAGGAGTTGGAGCTGCATCTTCTTCGCAAGCTCAGTGAGCTCTTTTGCTTGCATCGATGTACTCGTCATGGGTTTCTCGAGGAGCACATGCTTTCCTGCTTCTAGCGCTTTCTTTGCAAGGTCAAAGTGCGTACTCGTGGGGGTTGCAATGGCGATTGCCGTGAGGCCTTCGTCTTTGAGGAGATCCTCAAATTTTTCCGTATAGGTGACTGCGGGATAATTCTTTCTCATCTTTTCCAGATTCTCTCTTTTCAAATCACACCCATACTTCACGACGCACTCATCGAGTGCTGCGAAGTTCCGCAGCAGATTTGGGCCCCAGTACCCAAGGCCCACTACGCCAATAGAAACGGATGGCATCAAGGGGTATCCTAGGGGATTTTGACCCCTCCGTGGAGCAAAAATACGCTAGAGTTTGGGTACCTATGAAGCTCAATAAGCCATCTCTCAAAACCCCTGGCATCCTCCCCATGTTCGGTCTTGCACTCTTTTTTGCGGTGATGAGCGTTCTCCCCTCCATCGTCCACACATTCCATCCCGCATACGAAGGTCTCACCGTGATTCGGGATAAGGATTTTGGGAATTACTATAGTCGCCTGGAACGAGCGCTCTCCGGATTCCCATCCGAAGCAGACAATGGCATAACCCCGATAGGAGCGGGCATTGATGGAGCGCAGACAGCAGGGCTCGAAGTCATCCTCGGGACTCTTTTTCAGTGGACGAACATTCCCGCACCGATGCTCTCGGTAGTTTTAACACCACTTTTTGTCTTCCTCCTCTTCGTACTCTTTTTCTTCCTCTTCACTGCTCTTGAAATCCCTCCACGCATGTCACTTCTTGCGACCAGTCTCTACTTTGCGATCCTCTTCCATGTCGTTTCCCGTGTCATGCATCCGGGATGGAGCTTTGTTCCCACAATCGGAGCTCTCCTAAGCTTCCTCCATTTCACCAAGAAGCCAACCGCTCTCCTCGCAATTTTGACAGGAGTTCTCCTGGGCCTCCTCCCGTATCTTTATTTCTGGAGCTTCACGTATGTGTGGGCAGTGTGTGGAATTGCAGCACTACTGCTGCTTGTGACCCGACTGGGCGCCCCAAGGGGCGCCCCTACATCCGTACCCCTTACTCCTTACTTCCTTACCGCTCTCATCACACTCACCGTCTCCCTTCCCTTCTTTCTCACCACCTGGAAGCTCACGCATCATCCACTGTATGAAGCGGTCGCCTTCCGCGGAGGATTTCTCACGAAGACCATCATTGAGTCTCCCGTACGGAGCATTCTTCTTCTCCTCGAGACTGGAGTTTTCCTTTCACTTTTCAAGGAAAAGAAAGGGGAGTGGAAATACCTCATCTCGCTCGCATTCCTCCTTGGCATCTTCATTGCCATCCATCAAAACCTCGTCCATGGAACGCTCCTCATGTTTAGCTCTCACTACTATCCGTACCTTGTTTTAAGCTCCGTGATTGCTGCAGCGTACGCACTCTTTTCTCCAATGCAGGATTGGAAAAAATGGGTGATTCTCGGAATCACTGTACTCTTCCTTGTAGGGGCAGCGAAAGATTATCTTCCGGGCTATCGGTTCTTCATCCCAGAGAAGTCAGATTTTTCTGATCAATATCTTTCCGGAGCTCTGAAGTACCTCAATGAAAATGGCACACGCGATGTCATTCTCACGGATGCACATACCGGCCGTGTCGTTACCTCCTTCCTCCCAGAAGGAATAGTCTATACAACACACTCCCGTTTTCTGCTGATTTCCGATGAAGAGATGGCCGAGCGCTACTGCATGTCAGAGCTCTTTTCGGAAAGCACTCCCGATCCCATTCGTGCGCTCTACATGGAATACCGTCCGGAGCTTGATGCGCCTGATGCTCGCGAGCGAGAGAAGTCACTTGTCTTAGAGGCCTGTAGCCGAGTTCGACGTGACCCTATGACCTACCTCCAAAAATACGGCGTCACGCACATTCTCTGGAATCAGGAGTTGAAGCCCACATGGGACATCAAGCAGTTTCCCATCCCGCTTACCATTGTCGATGGCACAGTCGATTGGATGTTGCTTGCGATTGGCTTCCCGACATCCTCATGACTGAGAAAAAATACAGAAAAGCTCTTCTCTTTGCGGCGCTTGGCATGGCGATCGCCATTGCTCTTCCGTACGCACTCTATCATTTTCATCCGGAGTATCGAAGGCTCGTTCCGTTTCGCACTCCCGACGATGGCTTTTACATGGGGAGGCTTGATGCCGTGCTCCAAGGACACTTCCGTGAATTCCAGAATGGCATTACGGGGGGGAATCCTCCGGCATCTGGTATTGCACCAGCGCTCCTCGAGCTCATCTTCGGCACACTTTTTTCCTGGACGCGTCTCCATGGACCGCAGGTTTCCGTGCTCCTCACCGTCCTCATTGCGCCACTCACCATTCCTCTTCTCTCTACGCTCCTGCGAAGAAGTGGAGTGAAAAAAGAAATAGCCATAGGTGGCAGCATTCTCTATGCGCTCATTTTCTTAAGCCCTTTGGAGCGACCCATCTATATGTCGCTTGCGCTGCCTTTTACCCTCACGGCCCTCCTTCTTACGCTGAAAGCATGGCAGAATCCCAGTCCGCTTTTTTCTCTTCTTGCTATTCTCTTTCTTGGGATCATCCCTGGAGTCTATTTCTGGAGCTTCTCATTTACGTGGGACGGCGT
>Ga0233424_10001610_pt1 | contig 18863 bp, 22 predicted proteins | sample Watercolumn_Towu_FD_181011 | JGI IMG/M metagenome (GOLD analysis project Ga0233424, IMG submission 181011) | Freshwater microbial communities from Lake Towuti, South Sulawesi, Indonesia - Watercolumn_Towuti2014_125_MG | ecosystem: Environmental > Aquatic > Freshwater > Lake | place: Indonesia...
TCATTGTCGGACCAAACGGATTTTTGCCCAGCTCATCCAAAGCGTCTAGGGCTTCCTTTTGAAGTTTGTGCTGTTCGCGAAACGATGCCAAAACTTCATCTTTGGATTGCAGCTCTATATTAGTAACTTCGGGAAACATGGCGACATAAGACTTGATTTCATTGACGTTTTTATCAGTTGCTTCTGGAACAAAATAGATACTGATATCGATCTGTTTTTTAACCGCTTCTACAGCCGCTTTAGTGAGCACGTCAAGTGACCACAAAGTATTTACAGATAACAACATCAAAACCAAAATAAAAACAGTCATAAATGACAGACTCAAATTTCTGACCAAATCCTGAAAAGCAAATTTTAGTATTCTGAGAAAAGACTGCATATCACAGTTTGTATTTACCTTCATTTTCGTCGCTTATTATTTCCCCGCCATGGAGGGTAATAACACGTCGGCGTAAATGATTTACTATCTCACGGTTGTGGGTCACCAAAATAATGGTGGTACCAAATTCATTTATTTTTTTTAAAATAGAAACGATTTCAGCGGCGTTTATAGAATCAAGATTTCCAGTGGGCTCATCAGCTACAATAATTTTTGGACGATGAACCAGTGATCTGGCAATGGCGGTACGCTGTTGTTCGCCACCGGACAATTGGAAAGGATAACTATCGGCCTTATGGGCTAAATTTACAATTTCCAAAACTTGCGGCACTACTTGATGAATACGATGTCTTTGTTCTCCAGATACCTCTAAAGCAAAAGCGACATTTTCGTAAACAGTTCTCTTGGGCAATAATTTAAAATCTTGAAATACTACTCCTATCTGCCGACGCAAATATGGCACATCACTAGGATCTATATTAGAAATATCCCAACCGCCAATTTCTATAGTGCCTTTATTCGGACGCTCTTCGGCAATAAGCATTTTTACCAATGTTGTTTTGCCTGTACCACTCTGACCAACAATAGATACAAATTCACCCGCATCTATATGCAGGTTCAGATGACGCAGGGCCGGGGTTCCGGTTGGATAAATTTTGGTAACGCCGGTTATTTTTATCATAATTCCTTATCCACAATTACCAATTCATTATAACATGAAATAAAACAACTGGACAATAATCAAAATGAGCGAGTGAAATATCTAGCTTGCTATAATATTTCTAAACGAATAAGTTTATACCCTAGTATATTTATACAAAGACAGCTTTTAATTTTCGGCGGCAGGCTTTATAATCCGGTACTGCCTTGGCCACCAACGCCCAAAATCTGTTTGAATGATTGAGTTCTTTTAAGTGGCAAAGCTCATGAGCCACCACATATTCAACCAATTCTACGGGTAAATGAATAATTTTATAATTAAAGTTAAGATTGCCTTTTTTGGAGCAACTACCCCAGCGACTTTTGTGATTTTTAATAGATACTCGATTGAAAGAAAAATTATAAACCTTATTTATCTCAGCCAGTTTTTCTTTAATCAAAGCCCGGGCTTGATGTTTTAATCTTCTATATTCCATAACTCCGCCACGCTTGGCAATCACTATTCCGTTTCTACTTATTTTTTTAAAATACGCCATTTTGCGCATTATCCAATCAGCTTTCTCAACTAAAAATTTCTCCACTTTAATTTGTGAAAAAAAATGAGGCACTGTTACTATCACGCTAGCATCACAACGCACTGTGATACGCAATCGTCTAGCGCGAGCGCTATGTTTGAGAGTATAAAACATTTACAAAAAAATTACAGAAGCAGGCCATCTCTATTTTCTTCTTTGCTATAATTAAGTATATAGACATCGGCTTTGTACTCATCCATACCCACATACTCGGCCTGTTTATTTAAAATAGCTTCCATCGGTCTACAAGAGTTGCAGCCATCACTTCCACCCGGACATTTAAAACGCTCCAACTGGCGGGCTAATTTTACTTGTCTAGCTATATCCAAAATATTTTTCCGGGCTGTTTCCAAGTCTGGCAGTTCTTTTGGTGTTAACGTATCGCTACTGTCCAAATACCAATAACTAGCTTTGCTGACTTTGTATTTCTGACAATGATGTACGAGCAAATGATAAATGGGAAGCTGCAAAGAATCCGGGTCTTCCTCGGCCTTGCCGGTTTTAAAATCTATAATATGCACGCTGTCTGTATCAGGCAGATACTCTAGCCAATCTACTTTGCCGCACAAAATAATATTATCTTCTTCTGATAACCAAAATTGCGGCAAATCCATCTGAATTTTGACAGCCAATCCAGAAAGCGGTCCGGGATTATTCATTACCCGACGCAACATGTCTTGGCCGCGTGTCTTGTATTTATGCTCTGATTCAGAACTGGTAAAACCACCGCTCTTTCCTGAAACCTTGGCCCAAACTTTTTCAAACTTGGCAATTAAAGATTCGGAAAAGCGAGAATGTTTAGGTAATACTGACAAGGACTCTAAAACTTCATGCACAGAAGCGCCTAGAGACAGAGCCGGACCAACCAATTTTATTTTATGATTTGTTTTTGGATCCCGATAAACATTTTTTAAGTAATACGCGCGCGGACAACGCAAAAAATCGCTAATAGAGGTATGCGATACCCAGGTGGCAGTATACTTATCTGGCATAAATTATTTTAAACCTTATCCACATCGTCCATAGCCTGAGCTACGGCATCTTCTTCGTCATACCCTTCGTCTTCCAATCTTTCTACTTTCTTAGCCTGTCTTTCGTCTAAATCGTACTCGTCCATGAGTTCATGAACACTTTCTTCTAAATCGTCTTGCTGTTGTTCGTCGTCTTGCATACTTTTATTTAATTAAAATTAAAATTTTTTATTACCCCATCTCCAACCTAATTTTTCGCCTTTGAGATAACAAATTATGAATAAAATAACAATGGATAAAACAAATGGTAAAATAAAATTCATCAAAGTGTCGCTGCCCGAATGCGATGCGCTATCTATCAACCAAAAAACTTTAACGTTAAAGGCGATAAAAATTAAAAATACCACCCATCCTTCCCAAGAAGCAGGAGCTCCCCAGCCCCAACCATACGTTTTGGCTTTAAACCATATCTTTTTTGTTTTTGGCATATAACATAAATTCTACCTCAACAAAAAAATGGTGACAAGAAAAAAGTCAACTATTTATCCCACTTAAAACCATTGCCGTAACTTCCCCACTCCGCAGTTTTTTCAAACTGAGGCCTGCGAAGTTCAAGAAAATTAATTATCCCTTGAGGGGACAAATCATAACCAGAAACAGAAAAATCCAAAGCTTCATTGGAATTTGGCCGAGTTACCGAAACCATCACTGGATCTTTCTTTCCAATAGCATAAGCTAATTTCACAAGTACTTCTCCGCCAACTTTTTTCACCACATCTACCGCAATTTTACGAGCCATATACGCAGCGCTACGATCTACTTTGGTGCCGTCTTTGCCCGAATAGGCGCCGCCACCGACTGGAATTTGCGGACCATAAGCGTCGCAAATAATTTTTCTTCCCGTTAAACCAGTGTCGGCATCAAACCCACCGATATCCCAATCGCCGGCTGGATTTGCATAAATGGATAGTTCCGAAGCGACGTCTTTACCTTTAAACCAATCAAAAATTATATCCCGCAACTCGGCGGATTTTGCTTTGTGAAAACTGGCCACTACGCTACAAATTTTTCCATCACGCAATGTTACTTGTGTTTTGCCGTCATTTGGAAACTTAGCATAAATTAACTTGTTTAAATTACGGGCCAAGTATAATTCTTGCGGAACAAATTCTTCATTGGCATCACAAGCATAACCAACCATTATACCCTGATCTCCGGCACCGCCAACATCTACACCCTGTGCTATCTCTGAACTCTGTTGAACAATATTTGTATTTACCTGATATTGCGCTCCGGCCACACGCTTAGCGATTTGCGCCGCATCTATATTTGCACTTGTTGTAAGCTCGCCGGTAAGGGTAATTAGTCCATGCCCGCCCATACTTTCCATAGCCACACGGCTATATGGATCTTGCTCCAAACAAGCGTCTAGTATGGCATCAGAAATACGATCGCAAATTTTATCTGGGTGACATGGCGAAACTGATTCGGCTGTTTTTAACATAAAATTACAATTAATTATTTAATAAATTATTAACAAAAAACTTTCCTTGTCAGGAAAGAAATTCGACCTTTATCTTTCCCCAATGGGGCTAGATTTGGCACCTTACCAATTATGGCAGGTTGTCGGCAGGTCATAGGGCTAGGTCCCTCACTGCACTCTGGATATTTGATTATATTTAGACTATACCAAAGAAAATTTTTCTTTGCAAAAACATCTGGGGATAACTAAAATCTTTGAGCCGATAGTGGGGATCAAACCCACGACCTATCGCTTACGAAGCGATTGCTCTATCAACTGAGCTACATCGGCACTCTAAAACATTACACCAAAAACAGCATAACCAACAATCCGACTAGCCCGGTAGTTTGCGCTATTATATGTGGATGTTGTTTTTTGAATTCAATAAATATGGAAAGGGCCAAAGCCAATGAGAAAAATATAATGGCAGCCAAAAATATATTACGCGATAAACCAAAAATATTGCTTATTGAAGAAACTTCTTTGGCGTGCTGGTATTTTTGAATCGGATTCTCCCAAAACGGCTGGCCTACTAAAATTGGAGCAGTATTTTTTTCCGCCAAAACCAGCCCGACAGTTTCCTTAGGACCAGTCTGTAAATTTACCGGCTCGGCAAAATGTTGTACCGCAAATATGGATTCATGACCTTGATAATTGCCAGCTTCTAAACTAACACCAAAATCAATGTAATCCTTATCCACTAAATTTGACAAGTGAGTAGGGCTTTTTTCCCAAGCCGCCATCAATTCTTCGGCCGTAGCATAACCAATAGCCAAATTTTCACCTACTACTATATATTGATAACCGGTTCTTCTAACAAAATCAGATACAGTTTCACCGCTCGGGCTGGTATGGCTAAAATATGATTTTTGTACCATATCTATTGCTTTGGCGGTGGCGGCTGTAGTCAATTTACTGTTACTGGTTAATAAAGGAATATTTTTTTGCGTACGCAAATCATTAGTAAGTGCCGCTACTTTTTTAGCTTCCATAGACAAAAGATCTGGAGAGGTAAATACAGCTACCGGCAAAGCCAGAACAAAAAGAAATATTATCAACTTGCAAGATAAAAAAACCAAACTATAAAATACCGCTCTTTTGGTATGCAAAATATGCGGATGGTAATTATTTTCCGCGTGCGGAATAAAATATTTCTTCAATGTTCTTTTCATAAGTAATAATGCAACAATCTCACGATACTATATCAATAAAAAATTAAAAAAACAACCATGAAAAAACATTGGGTTGTTTTAATTATGGATTATCCAAAAGTAAACGTAAAGGCCTTGAGGCCGGGTTTTTTAATTTTCAGCTCAAGTGTGTCAGTTTCCGTTTGGTTGCCGTTAATAATTTTGTAGAGGCGCGCTTCTTTTATTTTAACAATCGTCTTACCATCAGAGGTTTTTATAATATCTAATCCGGCCTCTGCCCCAAGAGGTTTGCCATTGCGGAGAACTTCCACAATAGTTTCAGTATCTGCTTCTGCGACAAAGAAAACGTCCTTTGCGGTGTATTGGTATACGATACTTGTATTAGGCAAAGTGTTTTGGGCAAATTCCGGAGTTATATTCCACCCATCGACGGGCAACAGAAAATTTTTTTCTCTCGGCTCACGAGCCGATCCGAAATACGTTTCGGGACTTTTTGCACCATTCTGATTTGGGGTTTCTTTCGTAAGTGACTGGTCAATTTCTCCGGCCTCACCCAATACTGCCATTCGCTCGATGAGCGCGTCTTGAATTCTCTTTTCCGTTTCTTCGTATGCCCCTTCGCCAATGTGGTCATAAACGATATAGCCGTCAATATCAATAAGGTACTTTCGCGGCCAATATTGATTCCTGTATGCAGTCCAAGTTGAGTAGTCATTGTCGAGCACCACGGGAAATTTTATGCCAAATTTTTCCACCGCCGTTTTGACGTTGTCATAGTCTTTTTCAAACTCAAACTCCGGCGTGTGGATGCCGATTATTACCAATCCCTTATCTTTATATTTTTCGTACCACGAATTGAGATACGGCGTTGTCCGTTGGCAGTTGATACAGCTATATGTCCAAAAATCGATGAGAACAACTTTCTTGCCAACAAACTCCCCGATTGTTACTGGCTTGCCGTTCGTGTTAATAAAACCATCGGGGGTAGTAACCTCTTTCGCTAACTCATAGCGCTTCATTTTATTCGCTTTTGTCATTTCATTTTGCCCCGAGGAGGTTCGCGGTGTGATGGCTACTGAATCTTCTGTCTCGCCGCCTCTTTTTACGCTGTTTGAGTTAATGAAATAAATTGCCCCAATCAGAAGGGCAACGACCACAACAAGAATGTATGGTTTTGCGGCGTTCATTTATTTAAGCAATATTTTATTAAGAAAACTAAAGTTAGCAATCAGAGCAAGTTTTTGGGTGAAGATAAGAACACCAAGCGCCAGAAGAATTACTCCAAACACTATGTTGAGATACTTTAGTCCCACGGCATGGCGATTGATAAACTCGGCAGCCTGTCCGGTAAACGCACCGACGATCAGGAATGGTATACCAAGCCCCAGTGCGTAGGTAAGTAAAAGAATAAATGCAGAACCAGGTTGTGTTGCCGCCAGCCCCAAAATAACTCCGAGGGCGGGACCGACACAAGGTGTCCAGCCGGCGGCAAATGCTAGACCAAACAAGAATGAGGTCACGTACCGAGATTTGAATTTCGTATTCACCCTCAACTTGTATTCCCTCTCCAGAAAAGGAATCTTGATGAGTCCGACGAGATAGAGTCCAAAGAAAATGATCATCACTCCGCCAATGCGCGAAAGCCATGTTTGGACATCATAAGCTATGTTATCCAGGATTGTGTTCAAGAGTACGCCCAAAGCTGCGAATATAATCCCAAATCCCAGCACAAAGAAAATGCTGTTGATGAATATTTCCTTGCGTTTTGATCCTGTGTCAGTCGTGCTTGCTCCCGCAAGATAGGCAAGGAAACCGGGAATGATAGGGAGGACACACGGGGCAAGAAACGAAACCAATCCGCCCAAGAATGCTCCGATGAGTAAACTTTCTGTCATAAATTTTATTGACCCAAAACCTTCCCGATCTCCATGTCGTAGCGCTTCTCATCCCAGCCTTCGGGAGATTTTAAAATCCTTTCTCCATTTTTGACAAAGACTTTTGTGTGCGGGTAAGCAATACCAAACTGCTTAGCGAGGTTCTTTTCATCGGTATCGGTCTGATCGTCGTTATAGTTTACGCGAAAACCGATCGCTTGGTCAGTAGTAAGCTCGTTAAATACTTTCTGCATTATAGGAAATTCTACCTTACAGATCTGGCACCAGTTGGCGTAGAAGTAAAGAACGACCAACTTGTTGGTTTTTACTGCCGCGTCGTAATCTGCTTTCGTAAAATCGAGAAGTGGCGCGGATTTTCCGGCAAGCATCACGCCCGAGTATTTCATCATGGTTTCGCCTTTGTCCATCATCGCTCCTTCATCTTTTTTCATCATCGAATCATCCTTCATCATTTCGCCATCTTTTTTCTCCATCATCGCGTCTTTCTCTTTTTGCTCCATCGCTTTCTTTTCCATCACGGCCTTTTCCTCTGCCATTTTTTCCGTCTCCTTCGACTGATTGGCGTAGTATACGACCCCACCCAGCATCAACACGACTGCAACGACTGCGATGATTACGGGCATCGCGAAACCTTTTTGTAAATTGTTATCCATAAAAATTATGTTAATTATATTTTCGACTCCTCTAGTATATTATCTCTCAAAAAAAATGTAAAGTGCCCTTTACATCAAATTTGTGGATAACTTTACTCTTTTATGGCACTTTCCAATTTTTGTTTATCAAATCCTAAAAAAGAGATTCTAGACCCATCATCTTTCGTAATGACGGTAAATGGCACTCCCATCTGCCCCGATTCAGCGATCATTTCCTGCGCGGCCTTTGGATCCTTATCAACATAAATTTCTTCAAACTGTATTCCTTTCGACTGAAGATATTCCGCTTCCATTTTACAATAGGGACAGGTTGTCGTTTTATATATTTTGATGTTGATAGACATATTTTTTAATTTTTAATTCGACCGTAAATGAGGGTGATAACTTTAGCCACAATCATCCCAGCCAGTGTAAAGACCAGCCACGGGTCAAGATCGTGATTGCAGCTTTGAACAATGATGCCGAGCGTGAGGAGAGCTGTTCCAACAAGAAAAGCGATTCGACCAGCCATCATTTTGTGAAGCCCCTCTCGTTCGTCTCTATGATTTTCTCTCCACACGAAACTTGCAAACAACACGAATACGACGACGAGTCCCAAGACCATCGTCATAAGGAGTGCAGTCGGCATCCAAAAATCAAACGGATTGAGGAAAAGAACAAGAAGAACAATGAGTATTCCGGAAACGGCGACTTCTTGTAGTAATTTATTTTTCATATTTGATTTGGAAAATATCTTCAACTGATTTCTTGAAAAATTTAGCTATTTTCAAAGCCAAAATAACCGATGGTGTATAATTGCCTTTTTCAATGGCAATAATTGTTTGGCGGGTTACTCCAATCGACTCGGCCAGCACCTCTTGTGTAATATCGGACTTTGTCCGTAATTCGTAGACTTGATTATTGATGATTTCCTTCATAATTCATATGCCTGATATTTTCCAGTTTAACATTTTGAAAATGTAATGTCAAACCGACTTTACAAATCCATTTCCGCTTTTTCTAAACCAAGAAGCGAGGGGCGCGGCGGAACAACCGTCCCATGAACCCCTTACGCCGTACCAGAGCGAAAATAGTTGCCTGCCGCTCATTTTTTGATTTTGAGCGCGCCGACTTTCTCTAAAACTGGAGCTGTATTTATAAAAAAGTTAGAACCTTTTTTCGGGACAGATAACGAAACGACAGGGGGAGACGAAACGATGAACCAACGGGGTGGGCAAAAAGGAAGGAGGGTCGTGGGGGAATTTTTGCCCACCCTCGCGCCCGTCATCCACTTTCCCGCCGTGGGGTGTTTTTTCGTGCCGGCTTTGCCGGCGCGCCGCCGACAGTTCCGACGATTTCACAAATACGACTCGTTAGGATCATACTAAAAATAACATCTGAAGTAAATCAACCAAACTAATTATCTTTATTTCTTAATTTCAGCCAAAAGGCAATACTCATAAAAACAAAACTGCCAACTAAAACTATCTTTTCAAAAGCCAGAGCATAATAATGACGCATGATTAGAATATCAAATTCGGCAAGTAGTGGGCTGGCATCAGGATCTGCTATAGAATTTACCTTATTATCCATAATCACTGCGCCATGCCAAGTAATAATACCAAATACCAAAACAAAAATGATTCCTATCCAAACCACCTTCTTCTCTACGGATATTTTTTTAAACATATGCTAAATTATTAAATATTACATTCCAATTTCTTTTGTGCTAATATGATCCGTTCTGTAGTAAATAGAAAAAATCTCCTCTCCGCCAACATCTTCTTTCTTCCAATCAACTTGTACGTCGCCACTACCGACATTTTTAATTTTTCCTATATCAAACTTCTTTTTACACATCTCCGTATCCAATATCTCTTTATGTCTTATATGCACCTCTTCGCTGAAATGAAAGGATAGATGTGTTGTATGTTCTCCTAAGGATCCGTCATTCAAATAGACATTATCAGCAATATTATTAATATCCAATTTAATAATTTTTCTGTATTGATTAATAGGCTTATCAAAAAGATAAATATAAAAATTAGACACACGAATTTCGTCTTCTAATATTGGCGTCGCCAATTGTTTACCGCCTTTTTATTGGTCTGCCATAATAAAACTATAGTGTTTTCAAATCATTCAATACCTCTTCAATATTCCCATTATGCACCAGAAAAAAATGTAATTTACCTTTTCCCAATTCGGCCCACTTATCGCCTATGGCGACCTTGTATCCCGTATCTTCATTACTCACCCTGTCCCCGCCTTTCCATTCCAAAGCGATAATATTACCTTTTTTAGTATGAGCGACAAAGTCGGGATAAAATTTGTTTTTCTTCCAACCAATAATATAAAATGGATCTGTTTTCTCACGATTGCGAACCCAAAAATCTATATTAGGTAAGGTGTCTAAATCTATACGCTCAATAAAATTAGCCTCCTCTTTGTTCAGCTTATCCACTTTGCCGTAATAATTCTTATTGAATTTTTGAGGCATTTCTTGATCCAAAATAATTGTTTCGGGATATTTATCAAACGGTTTTACGGTTATTTTTTTAGCAGACAACGCTTTATCAAACTGCTTTTTGCTGTGGGCTTCCAAAATACTGTCGATTACCTCGCCCAGTTTATTCAACAACACATACCGATTGACCGACAACTCGGCCAAAGATTTCTTCTTCAACTGATACTCTATCGCTTTATCGATAAATTTCACCTTGTCCGGCTGATCAAGCAAGGTATAACGGAGTTTTTTATCCAACCACTGCACCAATTCTTTTTCGGTGAAATTTTTGTCTTTATAAGTAAGTTTCAAAAATTGTTGTGCACCCTTAATCCATTTGTCGGCCTGGATATCAATTACAGCCCGGCCATCATTGTCATAATGAATTTCAAAATCAAACTCGGTGTTTTGCTTCGCCAGCTCAAAATTTTCGCCAATCAATTCTTCAAAAGTTAGTTTGTCCCCTTCCAAACTCATCATTGGAACGGCAAAATCCTTTTTAACGACTCTCTCAACTTCCAATTCGTATTTTTGACTTTTATCGCTGGCATCCAACAAATCATGCCGACTATACCCGTTACTTTCAAGTCCGCCAATAATCTGTGCGGCCGCTTCGTTGAAATTCTTGGCAGAAGCAAAAATATAGCAACGATTTAATATCTCGTTCGCTTTCTTTTTGGCGTATGGCATACGAATAATACGCCCAATAATCTGTTCCACGGCGATTTTAGCCCCCACATTGGCCACAGACACTAACACATAAGCGAAAGAGCAGTCCCAGCCCTCGGCCAGGGCGTTGACCGTAATTATATACCGAATTTTACACTTCTTACTAAACAAATCCACACCCTCAAGATCATTCTGTTTTGATGTCTTGACGGCGATTTCGTCCGCTGAAATTTTAACATTCAACAGATACTCTTTTAACTGCTCAACAGTCACATTTTTACTGGTTGCGCTTTCCGGCTGTGCCTGTAACAAAACAATTGGACGAATATATTCACTTTTCAATTTTTTAGCTTCTTTTTCCAATTCGTCTCGTTTTTCAATACCGCGCGATACCGAATTTTGCCACTGCGTCGCACTTTCCAAAACAATCGGAATTTTGACCATCTGTTCTTCTTTTAATTGAGCGGCGGAAATATCTACCAAAATATTACTGCCTCCGCGTGGGGTGGCCGTGTATTCAATAATAAAACACGGGTTTAAGTCCTTGATAAAATCAATGGAAAGCTGGGTTTGGGTTTTATGGCCCTCGTCAATAACAATCAACGGGTTGTCCATTTTAATGACATTGGCCAACGAATTTATCACCGTACCCTCGTCGTCTTTTTCTAAATTATCGTCATTGTGTAAATTTTCAAAATGACTCAATAGCGAACCGTTTTCTTGATAAACCTTATATTTAGTTTGGATTTTTTTGTCTTTTCTAAACGCTTCCAAACTAGAAATTATTATACACAAATTATCTTCAACATCTTCTTTGCGAATTCGCAGCGCTTCCTCGTTAGAAAAAATACGCACACCATTTTGAAATGCTTCGTCTAAAATTCGGCGGTGCTGATCATTCTTATCTTTAAATTTCTTTAACGTTTGGGTTTTAATCGCCTCCGATGGAGTAAACCACATAACAATCCCTTTTTCCATCTTGTTAGCAAGCGCATTTTTCATGATTTCATACAAAGCGTGACACCCCACCATTGTTTTGCCGCCACCGGTTGGAATCTTTACGCATACAAAAGGAATTTCACCGAAAAAATCTGGATTATACAGTTTATTTGTAATACCCATAAAGGCATACTTGGTGCCAACCTTTCGTAATTCTTTCAAATATTCTTTAAGCGTATCTATTGCTGATTGTTGGTACTTTTTAAGTTCCATATTGTATTTTAGTCATTTTTAATTTCTACAGAACGCCATTTCATATCCATTGGATCACTGCCCTCATGATACACATCACTTTCAATATAATAATTTAGATATTTATATGGTGTTTTGTGTAAACCTTTGAATTGGGCAAAAAATTGAGGTCTATAACTAAATTCATCACCCCGTGGGTCAACATATTCAATCCATTCGTACGGAATAACACCAACCTCAAAAACATTGAAATCTAACTTCTCATTGCCTTCTTTTTTTAAGGAAAAATCTTGATTAGGTGTTTTGTATAATTCTTTAACTGTAGAAAAAAACTCAACACCATCAAACCGCAATGCTTTTAATTCTCCACCAAAATAAGTGTAGCCGTGTCTGTTTTCTTCATTATTATGTGGGTAGTATGATAAATATTTTTTGACATTTACTAACTCGCATTTACTATTTCTACCGCTACTAATTTTTTGTAAGATTGGTTCAACAATTTTTCTTATAGCATCCTTGTGAGAGAGCTTGTCTTTAAGGTCAAATTTTTTGGATAAAAAATACACATGATAGGCGATAAAACTTCCCACCACGATACTTATAATTCCGATTAAATTATCCAATATCCAACAGGTCATAATCTAGTAAACTTTAACCTCGTAAGGAATTTGTTTGAAAACGATATTGTATTTTAATAGAACATCTTCATCGAGATAATTTTTGTCGGCGTAAACAACTTTTTTATTGTCCGTCTTGTGAAGTTTGCTCAAAAAAAATTTTGTTAAAATATTTTTATCTTTTTCTTTATAAATAAGATAGAATTCAGTGTCGCTGTGTTCACCAATAAAATTATTTTCAATTTTATTCTTATCAATGTTTGTTTGGGTTTCGGTAAAGTATATATAAGTGGCGAATTGATCAAATTCACAGGTTTTTTCAATTTGCCCTTGTTCATCAAATAGGGGCTTGTCTAACTCGCAATACTCAAATCCATCTTTATAGCCATTTTTTTCTATTGCCCGCTTCATTCTTTCAACTGTAATATTTTTTGCGATTTGATCCTCCAATTCAACGAGAATGAATTTTCTGCTCCCACCATCTTCTTTATTTAGGTCCAAAATAGCATGGCCAGTTGTGCCGGAACCTGCAAAAGAATCCAAAACGATATCGTCTTTGTTAGACGAGATTTTAATTATTGTTTTTAATAATTTGGTTGGTTTTGGCGTGGCAAAAGGATTGTCTGAAAAAATATTTTTTAGCTCTCTTTTTGCATCGTCATTGCTTCCTACTTCATCATAGAGCCAAATTGTCTTTGGAATTACACCATCTTTCATTTCGTTCAAATATTTTTTTAAACGCGGAACTGCCGTGCCATTGGAACCAAACCATATTTCACCTGTACTCTCCGCCCTTTTTAAAGTTTCAATACTATACCGGGGGAAAGTACCTACTGGTGGTTTCCAAGTAACGCCGTTCTTAAATGTGAAGGTGTATGTTTTATCTGTACCGCTTTTTGCGTGCAATGGTTGAGTCATCCATGGACCCCTTGGGTCATTATCTGGATTTTTATAACGCGCATTTTGTTCCTCCGTTCTCTCTAATAACTTAATCTTAAAATTAGAGTTTTCAATATTTTTTGCGTAACAAACAATAAAGTCGTGTGTTGAAGAAAAATATTTTGCATCATTACTTTGGGTATATTTTTTCTGCCAAACTATGTTGGACACAAAATTTGCTGACCCAAAAATTTCGTCCATCGCCTGTTTGAGATTACAATGTTCGTTATCGTCGATTGAGATAAAAATTGCGCCATCGTCACGGAGTAAATCGCGCAAAAGTTTTAACCTAGGATACATCATACAAAGCCATTTATCGTGCCGACACAGGTCTTCAGACTCTCCCCCAACAACCTTTCCAAGCCATTTTTTAATCTTCGGCGAATTTACCTTGTCGTTATAAACCCAGCTCTCATTGCCTGTATTATATGGTGGATCAATGTAAATACATTTGATTTTCCCAACATAAAATGGCATCAATGCTTTCAACGCCTCAAGATTGTCGCCGTGAATGATAAGATTTTGCGAATTATCACCGACAGAAGCGGACTTTACTTTCCTCAAAAGACGGAAAGGCACTTCTTTGTCATGATTAACAACGGCTTCTTTGCCGATCCAATTTAAAGTTGGCATATTATTTTAATAATTCGTTTGGTTCTACACCTAACGCCTTTGCAATTTTTTCTAAATTCGAAATTGTTGGATTTTTTGATCCATTTTCCACACGACTTATGTATCCTCTGTCCATTCCGGTAATACGACAAATGTCGCCCTGTGACATATTTACCATTTCTCTAATTTTCTTGATATTTTGACCTAATTTTTTGGAAATAGTACTCATAAAAGTTATACACATTGTACCGCTAATTGTATTTTTTTACAATCTTGTATTATAATACAATAATATCTGGGGGTAACCTTTGCGCACGGGCGGGTGGGGCAAGCGCAAGTCGATTCGGCGGCGCATTCGCGCGAGCGAATACGAAAAAACATTCCGCGGCGGGAAAGTGGATGACGGGCGCGATGGTGGGGAAAAATTCCCTGTTATGAGCGGGATACCGGAATCGAACCGGCCTCTCATCCTTGGGAAGGATGCATACTACCGATGTACTAATCCCGCATATACAATGAGGCTCCCCTGCGCATGCTGGAGAGCCTCCTTGATTTTTAATATTTTTATTGCGAACTAGAATTTGTTTCTACGGAAGCAGCATTTAATTCTGCAAATGGATTATGAACGTGGAGATATAAATGAATGTTCCCCTCTTTGGCAGCCTGATCCAAATAACTTAACAGGTCTGGAAATCGGAAAAGTACCTGGCTAGCGCGAACTTTTTCTGCATTTACTGTTTTTCCTTTTTCATTTTTAACTTTTTCAGTTCTTTTGTCATCCAACCTAATAATATGATAACCGTAAGAAGTTTCTACCAAAGTCGGATAGACCTCACCTTTTTTCAATGAATATGCTGCTTTTTCAAATTCCGGCACCATTTCACCTTTACCAAACCAACCCAAATCTCCGCCTCGTTCACCAGAGCTATCTGTGTTATGTTCCTTAGCCAAAGCGGCAAAATCCCCGCCATTTTTTACCTCTTCCAAAACTTTTTCAGCTTCCGCACGCAAATCTTCTTTCATTTTTGGATCATCCTTCATTTTTTGCGCCAATTTGGTCTGTAAAATAAAAGGATGCATCACCTTTTTTTCATAAACTCCCAAATCCCAACCATAACGCTTCATTAGTTCGCCGTTGGCGGTCGCCTCGTCTTTGAACTGCTGCAACATTTGCGCCTTTAAATTTTTTAGATCATCAGCTTCAACTGTGATGCTATACTTCTGGGCCGCTTTATTAACCAGCAAATTATTTACCAAACGCCATAGCACCTGATCACTCATTTGCGCTTCGGTAAGTTCAGCTCCGGGGCTGCGTTCAGCAGGAGCGCCGGCATCTCTTTGGGATTTATCATAATCACGCATAGTGTGAATAGCTTTCAGATCTTCGGCATATGAAACATATGGAATTCTTTCCCCCGCCACCTTTACAGCTGGAAAATTAAAGGCTTTGGCTATAGCCAAAGAAAATTTATCCGTGGCTGTTTTGCCGTAAATTTTGTAAGCTCCAAGTCCAACTACTACGGCTACCACTAACACTACTACGCCAAGAAAAACAAAAGGTTTCTGTTCGGAAAGAAATTTTTTTAAAAAAGAATCTGATTTTTTCTGATCCCCGGATGTATTTTTTACTTCCGCGCTTCCTCCTGTTAAATTTTGCTCTTCCATAGTGAGTATTTAAAATTAATTAGTAAAGTATTGCCACCATTTTCTATAATTAGAAATATTAGTCCATCCTACCACACTGTTATTTTCTTGTCTATTGCTGGTAACAGCAGTTTTTGGCACTACCAATACCTGTTCACCCGGTTTTACCATATTCAATTCGGTACGCGCTTTTTCTTCAGCAAAGCTGTCTGATTTTACATATTTTAACACTTCTAGCAATTCCATTTTTTTAGCTTCCAAACTTTTGGCCTGATCTTGCAAACTCTCTATTTCTTGGGTTACCAAATAGTCCTGATAGTATGCCCGAGCATAACCAAAAATCACCATTATCGCTATAATGGTGGCTACCAGCAAAAACAGCTGGGAACCAAAAAAAATTTTCCAACTACTTTCTTTTGCAGAAGGCATAATTTAATTATACCACATCCGAACCGATTTGTTCGTTAACCAAATCTCTTACCTCCACCAAATCACCATCTGGCAAATCCGGGATTATTTTCAAAAAGTTGTTATATATAACCTGCATATTAGCCACTTTAATATCTTGTTTATACTGCTGGCTAATATCGGCAAGCAATAATTGATGCTTGGCAGGATTGTTGATATTTAAAATTTCCAAAACAAACTGCTGGCTTTTGGTGGCAATAGCGATACCACCAAAATTAAACAAGCTCTGAGCAATACCTTTTTTTCGCACGGCCACGTCTTTTATATCCAAATAACTCACGGAGGAAATTATTTCGTCAAACCAGCCGAGCCGGTGTATATCTACTATTCTGTCGCTAGTTACAACCAAAACATTTACGTGGTTTATAAACCAAGTACGAAAAATTATATAAACTCCGCAAAACATTCCTAACCCATAGACAAAATACCCCCACAAACCATAGAAAAATAACCGGAACATAAAAAACGAAAAGACAAACAAAAGCGCCAAACCTAATAAATATTTCCAAACATAGGATATAAGATGAGGCGCAATGACTGTGATGATTTTTTCATCTTCTTTTAAATTTATTTTTTTGGCAATAGACATAAAAATTTAATTTAGAGATAAAATTTCTCTGGCTACTTTTCTGTCATCCCAAGGAATTTTCTTACCACCAGCCACAGCAATATATGGCTCTGTGCCTTTGGCTGTAATTGCCACCGCATCACCAGTATCAGCCAAAGAAATAGCTTTGGCTATACCCTCTCGTCTATCAACAACAATAAATAAATTTACATTATCTTGTTTTCCAGCTAATCGAGCGCCCTTAGCCAGCATTTCGGCAATTTCTGTCGGGTCTTCGTCATAACAATTTACATCAGTTATCACCACGTAGTCTGCCAATCGGCCGGCCAATTCGCCCATCTTTTCTCTTTTACCTTTATCACGACCACCACCATCAGAACCCACCACCGCAATAACTTTTTTATCCCCCACCATTTCGCGCAAACTTTTAAATAACTCAGTCAAACTCATAGGTTCATGAGCGTAGTCCACGATTACTTTAAAATCTTGGCCAGCCTCTACCAATTCCATTCTGCCTTCTACTAATTTTACACTCGCCAGTCCCTGAGCAATTTTATCATCAGAGATTTTTTGGGATCTTCCTACCGCAATCGCAGCCAGCGCATTATATACATTAAATTTCCCAATTATATTCAACCTAAATTTATTTCCACCCACAGTAAAATTAACGCCGCTTTGATCAGACACAATATTTTCTCCTAAAACTTCCGGATGATTTTGTGAATTCAAACCAAAGGTGTGTTTTTCTGGCGCAGGGAAATTTAAATAATAACCAGAGTGTTGATCGTCGGTATTGGCAATGATAACTTTTGCTTTGGTAAATATTGTTCCTTTTGCTTTTTTTAAATTTTCAAAGCCGCCATGACGTTCACTGTGTTCAGTGCCTAAATTGGTAAACACCGCGGTATGGTAATTCAAACCAATATGACGATACTGTAAAATTCCTTCGGATGATGTTTCTACCACAGCGTACTTACAACCAGATTTTACCATCTCTTTCAACATGCTCTGAATTTTTCCTTTGCCAAGCATGGTCATTTTTTTGTCATTGAGCCAACGTTTGTCCCCAATTTGAAATTCAACTGTGGTTAACATGCCAACTTTGTTTCCACCAGCTTCAAGAGCAGAGGCAACAAGACGACAAGTGGTAGACTTGCCTTTGGTGCCGGTGACGCCAATCACAATTAATTTTCTGGCTGGACGACCATACCACCAATATGCAGACCAAGCCAACAGGAAATGAATTATTTTTTTAAAAAAAGACATACAATAAACTACTTTTCTGATTTTTTTTCTGGACGGAGACGGAATACTAGGTGACTCCCAAGTCTCCACCGATTCGCTGTAGGATTCGTCCAATTGGTGTCCAACCATACCCCCGCTCGATTGCGTTCCAAACGGAATATATACGACTTCCAATCATTTTCACCCTCAAAGTGGGCTGCTGGTTCCATAGCAATATTTAACCATTCACCCGTCGGTTGTTCTTTTTTTAACTCCCCTTCTGGATGATAAGCAAGACGATAAGCCGGACCGACTTCTGCCGAACATAATTCCAAACCAAGCTCCTTAGCTTTTTCGTAAATTTCATTGGTGCTTGGATTTTTATCTGTATCAGGGAATAGATCTTCTACCCTTAAGCGCACCAGATCAATTTGTTCTTGTTCTTTACTAGTAATAAATTCTTTACTACGCAATATGTCGTGAGCAATATCTACAACATCAATATTTGCCTGCCTTAGTTCTGCCTCTAATTGTCCAGCTGTTCTGCCGCCACTGGTAATCCGTTCGGGAGCTTTCAAACGACAAAAAAATTCAAGCCTCTCTTTAAAACTAATAGCAAAACCTCTCATTTCTGCTGTCG
>Ga0233424_10001611_pt1 | contig 18830 bp, 15 predicted proteins | sample Watercolumn_Towu_FD_181011 | JGI IMG/M metagenome (GOLD analysis project Ga0233424, IMG submission 181011) | Freshwater microbial communities from Lake Towuti, South Sulawesi, Indonesia - Watercolumn_Towuti2014_125_MG | ecosystem: Environmental > Aquatic > Freshwater > Lake | place: Indonesia...
GCGTGGCTCGTCACGCAGGGTCGCGTGCTCGCGAGCGCCACGGTGGCCGAGTCGCGCCGCGCGCGACGGCGCGGCCTCATCGGCGAGCGCGACCCGCAGTTCGCGCTGGTCTTGCCGCGGTGCCGGTGGGTGCACACCTTCGGCATGCGCTGCGCGCTCGACGTGGCGTATCTCGACGACGAGTCGCGGGTGGTGAAAGTGCAGCGTCTCGCGCCGATGCGCCTGCCGTTGCCGGTGCGCGGTGCGCGCACCGTCGTGGAGACGGCGGCAGGGTCGTTCGAGCGCTGGGGTCTGCGCGTCGGCGACACCGTGGAAGTGCGGCGCCCATGATGCCCGACGAAGAGGCGCGCACATGACGGGTCGTCTCGTGCTCGTCGCCACGCCGATCGGCAACTTGTCCGACATCACGACCCGCGCCGCAGAGACGCTGCGCGAAGCCGACGTGATCTGCTGCGAGGACACGCGGCACTCGGGCAAGCTGCTCGCCCGCCTCGGCGTCGGCGACACTCCCCTCGTCGTCGTGAACGAGCACACCGAGCACGACGCGCGCGAGCACATCGTGGCGCTCGTCGCGCAAGGCCAGACCGTCGCGCTCGTCACCGACGCGGGCAGCCCCGGCATCAGCGACCCCGGCGAGCGAATCGTGCGCGCGGTGGTCGACGCGGGGCTCGCGGTCACCGCCACGCCCGGGCCGTCGGCAGCGGTGATGGCGGTGACGCTGAGCGGGCTGCCGGCCGGACGGTTCGTCTTCGAGGGATTCCTCCCCCGCTCGGGCGCCGAACGCGCGACGCGACTCGAGGCCGTCGCCGTCGAGCCGCGCACCGTGGTGATGTACGAGGCACCGCACCGCCTGCACAAGACGCTCGCCGACCTGGAGACGATGTGCGGCGCGCAACGTCGCGTCGTGCTCGCCGCTGAGTTGACGAAGATGCACGAGGAGATCTGGCGCGGCACGCTGCACGACGCCGCGAAGCGCCACGCCGACGCCGAGCCGCTCGGCGAGTTCGTGATCGTGCTCGACGGTGCGACACCAGCCGGTCCGCCGAGCGACGACGAATTGCGCGCCGCGCTGCGCGCCGAGATCGACGCCGGTGCATCGCGCAGAGACGCGGCGTCGCGCGTGTCGGCGCGGTACGGCGTGCCCAAGCGCCACGTGTACGAGTTGACGCTGACGCTCGGTTAGCGCGGCGACGACGCGGCCGCTCCGTCGAACTCGAAAACCGCGCCGCCGAGCGTAGGTTGGAGAGGTGGCGAAGTTCGCGGCGACGACACCCATTTACTACGTGACGGCCAAGCCGCACCTCGGCCACGCCTACACCACGATCATCGCCGACGCCGTCAGCCGCTGGCACCGACTGTGCGGCGACGACGTGCACCTGCTCACCGGCACCGACGAGCACGGCTTGAAGGTGCAGCAGCACGCCGACGCGGCAGGCAAGACGCCGCGCGAGTTCGTCGACGAGATCGCGCCGCTGTACGCGGACGCCTGGAAACGTCTCGACGTGCGGTACGACGACTTCATCCGCACCACCGAGGACCGCCACAAGGCCGGCGTGCGCAAGTTGTTGCAGGCCTGCTACGACGCGGGCGACATCGAGCTCGACGTGTACCGCGGGCACTACTGCGTCGCGTGCGAGGCGTACTACACGACCGACGATCTCGTCGACGGCAACTGCCCGGTCCACAAGACGAAGGCCGCATACGTCGAGGAGGAGAACTATTTCTTCCGTCTCTCGCGTTTCGAGCAGCGCCTGCTCGCCTGGTACGACGCGCACCCGGACGCGATCGTGCCCGGTTTCCGCCGCAACGAAGTGATCGGGTTCGTGGAGGGCGGCCTGCAGGACTTCTCCGTCAGCAGGAAGTCGCTGAAATGGGGCATTCCGCTGCCGTGGGACGTACAGCACGTCACTTACGTGTGGTTCGACGCGCTCGCCAACTACGTGACCGCGCACGGATACGGCACCGACGACGCGCGGTTCGCCTCGCGCTGGCCGGTCGACTGGCACTTCATCGGCAAGGACATCATCCGGTTCCACTGCGTGTACTGGCCGGCGATGCTCATGTCGGCTGGTCTCGAACCGCCGAAGGGTTGGGCGGTCGGCGGATTCTTGCTCGTCGGCGGCGAGAAGATGTCGAAGACCACCGGCAACGTGGTGAGCCCGCTCGATTTGATCGACGAGTTCGGCGTGGACGGGTTCCGTTATTACGTGCTCGCCGACACCGCGTACGGCAACGACGGCGACTTCACGTACGAAGGTCTCGTCGCTCGCTACAACTCCGACCTCGCCAACAACCTCGGCAACCTTGCCGCGCGCGTGGCGACCGTGGTGGAGAAGAAGTGCGGCGGTCGCGGTCCGGCGCCGCGCGCCGACTCGCCGCTCGCGCAGGTCGCCGCCGACTCCGTGCGCGACGCCGACGCTGCGTGGCGCGGCGCACAACCCAGCCGCGCGCTCGAAGCGACGTGGAACCTGATTCGCGCGACGAACGCGCACCTGGAGCAGAACGAACCGTGGAAGACAGAGCCCGGCGCTGCCGTCGACGCGGTGATGGGCGACGCGCTCGAGGCGTTGCGCATCGTCGTCATCCTCGCCAACCCTGCGCTGCCGACCACCACGCAAGAAATCTGGCGGCGCATCGGGCTCACCGGGCGCATCGAGGACCGCCGCATCGGCGCCGACACGCGCTGGGGTGCGTACCCGGGCGGGCTCGCGGTGGACAAGGGCGAGCCGCTCTTCCCGCGCAAGAAGGCGTAGTCGCCGCGATGTGGATCGACACGCACTGCCACGTCTACGACGAGCGCACGCCGGGCGGCACCGACGGGTCGATTGCGAACGCGCACGCATCGGGCATCGACAAGATCATCGTGATCGGCACCGAGGCCGCGACGACGACGCAGGCACTCGCCATCGCCGCGCGCCACGACCGCGTGTGGGCGACGGTCGGCTTGCATCCGCACGACGCCAAGCTCGGTTTCGACACGATCTTGCCGTTCGTCGACGGCTGCGACGCGGCGGACCTCGCCACCAAGAAGATCGTCGCCGTCGGGGAATGCGGCCTCGACTTTTATTACGACCACTCCGAGCGCGACGTGCAGCGCGAGGTGTTCGCCGAACAGATCGCGCTCGCGAAACGACTCGGGCTGCCGCTCGTGATTCACACGCGCGACGCGTGGCCCGCCACCTTCGACGTGCTCGATGCGGAGGGAATCCCCGAGCGCGTCATCTTCCACTGCTTCACCGGCGACGAGGCAGAGGCGCGCGCGGCGGTGGCGCGCGGCGCATGGTTGTCGTTCTCCGGCATCGTCACGTTCAGCAAGGCTGACGACATCCGTCGCGCCGCGAAGTTCTGCCCGGCAGACAAACTGCTCACCGAGACTGACGCGCCGTGGCTGGCACCCGTGCCGCACCGCGGCAAGGAGAACGAACCTTCGCTCGTGCGACTGGTCGGCGAGTGCCTCGCGCAGGTGCGCGGCGAGAGCGTGGATGACGTCGCACGAACCACGACGGCCAACGCCCACGCCGCGTTTCCCGGTATCGCTCGGTAGCGTCAGAAGCCCGCCCGGGTGCGACACCCGTGCGGCAGGCCGCACGGCGACGATTCATTCGCAGCAAAGGAGGCGCCAGGTGTTTCTCACGGCAAGCGACCGCCGGCGCATCACGCTCGTCGGGCTGTTGACGCTCGTCGTCGTGCCCGTCGTCATCTTCTTCACGCGCGGCGAACCGCAGGCCGAAGTTGCGACCGTCGCGGCGGCGGGTCTCGCGGTCGAGCCAGAGGCGAGCACGACGAGCGAGCCGCCCGCGCCCGTGTTTCTGTCCGGTGTCGCCGCCATCGCACCGACCGGCACCGCGGTGATCGCGCATCCGAGCGCGGACAACGTGGGCATCAACGGTCTCGCGACATTCAGCAGCTTCGACGGTGCGCCGGAGACGGTGTGCAACTCCCCCGTCGCGCCGTACGGAGCGACGCTCGTCGTGAAGAACCTCGACAACGGCCGCTCGATCGCGTGCAGCAACGTGATGATGCCGAGCACGCCGGCCAACGTGAGCATCGTGCTGCACTCGCGGCTCTTCGTCGAGCTGTCCGACCTGGTCAACGCGCCGATCCCGGTGTCGATCGACTGGTGACGCTCACCCGCTCGCAGACTTCCGAGTTGCTGGCGCGCCACGGGCTGGCACCGCGCCGGTCGTTCGGGCAGAACTTCGTCGTCGAGCCCGAGACCGTGAGACGCATCGCCGTGCTCGCGCGCGTCGGCGCCGGCGACAGCGTGCTGGAGATCGGCGCGGGTCTCGGTGCGCTCACCATCGCGCTCGCCGAGACCGGTGCGCTGGTGACGGCGGTGGAAATCGACGACGGCGTGGTGCGCGCGCTGCGCGACAACGTCGCCGCGCTGACGAACGTGCGCGTGGTGCACGACGATGCGATGCGTCTCGACTACGACGCGCTGTTGCGCGACGCCGACTCGTGGACGGTCGTGGCGAACCTTCCGTACAACGTCGCCACACCGCTCGTCGCCGACCTGCTCGACGGTGTACCGAGGGTGCGACGATTGCTGGTGATGGTGCAGAAGGAGGTCGCGCAGCGCTTCGTCGCGCGACCCGGCGACGAAGCGTTCGGTGCCGTGAGCGTGAAAGTCGCGTACTGGGCGACGGCGCGCGTCGTCGGCGAGGTGTCGTCGGCGGTGTTCCTGCCGCGGCCGCGCGTCGCATCGTCGCTCGTCGAGATCGTGCGGCGCGACGAACCCGCCGTGCCCGCGCCGTTCGAGGCGATGTTCTCGCTCGTGCGCCAGGGGTTCGCGACGCGGCGCAAGATGCTGCGCCGCGCGCTCGACGGTGCGGTGACCGCCGACGACTTCGCGGGCGCCGGGGTCGACCCGCAGGCCCGCGCCGAGCAGCTGGCACTCGACGACTGGTCGCGCCTCACCCTCGCCGTTGCGGCGCGCAAATCGGGCGGTGTGCCGTGAGCCCCGCGGGAGTGCCCGTCACGCTGGAGGCACCGGCCAAACTCACGCTGTCGCTGCGCGTCACCGGCGTGCGCGACGACGGCTTCCACCTCATCGACGCCGAGATGGTGAGCCTCGAATTGTGCGACGTCGTGCGCATCGACCCGAGCGGTGACGGGGTGAGCACCTCGGGCCCGTTCGCCACGGGCGTGCCGGCCGGGCCCGACAATCTGGTCGTGCGTGCGTTGCGGCTCGCGGGCCGCAGCGCCGGCGTGCACATCGACAAGCGGATTCCCAGCGGCGGCGGGCTCGGCGGCGGGTCGGCCGACGCCGCTGCCGTGCTGCGCTGGGCGGGGTTCGGCGACCTCGACGCGGCGTCACGACTCGGGGCCGACATCCCCTTCTGCATCGTCGGCGGACGCGCCCGTGTGCGCGGCATCGGCGAGATCGTCGAGCCGGTCTCGCCCGGCGGACGCAGCGACGAACCGCTCGCCTTCACGCTCGTCGTGCCGCCGTTCGGCGTGTCGACGCCGAGGGTGTACCACGCGTGGGACTCTCTCCCCGAGTCGGACCGCCGCGGCGACGTCAACGATCTCGAGGCCGCTGCCCTCGTCGTCGAGCCGCGCCTCGCGCGATGGCGCGACCGCATTCGCGAGGCCACCGGCGCCGCGCCGACCCTCGCCGGCAGCGGTGCCACGTGGTTCGTGCACGGCCACCACGACATCGCCACGGCTCTGGTCGGTGCGACCGTGATAACGACGGCGAGCCGCTGAGGCGGCGGCGACTTACTTGCTGTTGCGCTGGTGGCGAGTGCGACGAAGCATCTTCTTGTGCTTCTTCTTGCGCATCCGCTTGCGACGACGCTTGACGAGTGAACCCATGCGAGCCACGACGCTACCCTGAGAGCGGGTGCGCGAACGCGCAGCGTTCTCTCCGGGGTCGTTCAACGGCAGGACAGCGGGTTTTGGTCCCGTTTATAGGGGTTCGAATCCTCTCCCCGGAACCATGGTGCAGGTGGCAGACTCGCCGCGACGCCCATGACGACCGCCGCCATCATCCTCGCCGCCGGCCACGGCACGCGCATGAAGTCGTCGCGCCCCAAGCCGCTGCACATGATCTGCGGGCGGCCGATGGTGCTGCACGTGATCCACGCGCTCGAGGCCCTCGCGCCCGCGAGCACGATGGTCGTCGTCGGGCACGGGGCGCGCCGCGTCACCGACGAAGTTCGGCTCGGTGCACCCGACTGGGCACACCTCGACTTCGCCGAGCAAGCCCGCCAACGCGGCACCGGCGACGCGGCGATGGTCGGGTTGGCGGCCCTCGACGCTCGCGAGGGCAAGACGCACGGCGACGTCGACGACGAGACGACCGTGCTGGTGATGCCCGGCGACACGCCGCTCCTGCGCGCCGAAACGATCGCGGCCTTGGTGCGCGAGCACGAGCAATCGCAGAATGCGGCGACGCTGCTCATCGCCGAACTGGACGAGCCCTACGGCTACGGCCGCGTGGTGCGCGGCAAGGACGGCGCGGTGACGCGCGTGGTCGAAGAGCGCGACGCGACGCCGGCCCAGCGCGCGATCCGCGAAGTCAACACGAGCATCTACGCCTTCAAGCGCGGGCTGCTCGGGCCCGCGCTGCGGCGCATCAAGAACGAGAACTCGCAGTCGGAGTACTACCTCACCGACGTGGTGGAGGTGCTCACGTCGGTCGGCCACCGCGTCGGCACGTGGGGCACCGACGCCGCGGAGGTGACCGGCGTGAACGACCGCTGGCAACTGGCGCTCGCCGAGCGCGAGCTGCGCGCCCGCACCAACCGCGCCTGGCTGCTCGCCGGTGTCACGATGCTCGACCCGCGCCAGACCTTCGTCGACGTCACGGTGCAGATCGGGCGCGACGTCACGCTCTTCCCGGGCGTCATCCTGCAGGGGCGCACGGTGATCGGCGACGGTTGCGTCATCGGCCCGTCGACGCGGCTCACCAACACCGAAGTCGGCGCTCACTGCACCATCGAACAGACCACCGCGAGCGACTGCGTGGTCGGCGACGCCTGCGAGGTCGGACCGTACGCGTTCCTGCCCGAGGGAACGAAAATCGAATCGGGCACCAAGACCGGCGCGTTCTATGATGGCTCGCAGTGAACAAGTCGATCGACAGAGTCACCACCAAGCGGATGGTGCTCTACAGCGGTCGGGCCCACCCGGAACTCGCGCGTGAAGTAGCGGCGCACCTCGAGATCTCGCTCGGCGAGGCCGACATCGTGGAGTTCGCCAACGGGGAGATCCGCCCGCGCTTCGGCGAGAGCATCCGCGGCGGCGACGTGTTCATCATGCAGTCGCACTACGGACACAACGGGTACAGCATCAACGACGCGATCATGGAGCAGTTGATCATGATCGACGCCGCGTACCGGGCGTCGGCCAAGCGCGTCACCGCGGTGTGCCCCTTCTACGGCTACGCGCGCCAAGACCGCAAGGCGGCGGGCCGCGAGCCGATCACCGCGCGCATGCTGGCGGACATGTTCAAGGCGGCCGGCTCCAAGCGCATGGTGTCGGTCGACTTGCACAGCGGACAAATCCAAGGCTTCTTCGAGGGGCCGGTCGACCATCTCACCGCGATGCCGGTCCTGGAGAAGTACTTGCGCGAGAACGCGCGCGAGGACGTCGTGATCGTGTCGCCCGACACCGGCCGCGTGAAGGTGGCGGAGCGCTTCGCCCAGCACCTCGCCGACATGGGGGCCGACGTCGCGTTCGTCTACAAGAAGCGCGAGCGCAACTCGGTGAACGTGTCGAGCGCCAAGGAGGTGATCGGCGACGTCGACGGGCGGCTGTGCGTGCTCACCGACGACATGATCGACACCGCGGGCACGATGGTGTCGGCCGCCGAGTTGCTGAAGGCGCGCGGTGCCAAGGAGGTGTGGGCGATGGCCACCCACGGCGTGCTCTCCGACCGCGCGATCGAGCGGCTGAAGCAGTCGCCGATCAGCCGCGTGGTGTTCACCAACACGGTCCCGCTGCCCAAGGAGAAGCGCTTCGACCGCATCGAGGTGCTGTCGGTGGCCAAGATCATCGCCGACGCGCTGGCGGCGGTGTTCGAGGAGACGAGCGTCAGCGAACTGTTCGGCGGCGAGAACCTCGCGTGACGGCGGGGCCGACCGCACCGGCGTGCGACGCCCATAGACTGACGTAATGCCCACGGCACTGAAGACCCAGACGGGTCGTGCGACCGGCTCCGCCGCTGCCCGCCGACTGCTCGCCAACGACCAGATTCCCGCCGTCGTCTACGGCCACGGCATGGCACCGCTCGCCGTCACCGTCGACCGCAAAGACCTGCGCATCGCGCTCTCGGGTCCGGCCGGTCTCAACACGGTGCTCGAGTTGCACGTCGGCAACGAGAAGTACCCGGCGATCGTGAAAGAAGTGCAGCGCGACCCCGTGGCGCGCAACGTGCGCCACGTCGACTTCCAGCAGATCAGCCTCACCGAAGTGATCACCGTGCACGTGCCGTTGCACGTGAAGGGAACCGCCAAGGCCGTGCTCGCCGAGGGCGGACTCGTCGACCCGGTCGTGGCGTCGATCGACGTGCGCGCCACCGCGGCGAACATCCCGAACGAGATCGTCGTCGACGTCACGAACATGACGATGGACAGCGTCGTTCGCCTCGGCGACCTGCCGATGCCCGCCGGCGTCACCGTCGTCGGTGACCCCGAGTTCGTCGTCGTCACCGTCGTCACCACCAAGGTGGAAGAGGTCGCAGCCGTCGCCGCACCCGCCGAGGGCGAGGCCGCGGCCGAAGGTGCCGCCGAGGGCGCGACCGCCGAGGGCGACGCCGCGAACGCCGCGGGTGGCAAACCCGCCGAGGGCGACGCCGCGAAAGCCGCGGGTGGCAAACCCGCCGGCGGCAAGCCCGCGAAGTAACTCGCGATGCGGTAGTCCGCGATGGCACTCTGGCGTCGCTCGCAGCGACCCGAGCGCCGTGGCACGCCGTTCTCGGCGCTGGTCGTCGGCGTCGGCAACCCGGGTCGCGAGTACGAGCGTTCGCGCCACAACGTCGGCTTCGAAGTGGTCGACGAACTGGCGCGTCGCGCCTCGGTCGCGATGAAGGCTGCGCGCGACAAGAGCCTCGTCGCCGAAGTGCACGGTGAGTTCGTGCACTACCTGCTCGCCAAGCCGATGACCTTCGTCAACAACTCGGGCCAGGCCGTCGGCCCGCTCGCGCGGCGGTTCGGCATCGACGACGCCGAGCGCATCATCGTGGTGCACGACGAACTCGACTTGGCGCCCGGCATCGTGCGAGTCAAAGTCGGCGGCGGTCTCGCCGGTCACAACGGCCTTCGCTCGATCACCCAGCACCTGAAGACGCAGGAGTTCGTGCGCGTTCGCATCGGCGTCGGCAAACCGCCGAGCAAGGAGCGCGGCGGCGAACACGTGCTGTCGAAAGTGTCGAACACCGAGCGCGCGCTGCTCGACGAGTCGGTGCAGCGCGCCGCCGACGCAGTCGAGCTCATCTTGAAGCACGGTGCCGACACCGCGATGCAGCAGACGAACGCCGGCTGAACGGCGTCGCGATGATCGCCGCTGACGACGCGTCGCTTTCGCCGCTCGCCGCGCTCGCCGCCGAGCACGGACGCGCGCTCGGCCTCGGGCTCGCACCGGGCTCGGTCGTCGCGTGGGCCGACCACGTGCGACCGGTGCTCCTGGCCGCGCTCGCCCGCACGCGTCCGCGCGACACGCTCGTCGTGATCGCCGCGACCGACACGCAGGCGCGCGCGCTCGCCGACGACTTGCGGGCGTACAGCGAGTCGCCGGTGGACTACTTCCCCGCCTGGGAGACGCTGCCGTTCGAGCGCGTGAGTCCGGGCGTCGAGACGATGGGCGAACGGATGCGGGTGGCGGCGGAGGTGCGCTCGCCGAGCGCGCGAGGTTCGCGAGCCGGTGCGCGACCCGAAGATGCGTCGCGGGTCATCGTCGCGCCCGTTCGCGCGCTGCAGCAACGCCTCGCGCCCGCCAGCCTCACCTTCGAGCCGCTCGTCGTGCGCCGCGGTGCGTCGCTCGACGTGGAGACGGTGCAGCGGACGCTGGTGAGCTGGGGCTACGTGCGCGAGCAACTCGCCGAGCACCGCGGCGAGTTCGCCGGGCGCGGCGCGATTCTCGACGTGTTCGGCTCCACCGACGACGCACCCGTGCGCATCGAACTGTGGGGCGACGAAGTGGAGCGCATCACTCGCTTCTCGGTGAACGACCAGCGCAGCACCGCCGAGCTCGACGAGGTCGTGCTGTTCCCCGCGCGCGAACTGATCATCGACGACGACATCGTGCGACGGGCGCGGGAGCTCTCGGCGCGCGAGCCGTGGGGTGCCGAGCAGTGGGAGCGCATCGCGCAGCGCAGCGGATTCGACGGAATGGAGAACTGGCTCGCTTGGCTGGTCGACGCCGGCACCACACTGCTCGACGTGCTGCCCCAACGCAGCGCGATCGTCGTCTGCGACCCCGCCTACGTGCGCGGCCGCGGTCGCGACGTGACGAACGAGGAGCGCGCGGTCGCCGAGGCCCTTGCCTCCACGTGGTCGTTCGAGATGTCGGCGGAGATACCGCGGTTGCACGAAGACATCGACACCCTGTTGTCGCGCACCGCCGCATCGATTCTCTTGACGGTCGCGTCGCCCGGGTTGGGCGGGCTCGACGGCGGCACGTTCGACGGCGCGAGGGAGGTGGCCGCGAGCCGATTCGGGTCGCCCGCCGCGACGGGCGAGGCGTTGGCGCAACGGATGCGCGACTCGCTCCGCGCCGGCTACCGCACCGTGCTCGCCTACGACAGCAGCGAGTCGGCGAAGCGAGTGCGCGACGAGCTCGCCGCGCTCGGCGTGCCCGCGCGGCTGCACGAGCACGGCGCGCTGCGCGTCACCGACGACGCGGTGAGCGTCGTGGTGCGGGCGCTGCACGACGGCTTCGCCCTGCCGCTCGCCCGCATTCTCGTGGCGACCGAGTCGGAGATCACCGGGCGTCGGAGCACCCGCAAGCGACGGGCGAGGCGGCGCGGCGCCGCGACGATGTTCGAAGACCTGAAGGCCGGCGACTTCGTCGTGCACGACGTGCACGGCGTGGGGAGATTCGAGGGCATGGCACGGCGCAAGCTCGACGGTGTCGAGCGCGACTTCCTGCACATCCGCTACGCCGACGGCGACCTCTTCGTCTTGAGCGACCAGATCGATTTCGTGCGGCAGTACGTCGGCGGCGACGCTCCCCCGCTCAACAAGATGGGCGGCGCCGACTTCGCGCGCACCAAGCAACGCGTGCGCAACGAACTGCGCACCATCGCCCAGGAACTCGTCGTGCTCTACCAGCGCCGCTTGCACACGACGGGCCACGCTTTCGCCCCCGACACGCCGTGGCAAGCCGAGATGGAAGCCGCGTTTCCGTACGTCGAGACCCCGGACCAGATGCAAGCGATCGTCGACGTGAAACAGGACATGGAAGCAACGAGCCCGATGGACCGTCTCGTCTGCGGCGACGTCGGCTTCGGCAAGACAGAGGTGGCCCTGCGCGCGGTGTTCAAGTGCGTGCAAGACGGCAAGCAGGCGGCGGTGCTCGTGCCGACGACGCTGCTCGCTTCGCAGCACATGGCCACGTTCAGCGAGCGCTTCAAGCCCTACCCGATGAAGGTGGAGATGCTGTCGCGGTTCGTGAGCGCGGCGAAGGCCCGCCGCGTGCTCGCCGGACTCGCGAGCGGTTCGGTCGACGTCGTGATCGGCACGCACCGCTTGCTGCAGGACGGCGTGCGCTGGAAGAACCTCGGCCTGCTCGTCGTCGACGAGGAACAACGCTTCGGCGTGCAGCACAAGGAAGCGATCAAGATGCTGCGCACGAACGTCGACGTGCTCACCCTGTCGGCCACGCCGATCCCGCGCACGCTCGAGATGAGCCTCGTCGGCATCCGCGACATGTCGCTCCTCGCCACGCCGCCCGCCGACCGGCAACCGATCCGCACCTACGTGACCGCCTTCGACGACCGCGCCGCGGCAGAGGCCATCCGTCGCGAACTGTTGCGCGACGGGCAGGTGTTCTGGGTGCACAACCGCGTGGAGACCATCGCAGGCCGCGCCGAAGAGTTGCGCCGTCTCGTGCCCGAGGCGCGCATCACGTTCGCCCACGGACAGATGGACGAGGCGGTGCTCGAGCGCACCGTGATCGATTTCTGGGACGGCAAGTTCGACGTGCTGGTGTGCACCACCATCATCGAGAGCGGCATCGACATGCCGGCCGTCAACACGCTCGTCGTGGAAGACGCCCAGCGACTCGGGCTCGGCCAGTTGCACCAGTTGCGCGGCCGCGTCGGGCGTGCCGGGCAGCAGGCGTACGCGTTCCTGTTTCATCCGCGCGACCAGGTGCTCACCGACGTCGCCTTCGAGCGCCTGAAGACGATCGGCGAGGCCACCGACCTCGGCAGCGGCTACAAGATCGCGCGGCGCGATCTCGAGTTGCGCGGCGCCGGAAGCCTGCTCGGCGAGCAGCAGAGCGGGCGAATCGCCGCGGTCGGGTACGACCTCTACTGCCAGATGGTGAGCGAGTCGGTCGCCGAGCTGCGAGGCGAGCCGCCCGCGACGCTGCTCGACTTGAAGATCGACCTGCTCGTCGACGCCTACCTCCCGCACGACTACGTCGACAGCGAAGAATTGCGTCTCGATGCGTACCGCAAACTGGTCCTCGTCACCACCGACGACGAACTCGGCGCGCTGCACGACGAATGGCTCGACCGCTTCGGCCCGCTGCCCGCGCCGGCGGCGGCTCTCTTGCGCGTCGGCAAATTGCGCGTCGCCTGCCATGCGGCGGCGCTCACGCGGGTGTTCGTGCAGGACTCGTCGGTGCGCGTCTCCCCCGTGCGACTCGACAAAGACGGCGAACGTCGTGCCGCGTCGATTGCGGCCTGCACGTACGACCGCGACACGCAGGTGCTGCGCATCGACGTGCCGAAGAACGAGGGGGCGGTGGAGTTCTTGATTCGCGTGCTGCCGCTGTTTCTCGCCGGAAGCGAGTTCGCCGACAACTAGGGTGAGGCGGTGCCTCGCCGCGTCGCCGCCACGCTCGTCGCTGTGGCGTGGCTCGGACTGGGCGGATGCGCGGCCGGCGACACCGCCGCCACGGTGAACGGAGCGCGGGTGCGCGCGGGCGACCTCGAGCAGACGGTGAACGACTTCGTCGCCCTGGGCGAGGCGACGCTGCTCGCCGGCGCCGTCGACGGCGACACGGTGCGCGGCCTGCTCACGTCGCTCATCCGCGCGCAGGTCACCGACACGGTGATCAAAGACAGCGGCGAGTCCGTCAACGACGGAGACCTGGCCGCTGCGCGCGTCGAACTCGAATCACAGGACGTGCCCGGGCTGCCCGACACGCTGCGCGACCTCATCCTGCGCCTCAACGCGGCGCAAGCCGTGCTCGGGCGGGTGCCGGCGCCGCCGGCTGACGAGATCGCCCGCCGCTACGCGAGCGACCCGAAGTCGGTCGGCATGCTCTGCCTGCGCCATCTCGTGGTGAACGAAGAGTCGGAGGCCCGCAGCGCCCTCGCCGACCTCGGCACGGCGCCGAGCGACGACACGTTTGCGAAGGTCGCCGGGAAGTACTCGTTCGAGCCCGGTGCGAACGAATCGGGCGGAGCGCTGCGCGGACAAGCCGGAGAGTGCATCTCGATCAACGAGTACCAGGCGGGATTCGATCGCGACTTCGTGCGCGGCGCGCTCGCGGCGCGCGCCGGCGTGCCGACGCAACCGGTGAAGTCGTCGTTCGGCTGGCACGTGATCTACGTGCGACCATTCGAGTCGGTGCGCGAGAGCGTCACCGCGAACATGTCCGCGGCTCCCGGCGAGTACCTGTTGCTCGGGGCGCTGGCCACCGCCGACATCACCGTCGCGTCGCGATACGGTCGCTGGGACCCGCTCGCCGGCAGCGTCGTCGCGCCGTAGGAGTCGCGTGGCTCGGCCGGTCGTCGTGGTCGTCGGGTTGGGTCCGGGCCCCGCCGGACTCGTGACGCAAGAGACGCTCGCTGCCATCGAGGCGGCGAGGACGAGGTTCGTGCGCACCCGCAACCATCCGAGCGCGTCGCTCGTGCGCGATGCCGTCGCGTTCGACGACGAATACGAGCGCCACGACACGTTCGCCGAGGTGTACGCGGCGATCGCCGAGCGCGTCGCGCAAGCCGCGGTGCGCGACGGGTCGGCGCTGTACGCCGTGCCCGGTTCACCGGGCGTGCTCGAAGAGGGCGTGCGGCGCCTGCGCGCCGACGGTCGCATCGAAGTGCGCGTGCTGGCGGCCGTGAGTTTCGCGGACCTCGCCTGGCTGCGCCTCGGCATCGACCCCGTCGAGGCGGCAGTGCAGCTGGTCGACGCCCACCAATTCGCCCAGGCGGCCGCCGGCAAGTCGGGGCCGTTCCTCGTCGCGCAATGCCACGCCGACTGGGTGCTGTCCGAAGTGAAACTCGCGCACGAGTCGGCGCGCGGCGACGAGGAAGCGGTGGTGCTGCACCATCTCGGGCTGCCCGACGAGCGGGTCGTGCGCGTCGAGTGGCGCGACCTCGATCGGCTCGCGCGCGCGCACGGCATCGAGGCCGACCATCTCACGTCGCTGTACGTGCCGCGCCTCGGCGAGCCGGTCGCCGGCGAGATGGCGCGGCTGTACGCGCTGGCGCGCACGCTGCGCGCGCGGTGCCCGTGGGACCGCGAGCAGACGCACGCATCGCTCGTGCGCTACCTCATCGAGGAAACCTACGAGGTGGTCGACGCGCTCAACGCGCTCGATGCCGACGATCCTTCGACCGACGACACGCTCGTCGAGGAACTCGGCGACCTGCTGTACCAGATCGAGTTCCACGCGACGATCGCCGAACAAGAGGGCCGCTTCAGCCTGGCTGACGTCGCGCGCGCGACGCACGACAAGCTCGTGCGCCGGCATCCGCACGTGTTCGCAGACGGACAGGCGAAGACCGCCGGCGAAGTGGTCGGCACCTGGGACGAGATCAAGCGGCGCGAACGCGCCGAGAAAGCGGGCGATGCCGCACCCGATTTCTTCGGCGGGGTGTCGCGCGCGGCGCCGTCGCTGGCGCTCGCGCAAAAGCTGCAGAAGCGCGCGGCCGAGGTCGGCTTCGACTGGCCCGACGCGCAGGGTGCCGTCGGGAAACTCCGCGAGGAAATCGGCGAACTGCAGGCTGCTGCGCAATCGGGCGACCCCGAGTCGGTGCGACTGGAACTCGGCGACGTGTTGTTCTCGGTGGTGAACGTGGCCCGCAAGCTCGGGCTCGACGCCGAGACGGCGCTGCGGACGGCGAGCGACAAGTTCGTCGCACGTTTCGCGCACGTTCAACGGCTGGCGACGGAGCGCGGCATCGACATGCAGTCGTGCGGACTCGCGCAACTCGACGCTCTGTGGGACGAAGCCAAGCGCCTCTCGCGCTGAGTCTGACTAGCCTGACGGCTTCGATGAGAATCCGCAGCGTCACCGGGCGCGAAGTGCTCGATTCGCGGGGCAACCCGACGGTGGAAGTCGAGGTGTCGCTCGACGGCGGCGCGACGGGCGCTGCAATCGTGCCGTCCGGTGCGTCGACCGGCGAGCACGAGGCGGTGGAACTGCGCGACGGCGGCAGGCGTTATCTCGGCAAGGGCGTCACGAAGGCCGTCGCCCACGTGAACGGCGAGATTCGCGCGGCGCTCGTCGGTCACGACGCCGACCAGGCGAGCGTCGACGCAGCGATGATCGCCCTCGACGGCACGGCGAACAAGGCCCGCCTCGGGGCAAACGCGATTCTCGGCGTGAGCCTTGCTCTCGCGCACGCCCGCGCACGCTCAGCGGGACAACCTCTCTACGCGTCGGTCGGCGGCTTGGACGCGTGCGTGTTGCCCGTGCCGATGATGAACGTGCTGAACGGCGGCGCGCACGCCGACAACAACGTCGACCTGCAGGAATTCATGGTGATGCCCGTCGGTGCGCCATCGTTCGGCGAGGCGCTGCGCTGGGGCGTGGAGACCTACCACGCGTTGAAGGCCGTGCTGCGCGAGCGCGGGCTCGTCACCGCCGTCGGTGACGAGGGCGGTTTCGCCCCCGATCTGGCCAGCAACGAAGAGGCGATCGTGGTGCTGCTGCAAGCAGTCGAAAGGGCGGGGTTCGCGCCCGGCAAAGACGTCGCCATCGCACTCGACCCGGCGATGAGCGAGCTGTACCGCGACGGCGCGTACCACCTCGCTGGCGAAGGCAAGACGTTGACTGCGGCGCAACTGTGCGAATGGTGGGCGGCCCTCGTCGCGCGCTACCCCGTCGTGTCGATCGAGGACGCGATGGCCGAGAACGACTGGGACGGCTGGGCGCAGCTCACGCAGACGCTGGGGGCGAAGGTGCAGCTGGTCGGCGACGACGTGTTCGTCACCAACGCGACGCGGTTGCAGCGCGCTATCGACAAAAGAATCGCCAACGGCGTGCTCGTGAAAGTGAACCAGATCGGCACGCTCACCGAGACGCTCGGCACCGTCGCCCTCGCCGCCGAGCACGGCTACACGAGCGTGATGAGCCACCGCAGCGGCGAGACCGAAGACTCCACCATCGCCGACCTTGCCGTCGCGACCAACTGCGGACAGATCAAGACCGGTGCCCCGGCGCGCAGCGACCGGGTGGCGAAGTACAACCGGCTCTTGCGCATCGAAGCAGAACTCGGCGCGCGTGCCGAGTACCGCGGGATGGCGGCGCTCAACCCGTAGGCGGCACCCGCTGACGCCCGCAACCGTCCACCGACATTCGCGCCGCAGCAGTCACAATGGAGGGGTGAACGTTCCGCTCGCGATCGCCGGCCGGCTGCGCGCGTGGATGATGCCGATCGCCGTCGTGGCGATCGTCGCGCTCACCGTCACGTTCTTGGTCGGGCCGGTGCGCACGTTCGTCGCGCAGCGCGAACTGCTCGGCACACGCGGCAACCAGTACTCCGCGTACGAAGAAGTCAACGATGCCCTGCAAGACGAGGTGGACGCGCTGCGCATGCCCGAGGGCGTGCGCGCGGCGATCCGTTCGCAACTCGGCTACCTCTTGCCCGACGAGCGGCGCGTGCCGCTCCTCGCCCTGCCCGACGCCCCGGTGACGCTGCCGGCGCGCTGGCCCTACACGCTCGTGGCGGGCATCGTGCAGCTGCGCGAGGCGCAGCGTGCCGGCGTGGAGCAGGGCAACCTCGACACGTACGACCCCACGCGTCCGTAGGGTCACTCGCGAAGTCGGCGCAACGCGCCAGTCGGTAACGCATCGTCGCGGCGCGCCCGCTACCTTGGCTGAATGGCTGGAAGCATCCTCGGCAACCGCGTACTGCGCAAAGAAGACCCGAAGTTCCTGACGACCGGCGGCGTGTACGTCGACGACATGAACGACGAGCAGTTGCTCGCCGGCGCCGCATACGTCACCTTCGTGCGCTCGCCGCGCGCCCACGCCCACATCCGCGGCATCGACACGACCGACGCGCTCGCCGCGCCGGGGGTGATTGCGGTGCACACCGCCGCATCGCTCGGGTTGGCACCCGAGGCCGCCACCTACAACCCCGCCGCGGCGCGCACGCTGCTGGCGAGCGACCGCGTGCGGTACGTCGGAGAGCCGGTCGCCGCGGTGATCACGCAGCGCCCCGAGCAAGGCGAGGATGCCGCCGACCGCGTGGTCGTCGACTACGACCCGATCGAGGCGTTGGTCGACCTCGAGACGGCGATGGCGTCGAGCACGCATCTCTACCCCGCCGCGGGCAGCAACGTGGTGTTCGACACGACCGCACTCGGCATGCCGGGCATCTCGGGCGAGGAATTCTTCGCCGGTTGCGACGTGGTGGTGAAGGGAAGATTCGTGAACCAGCGCGTCGCGCCGTGCCCGCTCGAGGTGCGCGGCTCGGCGGTGGCGTGGGTCGACGGTCGGTTGTGGCAGTGGATCTCCACGCAGCACGCGCAGGGCGTGCGCGACCAGATCAACAAGAGCGACCCGACGAGCAACGTGCGCGTGATCACCCCCGACGTCGGGGGCGGGTTCGGCGCGAAGATCTCGGCGTACCCCGAGGAAATCGTGCTCGGTCGCTTGTCGCGCGCCGTCGGCATGCCGCTGCGCTGGCGCGAGACGCGCAGCGAGTCGATGCTCGCCCTCGGCCACGGGCGCGCGCAATTGCAGTACGTCACCATCGGCGGCACGCGCGACGGCAAAGTGCTCGCCTACCAGCTGCACGCCATCCAAGACTCCGGCGCGTTCGTCGACGTCGGCGCGGTGTTGGCCCCGTTCTGCACGCGGCCGATGAGCAGCGGCACGTACGCGATACCGAGAATCGAGTGCCGCACCACGTCGGTGGTCACCAACACCACGCCGATCGTCGCGTACCGCGGCGCCGGGCGACCCGAGGCGACCGCGGCGATCGAACGCGCGATGGACATGTTCGCCGCGGAAATCGGCATGGACCCAGTCGAGGTTCGCCGCAAGAACCTGATCGGCAAGTTCGCGCAGCCGCACACGACGGCGATCGGCCAGGAGTACGACGTCGGCGACTATGCGACGGCGCTCGACAAGGTGCTGGCTGCCGCCGACTATGCCGCGTTGCGAGGCGAGCAGGCCGCGCGTCGCCGCCGCGGTGACCGCCTGCAACTCGGCATCGGTGTCAGCGTGTACGTGGAGATCACGACGGGCGGCACCAACGAAGAGAACGCGCGCATCGAAGTGCTGCCCGACGGCCGCGCCGTCGTGTTCACCGGCACCTCGCCGCACGGACAGGGTCACGTGACCGCGTGGTCGATGATCGCGAGCGAGCGCACGGGCATCCCGATGGACAAGATCGAGGTCGTGTGGGGCGACACCGACCTCGTGCCCGAGGGTCTCGGCACCTACGGTTCGCGTTCGCTGCAACTCGGCGG
>Ga0233424_10001614_pt1 | contig 18780 bp, 15 predicted proteins | sample Watercolumn_Towu_FD_181011 | JGI IMG/M metagenome (GOLD analysis project Ga0233424, IMG submission 181011) | Freshwater microbial communities from Lake Towuti, South Sulawesi, Indonesia - Watercolumn_Towuti2014_125_MG | ecosystem: Environmental > Aquatic > Freshwater > Lake | place: Indonesia...
AAAAGGTGACTCGCCCTCACCCTAACCCTCTCCCCCAGGAGAGGGAACCGCCATTTCCCGCACCGGGAAACGGTTACTAAACAGTGATGAGTCCGTGGGCGGTAAAAGTTACTCCCTCTCCCTGGGGGAGAGGGCCGGGGTGAGGGCGAGCTTTTCAACGCGCTGAATACTTACGTCTTAGGAACATGCTTGCGGTCCATGAACCCATCGTTGGTAAGGACGCGTTCCACCGCGTCCCCTGAAATGGTTCCCATCGCAGAGTAAAGTCAGGGACGGAGTGGTCCTCGTTTCGCGAAGCGAATATCCGTTCTCGGTAAACTGGTGGCGGGGCTTGGGAAGCCCATCCGTCCTTACCAGGTTCATGGGAAGAATGTCGGCGTTGCTTTCACGGCCTCAGGATTTTGGCAACAACTCCGCCACGAGCGCTTTCTCTTCCTTCAATTCATAGACTGTGGCGTCGATCTTGGTCCGGCCAAATTCATGGATCGGCAAACTTTGCACGATTTCCAACTTCCGACCTGTACTCCGGATCGGGAACGACGAGATCAATCCCTTTTCGATTCCGTAAATCCCATCCGAGCAAACACAGACACTGTGCCACTCTCCCGCCGGTGTAGGATTGATGATGGAGGAGACACTATCGACGATGGCGTTGGCCGCGCTGCCGGCGCTCGAGGCGCCCCGCGCCTTGATGATCGCCGCGCCGCGCTGTTGCACGGTGCTGATGAATTCGCCCTTCAGCCACGCTTCGTCTTTGATGACCTCCGTCGCGGGCCGGCCTTGAATGCGGGCGTTATAGAAGTCGGGGTATTGCGTGGAAGAATGGTTGCCCCAAATCGTGACGTTGGCGACCTGCGTCACATCCGCGCCGGCTTTCCTGGCCAATTGCGATTTGGCGCGGTTCTCGTCCAGGCGGGTCATGGCGTGCCAGCGCTCGCGCGGCACCTCGGGCGCGTTGCTCATGGCGATCAGACAATTCGTGTTGCACGGATTGCCGATGACGAGGATGCGCACGTCGCTTGCGGCATTCTTTTGAATGGCCTGGCCCTGGCCGATGAAAATCTTGCCGTTGATGCCGAGCAAATCTTTCCGCTCCATGCCGGCTTTGCGCGGCACGCTCCCCACGAGCAACGCCCAGTTCACGCCGCGAAATCCTTCTTCAAGGTTGGCCGTGGGCACGACGCCTTTGAGCAACGGGAACGCGCAATCCTCCAGTTCCATCACCACGCCGTTGAGCGCGGGGAGAACCGATTCAATTTCGATCAAGTGCAGAATTACCGGCTGGGTCGGGCCGAACATGGCGCCCGAAGCGATGCGAAAGACCAGCGCGTAACCGATCTGGCCCGCGGCGCCGGTCACCGCGACACGAACAGGAGTCGTACTCATAAGTTCAAAGGACCGCGCAGTATAGGAGCGGCGTTTTTGGCTAAGCAAATGAAATTCTAAATTTCCCCAATTTCAAATTTGAGATTTGAAATCGGCTCCGGGTTGCGCTCGTATCTCAGCCGCTCGCGCGTGCCTGGATATGAACAAAACTCAAAGCAGATTTGAAGGATTGCTCACCGAATATTTTGAGGGCGTCCTTCAGGACAATCCGACCTACGCCACGGTGGTCGGCCTCCGCGACGGGGAAGGCAAGCTGGGAACGGCCGGCCTTGAGTTCGAACAGAAACAGGAAAACCGGCGCCGTCGAACCCTGGCTGCGCTTGAGTCCATTTCCCCGCGAGACCTGTCGAACCAACAGCACCTGGACCGGCTCGCCTTGCGCAGCCAGCTCCTTCACGGAAGCGAAGATTTCCAGCGCGGCCGTCATCGTCTCGATCCCAACGCACCGGACCACGTCCTGAACACCCTCCTTCACGAGCTGATTCGCAGCGAGGACGAGCCCCGGCGCGCGGCGCGCAATGTCCGCTCGCTGCTAGATCGAGCGCCCGAATTCCTCGACCAGGCCGCCGCGCTGATCGACCGGCCCGAACCCGTCTGGCGCAAAATCATGGGGCAAACCAGCGCCGGTGCGCCGAGTCTCCTGGAGGCCGTCAGAACTTTTCTTGGTCGTGTCGAACCTGCGCCGATCGATGCGCGCAGGATCGGTTCGACTCAAAAGTCCATCGAGAAGTACCGCGACAAGCTTTTGGACCGTCCGCCGGCCCAGGAAGGATCATTTGCCGTAGGCGTGTCGATTCTTCAGCGCCGCGTCCGCGATGAGTTGGGATTGGATTACACGCTGGGAGAGATCGAAGCTCTGGCGCAAAGCGAAATTGCGCGCGTGGGTTCGCTGCTCCACGCCGTCTGCCGCAAGCTGGGCGCCAAAAGGAAAGCCGAAGACATCATCGGCGAAGCGCGCTCCCGGTGGAATCCTGGCTGTGACCTGGTGTCGGTCTATCGCGCGCAAACGAAAAACCTGGTGTCGGCCTTCAAATCCGCCCAAGCCGTGTCGTTCCCGCCGGGCGAAAGTCTCGAAGTGCGTCTGGTTCCCGAATTCATGCGGCATCTCTTCCCCACGGCGGCTTACAGCCAGCCGGGCGCTTTCGAGAAACGCCAGCGGGGAATCTTCTGGGTGAATGATCTCAGCGTGACGAAGAAGACCGAGGCGGATAAACGCGCGGAGCGCGCCCAGCATTTCGGCTTGAGCCTGACTTGCGCGCACGAGGCGTATCCCGGACATCACCTGCAATTCGTTACGGCGAACCGGCATCCGAGGCGTTGGCGCCGCTTGTTTGCGCACGCGGTCTTTTACGAAGGCTGGACGCTCTGGTGCGAGCAGATGATGGTCGATTTGAAAATTGAGCGCTCGCCCTGGCTCGTGGTCCAGCAGCTTCACGACGCGCTTTGGCGCTGCCACCGGATTCTGGTGGATTTGCGGCTGCAAACGGGCCGCTCCACCTACGACCAGGCCGTGGGTCACATGCAAAAGCATTTGGGGTTCACCCGGGCGCGAGCGGAGGCGGACGTGAATTGGTACACGGGCCAGCCGGCCGTGCCGATGAGCTACTGGCTGGGCCGATTGGAGAACGAACGTCTGCGCCAGCGCCTGATGGCCGCCCGAGGCTGGAGTTTGCAGAAATTCAACGACTGGCTGCTGAGTTTTGGAACGTTGCCTCAAGCGTGGCTGGAAAAATACGGCCTGGATTGAGAGCGGGGAGCACACGCACCTGGCGCGTGCGCTCCGCTCAGAACGAATACGTCACCGATGCTTGCGCCAATCCCCAGTCTCGGCCGCGGTAGAGCTTCTCGAATGGTTTGATGTCCGCCTCGACCGAATCGTAGCGTGTGATGTACGGGCCGGCCACCAGTTTGACCGAGCATCGTTCCCCTTGCCAGCGGACGCCGAGTCCAACTTGAACCGTTTCCAGGGCTGGCGCCGCGACGTTGAAAAGCTGCGGATTATCGATCTCCCCGTTGTCCTTGTAGTACCGGCCGAACAAACTCACGAACCACTTTTGTTCCCAATCGCGTTCCAGCGTGGCCGCGAAGGCGTAGGCGTGAAAGTTCGGATTCTCCATGGAAAACCCCGCCACCGAGCGGAGCACCCATTGCTCGGCCAAAGCCCAATTCAAAGATCCCTGATACGAAAATCGCGGATCGCGGTCCGTCGTGGCGGCGGCCAGGAATTCGTTCAGCAGCCGGATTCGCCGCGTCAGCACGTTTTCCAACGACACCCGCGCGCCACCGGTGTGGAGCCGGTCGGGGCTGCGGTGCAGTTCGGCGCCGATCTGCGGGGGAGGACGCACGACAATTTCGTAGCCGGACGGAACATCGTCCCGGCTGTAAATACCTTCGATCTGGAGAAACGCCGTGGCTGGCCGGAATTCCCAGCGCAATCCCGCCGAGACATTGAATCCGCGCGGATGCACCGCCGAGTATCCCCGAACGTCGGAGTAGTATTGCTGGTAATATTCGTTCAGCCAGAGCGTCCGATAGTTGACGTATCCGTCATACACGCCGCCTGCTCCCAGCAGAGTGAGCGACGGCGCCACTTTTTGTTTCAGCCCGGCTTGAACCGCGAACCGGGCTTCGCGGAGGTCCGCGGCCTGGCTGATGATGTCGAAGTCCGCCGGTTGATACGCCAGGTCGATCGTGCCGAACGACAGGTTCAAGTTCAGGTCGGAGTTGTTCCGCGTCTGCCGATACGCGACCGAGCTGTCGGTGAGTGTGATTCCGGAACTCCAGAGCACTTCGGAGTTCGCTTCGAGCATGTGAGAGGGCGGGATCGAAGCGGAGCCAGTTGCGGAAGACGGCTCAGGCGCGCCAGCCTGGGTGGCGGCGAGGATTTGCGGCATTTCGCAGCAAGCGCAGATCAGTCCAAGAGAAAGCACCGCTCTGAGAGCGAATTCGGCGAGGCAGTTTGGCCCTTTCGATGAAACCTGGGAACAGCCGACAACGCTTTGGAGTGCGGGGGCAAGCGCAGCGCGACCCCGCTTTGGCTTCGAGACCGGAAGGCGCGGCCCACGCCAAAGCGCCGTCGCCGCTGCGCTCTGCCGGCGCACTCCAAAGAGCTCTCGGCGGGGAGAACGGATATTCGCTTCGCGAAACGCAGACCACTCCGTCCCCGATTTTGCTCCTGGAGACGGACCCCTCATGAGCAAATCATTGAGCGCACGCACTGCAGCCCACGGCCCGGGCGCCGCCCGAAAACATCGACCCCGGCTCCGTCTGCAGCCACATCCTGGATTGATAGACAAACGGGCCGGAATCGCTGAACAGCATATTGGGCTTGGACACCAGCCGTTGATGTTGCGGCGGCACGGACGAACAGCCGCTAAACAGCGCCAACCCCACGCCACAAGCAAATAGCCAGAGCCCGAAGCGCGGCGTCCAATGTTTGCTCATGCTGCTCTCTTTGGAATTTCGGACACACTCTAAGCCGTATCTATTAGTCGATGGGATCTGCACAAGATTGCTGCATCGCTTGGATTTGGAGCCTGTCATTCATCGAACGGTCTGGCAACTCGATAAAAATTTGAATTCTCGTGGCGTCCGCGGCACACTTCAAAGGCCGTCGGTGTGACTCCGTCCCTGATGCCTCCTGTTCAAATTCGGTGGTTACGGTTATGAATTCGCCATGTCGAAAACAACAGATGTCCGCTGCACTGGCGCCCGGCTGTATTTCCTCCCATTGACCCTTCGTGTCCCGCTCAAATTCGGACTCGAAACCGTGACGTCGGTGACTTGCGCGCGCGTGTGCCTCTGTGTCGCGAATTCCAAGGGCCAGACGGTGGAGGGCTGGGGCGAGACGCCGCTGAGCGTTTCCTGGGTCTGGCCCAGCGCCTTGGCTTATGAAACGCGGCACGAGGCGATGAAGGATTTTTGCATCCAACTTGCGAAGCGCTGGGCGAAATTTGAGGCTACCGGCCACCCCATGGAAATCGGCCACGCGTTTGTCCAGGAATGTCTCCCTGCGTTGTGGAGAGAGTTCAACGCTGAGCGCGCCAGGGATGGGGCCGGTCGCAGCGAGAAACGCGAAGCTCCTTCCGCAAAATCCGCACTCCCCACTCCGCACTGCGCGATCATGGCGGAGCCGATGCCCTGGCTGGCCGCGCTGGTCTGCGGCTCGGCCTTCGATCTCGCGTTGCACGACGCTTTCGGCAATTTGAATCAGGTTCCGGTTTACCAGACCTACAACGCGCGCTTCATGAACGCCGATCTTGCTCACTACTTGACGGCGGTCGAGGGAAGCCGCGTTTCCTTTGCGGGGCGTTATCCGGAGGATTACTTCGTTCAGCCGCGCCCGAACCAATTGCTCGCCTGGCATTTGATCGGTGGGAAGGATTTGTTGCGCCCAGACGAGTTGACGGGATCGGAGCCCAGCGACGGCTATCCCGTGATCCTCACGGATTGGATTCAGGGCGACGGCCTGACGTGTTTGAAAGTAAAACTCCGCGGCAACGACGCGGCCTGGGATTACGAGCGGCTCGTTGAAGTCGGCAGAATCAGCCTGGAAAATCGCGTGGTCTGGCTGACGGCCGATTTCAATTGCACTGTGACAGACCCGGCTTACGTGAACGAAATGCTCGACCGCTTGCTGGTCGAACATCCGCGCACCTACGCGATGATCCTCTACGTGGAGCAGCCGTTTCCCTACGACCTCGAAGAAAATCAGATCGACGTGCACAGCGTGTCCGCGCGCAAGCCGCTGTTCATGGATGAGAGCGCGCACGACTGGCAACTGATCCGGCTCGGTCGCGAGCTGGGATGGAGCGGCGTGGCTTTGAAGACGTGCAAGACGCAGACCGGCGCGCTCTTGAGCCTCTGCTGGGCTAAAGCGCACGGCATGACCCTGATGGTTCAGGATTTGACCAATCCGATGCTGGCGCAGATTCCGCACGTGCTGCTGGCCGCGCACGCCGGCACGATCATGGGCGTCGAGACCAACGCGATGCAGTTCTATCCGGAAGCCTCCAAACCGGAAGCGGCGGTGCATCCTGAAATTTATCAACGCCGCAACGGGCAAATCGATTTGTCCACGATCTCCGGGCCGGGCTTCGGCTATCGGCTGGCCGAAATCAAACGTGCCCTGCCCGAACCGGCTGCGGCTGCCTGAGGTTGCCTGACCTCGCGAACTTTTTCTGGTTGAACAGGAGGTAACAGAGGCAACGGAGACTCTGTTCTCTTTGTTGGGTCCTGTGAAAAACAGGAGCCAACGATCCAAGGGAACCTATCTGGGAACCGCGCCGACTTGCTCGTTCATTTTCTCGTAAAGCGCTTTCAGCCCCGCCACGACTTCCGGATGCTTGGCCGCCACGTCGTGTTGTTCCGCAGGGTCCGTTTCCAGGTTGAAAAGGGAGAATGCCTTCGTTTCGTCGCCGGTGAGTACGCCCGGGTATTCGCTCGGATGCGCCTGTTCGTACGGGGCGAGGATCGTCACGCCGTCGGGGCCGCGCGGGTCGTTCCAGCGCTCGTCCGGCTTCCAGATTTTTGGCTTGGGCGGCGGTTGCAAGTGAAGTTTCCAGGGACCGCTCCGCATGGCGCTGAGACGCGCGCCCTGCATGCTGAAAATCGCTTCGTGCGGGCTTTTAGCCGTCGAGGTCAGGAGCGGAAGAATGTTTTTTCCATCGATGACGCGGTCGTTTGGGAGTGAAATTTCGGCCCCCGCCAGAGCCGTCGCAAAAAGGTCGGGCATCATCGCGACTTCATCGCTGATGTGGCCGGCTGGAATCTTGCCGGGCCAGCGCGCGATCAATGGCTCGCGGATGCCGCCTTCCCAGCAATTGCCCTTCATACCGCGCAATCCAGCCGTGCTGCCGCCGTACCAAGGCCCGTTGTCACTCGTGAACAAAACAAGCGTGCGCTCGTCCAGGTTGAGTTCCTTCAGCTTCACGAGAATTTGGCCGACGCTCCAATCGAGTTCAGCTAAAGCATCGCCGTACAAGCCCGCGCCGCTTTTCTTGTAGAACGCTTCGGAGACCGCGAGGGGCTTGTGCGGCATGGCCTGGGGAAAATAGAGCAGAAAGGGCCGCTCCTTGTGGCGCTGGATGAAGTCGAGCGCGCGCTCGGTGTAGCGCTTGGTCAGCGTCGCCTGGACCAGCGGATACTCGACGACCTTCTCGCCATCGATCAATTGCACGGGGCGCATATCGTTGCTGTAAAGAATACCGAGGTATTCGTCGAAGCCGTGGCGCGTCGGATAGAACTCCGGTTTGTGCCCGAGATGCCACTTGCCGATGCAGATCGTCCGGTAACCTGCCGCGCGGAAGGCTTCGCCCAGCGTGATCTCCGACGCGGGAATCCCGACGTCGTTGATCCCCGCGTCCGGCGTGGGATTGCGGGTAACGCCGCTGCGGAATTGGTATCGGCCGGTCAGGAGGGAGGCACGCGAGGGCGCGCAGTAGGGGCATGTGCTGTAAAAGTTGGTCAGGCGCGCGCCTTCCGCAGCCATCCGGTCCAGGTTGGGTGTTTTGAATCTCGGGTGGCCGTAACAACTGAGATCACCCCAACCCAGGTCGTCCGGAAAAATGATGACGATATTGGGTTGAGAAGACAGAGCCGCGGCGCGAAGGCAAACGTCTTGGAAACAAATGAGGCCGCAGAGCAATCGCAGCAAAGTCAGGCTAGGCTTGTGCATGACAATGCCCTCCCAAGGAAGGAAGAGGTTGGCAAGTTCAAAGAGGTGCTTTTTAATGTGAATCGCCCTCGCCCCTCTCCCCCAGGAGAGGGAATCCTCTTTCCCGCCACTGGGAAACGCTCACTAAACAGTAATGAGTCCACCGGCGAGCAAAAGTGACTCCCTCTCCCTGGGGGAGAGATGGCCGGGGTGAGGGCGAGCCCTTCATCGCACTGAACCGTTACTGAATAGTTACGGCTTAGCAAATCAACCACCTTCGATGGCGGGCGGAAGGAGGTAACTTTCGTTGTTGCCGATCCGAAAAGTGCAAAGACATCATTGCTGTCGAGGCCTGGATGAGCCGGGCCGTGATCGTTGCGCGCGATCCATCGTGCAAGATCGATCCCTCTACCCAGGCGTCCACCTTCAGGTAGGACGCCATTTTCGCCAGCGACACTTTCTCTTTCTTGTAATCCTTGACGGCTTGGAACGAACTCACGCGCAGCGAACTGATCTTTCCCAGTTCAGTCGTCAAAAGGTCCGTGATCCCGTCGGCAAAGTATTCTTGGGCCGGGTCGTTCGAAAGGTTGGCCAGAGGCAGCACGGCCAGGGCGATTTGGCCGTGGGTTGGCTGACGCCAGACGCTCAACGCGATTCCGGCCAACACCAACGCGACCACCGCGGTTACGGCCCACCGGCGTGGCTTGCCCGGCGACTGGAACCGTGTCCGCTCGCGCAAATCCAGTTCCTTCGCTTCCCACGGCATCTGAATGTTCTTCAACTCTGGCGTCCCCAGCTTGATCAAGGGCGCCTCCAGCTTGTTGTGGACTTGATCGAACACTTGCTGCGTCACGCAAATCCCGCCGGGCTTGGCCAGCGGTTCAATGCGCGCGGCGATGTTCACGCTGTCGCCCAGCACGTTGTTCTCGCGCTGCACCACGTCGCCGATATGCACACCGATCCGAATCTGGATCTTCGCCCCTCCGGTGCAGACGCATTGCGTTCGATCAGCGCCGTTTGGATCGTGATCGCGCACCGCACCGCGTCCGGGGCGCTGGTGAATTCCACCAGGAAAGCGTCCCCGATGGTCTCGATCTCCCGCCCATTGAATTGGGGGAAGAACGGGCGCAGCAGAATTTGGTGTTCGGCCAGGAGCTTGAGGGCCAGCGCCTCGTTCTTCTGCGTCAGCGCGCTGTAGCCCACCATGTCCGTAAACATGATGGCGGCCAGTTTGCGTTGTTCGGGATTTGCGTCTGGCATTCGGAATGGGGCATTGAGGATCAAACACGTCGGTTGTCAAGGTCAAGCGTTGCTCCGGTGCTCCCACGGCTCCCACGGATTCTTGAATCATCCGTGGTGCCCCGGCTTGGAGCGTTTGCCTCGCAGAGCGAAGTGATGAGGGTAGCCGTGGGCTTTGAGGCGGCTTTGAGCCCACGGAACAGCAAGGGGCCAAGCCAACGACTTGGAGTGCGCTGGCAGAGCGCAGCGGCGACGGCGCTTTCTTGTCGAATCCCCACATCGCGGACGGCTCGGGAGTGCCGCCTTTGTTGGCCCACGCTAAAGCGGCGTCGCGCTCCGCTTGCCGCCGCACTCCAAAAAGTCACTGATAAACTTCTGGATGCACCGCTTCTCACTTCACACTGTCGAATCCAAGCCGCACTTTGCGCCGCCGCCTTGTGGAAAATGCGGAGCTATCGAACGAACCGCTGGATGCGCCGCACGGGTTCGGCTTCGGTGAATTGGCGGCGCATGCCTGCCTCGGGAAGTTCCGCCAAAATCTGCTTCACTGCCGCGGCGGCGTCCCGCGCCAGGGGGTCGTCACCGTCGAGTTCCAACAGCAACGAGGCCACGCGCACGAACATCGCCGGGTCGCTCAGGGTTCGCGCAATCTCCAGCGCCTGTTTGAGGTTGGCGATGGCTTCGTGCCGCCGGCCCAGCGCGCGGTAGGCGTGGGCGCGGGTCCAGAGACCGAGGGCGTGGTATTCGAGACGTTTTCCTTCGCTGTGGCGAATGGCTTGGTTGGCCCATTCCAGGGCCTGGGGCCAGACTGGTGAATCCGGAGAGATCGGCAAACAGCGCCGTGACCCAGCGCCGTTCCTCCTTGCGTGGCGCCTGGGATTCCTGGACCGCTCTGCCGACTTGGGCCTTGAGGAAAGTGGTGTTAGAGTCTGAGCGGGCGGTCAAGGGCGCCCCGCACTGCTGGCAGAACCGGGCTGACGCGTCGTTGACCGCGCGGCAACTCGAACAAACCAGCCCCAGTTTTGCGCCGCATTCGGTGCAGAATTTGGCCGCGTCTCCGTTGGGGTGGTGACATTGCGGACATTGCATAGGTGACTTTTCAGCGCGCGTTGCCGGAACGAGTATGTTGCAGAATACCGGGCCCAGACAACTCCGGAATGAGTTGCGGACCGTTCGGCGCATCTCATGGCGGGCGGGCAGGCGGGCACTCCGGCGTTGACAGCGGGCATGCCGCTCTCTAACTTCTGGTTGTAAATACCGAGCTTCAGCCCCGAATTTACGTTTCGGGGTTTTTTATTGGGAGCGAGCGCTATTCAACAACCTATGGCGAATACTATCCTGGTCGGCGCCCAGTGGGGCGACGAAGGCAAAGGCAAGATCATCGATGTGCTAACGGAAGGCGCGGATGTCGTGGTGAGGACCCAGGGGGGCAACAACGCGGGCCATACCGTTTTCATCGGCAACAAAAAATACGTCCTGCACCTGGTTCCGTCCGGCATACTCCGAGATGGCAAGCTCTGCGTGATCGGGAACGGCGTGGTGGTGGACCCCGTCAGTCTGGTGGACGAAATCAATGGCCTGACGAAGCTGGGGATCAAAATCGATGGCAACCTCCTGATCAGTGAAACGGCCCACCTCGTTTTCCCGTATCACCGCGAACTGGACGAGCAGCGCGAAATCTTGAAAGGCCAGAACAAGATCGGCACGACCAAGCGCGGCATTGGCCCGGCCTACGGCGACAAAGCCGCGCGCACGGGTTTGCGGATGATCGACCTCATCAACGCGCCGCGATTTGAGCTGCTCGTGAAGCAAAAGATCAAAGAAAACAACGAAATCCTCAAAGCATTCGGCGCGGCGCCCCTTTCGTTCAAGAAAGTTCATGCCGCGTATCGCGCGGCGGGCGACCGGCTCCGGCCTTTCGTCGCCAACACTGTGGTCAAACTCCACGAAGCCGCCCGGCGCAAAGCGAACATTCTCTTCGAGGGCGCGCAGGGGACATTTCTCGATATCGATCACGGCACGTATCCGTTCGTGACTTCCTCGAACACGACGGCCGGCGGCGCATGCACCGGTTCGGGTGTCCCGCCCAACCGGATGGACCGCGTCGTCGGCGTGATGAAAGCTTACACCACGCGCGTCGGCGAAGGGCCGTTGCCGACGGAGAACGCCGAGATCGCGGACCTTCTCCACGCCATGGGCCGGGAATTTGGCGCGACTACGGGCCGGGCGCGGCGCTGCGGTTGGTTCGACGCCGTGGCCACGCGGCACGCGGCGATGGTCAACGGGATCGACGAACTGGCCGTGACCAACGTGGACGGATTGGACAGTTTGGACAGAATCCAGGTCTGCGAAGGTTATCGCTGCGGCTCCACGCGCTTGGATTTCGTTCCCAACGACATCGAGGTGTTCTCCAAATGCGTCCCGATTTATCGGGAATTTCCCGGTTGGAAAACGCCGACGTCTCAGGCTCGAGATTGGCGTCAGCTTCCGGCCAAGACGCGCAGCTACCTCAAAGCGATTGCTGAAATGACCGGCGCGCAACTGACCCTCGCGTCCGTCGGCCCCTCGCGGGAACAGACCATCTTCGTGTAGTCTTGCCCGCGTCGGCTTCGACCGGCGCTCCAGGTGGGAGCGATGCAAACGCGGTAACGACGCTGATCGATCATTATTGCTGTCCAGGCCGTGACTGCCCCTGTCCCCCATCTGAGCGAGCAAGCCAAAGCGGTGCTTCCGGCGCACGTCGCGATCATTATGGACGGCAACGGACGCTGGGCCAAACAACGCCACTTGCCCCGCGTGGAAGGGCACCGCAACGGTGTGGAATCCGTGCGCGCCGTAGTGCGCGCGGCGGGCGAAGTAGGCATCAAATACCTGACCTTGTACGCCTTTTCCGTGGAGAACTGGAGCCGGCCCAAGGATGAAGTCGATACACTGATGCGGTATCTGGCGCGCTTTCTGAAAACGGAAATCGCGGAGCTGAATCGCAGCAGCGTGCGCCTGGAAGTCATCGGCCAGATTTACCGGCTGCCAGAATTCGTGCAGGAACAATTGCAGAAAACCAGAGCCGCGCTCGCGCACAACAACGGTCTCACGCTGATCCTGGCGTTGAGTTACGGGAGCCGGACCGAGATGGTCGAAGCCATCCGCAGCATCGCAACCCAGGTCAAAGAAGGCGCGATCGAGCCGGCCGAGATCGACGAGCAAACCGTCACGCAACATCTTTACACCCGCCATTACCTGGACCCGGATCTCCTCATCAGGACGAGCGGCGAAATGCGGCTGAGCAATTTCTTGCTGTGGCAAACTTCCTATGCGGAATTTGTCGTCACGCCGACCCTCTGGCCGGACTTCCGTCGCGCGCAGTTTTTCGAGGCTCTGGAGGAATACACCCGGCGCCACCGCCGTTTCGGGCGGCTGTAACGCTGTAAAAGCGTTACACCGTTAACTCGGTGAATGGTCTCTTAGCCGTATCTATGCAGAAGAAAATGGGGAGCACACGCGCCCTCGCGTGTTCGGACCGGCCTGTCTGCCTTGCGGGCACAGGCAGGCGCCTCGCCGGTCGGAGCGTCGTTGAAACCATGAGATGGAGTGGGACTTCCAGTCCGATTGAATGTGGTCGGCGGGGGCACCGACCACCGTACGCGAGGGCGCGTGCGCTCCCCAGCTCATCTGCATGGATACGGATCAGGAGCCGAGGGCGGTCAACGTGAGGTGATGGTCCGGGAGCAGCTTTTCCATCCGTTCTTGCTCCAGGAGCAAAGTCTTGCCCGCTTCGATGCCCAGGACGCGGATTTTCGCGGCGGCGCAAACTTCGATCGTTTGCGGACCGATGCAAGGAATGTCGAAGCGCAGGTCGTGCTTTTCCTTGGCCACCTTGACCGCGACGCCGCCGCCATCCTGCCCCGCCAATTCGCCGCCGCGTTTCAGGCAGTCGTCCGTTCCCTCAAAGCCTTCGACCGCCAGAACGGTTCCACTCTTCACGACGACGGTTTGCCCGATTTCGAGCCGGGAGATTTCCTTGGCGATGCGGAATCCGAACTCCAGGTCTGATCGCTGCGCCGACGACAGATCGGGGCCGAGGCGAAAGCCGGCCTTTGGCATCACCGGCGCGAGCCACGGCGTGGGTTCAATCAGTTCGATGCCTTCCTTCTTTAGTTCGTCCGCCATCGCGCCAAAAATGCTGTGCGCATTTTTTTCTTTGAGCTTGAAAAGCATGGTCATGGCCCGGAGGTCGGGCCGGACATCGAAAAGATTCTTGGGCGCAATTTGTCCGAGCATGACGCAGCGGGTCACGCCATGCCGTTTGAAGGCATCGATCAGTTTGGCCAACTGGCCGACCTTGAGCCAGACGATGTCGTCCACGAGCGGCGCGAGCGCCGGATCCGTTTCGCCGTCGAAGGCGACCGTTACCAACCGTTTCACGCCCCCTTCGCGAGCGTGGCGGGCGAAAATCATGGGCAGCGTGCGGTTGCCCGCGATCAAGCCCAATGTGGAGCAAAGAGTTCCAGTCATGCTAACGCTCTCAGCGTCCTGGTGCCGCCGTGAACTGTTCTGCCCGGTGTTTCGCCTCGGCGACTTCATGGGCAGCCATGACTTGAGTGAAGAGGTAAAGCACGTTCACGGCCTGGGAGTAGCGTTGCGACGCGGCGAGACTGAACCATTTGTACGCTTCAATGTAGTCGATGGGCACGCCGAGTCCTTTGGCGTAGAACACTCCGAGATTGAATTGCGCCTGGGCCGCGCCGCTCTGCGCCGCCAGCATGTTCCAGCGGTGCGCTTCGGCGTAATCCTGAGGGACGCCACGGCCGTACGCGTAAAGGCAACCCAGGTTGCTTTGCGCCGCCACGACGCCGCGCTCGGCGGCTTGACGGTACCAGGCGGCGGCTTCGGCATCGTTGGGGCGCACTCCCAGACCGTTCTCGTACATCAATCCCAGATTGTATTGGGCGCGGGCATGGCCCTGGGCCGCGGCCTGGTGATACCATTTGACGGCTTCGACAAAATCTTGCGGCACGCCGCGGCCGACGTCATACAGGACACCGAGATTAGACTGCGCTTCCGGGTCGCCTCGCTCGGCGGCCAGCCGATACCACCGGGCGGCTTCGGCGGGATTTTCGGTCACGCCGAGCCCACTGTCGTACATCACGCCGAGGTTGTATTGAGCCGAAGCATTCCCTTGTTCCGCGCGGGCTTTTGTTCCCTCAAAGTCCAGGGCTAGCATAAGGGAATTCAGGATCGGTCCGGTTGAAGTGCGGCAGATAAGTTCACGCCGCGGAAATTAATCAAACCGGTTCGGCAGCGCAATTTTAACCTCGCGCGGTCTGGCGGAGAAAAGTATCACTGGCGAGCCCTGGGCGCATGAACATCGAGCAAAACAAAGCCGTGCCAGCTTGGGCACGTCAGCATGCCCTGATCACAAGCCGATACGCCACCATGAGCGATCTGCGAAAAATCAACACGAACGAACTTCCCGAAATCTCTTGGTCTTCGCCGAAAGGAAAATTCGGCGGCGCGGGGAAAGAGATTTCAGAAGCGCTGGGGCGCAAGCCGCACTCCACCGACCTCAGGGAACGGCATCCTTTCGACGTGGAGATTTGCCGCGTCCCGCCCGGGAAGAGCGCTTACCCGTATCACTCTCACAGTGCGCAATGGGAATTCTATCACGTGATCTCAGGCCAGGGGATCGTCCGGCACCAGCATAGAACGACGCCGATTGAGCCGGGCGACGCTTTTATCTTCGAGCCGGGCCAGCCACATCAAATCACGAATCCTGAATCGGATTCTGGCCAGGACCTCGTGCTCTACGTCGTGGCGGACAATCCGATCGGCGAATCCTGTCATTATCCGGACAGCGGGAAGTGGCTCGTCCGTTCGCCGGGGCGAAGGTTGATCCGCTCCAAGGCATTGGAATATTACGAAGGGGAGGAATAGTCCGTGTGAGCCTTGAAGCGTTGGAGCGTTACAAAGTCTTTGTTGATGCTGGCGATCCTTCGCGGCGCGCAGTGGCACGGGCGAGCCGCTCGTGCGGTTCAGAAATGAGCGGTCGGTGTTCAATTCAGAACCGCACGGGCGGGACGCCCCTGCCACTACCGTCAAGGTCCGGAGCGCGTGAAGCGCGCGTGCGCTGGAAGCGGAGAAGTTGGACCTGTGTGGACGGGTTGGTCCTGCTCGCTTTCTGCCTTCGGCTGCCTTGTGTGGCGGAGTTGCGTCTGGAGCGCTTTGACAAAGATCCAGGATGGGACGGCTATAACAATCGCACATCGAAAACCGGGCCGCGAGAAGTGAAGCACGACTTCGCGGAGAAGCTTCTGGAGACTTTGCTTGGCCGGATGGTTGGCGGGGTCCAATCGGATGGCTTCGCGAAAGTGGCGGATGGCTTCGGTCCGGCGGCCTTGCTTCGCGTAGATCAAACTCAGATTGAAATGGGCCTCCGCGTAATCCGGATTGACCGCCAGCGCCCGGGTGAACATCGCGATGGCTTGGTCCGTTTCGTTCCGTTCCGCGAATGTCTTTCCCGCTTCGCAATAAGGCGTCGCGAAGTGGGGCACTCGTTCGCTGACCCGGCGCCACTCCGCGAGCGCGCCGTCGGAGTCCCCCAGATTCGCCAGCAGAAAGGCGAGAAGATCTTGCAAACCCCAATCATCCGAGGCCTGTGAGATCGCAGCCCGGCATTGACTGGCGGCGCGGTTCAAGCCGGTAGATTTGATGCGGGGCTGGAGCTTGATCAGGTCTGCCTCCCAGCGCTGCAGGCGTTCCCCGTGCCCGAGTTGGCCAGTGAAGGGCGGTTGGACCAATCGCTGCCGGATGTGTTCCTTGGCCCAGTATCGGCTGTAGTCATTCCACGCCAGGCGTTGCGCAGCCTCCGATTCCGACATCCACGGGTCTGGGCGGCGGACCGAGCCGGTGAGGCTCTCAGGAAGCAGCGAGGCCACTTGGTCTGCGAACAATCGCGCCAGCAAATAATTGCCCTCAAAGTTGAAGTGCACGTGCTCGTAGAGCCATTCGTCGCCGGGGATTCCGTGCTTGCTTTGTCCGGAGAATTCCGCCTCGGCATCGAGCAGACGCACTTCAGGCGCGCCGAGGTTCTTCACCGTATCGCGGATGATTTCGTTGAGTCGATCATCGGCGCGGAACCGCAGCGTGTCCAGGTCGCGCGCCTTTTTGAAATGGGCCTTGGCGTCGCCGAGTTGTCCCAGAGACAGCGCGCACCGGCCTCGGCGAAAGTGCAGTTCCGCGAACGCGGCGTCGATCCGCGACGCCTCTTCATACTTCGCGAGAGCTGCGTCGAACTGGCCTGCGGCTTCCGCGGCGACGCCATCGCGAAGGGTTTGCTCCCAGGCCGAGCGTTCGGCCTCGTTCAAGTCGGGACGATGAAGGGAAGCGAACGGCGGGCAATCCTTGAGATTCGACACCAGCGTGCTGACGACGACTCTCGCGCCGCTTTGCCGGCCGGAACGCAGGAGGTCTTCGAGGTTTTGCTGGAAGTGACCGTGAATTCGGTTCATTCCCGGATCGTCCTGGCGCACCTGATGGCCAAGCATCATGGTCATCCCGGCCCAACCCGTCCGTGAGCCGCGAAGGGAAAGAAGTTTCTCGCCGGCGTGAGCCAGCAATTGCCCGATCCGAGTGGCTTTGAGCGCAAGGCTGGCGCGGACCACGGGAAGCGGCGGACTTTTTCGTCCGAAAGGCGAACCCGCGCCAAACGGCCCGACGACTTCGTTGTGGCCCATGTAAACCAGCCACAAATCACCTTCCATCGACGCGCATTCCCTGGAGGTCGGCAGAAGGACGTGCGAGTTGATCGCGGTGAAGGCGACGTTTATCACCTCAAACCGAACGCCGGAATAGCGCTCGCTCAACAACGCTTGCAGAATGCGCGCGAAGCTGAAGACCGGATCGGGATCGCCCTGGGCGGCGGATTCGCCGAACACAAAAATCCGGTGCGTGCCCGGTGGTTTATGCCTGGACACTACGACTGGGCGAGGGTAACGCGCGGCGCTGCGTTCAAAGAATCGCCAGCTAAATCGCTGATTTTCCACCAGGCTATCGGAGGGGGCGGCAGGATGGTTTACGAAGAAGCAAGTCGGATAGCCATAGCCGGCGAGCCGCAACCCCAGTTCCAACAGCGCCAGCGCCAGCGTTGGGAGAAGCGTCACGGTCAAAATCCAGAACCATCGCTCGCGTCGCCGGGAAGCGGCGGGTGCGGCGAGATCGAGTTTTGGCGGCGGCGAGATCATGGCTTCAATCTCACCCTACCAGGCGCTGGTTTATGGGCCTGCGCACAGTTCGAAGATCATCTCAGCGCCACTTGAAGACGCTCCAGATGTTCGAGAAATCATCGGTCCAGACTTGCGGATCACGCCGGGGAGTGACGGGCTGCCAGCGACCGTCTTTCGTCAATCGGCCCAGATCTTCGACGCGGCGCGCGATCACCGCCCAGTGCGATTGGTCTTTGCCTCCAGCCAACTCCCATTCCGAGGGATCCGCTTCGTCGTGGGCGAAGCATACCAGACGCTGGCTCCACGCCAAATCCCCCAGGATCGGCTCGAGATCAAGACAGCGATTCGAAATGTGGAAGACGAGAAAACCGCCCTCCGCCAATTTGGAAACGTAAAGTTCCAGCGCCTCGCGTGTGATCAGGTGCGCCGGGATGGCGTCTGAACTGAACGCGTCCAGAAGAATCAGATCGAAGTGGTTTTCTGGCGCCTCGCGCAGTCGAAGCCGCGCGTCGCCCACGATCATGCGCGCTTCTGCCGGATGGCTTTCGGCCAAAAAAGTGAAGTAGTTCGTATTCGCGGCAAGGGAGATGACGGCCGGGTTGATCTCAAAATAACTCCAACGCTGGTGCCGCCGCGCATAAGCGGCCATCGAACCGGCGCCGAGACCCACGACCGCGACGTTCGTGTTCGCGGTCTTGTCTTCGAAGATCTTGAAGATTTGTCCCAAGGGACCGGAGCGATGGTAATAGGACAGCGGCTCCGAGCGGCGCGCTGGATCGATGAACTGGCGTCCGTGGACGGTGTTGCCATGCACGAGACGGCGAAACGCTCCATCCGGATCGCGCGTCACGCGCAGGACGCCGAAAAAGTTTCGTTCTACGTGCAGCGCTCGTCCGTGTCCGCCCACGTAGATCGTGCTCGCCAGCAGAATCGCCGCGAGCCCCAAACCAAAGCGAAGCGCACGATCCGCCAGCGTGGCGGCCAGCACCAAGGGCAAACCGAAAATCAAAACCGGCCCGACTTGAACGGGCACATCCTCGAAATGTGGAATCCACAACACGAGCAAGATTGTGAGCAACCCCAGGCCAGCCGGAAGCGTCACGTCGAACCAACGGCCAACCCCGGCGCCCGTGATTAGAAGCCTGGCAGGACGAACGTTTCCTCTCCCCTCACCCCGGCCCTCTCCCACAGGGAGAGGGAGATCAAAGGGGCGCGTTTCTGTCAACTCACTGCGCTCGGACGTTTCGCGGTTGGTGGATAATTCTCCCTCTCCCCAAGGGA
>Ga0233424_10001615_pt1 | contig 18772 bp, 21 predicted proteins | sample Watercolumn_Towu_FD_181011 | JGI IMG/M metagenome (GOLD analysis project Ga0233424, IMG submission 181011) | Freshwater microbial communities from Lake Towuti, South Sulawesi, Indonesia - Watercolumn_Towuti2014_125_MG | ecosystem: Environmental > Aquatic > Freshwater > Lake | place: Indonesia...
CTTTTCCGGCGACCCTAGGCATATTGTTGCAGCGCGGTATCGCCTTGCGATGCCCCGCAGCCCTCCTTGGGCGTTTCCTCCCTAGACTTGGGCCGCTCACGAAAGTGAGCGGCCTCTTTCTTTTCCAGAGGCCCACAAATCGTTTGAAATCAACGATTTGGGTCCAGTTTCCCTGCTACGTCAGGGGCCCTCCGAAACCGTATAAAATCTAAAAATGGGTGACTGGCCTTGTGCGCCGCACCCTGATCGACCGATCAGCGCGACGGAATCGTGACAAGCCCTCCCTCGGTCGAAACCGGGCCCGCCGGGCTCGTCATGCAAAATTGTGGGGGCAGATACGGCTATTCCGCCGCGATGCGCCAGTCGCCGCCGCGCTCCAGCGGCAGCCGCGCCAGGGCCTCCGCCAGCACCATCATGTCGGCCTGCAGCTGCGGGAAATGGTCGGTGAGACGATAGCTGCGCTCGTCCATGTAGAGGGCGCGGTTGATCTCGATCTGCACCGCGTGGACGCCGGTCTGCGGCTGGCCGTAATGCTCGGTGATGAAGCCGCCCGCATAGGGCTTGTTGCGCACCACGTTGTAGCCGCGCTCACGCAGCACCGCCTCGATGAGGTCGCCGACCGCCGGGGCGCAGCTCGTGCCGTAGCGATCGCCGATGACCATGTAGGCGCGTGGCCGGTCCTCGCGGACCGGCGCCATGGACGGCATCGAATGGCAATCCACAAGCAGCGCCCCGCCGAAGGCCCGGTGCGTCGCCGAGATGAGACGCCTCAGGGCGCGGTGATAGGGCTTGTAGAGCGTCTCGATGCGCATCAGCGCCTCGTCCACCGGCAGGCGGCGGGCATAGATCTCCTGCGCCTCGCCGACGACGCGGGGAATGGTGCCGAGACCGCCGGCGACCCGCATCGAGCGCGTGTTGGCGAAGGTCGGCAGCCGCCCGTCGAACATGCGGGGGTCGAGCTCATAGGGCTCGCGGTTCACGTCGACCATGGAGCGGGGGAAATGAACCCGCATCAGCGGCATGCCCCGCTCGACCACGCCAGCGAAGAGCGAATCCACCGCCGTATCCTCCGAGCGGCGGAGCAGCGCCATGTCGAGCCGGACCTGGCGGAGGAACTGCGGCGGATAGACCCGTCCCGAATGCGGCGAGTTGAAGATCACCGCCGCGCGCATGTCCACCGGTTCGAGCGCCTCGAAAGCTGGGTCGATGTCGCAGATCGCCGGGTCCGTCATCATCCGTCCGTCGCTGGGCCTTGTCCGCACATTAGCGCGCGGGCCCGCGCTGTGAACCCCCGCCGCTGCGGGGACGGTGCGCCGAAGCCGTTTTCGGGCGGTCCGTTCACCAAGCCTTTACCAAGTTCCGGCTTGATGGCCACAACCGGGATCGGGTTCGCTACACCGCTCTCCCGACGACGGACGGACTGAGGATCGCATTCGGCATGGGCAAGATTCTGCTGGCGGAAGACGACAACGACATGCGCCGCTTCCTGGTGAAGGCGCTGCAGACGGCCGGCTACGATGTCGCCCATTTCGACAATGGCCTGTCCGCCTATCATCGGCTGCGCGAGGAGCCCTTCGAGCTCCTGCTCACCGACATCGTCATGCCGGAAATGGACGGCATCGAGCTCGCCCGCCGCGCCACCGAGCTCGACCCGGACATCAAGGTGATGTTCATCACCGGCTTCGCCGCCGTGGCCCTGCAGCCGGATTCGCAGGCCCCGAAGGATGCCAAGATCCTCTCCAAGCCCTTCCACCTGCGCGACCTCGTCAACGAGGTCGAGAAGATGCTGAAGCAGGCCGCCTGAGGCGCCTGCGGCGACACCGGATTTTGGGTCCCGCGGGCCTCTTGCACCCAGCCGCGATCCCCACTATACGGTGCGCCTCGCTTCCGCGGCCCCCGGGCCGCAAAGGGCGCGTAGCTCAGCGGGAGAGCACTACGTTGACATCGTAGGGGTCGCTGGTTCGATCCCAGCCGCGCCCACCATTCAAGCCCCGGCGGACCGACAGGTTCGCCGGGGTTTTTGCTTTGCGCAGGCCCGCGCGCCTGTCGGATGGGCCGCCTGAACGCCGCTGCCTCCTTTTGTCTCACCTCGGCCGCAGGAGCTGGGGAACAGTTACGGGCGAAAGCCTTTGGGGCAGATTGCGACGAAAGCCACTCTGTGCACAGGAATGGATGCCCTGGGAACACCGGAGCCCAGGTCTCGAATGCGACTGCGGCTCCGGCGCATGATGGACCCGACCGTGCCGTCTGACCCGCTCCCGCTGGTTCTCTTCTACACGTCCTTTTTTGGGCGCATGCCGCCGGCCGCGAGCGCTCCATCTCCCCCCGTATGCCGCACCACCTGCGATCGCGCACAGATCGGGGAGGCCGACATCGTCCTCTTCCATCTTCCGGACGCCTGGGAGATGGGCGACGCGGTGCGCCAGCCCGGCCAGATCTGGGTCGCCTACATGATGGAGAGCCCGGCCCACTATCCCCTCTGGCGCGACCCAGACTTCATGAACCGCTTCGACCTGGTGATGAGCCACGAACGCAGCGCCGACATCTGGACGCCCTATCTGCCCCCGGCCGACGCGTGGCGTGAGGCCATGGCGAAACCCGTGCCGGCCAAGACCGAACTCGCCCCGGTCGTGCTGTTCCAGTCCGCCAATGTCGACCGAAACGGCCGCAATGACTTCGCCTTTGACCTGATGAAGGCGATCCGCGTCGATTCATACGGCAAGCTGTTCCACAACCGCGACCTAGGCGGCCCCGATCTCGGCCGGGCGACCAAGCTCGACACCATCGGGCGCTATCATTTCTGCTGTGCCTTCGAGAATGCCACGACCCCGGACTACGTCACCGAGAAGGTCTTCGACGCGCTGCTCGCCGGCACCGTTCCCATCTATCGCGGAACCCGTGACATCTCCGCATTCGTTCAGCCGGGGTCCTATATCGACGCGGCCGATTTTCCGTCCGCCGGCGCACTCGCGGATCATTTGCGGAGGGTGCGGGGAGATCCGGCCGCCTATGCCCGTTACTTCGCCTGGCGCGATCAGCCGCTTCCCGATTCGATACTGAGCTGGATCCGGGACCTTGAGCGCCCGGTTCTCGCCCGGGTCCTGGAGGCCGCGGCTGCGCGCTTTCCGGCAGGCGGGCCCCGGGACCGGCCGCGATTGCCATTCGGCGTCAGGGCCTATCTGCGCACCAAGCTTCGCCGTTTCCGGCGCGCGCGTTTGAGTGGCGGGAGGCGAGGCTAGGAGGCTGGCGCCGCATGGCCCGCAACTTGGTCCGCCACCCAGCGGTACGTCACGTCGAGCCCGGCACGCAGCGTCCAGGCTGGCTCCCACCGGTTGCTCTCGCGCACCAGCCGATTGTCGGATGTCCGCCCGCGGACACCCACGGGCCCGTCTTCATGCACCAGGGTGATCCGCTTGCCCGCGATCTCGGCGATGGTCATGGCGAGGGCGGCGATGGAGACGAGCTCCTCGGACCCGATATTGAACGGCCCGGCATGCTCCGATCGCATCAGCGCCAGCGTCGCGTCGATGCAGTCGTCGATGTAGAGGAAAGACCGGGTCTGCAGGCCATCGCCCCAGATCCTCACGATGCCCCCGTCGACACACTCCGCGACCTTGCGGCAGAGCGCCGCGGGCGCCTTCTCGCGGCCGCCCGTCCAGGCGCCTTCAGGGCCGTAGATATTGTGGTAGCGCGCCATCCGGACGGTCATGCCGCAATTGCGGGCATGGGCCGCATAGAGCCTCTCGGCGAAGAGTTTCTCCCAGCCATACTCAGAGTCCGGCTCGGCCGGATAGGCGGAGGATTCCGCGGTGCGGGGGTCGCGGGGGTCGGCCTGGTTGCGGACGGGATAGACGCATGCACTCGACGCGAAGAACACCCGCCCTGCGGGTCGCGCGCGCAAGGCATGAAGGACATTGAGGTTGATGGCGGCGGAATTGGACATGATCTCCGCGTCATGGCGCCCGGTGAACACGTAGCCAGCCCCGCCCATGTCGGCGGCCAGCTGGTAAACCTCGTCGATGTCGCCGGTGAGCGCTGCCTCTGCCGTCTCGCGGTCGCGCAGATCGCCGATCCGGAAGTCATCGGCCGGGGACGATGAGAAGGCCGGGTGCCTCAGGTCGATGCCGCGCACATAGGCGCCTTCGGCCTTGAGGCGACGGACGAGATGGGTGCCAATGAAGCCCCCTGCCCCGAGAACCAGTGCCCGCCGTTGCCCCATAGCCTGTCGGCCTCTGCTTGTGTGGTCGGATCGGATCAAAGCCGTCAGTGTCGCCTGGGGCAAGGTATGGCGGAGGTCGAATTGCGTGCCGGCGCCCAGACTGTAGGTTGCCCCTATGGAGCTTCTGCCCCCTTCGATCGACGATCCGGACCTGCTGCAGCTGATGGGTGACATCCTGACGGTCCTGCCGCCCGGGCCCTCGCGCATGGCTGTGCGGCTCCGGCTGATGTCGCCGAACGCATCGTGGGCCCGGCTGGTCACCATGGCCCAGCAGCAGGGCGTCCTGATCCCGCTGATCCATGCGCTCCGCCGCGACAGCCTGCTTCTCCCGGTTCCCAGAACCGCGGGGTCGGTCGACCGCGAGGCGCATGTGACCTCCCGCCTGGAGGCCGCCTGGCAGGACCACCTCACCCGCGCCGCAGACCTGACCGATCAGCTCGCTACCATCGTCCGTGCGTTCGCCGGTGCCGGTATCGCCACGATGCCGCTAAAGGGCGCGCGCCATCTCGCAGCCCCCCTGACGGCCTGGTGCCCGGCCCGCGTCATGCGCGATCTCGATCTCTGCGTGCCTGCCGACCGTCTTGCGGAGGCCGTCACCACGCTTGCGAACCTTGGCTATCGCCCCATTGAGGAGGGCACCGCCTTCGACCACCATGCTCCGGCCATGGCCCTGCCGGGCCGCCATGGCGCCGTCGAGGTCCATTGTGACGCGCTGGCGCTCGGCGGCCGAAAGGTCCTCCCGACCGCGACCGTGTGGGACCTCAGCGTGCCGGTGCCCTTCGCCGGGGCCGATGTTCATGTCCTGCCTCTGCATTGGCATATGCTGCATGGCCTGCTGCACCATCAGGTGGCGGAGCGGGGGCATCGGCGACGCATTCTCGCCGTGAAGGGCCTGTTCGAATTCGCGAGCCTCGCGGCGGATGTGTCGGCGCCTCAATGGGCGGAGATCGCCGCCCATATGGCGCACAAGGGCCAGGAGGTCGTGCTCGGGAGCTGGTTGCGGCAGGCGGAGGTCCTCTTCGGGCTGCCCCACCCCCCGGGCGTGCCGATCGACGCTGCGGCGCGCGACCATGCCGCTGACACGATCGCCTTCGCCTCCGCGTCCTACGGTCGCCGCCGCCGGGACTTCATCCTCGACCAGATGCGCTACGCCTTTGCGCGCGAGACCCTCGCCCACCGCTACGGCATTGCGGAGAATGACGTCGGCATCGGCACCGCGGTCCGGCAATCGGCCGCGCTGATCGGTCGCTATGGGCTGGGCATCGTCGCCCGGATCGCAGGCCGCCGCGATCAGGCGTCTTGACCGGGCCTGGCTGCCGCGTGCCGCGCTTCGGCAAGCCTCGCCTTGACCGACAGTTCCTCGCGGTTGGGCGCCGTTCGCGCCGCGCGCCGGTAATGCTCGGCCGCCTCCGCAAACCGCCCGCACCGGAACAGGGCAAGGCCCAGGGCCTCTTCGGACAGATGGGTGAAGATCGCCTTGTCATAGGCGATGCGGGGATCGTGGAAGGTCTCGGCATCGATGGCCGCCAAACGCTCGAACACCGGCAGCGCCGTTTCAACATCCCCACGTTCGAGGGCGATCTTCGCCTCCATCCATTGCAGCGCGAGGTGGTCGGGGAACCTGGCCCTGGCGGCGGCGAGAAGGGGGTCGACGGCTTCGCCCTGTTCATGGAGAAGCTGGATCAGGGAGACGTAGGGCGAGCTCTCGCTTGTCTCGACGGCTTCCGCGGGCAACCGCTCTATCGCGGCGATGCCGTTGCGCCAGGCCTCGGCGGCTCCCGCCCTGTCGCCCATGGCCAGCAGGCTGTCGCCAAGATGCCACCAGCAGAAGACGCGATTGGGGTCGTCGGCGAGATAGCGCCGGAGAAGCGGCAGGTTGCGGGGAACCTTGACGACCGGGTCTCCCTCATAGCCCACATGATCGAGCGCGACCCACGCATCGCCGATCGACAGGCCGTCCGACCGGCAGACCGCGTCGACCCGTCCATGGACCCGCTCGTGGATAACGCCCTTGAAGCGGATGCGGGGATCGTTGCGGAAGAGACGAAGCTCGGAATAGGCGGTCCAGCCGACCCGCGGATGGAGATGGAGGCGGGCCGCCGCGAGATCCGGCTGCGCAAGAACCCCGCGCCAGCCCGCCGCCAGGGGACGCAGGCGTTCGTCCGCGTCGATGTAGAGGATCCACTCTCCCGTCGCGAGGTCGAGAGCGGCATTGCGTGCGGCGGAGAAGTCGTCGCACCAGGCGAACTGGCCAAGGCGGACCGGATAGGCGGAAAGCTTCGCAAGCGTGTCGTCCGTCGAGCCGGTATCGACGACGACTATCTCGTCGACCTGGCCAACGAGCGAGCGCATGCAGGCGTCGATGAAGCGCGACTCGTTCCGGACGATCAGGCAGGCCGAGAGTCGCACGTTGCCTGGATCAGCGGGCCGACCAACCTTCGCAGACGTCGTCAGTTCCCGACAACTCCGGAGCCGTTGGCGACGACCGACTGGGCGCGGGCCATCTTCAGGCCATCCATGGCGAACGAGGCCACCACCGGGCCGACGAAGGCAGCGCCCTTGATCATCCGGTCAAGGGTGTCGCGCTTGGCCGGATCGATGGAGTCGGCGCTTTTGCGGGTGTCGTCGGTCATGGAGCTATGCCTCTCGGTCGGGATACTGAAACAAGGGGACCGAAAGGTCAGGCCGGGGTGAACCCGGAGCCGTTGGCGGCCTGAGCCTGGGCCTTGGAGATGGCCAGTCCGTCCATCGCAAAGGAAGCGACGATCGGGCCAGCGAAGGCCGCGCCCTTCACCAGATTGTCGAGGGTCTGGCGCTTCTCAGCGTCGATCGTGTCGGCGGTCTTAGGGGTCTCGTCGGTCATGGGGCTCACTTGGGAATTCGGGATAGCGAAACGACGTGACCGAAAGGTCAAACGGTAACCAATCCTGAGCCGTTGGCTGCCTGAGCCTGGGCCTTGGAGATGGCCAGTCCGTCCATCGCAAAGGAAGCGACGATCGGGCCAGCGAAGGCCGCGCCCTTCACCAGATTGTCGAGGGTCCGGCGCTTCTCGGCGTCGATCGTGTCGGCGGTCTTACGGGTATTGTCGCTCATTCGGGCTCACCTGGCGGGCGGGGCGATCAATCGGACGGTCAGTTCTGGCCGCTCGGGACGACACCCGAGCCATTGGCGACCTGCGCCTGGGCCTTCGAGACCTTGAGGCCATCCATGGCGAAGGAGGCGACCACGGGCACGGCGAAAGCGGCGCCACGGGCAATCCGATCGAGCAGTTCCCGCTTCGACGGGTCGATCGTGTCGACGGACTTTCGCGACTCGTCGCTCATGGCCTGCTTCTCCTTACCTAACGGGAGTCTTAGACATGGGCGCGACGGTGTTGCAAGGCGCAAACTGGCCGCACCGGCAGTTTCTGCCGAGCTGCGCCAGCAAGGACACATCGCCTAGGGCAGGCTCGCCACCACATCCTCGAGCAGGCGCATGGCGCCTTCGATATTCCCAAGCGACAGATCAAACCGGCTCGTGGTCGACGCCAGTCGTGCAAGGCGCGCAGGCCCGGAGGTTCGATCACCGACCTGCAGGCCGATCTCGCCCATCAGTCCACGCACCATGGCCATCGCCGGAATGTCACGCAGGCTCGACAATCCGCCATGGTTCGCACGCAGCAGGATCACGGCGTGAGCAGGACCTTCTGCGACCGACCAGCGAATGCCCAGGGAGCGCGGATCGACGTTGAAGATGCGCGCGCCGCGGTAGTCCACGATATGGGGCGCACGCTCGATCACCGGCGCGAGGTCGCCCAGCAGCGGCAGCGAGGCTTCCTTGATGCGGCAGCCGCGCGGCCGCGCCGCGACCCCTGAGCCAGTGACGAACAGGTTCTCATCGCTCTCGAGGGTGAAGCCGCGGGTGGCGAGCTGCAGCGTCAGCGTCGTCTTGCCTGTTCCCTTCTGCCCCACCAGCAGGATGCGGCGACCGTTTTTCACCAGGCTAGCTGCATGAAGGATCGGCGCGCCCGGCCGATCGGTCAACGACAGGTCGAAGAGCCGGCCGTGCAGGAAGGCCAGCGTATCTTCGGCCCCGAGGGTCTCGGTGTCAGGCTGGCCGGGCTCGACGATCCGCCAGTGGCGTCCGGCCGGGACGACCCTGATCTGGATCTCGCTGGGCTCGGGCCCCTCCACGTCCGGTTCGCAGGCGAGATAGGCAAGGGCCGCCTGCATGACAGGATCGGGCGAGGAGATGCGGACCCTGTGGAGCCAAGTCCGCACGATCACCTCGGGAGGCTCAGGCGCCGCGGTCATCGGCCGCCACCCAGACCGACGCAGGCACGGATCGTCCTGCCGATTGTCCGGGCCTCGTGCCGCGCCCTGAGATGGGCAGCCGCGTTGCGGGCGAGCCGATGGGCGAGGTGTGGTCGGCGCAGCAGGGAGAGACAGGCGCCGGCGAAACCCTCCGCGTCGTCGGCGAGCAAGAGGTCCCGTCCGTGGCGCAGACCCAAGCCCTCGGCGCCAATCGTCGTCGACACGATAGGTCGGCGCAGCGCGGCAGCCTCCAAGAGCTTGATGCGCGTGCCTCCCCCGGCCCGCAGAGGGGCAACGACGAGAGCTGCCTGTCGATAATGCGGCCTGAGGTCCGGCGCTGAACCGATGACCGTCACGCCGGGCTGGGAGCCAAGACGCAGGACTGTGGCCGTGGGTCGTCGGCCGACGATCAGAAGCCGCGCCCTCGGGACCCCATAGCGCCGGATGCGGGGCAGGACGGTGCGGGCGAACCACACGGCAGCGTCGACATTGGGCGCATAGTTCATGGTCCCGACCAGGATGATCAGGGGATCAGGCCGCCTGGGCGCGACCGGCAGGGGCATGAGCCGCGGCGTCGGATTGGCCACCGCCGTCACCGCGACGCCGGTGAGCCGCAGAAGCGTCCGCGCCTCGCCATCCGATGCCGCGAAGCGCCGATCGAACTGCGGCAACACCTGTTGGGCGAGCCGGTCATGATGACCCGCTTCGAGGCTGATCCAGACCGCATCGGCCGAGGCGCCGGAGCGGCGCTTCAGGCGAGCGATGGCCCGCATCACGTCGCCGTCCGCCTCGTCACAATCCAGGATCAGCCTCGCTCCCGATTGAACCCAGGGATCGGCAAGGCGACCGAGATAGGTGCGCGAGACGTGGACGAGATCGTAAGGCTCATCGCCGGCGAAGGCGGCGAGCCGCGCTCGCAGCCCCGTGGTCAGCGGCGCGGTGATCGACGGGGCGCCGTAGCGCGCAAAGGCGGCAAGGCGCGACGCCTCATCCGCAACGGCCCGGACCAGCGCGAAATGGGAATCGACGCCATCGAGACCGATCACGGCTGCCCGGCGGCAGAGACGGGCGGCGCGCGGGTCGATCTCCGCAGCACCGGCGACCGGGACCACCGCGAGGTCGATGGCCGCGGCTTCGGCATAGGCGCTGAGAAACAGATGGGCGCGCATGGCCAGGCCATTGCCATCGGGGGCGGGCGAGATCGGCGCGATGAAGAGAAGGCGATGGCCGCTCATGGAAGCCGCACGGTGAGGCCCGGGCAATCCTCAGGCGCCAGCCTCGCTGTAAAGCCGGGAGGGCCACAACTCGCTCCACGCCACGTGCCATCGCCCATGTCGGTGAAAGCGATGGTGAGACGGATGTCCGAATAGAACTGGAGAACGAGCAGCTCATCCTGGTCGACCACCGCCCAGTGCTGCTCGAAATCGCCCCGTCCCTCGCCGATGCGTCCGCCGGGGTGGAGTTCAAGTGGCCGCCAGCTGCCATCGGCGGACTGGTAGAGGAAGCGCCGCCTGGCGGCCAAAGCGGCCTCACAGGCCAGAGCGGCAGCGCCTCTCTGAGGGGGCCGGAACACGGCGCCGCTCCAGCTGTCCACCAGCTCCGTCATGGCCGCCCGGGCCGCGGCGGTGGTCTCTGTCGACGGCGTTTCGCGGTCCTGTCCGCCGAAATTCCATTTTGCGGTCCGCCGATGCTGGACCAGCGCCTCGCCGTCCAGGTCGCGGTGAACGAGATCATGCTCGACCTCGAAAGGCGGATGAGCCGCAAGGGCAAAGGGGGCCTCGGCGACAAGGGCAGCGAGGAGCATGGCTGCAGGGGGCCGCCGGCCGGGCCGTGTGATCGATGCCAGGGCCGTCGCCACGCGCGGCGCCGCTGCGAGGGTATCACCGCGCGTTTTGTCGACGAGCATCAGCCCGGCATCCACGCCGGGCAGAGACCGAGGGGCGAGCGCGAGAGCCGCCCAGGCCGGGTGATCGACTGAAAGCTCGGTGCGGTCGCCGAACAGCAGGAGACCAGTCTCCTGAAAGGAGGGCCAATCGAACATGCGTTCGGGATCGGCGAGGGGAGCGCAATCGGCGTCCATCCACATCACCTGCGAAAAACCGCTGGCGCGGATGGCCGCGAGCCTCAGGTCCTCGGGCGTTGCCGGCAAGGGCGCAGCGCCCGCCTCGCGGAGATCGCAGACCTTCACACCGCGCGTGGCGATCAGATCCGCCATGCCGCGGTCGATCTCGTCCGGCCCGCAATGCCAGAGTTCGATCGGCAGGCGGCAGCCGTGGTGGCGCAGGAGCGTCACCAGGATCCAGGCGCAGGTGAAGTAGCGCCGGCCACCGGCGCAGACGACGATGCCGCGGCCTGCGGGGCCGCCCGTGGAGCTGTCATTCCCGGTCATCGGGCCAAGCCTTTCAATGGTGTCCCATCGGCCCGCAGAAGCCGGGACAGGTGACGGATCGCTCCGTCCAGATCTCCCAGCGAGAGGCGATAGCTCGGTGCGGAGGTGGCAAGGCCGCGCAGCTTGGCCAAGGCAATGGGCACCTGCGCCTCAGGCATCCGCGCAAGCGCGAGAAGAAGCGCCAGGGCCGTGTCCGTCGATATCCGCCCCATGACCGAGCGGCCGCCGAAATTCGGCTCGACGAAGACGAGACCCGCGACAGGCCCCGATGTGATGGACCAGGGCTGATCAGGGAGCGATGGCTCGACCGCGAAGGATATCTGGCCATGCCAGCCGCTGAACCGCGGGGCCCCCTCGAGAAGATGAGCCCCGTGGGGGACCCGATCCGCCAGGTCGGCAGGCGCATGCAAGCGACGCGGGCGCATCATGACGCTGTTCCAGTCGACCAGGACGTGGTCGTCGCCCTCGATCCGATACCCCCGCGCGAGGAGGTCGAGCATCAGCGTGCTCCGGCCGGCGCGGTGATCGCTGACGAGCAGAATGCGGCCCCTTTCGCCGATGATGGAGCCGGCAGGCACAAAGGCCGTTCCGGGATGGCTGCGTCCCGTGTCGCGATTGAGGAACTGGTGCCACGACTCCACGAGATGGTGGGCGTCTCCCCTCACCCGCTGGCCGTCGGGAAGTGTCATGGCGAGGAAGCCGCTCTCGCGGGCCACGGGAAGGGTGACGAGCGGCGCGTCCCTGGCCGGCAGGACGGGGCTGCATTCCAGAGCGGCAAGAGCCTCGAGGCAGGCCCCACCGTCGGCCACGAGCCTGTAGTCGCAGGTCAGGCTGCGGATGCCGATGGGCTGCAAGGTCGGATCAATTCTTCGGTCACCAGCATGGCAATGCACTCCCGGACCATCTCGTCCGGAGGAGCCGGCAGCTGATAGGCATCCTGCAGGTAACGGATGATCTCGGGCGCGGCCACGCCCTCCGAACAGAGTTCGAAGACGGCCACCGCCGACGGATTGAGGAAATGCACACGGTCCCGGCGCACCTGATAGATGACGTAGCCATCGGGAACCTGGCTGAGTTCCAGGCCTTCGTCGGGCGTGAAGATCTGGTGATCGTCGAGCGGCGCCATGCTGTCGCGGCTTCCCGTCATTGGCTGATGGACGTTGCGTCACGCTTAGCGGAACTGTGTCGGCGGGCGCAAGCACCGCTAGTGCGGCCGCCTGTAGTCGGCATAGGTGGTCGCCAACATGCCGGCGGGCCGGACGACGTCGGTCCTGCGGGCCGCGTGGTCATCGAGCTGCGCCGCAAGCCGGATCAGGCGCTCGGGATCGGCCGCCGAGGCCGCAAGACGCCGCAAGCCGCTCGCGACCCCCGGCTCGACGCCGTCCAGCACTCTCATGACGGCTTCGAGTGCTGCATCCGAGCAGGCGGGATAGCCCGCAGCGGCGAGGAAGGCGGGCAGCAGCCCGTCCGGCGCCTGCCTCGAGGTTGCGGCCATGTGCAGGATCGCATCGGCCCCGGGCGGGGTCAGCTTGGCCCCGAGCCAGCGCCCGTTGGCCGCGGCATGGAGCTCAAGGCAGCGCCCCAGCGCCCCCTCGACGATGAGCGTCAACGGCTCCGCGCCCTCGGGTGCGTCAGGCCTGTCGATGATCCACCAGTTCGCCCGCTCGAAATCGCGCCCGTTGCCGATCTCGCCATGGGGCAACAGGTCGAGGTCGATCTGCGTCCCCCCCAGGAGCGAGAGCGTGGCGCGGGAACCGGCCAGCGCCGCTTCGGCCTGCCGCGCCGCAAGGCTGCGGGCAGGACCGTGCTGGATCCTGCCGCTCCAGCGCCGGCGCAGGTCGCCGATATAGGAGAGGCAGTCCGTCTCGTGCACGAAATTGTCGACCCTGACCTGCTTGTCGCCGAGCGACCATTTGGAATTGGTGCGGTGCTGGAACAGTGGCTGCCCGTCAAAGTCGCACTGGACGAGCACCCGCGGATGGACGAATGGCCGATGCGGCACGATCGCATGATCGGCATCGGCGAGAAGCCAGCCCAGGAGGAACGTGTCCTTGTCGCCATAGACGAGCTCATAGAGTTCTTCGGCACGCTCGTTGAGGTCCAGGACATGGGCCAGAGCGGCGCGATGACGGCGCCGATCCACCAGGACCTGGCCGCTTTCGATCGCGGGCGTGCGGCGCGCCGGCAGGCCGAGCCGCGCCCAGACCGCGTTCTCGGCGGCGAGGTCGACGATATCCGGCCAGAAGACGGCCCCGAACTCGCGATAGGCCGGCCAGGCGAACAGGTCGGCGGGATCCCGGACGGGGACCTGATCGGCATCGAGCAGGAGCACCTCGTCAAATCCGCTATGGGCCAGCGCGAAGGCCTTGAGCTGCCAGCCGTCGCGGATGCGGCCCCCCGCCTCGGCAATCGGGACGGCCGCATCGATCACCGTCACGCCATGGCCTTCGAGAAGAGCGCGCATGGCCGGCGACATTTCGCTCGGGCCCATGTGCCAGATCTCGATCGGCAGCCCGCAGCCCAGCGTGTCGCGCAACACCCGCACCAGCACATAGGCGTTGAGGAACATGGTGGCTCCGCCGGCGCAGACGACGATGCCCCTGCCCCCTTGGCCGCTCACCGCGGTGCTTTCCGGGCCTGGCCCCATGCTGCTCCTCCCCCGGGGCCGGCTTGGCCGCGGCCGGCCCGGCCCTCGTGCCTGACGGCCCCTTGCGTCGCCAACCGGCCATAGACTAGTTCGCTGAGCAGTCTTGACGCAGGAGCAGACGCTTGGCCATCCCGAACTGGTTGCGTCGCATCGCCCGCCGCACGCCACGGCTTGGCGCGCTTCTCGCAGACAGGGACCGCCTCGCCTCCCAGCGCGACCAGCTGGCGGCGCGCCTCGCGCAGGTGGCACAGCATCGCACCATGGTGCTGGCCGAGCGGGCGGCGGGTACCCTGCTTCTCGATATGCGCTGCCCCGTCGATTTCCATATCCACCTGAACGATGACTGGGAGGGCGATCGGATCGCCGCGATGAGGGAGGCAACCCGCATCTTCGCCGGCGATCCTCGCCCCAAGCTGTTCCTCGACATCGGCGCCCTCTGGGGGCTCTATGCCCTCCATGCCCATCGCGCGGGTTTCTTTGATCGGATCGTGTGTTTCGAGCCCGATCCGGCCAATGCCGCGCAGCTTTCGGCGCAGCTCTTCCTCAATCAGGCCACGCACGCCATCGAGGTTGATCGCCGGGCCGTGTCCGACCGCAACGGACCGGCTTTCCTCGATCCTTCGGACAACCAGTCGGACGGCAATCGGGGGGCCGCACGCCTTGTCGAACAGGCCGACACGTCCGTTCAGGTTTCCTGTGTCCGTCTCGACGACGTTGTCCACGAGAGCGGCGCCATCATCTTCATCAAGCTCGATGTCGAGGGACACGAGGCCGCGGCCTTGGACGGCATGCAGCGCCTTCTCGCCTCGAACGACATCTACCTTCAGGTGGAAGCCTTCCCGGCCAACCGGGACGCCGTGTGGGACCGGCTGCCGCAGCGGCTCTTGCATCGCTGGAGCCGGGGTGTCGACCATGTGTTCTCGACCTTTCCCCTGCCCCCCGGCACGTATCCGTCCGCCTCTCCCGCGAGCCCTTCATGACCGATGCCTTGCCGACGATCCTCATTCTCACACCGGTCAAGAATGCGTCGAAGCACCTGCCGCGCCACCGCGAGCTGATCGAACGGCTCACGGTGCCGCGCGAGCGCTTGTCCCTTGGCTTTCTCGAGAGCGACAGCAGCGATGGGACATATGAGGCGCTTGAGGCGTCGCGGCCGGCCCTGGAGGCCCGCTGCCGGTCGGTGACGCTGGTCAAGCGGGACTACGGCTTCAAGATGCCGCCGCAGGTGCCGCGCTGGGCGCCGGCCTACCAGCTCATCCGGCGGGCCAATCTGGCGAGGGCCCGGAACCAGCTGCTTTTCCGGGCCTTGCGCGATGAGGACTGGGTGCTGTGGATCGATGTGGACGTGGTGGACTATCCCGCCGATCTCATCGACCGGCTTCTCGCCTTCCGCCTGGACATCGTCCATCCCCACTGCGTCATCGAGCCGGGCGGGCGGACCTTCGACCTCAATGCCTGGACCGACAACGGGCAGAAGACCATGCACGACCTGCGCGGGACAGGCGCGCCCGTGAGGCTTGATGCGGTTGGCGGGACAGTGCTGTTCGTGCGGGCCGACCTGCACCGTGACGGCTTGATCTTCCCGCCCTACCGGTACGGCCTGCCAAGTCCGACCGCGCGCCAGCCCCACCCGCTCTGGGGCAGCGGCGAGATCGAGACCGAGGGCTTCGGCTTGATGGCCCGCGACATGGGCCTGCAATGCTGGGGAGTGCCGGATTTCGAGGTCCGGCACGCTCCGGAGTGAGGGCGCGGGGGCGGAGCGCGCAAGGAAGGTGAGCCGGTCCCCGCCTGTCGACAATTTGTCGCAGGTTGCCGGATACCGGCCATGCCGGCTTCGTTAACGCTTTCGGCCAAAAATCACGCGCACTTTATGGAGATCCCATCGTGCGCATCCGCTTTGGAATGATCAGCAAGGTCGTCGCTCTGGCGATCGTCGTCAGCATGGCCTCTCTCGGCGTCTTCGCCGCCGTCGCCATCACCAAGAGCGCAGAGACCAAAATGGACCTGCGCAGGGAGTCGATCGCCCGCACGAGCGGTCTGGCCCTCGCCGTGGTGGAGACCGGCTTTCCCGGCGCGCGGGGCGAATTCACCGCCGACGGCCTTGTCAGCAAGATCATCATGAAGGGCCCGATCGATGTCGGCCAGCATCAGGTCGTCGACCGGATCGCCCAGTCGCTGGCCGGTGTCGCGACCATTGTCGGCCGCCGCGACGACGGCTCCTATGTGCGCCTGTCCACCACCGCCCGCCGCGAGGACGGCAGCCGCGCCATCGGCGTGCAGGTCGACCGCGCCAGCCCGGTCGTGGCGGCGCTGGAGGCGCGCCAGCCGGTCGTCGCCCCGACCCGCGTCGGCGGCATCGATTACCTGACCCGCTGGGTGCCCATCGTCGATCCCTCGGGCGCCGTCCTCGGCGGCATCGCCAGCGGCTCTTCCCTCGCCAGCGTCCAGGGCTCTATCGCCGACTTCAACCAGACCCTGACCATCATCGGCATCGTGGCGGCCATCGTCTCGGCGCTGGCCATGTGGTGGGTGGTGCGCCGGCAGGTCTCGCCGCTGGCGGACCTCAGCGCCGCGGCCGGCAAGCTTGCCGAGGGCCAGATCGCCGTCGTCATTCCGCACCAGTCCCTGCGCGACGAGCGCGGCGGCCTCGCCCGCAGCCTCGAGGGCCTGAGGAACAGCCTTGAGGAGCGCCAGCGGCTCGAGGGCCAGACCGCGGCCGACCGCATCCGCGAGGCCGACCGCGCGAAGGCGCTGGGTGGCATCATCGAGAGCTTCCGCGAGCGCATCGCCAAGACCGTGTCGCAGGTGGCCGCCCGCGCCGACCAGCTCGACTCGACCGCCGCCAGCCTCGCCGCCGGCATGGGCGAGGCCCGCGCCCAGGCGGGCGCCGCCTCCGAGGCCGCCGCCCAGTCCGGCACGCAGGCCCAGACCATCGCCGCCGCCATTGTCCAGCTGACCGCCACGGCCGAGGAGATTCGCCGCCAGGCCTCGGAGATGGCCGGCGCCTACGAGAAGACGGCCGCCACCGTCGAGGGCACGGTGCAGGAGGTGCAGAAGCTGTCGGACTCGGCCAACGACGTCGCCAATGTCATCACCCTCATCGGCACCATCGCCGAGCAGACCAACCTGCTGGCGCTGAACGCCACGATCGAGGCGGCCCGCGCCGGGGAGGCCGGCAAGGGCTTCTCGGTCGTCGCCAGCGAGGTGAAGGCGCTGGCCGCCCAGACCAAGCGCGCCACCGAGCAGATCTCCTCGAAGATCATCGCCATCCAGGACGCCACCAACCAGACGGTCCAGGCCATCAACTCGATCGCCACCGCCACCTCCGGCAACGTCCAGGCGACCGGCATCATCCGCACCTCGATCGACGAGCAGACGGCCGCCTTCGGCGAGATCGCCAAGGCCGCGGCGACCAGCGTCGAGGGCACCGCCGTCACCGGCCGGCAGGTCAACGAGATGCTGCACCGCGTGGACAGCACCGAGGAGACCTCGCGGGCGATTGCCAGCGTCGCCGGCGAGCTGGCGCAGGACGTCGTCAACACCCGCGCCGTGGTCGACGAATTCCTCCAGCGCGTCCAGGCGGCCTGACCGCTAGAGCCTCCCTGTCACCCGTCCCGGGCGGCGCGCGGAACACCGCGCGCCGCCTTGGCTTTTGGGGCACACGCAAGCCGATGAAATCCATCACCGGTCATGGTTTTTCGGCCCATGGAAAAGTGGTCAGGGCCTGAGTGAAAATTTTCACTCAAACTGACCTCAAATAAAATCTCTTGCTCTTTCAGAAAAACCATCGTACAAAGGCAAATCGATATTTGCTCGGTCGGCCTTTGTTTTTTGCCGCTTCGGCGTGCTCCTGACGAACACCTCCCCTTCGAAAATCGTTACCCCCGGCTGTGCATTCGCGCAGACGGACTTTGATTGCCAAAAGGGAGGATCATCCAATGACCACCGGCACCGTGAAATGGTTCAACGCCACCAAGGGCTTCGGCTTCATCCAGCCGGATGACGGCGGCGCGGACGTTTTCGTGCACATCTCGGCCGTCGAGCGCGCCGGCATGAGCACCATCAACGAGGGTCAGAAGCTCGGCTTCCAGGTCATGCGGGACAACAAGTCCGGCAAGATGGCAGCCGAACAGCTCCAGGCGGCCTGACGCCGCGTGCCTTCAGGTCCGGTTGCCACGGATGTACTGGGACCGGACCGCAAGGCACCCCTCGACGACAAGGCCGGGCATCGCCCGGCCTTTTTCTTGATGCCCTCGACACCCCTCTCGTTCTTATGAGGATGCCATGACCAGCCTGACCAAGACCCGCGCCTCCGCCAATGCCGCCTTCCTCAAGGGCGAGAAGCAGATCGCCCGCGACCGCGTGCATCTCGACATTGCCGCCATGGCCAATGCCCGCGACGCCAACATGAACAAGCTGCGCCAGCTGCGCCTCGAGCGCGACGCCCGCGACCGCCACACCGCCGCCGCCGCCGCGCCCTCGAAGGCCGCCCGCAAGGGCCGCAAGGCCTGAGGGCGGTGATGTGACACAGCACCGGCGGGCTCGCGACGGCAGGAGCCCGCCGCTCGGCTGCTCAGCCAACAGATCGGCCGCGGATAGCCTGCCGACGGCCGGTCGGACGCACGCGTCGCACGTGGACCCGGCGGCTCCCGTCTCCGACGGGTCCATTGGTCTGGGTCGACAGTCGAACGCGCTGGGCGCCCGACTGGCGAGTTCATTTCTTGCCTGTTTTGGAGGGCTTGAATTGCGCAATCTGCTGCGCGGTCGGCTGGAACCATGTGAGGTTATGGCGGGCAGCAACCTGCGCCCCATCGACCCCAAGAGGATCACTTCTATTCCAGGGCTGGATGACCGCATGTGTGGTGAGGTGAGTGATCGTCGGAGCCTGCTGTTTGGCAAGAGCGATGATCTCGTCGAGGACGGTCAACTGCTTGGCCGTATAGGCCTCACCGTTCTGCCGGTTGGCCAAACTGATGCCCACAGCGCAGCGATTGGCAATTCTGCCGCCGCTCGCGGGCATGGGGATCATGGAGCCCACATGGGCAGCGCGGTTTACAACCGGGACGCATAAGAAAACGATGGGGTCCGAGCCGTCAGCGTTCGCGGTGCTGGCCGTGTCTTTGCCGTCGCGCGCGATAATGAAGTGGTAGCTCAGACCCACGGATCGCAGGTGGTCGACGCTCGACCTCGCAGTCGCTCCGGCCGTGGCGTGGAGCACGATGATC
>Ga0233424_10001617_pt1 | contig 18746 bp, 15 predicted proteins | sample Watercolumn_Towu_FD_181011 | JGI IMG/M metagenome (GOLD analysis project Ga0233424, IMG submission 181011) | Freshwater microbial communities from Lake Towuti, South Sulawesi, Indonesia - Watercolumn_Towuti2014_125_MG | ecosystem: Environmental > Aquatic > Freshwater > Lake | place: Indonesia...
GCAATAAAGCGATGACGCGCGTTCTGGTGTTCGGCTACGGCTTTATCGGCGCGGCCTTTGCCGCTCTGTGCCGCGCGCGCGGGTATAGCCTGTCGGCCACAGCCCGCACGGCGGAAAAGCGAACCTGGCTGGCCGGGCAGGGCATCGACGCCGTGGACCCGCTCAGCCCGCAACTGAGCGACATCGCCGCACAGGCCGATCTCATCCTGATTACCCCTGCACCGGATGACGCGGGCTGTCCGGCCTTTACGGCGCTGGAGGCGACCCTGCGTCAGGCCCCGCGCCAATGGCTGGGCTATCTCTCGACCACCGGCGTCTATGGCGACCGGGGGGGCGGCTGGGCCTTTGAGGATCAGCCTCTGACGCCGCTATCCACCGAAGGCCGCCGCCGCGTACAGGCCGAAACCCAATGGCTGTCGCTAAGCGCGCAACACGACGTGGCGGTGTTTCGCCTGCCGGGTCTGTATGGCGTGGGGCGCAGCGCCATCGAACGGCTGCGCGACGGGACAGCACGACGTATCCATAAGCCGCGACAGGTCTTTTCGCGCCTTTACGATACCGACTGCGCCGACGCCTTGCTGCGCAGCGCCGATCGCCGGCGCGCCGGTGCGGTCTATAATCTGTGTGATGATGAGCCGGCCCCGGCGGATGCGGTTCTGGTCTGGGCGGCGCAGACCTTTGGCTTCGTGGTGCCACCCGAAATCCCGTTCGACGCGCCGGACCTGAGTCCCGGAATGCGGCGCTTCTATGCCGAAAATAAACGCGTTTCCAATGCTTTGGCTAAGGCCGAACTGGGCTGGCGACCGGCCTTTCCGACCTATCGCGAAGGCCTGCGCGAAGTCTGGCGCTTAGTGCGGAATGTCTCCGTCATCCCGCACTAAGTTTTTGTTTGTCGCGCAATTTTTCCGTAAAGTGGTGCCTACTTTATCGGATTGCGCTTAATAGGCCAGAGCTAGCCCGTCCTTCCGCATTTCGGTCGCCGCCCCATAGGCCCGACCCAAAGGATCGGCCTGCGTCACGATGGCCTGATAGCCGCCATAGGTGCCGGGCGACGGCTTGATCGACCAGCCGAGCTTTTCCAGACCGGCGCGCGTTTCCAAAGGCACGCCGCTTTCGAGATTGAGCGTGCCGGTGCCTTCCGCCGCTTCGCCCGTGGGTTCCGAAGACCCCTCGTGGTGCCAGCGTGGCGCATCCCCCGCCTCCTGAAGCCCCAGTCCGTAGTCGATCAGGTTGACCAGAATCTGCGCCTGACCCTGCGGCTGCATGTCGCCGCCCATGACGCCGAAAGACAACCACGGTTGGCCGTCCTTGCAGGCAAAGCCGGGGATGATGGTATGGAACGGCCGCTTGCCCGGCGCGTAGAGGTTGGGCGAGCCGTCGCGCAGCGAGAAGAGTTCGCCCCGGTCCTGAAGCATGAAGCCCAGACCGTCCGGCATCAGGCCGGAGCCCATGCCGCGATAGTTGGATTGAATCCAGCTCACCATCATGCCGTCTTTGTCCGAGACAGTGAAAAAGGTGGTGTCGCCGCGCGCCGGGGCCTCATACGGGACGATGCGCGGCAGGATGGCATCGGGACGGATTTTCGCCGCCTGTACCTGCGCATAGGCCTTGGACAACAGGGCTTCGACCGGGATTTTGGAGAAGGCGGGGTCGCCAAAGAATTTGGCGCGGTCCTCAAAGGCCAGACGCTTGGCCTCGATCTGGGTGTGCAGCGAGGCGGTGGTCTGAAAGCCCATGCCTTTCAGGTCGAACGTCTCAAGGATATTCATCATCTGAAGCGTGGACAGGCCCTGCGTATTGGCCCCCAGCCCCAGTACCTCGATGCCGCGATAGGTGGTTTTCAGCGGCGTCGTGTCTTCGCCGCGGTGCGCCATGAGGTCCGATTTGCGCAGGTGCCCGCCGATGCGACGGAAATAGGCGTCGATGGTGTCGGAAATCTGCCCCTCGTAGAAGCTGCGTGCGCCGTTTTCGGCAATATAGCGATAGGTGCGGCCAAGGTCCGGGTTGCGGAAGATCTCGCCTTCGTGTGGGGTGCGACCGCTGGCGGCATAGGTCTTGAGGAAGTTCTGCACCTCCTCGATGCCGGAATCGGGGTTGGTAAAGCGTCGGTAGCTGGCGTTAAGATAGAAGGCGATGGTCTGGGCCACCGGTACGCCGCGCTCACACAGGGCGATGGCCGGGGCCAGTACATCGGCGAATTTCAGCCGGCCATAGCGGGCGTGCATCTGCCCCCAGGTGTCCACCGCGCCCGGCACGGAGACCGAGACGCTGCCCCACGACGGGATGTGGCCGTTCTTCGCTTTTGAGCGCACATAGTCGAGGCTCATGCCCCTGGGCGAGCGGCCCGACCCGTTGAAGCCCACCACCGTCTTCTGCGCCGGGTCCCACAGCATGACATAGGCGTCTCCGCCGATGCCGCAGGAGATGGGCTCAAGGAAGCCGAGCGCCGCATTGATGGCAATGGCGGCGTCGATGGCCGAGCCGCCCTGACGTAAGATGTCTATGCCGATCAGCGTGGCCAGCGGGTGCGCCGTGGCGGCGGCCCCTTGCGTGCCCCACACGGTCGAGCGTCCGGCGAACTTCGCGCCGGCGATGCGGTCCCCGCCGTGCAGCGGGTCCAGCGCCAGAGCCGGGGTGGCGGCGAGGGCGGGCAGGGCGGCAAAAAATGAGCGACGGCGCATGGGCGGACTCCAGCTTTGCCCTATCTGGTATCAAATCTTACGGCTTGGCAAGGGGCCGCAGGGCGCGCACCGTATCGACCAGCCGCCGCAAATCGGCGGGTCCGGACAGGCGGTGATCACCGCCCTTGATCAGTTCCAGCGTCACGTCTTTTGACGACAGATGCTGCGCCAGCCGCAGACCGTGCGGCCACGGCACCACCTCGTCCGCAAGGCCGTGCAGGATGCGCACCGGCCCGTCGAAGACGAGCGGCTGATCCAGCACCCGGTGGTCGCGCGCCTCATCGAAAAAGGCCTGCGACATGGGCACGTCGTAGTCGTAGCCGCGCAGGTGGAAAAAGCCGGAAACCTCCAGCGACCGCCGGTCTTCGGGCGATAGCGACGGCAGCATCAGTTCGGTGGCGAAGTCAGGTGCCGGGGCGATGAGGACGGCGGCCTTCACCCGTTCGGGCCGGTCGCGCATCAGAAGCGACGCCATCCAGCCGCCCATGCTGGAGCCGATGATCAGCAGGGGCCCGGTGGTCAGCTGATCCACTACGTCCAGCACATTCTGCCGCCACTGACCGATGCGCGCCTCTTCCCAGCGACCGGGGCTTTCCCCGTGCGCGGCATAATCAAAGCGCAGGAAATCCCAGCCTTCGGCGCGCGCGGTCTGCGCAAGCGCTTCGGCCTTTGAACCGGTCATATCCGACTTGAAGCCGCCCAGCCACAGCACGGTGGGCCCTTCGCCTCTGACGTGGCGGTACGCGATCGACGCGTTGAGAAACTGCGTGCTGTCTTGATTTGGCTCGGTGCTCATGCGCATAAGCCTTAATTGCCCGGAGCCTCTCGAACAAGCGCTTATGCCCCTGAACTCCTCCCCTTCATCTTCTCCTTCGTCCTTTCCCTACACCGTGATGCAGGTCGTTCCTGAGCTGGATACAGGTGGCGTGGAACAGACCGTGGTCGATGTGGCGCGCGCGGTGATCGAGGCCGGGGGGCGGGCCATAGTGGTCTCGAAGGGTGGACGGCTTGAGGGCTACCTGAAACAGATCGGCGCGGTGGTCGTGCCCTTGCCTGTGCATTCGAAGAACCCCTATGTGCAGTTCAAGAACTACTATGCGCTGCGGTCGCTGATCCGCCGGGAAAGGCCGGATATCGTGCACGTGCGCTCCCGCGCCCCGGCGCTGTCGGCGCTGCCCGCTGCGAAGGCCGAAGGGGTGAAGACCGTCACCACCTATCACGGTATCTATAAGGCCGGGTCAGGGTTTAAGCGCTGGTACAACGGGCGCATGACCACGGCGGATGTGGTGATCGCCAATTCCGACTATACGCGCGATCATGTGCTGCGCGCATACGACCTCGACCCGGCCAAGGTCATCGCCGTGCCGCGCGGCGTGGACCTCAAAAAGTTCGATCCGGCGGCTGTGGAGTCCGCGCGCCTCGACAAGCTGGCCAAGGCGTGGGGTATTGAGCGCGGCGATGGCCGCACACGGTTTTTGCTGGCCGGGCGGCTGACGCGCTGGAAGGGTCAGACTCTGGTGATCGAAGCGCTCAAAGGGCTGGGGCCCAGCGATGTGCAACTGATCCTTGCCGGTGACGATCAGGGGCGTAGCGACTATACGCAGGAATTGCGGGCGCTGGTGGCGGGGCTCGGCCTGGAAACGCAGGTGAAGATCGTCGGCCACTGTTCCGACATGCCCGCCGCCTATGCTCTGTGCGATTTTGCGCTGGCCCCGTCGCTGGAGCCCGAAGCCTTCGGGCGCACGGCGGTCGAGCCGCAGGCCATGGGCCGCCCGGTATTGGCGGCTAAACACGGCGCGACGGCGGAAACGGTAGAAGACGCGGTGACCGGCTGGCTGGTGACACCCGGCGATGTCACAGCCTGGGCCGATGCCCTGCGGGTGGCGGCCCTGACCTCCGCCCCGGCGCGCGCCGTCATGGGGGCCGCTGGCCGGGCACGTGTGCATGAGCGTTTCAGCCTGGAAACCATGTGTGCGGCGACCCTTGATATCTACCGCTCGCTGCTTACATGAGGTGAAGCGGCAACTGGCTGAAAAATTAACGCCTTGCGCGCCATAAAGGGGATTGATCACCCCTAGGCCCTTCCTATAATTAGGCCCCAATTCCGGACAGGTGAGTCCGGTTCGTTTAAACAGTCTATGGAGACATCCCTATTCGTCGCCCAATGCAAGCTCCGCCCGCGAAAGACGGCCCCCGTATCAATCAGGACATCAAGGTTCCGCGCGTCCTTTTGATCGACCAGAACGGTGAGAAACAAGGCATAATGCCGACGTCCGCCGCGCTCGAAGCCGCCGAGGAAGCCGGTCTTGATCTGGTCGAAGTCTCCCCGACCGCCGACCCGCCCGTCTGCAAGATTCTCGACTATGGTAAGTTCCGCTTCCAGGAGCAGAAGAAGAAGGCCGAAGCGCGCAAGAAGCAGAAGGTCGTCGAAATCAAGGAAATCAAGCTCCGCCCCAATATTGACAAGCACGATTATGAGGTGAAGGCCAAGGCCATGACGCGCTTCTTCGAAGAAGGCGACAAGGTCAAGGTGACGCTCCGCTTCCGTGGCCGTGAAATGGCGCACCCGGAACTGGGGATGAAGCTGCTCAATCAGGTCAAGGCCGACTTCGAGGCGACCACCAAGGTGGAATATGAGCCCAAGATGGAAGGCCGCCAGATGATCATGATTCTGGCCCCGAAATAGGCTTTCGGCTTATTTGATGGAATTGAAACCGGCTCCGATGTTTAATCGGGGCCGGTTTTGTTTCCGAGGTGCGCATGTCCTTAATTCTGTTCGATCGCAACGCCCTGCCTGAGCCCGAAACCGGTGCGCCGGCTGCGGAGCGCGTCGTGGCCGGTGATCCGCGCTTTCTGACGTGGAACCTCGACACCTCTGAGGATGAAAAGACATATGCCGGCTTCTGGCAGGCGACGCCGGGCGCGTGGCGCGTCGTTTATGACGAGTGGGAATATTGCGAAATCCTTGAAGGCGTCTCGATCCTGCACGAGGACGGCAAGGCTCCGCTGCGGCTGGAAGCCGGGACGCGCTTTGTCATTTCGCCGGGCTTCACCGGGGTGTGGGAGGTGGTGGAGACCACGCTGAAGACCTATGTTATCCGGCTTTGACTACTGGGGAAAATACTCCACGTGTAGTTCAGCCGTGCGGCCGAAATAGACGACGCGACGGCCAGAAAGGGACACAATATAGCCGGCACAGCCCGCAGCTTTGATATTCCGGCAAAAACCCGCATAGGTATAGCTGGGTGCATGGGTCTGGGCTTCGCGCACGGCAGCTTCGATAGTGGTGGCATCAAAAGCAGCGGCCACGCTGTCATCGACCGGGTGCAGGTCGATGTCCACACTGTCGCCATCGGGCAGATAGTAGGTGCTGCGGTTGCGGCGATAATCAACCGTATAGGCTTCGAACCCCGCCTCGATCAGCATACCCACAATTTGGGCAAAGGCCATCGAGCCATCGTGTGAAGCCGTTACGGCCTTTTGGGCGGTGGCGATCTGGTGCGCATTCATTGCGGAGTCCTGTGGAAATCAATCGGTAGGCGTGCCGCTTATCTGGCGGCGCGTAATCAGGGCTTTTAGAGCCTGCTCCAGCGCGGTGCGTTCCTGCGCGCTCAGGGTATCGAAGAAGGCCGCGTCATTGGAATCGGCCAGTTGCGCCAGCACCGGTACCTTGGCCCGCCCCTCCGGGGTCAGGGCAAGGGTCTGAGCGCGGCCATCCTCCCGATCGGCGGTGCGCGTCACCAAAGATTTGGCGATCAGGCGGCCGGCCAGTTTGGTAATCGCGCCGCGCGTCATGCCCATCTGTCCGGCCAGCAGAGATGGCGAGCGGTGGTCATGGTCATAAAGGGTGCGCAGGAAGACCCACTCGGCGACAGTCACGCCCTCACCCTCAACCTGACGGGCAAAGCTATGAGAGACAGCGTTGGACGCCAGCCGTAGCCAGTAGCCCAGATGATCTTCGAGGTGAGATGCGGTCATGTTGACTAGGAAACTATATAAAATTATTTCCTAGTCAATTAAAATATTTCATGCTGTTGTCCTGCGACAATAATTCCCCTGTGAAGCCCCCTTGTGTGGCGCGAAGATCACACCATATCGGAGAACATGAGCGGTTGCTTCCGTCGAAGGGCCGGTCACATCCATCCGCCTCTAAAGGGGAAGCCAGACGATGAATATCGAAAAATACTCTGAGAAAACTCAGAAACTTATCCAAAGCGCGCAGGCCATTGCCCAAAGCCGCAACCACCAGTATTTCACCCCGCTGCATCTGCTCAAAGCGCTGACCGAGGACCGCGAGTCCGTGGCGCGGCCTCTGATCGAGCGCGCGGGCGGACGCCCCGAAGCCTTTGTCGGCGCGGTCGATACGGCGCTGAATAAGCTGCCGTCCGTCACCGGCGGCACGCAACAGCTTTACATGCACAATGATACCGCCAAAGCCTTCACCGAAGCGGAAAACGACGCCAACAAGGCGGGCGATGCCTTCGTCACCGCCGACCGTCTGCTGGTCACCGCGCTGAACAACAGCGACGGGGCGGCCCTGCTCAAGGCGGCGGGCACCTCGCTGGGGGCGCTCAAGGACGCGCAGAAAGAGTTTCGCAAGGGCAAGCCCGCCAACTCCGCCAATGCCGAGGCTGGGTTCGACGCGCTCAACAAATATGCGCGTGACCTCACGCAGGCGGCGCTGGATGGCAAGATCGACCCGGTCATTGGCCGGGACGAGGAAATTCGCCGCACTATTCAGGTGCTGGCCCGCCGCACCAAGAACAATCCCGTCCTGATCGGTGAGCCCGGCGTGGGTAAGACCGCCATTGTCGAAGGGCTGGCGCAACGCATCGTCAATGGCGACGTGCCGGAGTCACTGAAAGACAAGAAGCTTTTGTCGCTCGACATGGGCGCGCTGATCGCCGGGGCCAAGTACCGCGGCGAGTTCGAGGAGCGGCTGAAGGCCGTGCTCAACGAAGTCACGCAGGCCGAAGGTCAGATCGTGCTGTTTATCGACGAAATGCACACCCTGGTCGGCGCGGGCAAGTCGGACGGGGCGATGGACGCTTCGAACCTGTTGAAACCCGCTCTGGCGCGTGGCGAACTGCACTGCGTCGGTGCGACCACGCTCGATGAATACCAGAAGCACGTCGAAAAGGACCCGGCTCTGGCCCGGCGCTTTCAGCCGGTCTTTGTGCAGGAACCGACGGTGGAAGACACCATCTCGATCCTGCGCGGCCTGAAAGAAAAGTACGAGGTCCACCACGGCGTCAAGATTTCCGACAGCGCCATCGTGGCGGCGGCCACCCTGTCGAACCGCTACATTGCCGACCGCTTCCTGCCGGACAAGGCCATCGACTTGATCGACGAGGCCGGCTCGCGCGTGCGCATGGCCGTCGATTCCAAGCCCGAAGAACTGGATGAACTGGACCGCCGCATCGTCCAACTCAAGATCGAGCGCGAGGCCTTGCAGAAGGAAAGCGATCAGGGTTCAAAAACGCGCCTGGAAAAGCTCAATGAGGAACTGGGCGATCTGGAGGGCAAGTCGGCGCAACTGACCGCCCGCTGGCAGTCGGAAAAGGACAAGGTCGGGGCCGCCTCACGCGCCCGCGAAGCGCTGGACCGGGCACGTATCGAGCTTCAGTCGGCGCAGCGTTCGGGCGACCTGCAGCGGGCGTCGGAAATCCTCTATGGCCAGATTCCGCAACTGGAAAAGAGGGTCACCGAGGCTGAAACCAAGTCGGAAGAGGCGCCGCTGACTCCGGAAGTCGTCGATTCGGCGCAGATCGCTCAGGTGGTGTCGCGCTGGACCGGTATTCCGGTGGACAAGATGCTGGAAGGTGAGCGCGACAAGCTGCTGCGCATGGAGGACGAACTGCGTAAGCGGGTCGTCGGTCAGGACGAGGCCCTTGAGGCCGTGTCCGATGCCGTGCGCCGGGCGCGGGCGGGGCTGAAAGACCCCAACCGTCCGATCGGCTCCTTCCTGTTTCTGGGGCCGACGGGCGTTGGCAAGACCGAGCTGAACAAGGCTTTGGCTGAATTCCTGTTTGACGACGAGACCGCCATTACGCGCCTCGACATGTCCGAATATATGGAAAAGCACGCCGTTTCGCGGATGATCGGCGCGCCTCCGGGCTATGTCGGCTATGACGAGGGCGGGGCGCTGACAGAAGCGGTGCGCCGCCGGCCCTATCAGGTCGTGCTGTTTGACGAAGTCGAAAAGGCACATCCGGACGTGTTCAACGTCCTGCTTCAGGTGCTGGACGATGGACGGTTGACCGACGGGCAGGGGCGTGTGGTCGATTTCCGCAACACCCTGATCGTCATGACCTCCAATCTGGGGTCGCAGTATCTCGTCAATATGGAGGACGGTCAGGACGTCGAAATGGTGCGCGGTCTGGTCATGGACGAGGTCAAGCGTCACTTCCGGCCGGAATTCCTCAACCGCATCGACGAAACCATCCTCTTCCACCGCCTCGGCCGGGCGCAGATGGGCAATATCGTGCGTATCCAACTCAAGGGTCTGGAAAAGCTGCTGAAGGATCGTCAGATGACCCTTGCCATTCACGACGCGGCGCTTAATCACCTGGCCGAATTGGGCTACGAGCCGGCCTATGGCGCCAGGCCTTTGAAGCGGGTGATCCAGAAGCAACTGGTCGATGCCATCGCCAAACGCATCCTCGTGGGAGAGTTCTCTGATGGCGATGTGATCAGCGTCGGCTTTGACGGAGATCATCTGGTGATCGGCAAGCCAACGGTGAACTGAGCCGGGCAAGGCAGAGCTCAGGAAGCGCTGCGGTAGGGAGTAAAAATGGCCCTCTTCCTTTAGCAGGAGGAAACGACCCCGCCACAGGTTTGCGGCGGGGTCTTCTCTTTGCTAAATTGCGGTCATGAGAGATCGAACGGAAATTATAGCGGGTCAGACTGTCCTGTTCTTCAATCCCCAAGGATCAGTCCTGAGTAAGTCCGCCGATGCGAATGATTTTATCGGCGAGGTCTGGGGGCAAAATGCAGAGATTGCGGTCATTCCGGTGAGCCGTCTTGGCCCGGATTTTCTTCAATTGCGCACGAAGCTGGCGGGAGAGGTGATCCAGAAATTTGTCAACTACCAGATCAGGCTCGTTTTCCTTGGTGATATTTCTAAGGCAGTTGAAAGCAGCACAGCGCTACGTGATTTCGTTTATGAGTCTAACAGGGGACGTGTTGTCTGGTTTTTGCCTCACGAGGAAGAAGTGAGGCAAAAGCTGATTATCGGCACAGATTCATCTCCATCCTAGCTCGGCCTCGCCGCGCAGGATAGCCTCGACCTCAGGCGTGTGTTTACGTTCGCCGTCATCGTGCAGGATCAGCGGGGGCAGGAGACGTAAGGGGGCCTTGCCGAGGCGTTTGGCGCGTACCAGCACGCGCTTGGCGTCCTTATCCGCAAAGGGCTGGATCGGGCGGATGACGAACGCCCCGCATTTCGGCAGGCCGCTTAAAATATCCCCCAGCCGTTCGGCGCGGTGGATGAACACAATCTCTCCCCCATCGACCACAGCAGCTTGTGCGAAGTCGAGCCACGACTGAAGCCCGTCATCGGCGATCCATGCCGGGCGTTTCAACTCATGCGGGGCGCGAAGCGTTTCCGGGTCGTCGAAATAGGGTGGATTGCTCAGAACAAGGTCAAATCGCGGCAGGTCGAAAGCGCGGTATCCGGCACCGATGTCACCATGAATAGCGCGATGGTCACCGCCCGCCTGCGCCAGATTGACCTGCGTCAGGGCAAAGGTCGCCGCATCACGCTCGATACCGACGGCGCGCACCTGCGGACAGCGCGCGCCCAGCGACAAAATGACGCCCCCCACGCCGCAGCCTAACTCTAAAGCGCTCACGGCTCTTTCGGCGCGCTCAGCCAGAATACCCGCCGCGCCTGCCGCCAGCAGGGCGCCGTCCATACCGATTCGATAGCCCTTCGTCGGTTGCCACAGCCGCACCCGTCCCCCCAGCAGGGTGGTTGGCAGGGCATCGGCAGGGGGCGGTAACGCGGTCTCTGGCAAGGGGTGTGTATCCGGGACTGTAGCAATTTTATCGGGATATAGCACAAACTCGCCGCGCCGGGCATGGACTAAGCCGTAAAGGAAGTTTAAGGGGTTTAACACTTTCCAAGTGTGCCGGAGTAGTGGGTTTTGGATACGGCCAATATCGAGAAAACGCACAAATCCCCCCCCGCTGAGGCTGCGGGCAAGGCGGATGTCGAGGCGCTTGTGCGCCTGTGCGCCGACGACATGGCGGCGGTCAACGCCATCATTACCGAGCGTATGCAAAGCGACGTTGCGGTGATTCCGGCCCTGGCCGAACACCTGATCAGCGCCGGCGGCAAACGTTTGCGTCCGCTGCTGTGCGTGGCGGCGGCGCGTCTGGCCGGGACGACCAATATTCACCACCAGAAACTGTCGGCGGCCGTCGAGTTTATCCACACGGCGACCCTTCTGCACGACGACGTGGTCGATTCCAGCCAGTTGCGCCGGGGCAAGGTCGCAGCCCACCTTATCTGGGGCGCACCGTCTTCGGTTCTGGTCGGTGACTTCCTGTTTGCGCGGGCCTTTGAGCTGATGGTGGAAACCGACTCGCTTCAGGCGCTGGGCATCCTGTCCAAGGCGTCGGGGGTTATCGCCGAAGGCGAAGTCCTGCAACTGATGAAGGCCTATGATGTCAATCTGACCGAAGAGACCTATATCGACATTATCTCGGCCAAGACCGCGGCTTTGTTTGCGGCGGCTTCGGAAAGCGGTGCCGTGGCGGCGGGGGCGTCCCCGGCGCGACAGCAGGCCCTTCGCGACTATGGTCTGAACCTCGGTCTGGCCTTTCAGATCCAGGACGATGCGCTCGACTACGGCGGTACGGCCCAGAGTCTTGGCAAGAATGCCGGTGACGACTTTGCCGAAGGCAAGGCGACCCTGCCATTGATTTTGGCCGTCAAGGCGACGCCGCAAGCCGCTGATTTCTGGCACCGCACCGTCTCGATGCGCGAGCAGACCGAGGGCGATCTGGCGCAGGCTCAGGCCCTCATCGTCGAATCGGGGGCGATGGCCCAGACGATGGAAACAGCCCGCCATTATGCGCAAAAGGCCAAGGACGCGCTGAAAGGCTTTGAGGCCTCGGGCTGGCGCACGGCGCTGGAATCGCTGGCCGATTACAGCGTCGAGCGCACGAAGTAAGCACACAAAATAACACCTCCCTGCCTATGGCGGGGAGAGGGCCACAACGCGTTAGAGCCCTTCCATATCCGGTGTCTTCCAGCCCAGATGCTGGCCCGAATCGACGCAGATCATCTGACCGGTCACAGAAGGCGCTTCGGCCAGAAACACCACGGCCTCGGCGATCTCTTCCGGCGTGACCCGCTTTTGCAGCAGGGTCGAGGCGGCCTCGGCCTCGAAATCGGCTTCGGTCTGGTGGATGGAGGGCAGGGTGGGGCCCGGCCCTACGGCATTGACGCGGATGCGCGGGGCCAGTTCCTGCGCCAGCGTGCGCGTCGCGTGCCACAGGCCCGCTTTAGACAGGCCGTAGGAGAAGAAGGGCGGGGAGGGTTTCAGCACCCGCTGGTCGATCAGATTAACAATGGCCGCCCGGTCGGGCAGAGCGTCCTGCGCCGCAAACCCTTGGGCCAGAAGCACCGGTGCCAGCAGATTGGTGTTCATATGCGCGTGCCAGCGCTCGACCGTCAGTGTCCCGGCGCGATCATCGAAAAACACTGAAGCATTGTTGATCAGCAGGCTGAGAGGCCCCAGAGCGGCCGTCGCCGCAGGGATCAGCGCCTTGACACTCTCGGCGTCCGACAGGTCCGCCTGAAGCGCTTCGGCGCGCACACCTGACGCGCGCAACTGCTCAACCAGAGCCAGAGCATCGCTGGCGGAGGTGCCGTAATGAACGCCGATATCATAGCCGCGTTTGGCGAGGGCAAACGCCACAGCCCGACCGATGCGTTTGGCCGCACCGGTGACCAGAGCGACTTGGGGACGCGATTTAGTCAATACGGCCAAAATCGATGTAGTTGACGATCATGTAGAAGGCGATGAAGCCCGCAAAAATACCAATGGCCAGCATGTGAAACGCTCCCGGTCGATCCTGTTTTTATCTGATTAAGCGCCTTGGGCGGGGAACTCAAGCCTTGTTGCGTCCGGGGCGCTGAAAAAGCTCCGCGACGGGTTGCGGGCGCGAACATTTATATTATCTTTATCGTATGGAAGACTGGAAGCGCCTTGTCGAGCCGTACACGCGGCCCCTGTTCTTTGCCCATTCGCGCATGACGCGGGGCAAGACCCTGGGCGTGCGCGGCCTTGTGGTCGAAGACGAGCGTCGCGTCCTTTTGATCGAGCACACCTATCTCGAAGGTTGGTGGCTGCCGGGCGGCGGTGTCGATGCGCTGGAAACCGCCGGAGACGCCGTGGTGCGCGAACTGCGCGAAGAGGCCGGCATTGTCCCTCTGGAAACGCCGCGCCTGCTGTCCATCCATTCCAATGAACGCTTCTTTCCCGGCGATCACGTGCTTCTGTATCGCATTGACCGGTTTGAGCGCGGGGAGATGACGTCGCAGGGCGAAATCAAGACAGTCGATTTTTTCGATATTGACGCCCTGCCGGCCAATATCAACGGAGGCTCTTTGCGGCGGATACAGGAAGCTCTGCGCGGGGCGTCACCGGACCCGTTGTGGTAGGGGCGGGCTCGGCGGACAAATCGCCCGTCACGGCGTGAAGTTCCGGTTTGCGTGCGGTCCAGCGCCCGATCAGGCGACGCAAGACATCGCGTGACGGCTTTTCAAAGCCATAGTGGGCGAGCGCCCCCAGCGCGACCGTGACGCCAATGGCCGCCCACAGCCAGTGCACCCGCTCCCCCGGCAGGGCCAGACCGAACTTCGGCAGGGTGCGGAAGATACCGAACAGCACGACATCGTGGATCAGGTAGATGGCATAGGACCACACGCCGCTGAGATAGACCGGACGCCATGACAGGGCTTTGGCCACCGGGCCCTCGTCATCGGACAGGGCCATGATCAGGCCGGCAAACAGGCCGACCAGAATCAGGTCCGAAGGGCGCCACGCAATCAGCAGCAGCGATACGACGACGAAGAGGATGGCTGTGCGCGTCGGCACCACGGCCCGGAAGCGATAGGCGACCATGCCGACGAAGAAGCTGAGCAGGCAGCGCAACATCGTGCCGCTGGCGTAGGAAGCGGCGATATCGAGCGGGCCGGAGCGGCGCACGGTTTGGCCAAACCACAGCGGTCCGTGCGCGACCAGGGCCAGCAGGCCCACGGCCAGTGCGGCCCACACAAGCGCGCGTTGCCAAGAGCCTTTGAGCGCGCCGATCACCAGCAGCGGAAAGACCAGATAGGCCGCCCATTCCGTCGAGATCGACCATGACGGGCGCACGATGGAATTGGCCAGCCCCCAGGCTTGAGTCATGGTCAGGTTGGGCAAAAGGCCGTGCCAGACGTCTTCGTAATAATAGCGTTCGCCGAGAACGGTCGGGATCAGGGCAGCGGTGATCAGCGTCATCAGCGCAAACAGCGGCCAGACGCGCGCCACACGCATCAGAATGAACTTGCGGAAGTTCGCCCATTGAAAGCCTGTGTCGAACAGCTTGCCATAGGTCATGGCCATGACGAAGCCGGACAGGACAAAGAACAGATCGACCGAAATATAGCCATGCCGCACATAGTGCTGCCAGGGATCGGGAAAGCGGAAATAGCCCGTGGCGTGATAGAGCACGACGAACAGGGCCGCGACGCCGCGCAGGCCGGTAAGGGCGCGGATTTCGGACGATCGGGCGGCAGGCGTGGCGGTCATGCGATCACGATTTTGTGTGCGGTGTCCCTCCATGACGCCATGCTTTGACGAAGGCAAGTCAATTCCTGTGGCGCACCTTTGCAATTGTGTCATTTAAGAAGAGAAGGTGGATGCGGATGTTCTTGCCCCGTTCCGGCCCTTCGCCTATATCGGGAGCATGTCCGACCTGCCGACCGATGCCTTAACCGAAACCCTGCCGACCGATGAGCCCCTGACGGGGGCGGCTCTGATCCTGCGTGAGGCGCGGCTGGCGGAAGACAAGCCTGGCGTATATCGCATGATCGGCGAAAACGACGAGGTGCTCTATGTGGGTAAGGCCAAGTCGTTGAAAAAGCGCATCCTTCAGTATGCGCAGGGTCGCGTCCATGCCCAACGTATCGCGCGCATGGTCTATCTGACACGGTCGATGGTGATTGTGCGCACCCGGACCGAGGGTGAGGCCCTGCTGCTGGAGGCGCGCCTGATCAAGGCGCTTAAGCCGCGCTATAATGTGCTGCTGCGCGACGATAAATCCTTTGCCGAGATACTGGTGCGCAAGGACCACGCGGCGGCGCAGATCACTAAGCACCGCGGGGCGCACGCCATTCAGGGCGAGTATTTCGGCCCCTTCGCTTCGACTCAGGCGGTCAACCGCACGCTCGACACGCTGCAACGCGCCTTCCTGCTGCGTACCTGCACCGACAGCGTCTATGCCTCGCGCACGCGGCCCTGCATGTTGCATCAGATTCGCCGCTGTTCGGCGCCATGCACGGGTGAGGTCAGCCTCGATGAGTACGGCGCACTGGTAGGACAGGCCGAGGCCTTTCTCAAAGGCCGCTCGCGCGTGGTCATCGACGACCTGACCAAGCGCATGATGAAGGCCTCAGACGATATGGATTTCGAGAAGGCGGCGCACCTGCGTGACCGGGTGCGGGCGCTCAATCACGTCTCCATGACCTCCTCCATCGGCATTGGTGAGGCCGAGGCCGACGTTTTTGCGGTGGTTAGCGAAGGCGGGGCGGCCTGTGTTCAGACCATCTTTTTCCGCGCGGGGCAGAACTGGGGCGACCGCGCCTACTTCCCCCGCGTGCCCGACAGCGGCGAAGAGGCCGACAGTGGCGAAGGCGAAATCCTCGACGCGTTTCTGGGGCAGTTCTATCAGGACCGCCCGGTGCCGAAGCTGATCCTTGTCTCGCACCCCTTGAGCGAGCCGGACCTTATGATGGAGGCCCTGTCGCTGCGCGCCGGTCGTAAGGTCGAGATCCATTGCCCGCGCCGGGGCGAAAAGGCCGACGCCGTCTCCCACGCGCTCAACAACGCCAAGGCGGCCTTGGGCCGGCGCATGGCCGAACAGTCGGCGCAGACGCGCCTGCTGAAAGGCGTGGCGGAGGTGTTTGAGCTGCCCGCTCCGCCCAACCGTATCGAGGTCTATGACAACTCGCACTTGGGCGGCACGCACGCCGTTGGCGGCATGGTCGTCGCGGGGCCCGAAGGCTTTATGAAGGGGCAGTATCGCAAGTTTACTATCCGCGACCTCGATAAGATGACGGCCGGTGACGACTACGCCATGATGCGCGAAGTGTTCCGTCGTCGGTTTTTGCGTCTGAAAAACCGTGCCGAAGATGCGACGGAAGAGGAGGGCTTCGGCCGTCCGGATCTGGTGCTGGTCGATGGCGGGCAGGGGCAGCTAGAGGCCGTTCTGGACGTGATGCGCGAACTCGGCATGGAAGATATCCGCATTGTCGGCGTGGCTAAGGGGCCGGATCGCGATGCGGGTATGGAGCGCTTCTTCATGCCGGGGCGCGCCCCCTTCATGATGGAGCCCAAATCGCCGGTCCTCTACTATCTTCAGCGCCTGCGCGATGAGGCGCACCGCTATGCCATCGGAGTCAATCGCCAGAAGCGCGACGCCGCGATCACTAAAAATCCGCTGGATGAGATCGAAGGGATCGGTCCTCGTAAAAAACGCGCCCTGCTGGCCGCCTTCGGGTCAGGCCGGGAGGTGGGCAAGGCGCGTATCGAAGAGCTGCGCAAGGTGGAGGGCATCAATGAGGCCCTGGCTCAGCGCATCTACGACTTCTTCCACGGCGCCTGAGCGGAATTAAAACCGTTTCAAGTCGAATTTGAATTAGAATGGCTAAAGCCGGGCGAGATTGTGGCGGGCTTTTGAGGTGCCGTTTTCGGTAATCTGTGCGTGTGGATTCATCGCGGGCATTTGCAGATGCTTAAAAAATATCTATTTAAATACAGATAAATAGATTCAATTCTCTCTTGCTCTTTGCGTGCATGCGCCCCTCTGCGGGGGGGGGTCGGACACAGGATGATTTCTAAACTCTGCCAGAATTCAATTGACGGAAACGGGGTTATAGACGACTTATTTGATAGTAATTAACGCCGCTGAGGAAAGCACCATGAGCCCTCTGCATCACCTGACCGCGCCGCGCCCTCTCTCCGACGCGGAACAGCATATTCTGAATGCCATCAGCCAGATCCGTTATGGATCGGTCGAAGTGGTCATCCACGACTCGCGTATCGTTCAGATCGAAAAAAGCGAAAAGGTCCGTTTCGAGACCCGCCGCGATTAGTCCGCTTAAACAAAAGAAAAGCACCGCGCCCTGACCGGACCGACCGGAAGCGTCGCCTTTCACACACGAAGGTTTCCTCCATGTCTATCTCCCCCTCCGCTGCACAGGCGGGGAAGGTCGCGCTTGCCCTTCTGGCTGGTGTGTCTTCGCTCGCCCTGACTTTACCGGCTTTTGCCGCTGATGATGAGGCCCCCGCTGCTGCCGACCGGAGCAAGGCCGAAGTCACTGACGTCTATGTCACCGCCCGCCGCAAAAGCGAAAACCTGCAAAAGGTGCCGATCGCCGTCTCGGCCATCTCCGGTGAGCAACTGGAATCCGCCGGCATCTACAATGTCGAGAACCTGCAAAAAGTGCAGCCCAGCCTGCAATTCATCTCGTCCAATCCGCGCAATACGGCGACGACCATTCGCGGTCTGGGGTCGGGCATTGGCCTCACCAATGACGGGCTTGAGCAGGGTGTCGGCATCTATGTCGATGAAGTCTTCTATGCCCGCCCTGGCTCGGCGGTTGTCGATCTGATCGACATTGAGCGCGTCGAAATCCTGCGCGGCCCGCAAGGCACCCTGTTCGGCAAGAACACCACTGCCGGTGCCCTCAATATCACCACCCGCGCCCCCAGCTTCACGCCGGAAGGCCGTGTCGAGGCCAGCGTCGGTGACTATGGTTTCCTGCAAACCAAGGTCAGCCTGTCGGGTCCGCTCAGCGACACGGTGGCGGTGCGCGTCGCCTTTGGCGGTACCAAGCGCGATGGCCTGTTCAAGAACACCTATCTGAACGTCAAGCAGAACGATCTGAACAGTCAGGTCCTGCGCGCCCAACTGCTGTGGAAGCCGTCGGATAAGCTGAATGTGCGCCTGTCCTACGATTTCGCCTATCAGGACCCGGAGGCCAATACCCAGACCTTCGTGCGCTATGGCGCGTCGCTGCGGGCCGCCAATCGTCAGTTCCCGGCGCTGGCCGCGGCGCTCAACTACGCGCCGCCGTCCACCAACCCCTATGACCGGCTGGTCGATGTCAATTCGCCGCTGGAAGCCAAGCAGGTGATCAATGGCCTGTCGGGCACGGTCAACTGGGACCTGGGCGATGTCACCCTGACCTCGATCACGGCCTATCGTGACTGGGACTGGACGCCGCAGAACGACCGCGACTACACCTCTCTGTCGATCCGTACCAAGTCCAACAACTATTCCGAACAGCAGCAAATCTCTCAGGAGGTCCGTCTGGCCTCCAATGGCGATCGCAAGGTCAACTGGGTGGTCGGGGCCTATGGCTTCAATCAGCGCGTCGAAACCAATGGCGTGGAACAGTGGGGCAAGGACGGGGCCTTCTGGCTGATCGGCACCAGTGTGCCCTCGAACCTGATCGACGGGATGACCTCCAACACCCACGTGGTAACCAAGGTGCGCTCCTATGCCCTGTTCGGGCAACTGACCTGGAATGTGACGGACCGTTTCCGTATCACGCCGGGCCTGCGTTACACCTATGAGGAAAAGGACGGCAGCTTCCGTCAGATCGTCACCGGCGGACTGGCGACCACAGTTCCGGCCCAGATCACGGCCAAGAACAATATCGCCCCGACCTATGCTTATACGGCCGATTATCAGGACGACAGCCCGTCGGGTCAGATCAACTTCGCCTATGACCTGACGCCCACCGTGCTGGGCTATGTCAACCTGTCGAAGTGCTATAAGTCG
>Ga0233424_10001620_pt1 | contig 18709 bp, 13 predicted proteins | sample Watercolumn_Towu_FD_181011 | JGI IMG/M metagenome (GOLD analysis project Ga0233424, IMG submission 181011) | Freshwater microbial communities from Lake Towuti, South Sulawesi, Indonesia - Watercolumn_Towuti2014_125_MG | ecosystem: Environmental > Aquatic > Freshwater > Lake | place: Indonesia...
TCGGTGGCGTCAAGACGATCACCCTGCCCGCCGAGGAGCGCGCCGCCCTGGCTGCCAAGCTCATGCCCGCGCTGCGCGGCCGCATCAGCGCCGGCGAGCGCAAGCTCGGCGACTTCAACGACAGCCCCGCCGTGCTGGAGTTCGTGGCGAGCCAGGATCTGGCCAAGCTGGCAGCTCTCGGCACCTCCTGCCCCGACCACTTCCTGCGCACCAAGATCCGCCCGCTGGTGCTGGACTTCGACCCGGCCAAGCCGGACGTGGACGCGCTGCTGGCGGGCCTCGACGACGCGCTGACCGCCTACCGCGCCGACTACACGGCCTACTACGAGCGCTGCAAGCGCGCCAACAGCCCGGCCGTGCGTGACGCCAACCCGGTCATCTACCTGATCCCGGGCGTGGGCATGCTGTCCTTCGCCAAGGACAAGGCCACCGCCCGCATCGCCGGCGAGTTCTACATCAACGCCATCAACGTGATGCGCGGCGCCAATGGCGTGGACACCTACGTGGGCCTGCCCGAGCAGGAGGCCTTCGACATCGAGTACTGGCTGCTCGAAGAAGCCAAGCTGCAGCGCATGCCCAAGCCCAAGAGCCTGGCTGGCCGCGTGGCCCTGGTGACCGGCGGCGCCGGTGGCATCGGCCAGGCCGTGGCCCGTCAGCTGCTGCAGGAAGGCGCCTGCGTGATGCTGACCGACATCGACGCCGGCGCGCTCGAAGAAGCCAAGGCCAACCTGCTCAAGGTGGCCGGCAAGGACAACATCGCCGCCGTGCAGGGCGACATCACCTCCGAAGCCGCGGTGGACGCCGTCATGGCCGCCACCAGCCTGCGCTTCGGCGGCCTGGACATCCTCGTGTCCAACGCCGGCATCGCCTCGGCCGCACCGCTGGAAGACACCACGCTGGAGATCTGGAACCGCAACCAGAACATCCTGGTCACCGGCTACTTCCTGGTCAGCCGCGCGGCCTTCCGCCTGATGAAGCAGCAGAAGATCGGCGGCAGCATGGTGTTCGTGGCCAGCAAGAACGGCCTGGTCGCCTCCGCCGGCGCCTCGGCCTACTGCACGGCCAAGGCGGCCGAGATCCACCTGGCCCGTTGCGTGGCGCTGGAAGGCGCGGCGGTGGGCGTGCGTGTGAACGTGGTGAACCCCGACGCCGTCATCCGCGGCTCGCGCATCTGGGACGGCAAGTGGAAGGAGGAACGCGCCGCCTCCAACAAGATCGAGACCGACAACATCGAAGAGTTCTACCGCCAGCGCAGCATGCTCAAGCTCAGCGTGCTGCCGGAGGACATCGCCGAGGCGGTGTACTTCCTGGCCAGCGACAAGTCGGGCAAGAGCACCGGCAACGTCTTGAACGTCGACGCCGGCAACGCCGCTGCGTTCACCCGTTAAAAACACGGCCAGGAGACAAGCCATGACCCAACACCTCATCGACGCCGGCCAGGTCGAGCAGCACAACGCCAGCCAGCGCGCCGCGCTGCAGGCCGACTACGACGCCCTGGGCGGCATGCTGTCGCGCCGCGGCGTGGACATCGAAGCCCTCACGGCCCGCGCCCAGACCTTTGCCGTGGCCGTGCCCAGCTGGGGCGTGGGCACGGGCGGCACGCGCTTCGCCCGCTTCCCCGGCCAGGGCGAGCCGCGCGACGTGACCGAGAAGCTGGAAGACTGCGCCGTCATCCACCAGCTCACCCGCGCCACGCCGACCGTGTCGCTGCACTTCCCCTGGGACAAGCCGGCCGACCCGAAGGCCCTGCGCCAGCAGGCCGACGCGCTCGGCCTGGGTTTTGACGCCGTCAACTCCAACACCTTCCAGGACCAGGCCGGCCAGGCCGCGACCTACAAGTTCGGCAGCCTCACCTCGACGAGCGCCGCCGCCCGCGAGCAGGCCGTGGCGCACAACATCGACTGCATCGAGCTCGGCCGCGTGCTGGGCTCCAAGGGCCTGACGGTGTGGGTGGGCGACGGTGCCAACTTCCCCGGCCAGAGCAATCTGCGGGGCGCGCTGGAGCGCTACATCGATTCGGCCCGCGGCATCTACGCCGCCCTGCCCGACGACTGGCTGATGTACATCGAGCACAAGCTGTTCGAGCCGGCCTTCTACTGCAGCGTGATCGCCGACTGGGGCACGAGCTTCGCCGTGGCCCAGCAGCTGGGTGAGAAGGCCAAGTGCCTGGTGGACCTGGGCCACCACGCGCCCAACACCAACATCGAGATGATCGTGGCGCGCCTGGCGCAGTTCGGCAAGCTCGGCGGCTTCCACTTCAACGACAGCAAGTACGGCGACGACGACCTGGACTCGGGCTCCATCGACCCCTTCCAGCTCTTCCTCGTCTTCAACGAGTTGGCCGACGCCACGCGCCGCGACGCGAGCTTCAGCCCGGCCTACATGCTCGACCAGTCGCACAACGTGACCGACCCGATCGAGAGCCTGATGAGCAGCGCCGTCGAGGTGCAGCGCGCCTTCGTGCAAGCCTCGCTGGTGGACCGTGCGGCGCTGGCCGGCTTCCAGGAAGCCAACGACGCCCTGCAGGCCGCGCAGACGCTCAAGAAGGCCTTCCGCACCGACGTGAGCCCCATCCTCGCGATGGCGCGCCTGCGCGCAGGCGGTGCCATCGACCCGGTGGCCGCCTACCGTGCCAGCGGCTACCGCGACGCCGTCGCCGTCAAGCGCCCGCCCAAGGCTGGCGCCTCCGGCAGCGGCATCGTCTAGACATGGTGCCCCTCGTCCAAGGCATGCCTTGGCCTGTCCCCCGAGGGGACGGCGATGCGCGCGGCATTGAGCCGCTCGCACATCGCCAAGACGGGCCGGCTTGGGAGCGGCCCGGCGCTCGGCCCGCAAAGTCACACGGCGCGGAGAAGCAGTGACCCTGAACGCCACGGCCTTCGGCGCCCGCGGCGACGGCATCACGCTGAACACCCGGGCCCTGCAGGCCGCCATCGACGCGGCAGCGCTGGAGGGCGCCGAGCTGCTGCTGCCGCCGGGCACCTACCTGAGTGGCGCGCTCTTCCTGAAGAGCGGCATGACCCTGCGCCTGGCCGCTGGCGCCACGCTGCTCGGCTCCCGCGACCTGGCCGACTACCCGCTGCTGCCCACCCGCGTGGCCGGCATCGAGATGCGCTGGCCGGCCGCGCTGGTCAACATCTACGGCGAGCATGACGTGCGCCTCGTGGGCGAGGGCTGCATCGACGGCGACGGCGAGGTGTTCTGGGCCGCCTACTGGCAGCTGCGCGCCGCCTACGAGTCGCGCGGCCTGCGCTGGGCCTCCGACTACGACGCACAGCGCCCCCGCCTCGTGCAGGTGTTCGAGGCTGCCCGCGTGCACATCGGGGACGGCCTGCTGCTGCGCCGCTCGGGCTTCTGGACGCTGCACGTCTGCTACAGCCAGGACGTGAGCATCGAGCACGTCACCGTCCGCAACAACGACGAAGCGCGCGGCCCGTCCACCGACGGCATCGACATCGACTCCTCCTACCGCGTCCGCGTGCGGCACGCCGACATCGCGGTGAACGACGATGCCCTCGTGCTCAAGGCCGGGCGCGACGCCGACGGCCTGCGCGTGGCGCGGCCGAGCGAAGACATCGACATCCAGGACTGCATCGTGCGCGAAGGTGCGGCGGGCATCACCTTCGGCAGCGAGACCTCGGGCGGCTTCCGGCGCATCCGCGTGCGCGGGCTGCAGGTGCTGGGCGGCGTGCCGGTGGGCGTGCTGTTCAAGTCGGCGCCCACGCGCGGCGGCCGCATCGAGGACGTGCACCTGAGCGATATCACGCTCACCGATGTGCCCACCGTGCTGCGCATCACGATGAACTGGAACCCTGCCTACAGCCGCGCCACGCTGCCCGATGCCGAAGCGGCCCAGGCGCCGCGCCACTGGCAGGTGCTGGCCACGCCGGTGCCGCCCCACCTCGGCCGCACCGAGGTCAGCGGTGTGCACATCGACAAGCTGCGCGCCCGTGGCGCAGAGACCGCCTTCGAGGTGGACGCCATGGCCGAAGCGCCGCTGCGCGACTTCCGCTTCAACGACCTCGACATCCAGGCCCGCTGCGGCGGCCATGTGCACGACGTGCAATGCTGGCGCTTCACGCACACCCAGCTGCAGCTTGGCACGCCCATCGCGCTGGGCCCCGGCTGCGCCCTGGCCGGCCTGAGCAGCGAGCACTGGTTTGCCGACCCGGCGCTGCAGCGCCGCGATGTGTCAGCGCTCAGCCTCGCTGAACAAGACGTGCTTTGACCCGACAAGACCCGGAGACAACCCGATGAGCGACGAGATCCGCGCCTTCAAGATGCAGCTGAAACCCGGCGTGGTGGCCGAGTACAAGCAGCGCCACGACGAGCTCTGGCCCGAGCTGGCCGAGGCCCTGCGCGGCGCCGGCATCCATGACTACTCCATCTTCCTGGACGAGAGCACGCTGAGCCTGTTCGCCGTGCTCAAGCTCAAGCCGGGCTACCCGATCGACGAGCTGCCGCTGCAGCCCGTCATGCGCCGCTGGTGGGACTACATGGCCCCGCTGATGGAAGTCGAGCCCGACAACAAGCCGCGCCAATGGGCCCTGCCCTCGGTCTTCCACTTTGCGGGCTGATCGCCGCCGCACCGCTGTGGGCTGCCGCCTGGTGCGAGCCGCCGCGGCAGCTGCAGCGCGTCGCCGCTGACGACTTCAGCGCCGGCCTCGCCCGCTGGCGGCTGGAGGCGGAGGACCCGCGCGCGGTGGTCACCGCCCGCGGCGGCGTGCTCGACATCGCCACGCCGGCCGGCCTGTCGCTGTGGTGGCGCGAACCGCTGGCGGGCGACTACGCCATCCGCTTCACCGCCCTGGCCCTGCCCGCGCCCGACAGCGCCGGCCCGCATGCCGGGCGACTGAGCGACCTGAACATGTTCTGGAACGCCGAGGAACCCGCCGGCGGCCCGCCCACCCCGCGCCCAGGGGCGTTCGCGAGCTACGACGGCCTGGCCACCTACTACGTCGGCTTCGGCGCCAACGCCAACACCACCACGCGGCTGCGCCTGTACGACGGTCAGACGCGCCGCATCCTCGCGGGTTTCGCCGACACGCCGCTGCGCGAAGCTGGCGAGCAGCCCATGACACCGGCGACACGGCTGACGGCAGGGCAGGCGCGCCACATCGAGATCGTGTCGCGCCGCCCCACGCCGGCCGACCCCGTGCACCTGCGCTGGCAGGTCGACGGCCAGTTGCTCTTCACCCGCGCTGACACCGAGCCCCGCCTGCAGGGCGCCTTCGCCCTGCGCACCACCGCGAGCCGGCTGCAGGTGCGCGACTTCGAGATCCTCCAATGCCGATGACGCTGCTGCGTACGCTCGCCGCCCTCCTGATTGCGACACTCACCGGCGGGTCGCAGGCTGACACCACGCTGCGCCCACCGCTGCTGCTGACCGCCCGCGCCGCCGTGCAGGACCTGAGCGGCCCCTGGACCTACTCCAAGGACCTCTACCGCACCGGCCTCACCGACATCAACGGCTGGGTGGCCAAGTCGCGCATGCAGCGCTTCCGGGATGTGGACGTGGCGGCAGCGGAAGCCCGCGGTGGCGCGGAGTTCTTCGAGTTCGACCTCGACCGCGGCCCCGTCATGACGCTGCCCGGCGCCTGGAACGCCGCCACGCCCGAGCTGCGCTACTACGACGGCCTGATCTGGTTCCAGCGCCGCTTCGATGCCGCGCCGCCCACCGCCGGCCAGCGCAGCTTTCTGCGCTTCGAGGCCGTGAACTACCGCGCCGTGGTGTGGCTCAACGGCCGCGAGGTCGGCCGGCATGAGGGCGGCTTCACGCCCTTCGTGCTGGAGGTGACGGCAGCCCTGCGCGCACAGGGCAACCGCCTCGTCGTGGCCGTGGACTCCAGGCACGATGCGCAGAGCATCCCGGGCGAGATCACCGACTGGGACCTCTACGGCGGCATCACGCGCCCGGTGCAGCTGCTGCAGACGCCCGCCACCTTCATCGACGATGCGACGCTGCGGCTGACCGACGCGGGTCGCCTGGTCGGCGAGGTGCAGCTCCACGGGCCGCAGGCTGCCGGCCTGCCGGTGCGCGTGCGCCTGCCTTCGCTCGGCCTCACGCTGCAGGCGCGCAGCGACGCCGAGGGCCGCGCCCGCATCGACGCCCCGGTGCCGGCCGCGCTGCAGCGCTGGTCGCCCGCATCGCCCACGCTGTATGACGTGGTCTTCGAGACCGACGCCGACCGCGTGCAGGACCGCATCGGCTTTCGCACCCTCGCCGTGCGGGGCAGCGAGATCCTGCTCAACGGCGCGCCGATCTTCCTGCGCGGTGTGTCCCTGCACGAGGAGGAGATCGGGCCCAACCCTGCGCGCCGGCTCGATGCGGCCGCGGCACGCCGGCTGCTGACCGAGGTGAAGCAAGGCCTGCACGGCAACTACGTGCGCCTGTCCCACTACCCGCATGCCGAGACGATGCTGCGCGCCGCCGATGAACTCGGCCTGCTGGTGTGGAGCGAGATCCCGGTCTACTGGACCGTCGACTGGGACAACCCGGCCGTGCTCGACAAGGCCCGCCGCATGCAGGCCGAGACGGTCTACCGCGACCGCAACCGCGCCTCGGTCGCGCTGTGGAGCGTGGGCAACGAAACCCCGGTGGCCGAGAACCGCACCCGCTTTCACCGCGCGCTGGCCGACAACGTGCGCGCGCTGGACCCGAGCCGGCTGGTGAGTGCCGCCCTGCTCGTCGAGCGCGAGGGCGACACGCTGCGCATCGCCGACCCGCTGCTTTCGTCCCTCGACGTGGTGGCCGTGAACACCTACGCCGGCTGGTACGGCAACGACACGCTCGACGCCGTGCGGCGCCTGCGCTGGGACGTACCCGCCGACAGGCCGCTGCTGTTCTCGGAGTTCGGCGCCGACGCGCTGGCCGGCTTGCACGACGCGACCGCGCAGCGCAAGTTCTCGGAGGAGTACCAGGCCGCGTACTACCGCGCCACGCTGGCCATGGCGGCCGGCGTGCCCACGCTGCGCGGCCTGTCGCCCTGGGTGCTGAAGGACTTCCGCTCGCCGCGCCGCGAGCACCCCGTCTACCAGAATGGCTGGAACCGCAAGGGCCTGCTGTCCGAGACGGGCCGGCGCAAGCAGGCCTTCGACGTGCTGGCCGAGCACTACCGACAGATCGGGCGCTGAGCCCGCCGCAACGAGACCGCCATGACACGCACCTCCCGCCGCCAGTGGCTGCAGCAACAGGCCGCGCAGGCCAGCCTCCTGACCCTCGGCGTGCCGGGCACGGCTGCCCTGGCCCAGACGCCGAGCCCGCCCCCGGCCGAGCCAGCGCCCCAGCGCCTCTGGTACCGCCGCCCTGCCGACGAATGGACGCAGGCGCTGCCGGTGGGCAATGGCCGGCTGGCGGCGATGGTGTTCGGCGGCATCCACACCGAGCGGCTGCAGCTCAACGAGTGCAGCTTCTTCTCCGGCGGCCCCTACGACACCACCAACCCGAAGGCGCGCGAAGGCCTGCCCAAGGTGCGCGAGCTGATCTTTGCCGGCCGCTACGCCGAGGCCGAGAAGCTCGCCAACGAAACCCTGCTGGGCCAGCCTTCCCGGCAGATGAGCTACCAGCCGCTGGCCGAACTGCTGCTGGTGTTCACTGGCCTGGAGAACGCGCGCGGCTACGAGCGCAGCCTGGACCTGGACGAGGCCCTGGCCAGCACCCGCTTCCAGACCGGCTCGACCGCCCATGTGCGCGAGGTGTACGCCTCGGCGGCCGACCAGGTCATCGTCGTGCGCCTGGCCGGCGACAAGCCGCGCGCCGTCACCGTGGACGTGACCCTGACCGCGCCGCATGCGCAGCAGCAGGGCCGCGAAGGCGGGCACACCGCCTGGGTGTCGGGCATCAGCCCCACGCAGCAGGGCGTGGAGGGCCGGCTGCCCTTCGAATGCCGGCTGCAGGCGCTCACGCGCGGCGGCAAGGTGGTGGCCCGCGACGGCGGCCTGCAGATCCAGGGCGCCGACGAAGCCTGGCTCCTCATCGCGGCTGCGACTGGCTACCGGCGCTTCGACGATGTCTCGGGCGACCCCGTGGCGGCCAACCGCAGCACGCTTGCAGCCGCCATCGCCCGCGGCCCCGAGGCCCTGCGGCAGGCGCACCGCAGCGCCCACCAGGCCCTGTTCCGCCGCGTGGCCATCGACCTCGGCCAGGGCCCGCTGGCCACACTGCCCACCGACGAGCGCATCGCCCGCTTCGGCGAAGGGCAGGACCCCGGTCTGGCGGCGCTCTATGTGCAATACGGCCGCTACCTGCTGCTGTCCAGCTCGCGGCCGGGCACGCGTTTCCCCGCCAATCTGCAGGGCATCTGGAACGAGAAGGTCAATCCGTCCTGGGGGTCCAAGTGGACCATCAACATCAACACGGAGATGAACTACTGGCCGGCGGAGCTGGCCCACATCGGCGAAACGGTGGAGCCGCTGATCGCCATGGTCGAGGACCTCGCCGTGACCGGCGCGAAGGTGGCCCGCGCCATGTACGACGCGCCGGGCTGGGTGACCTTCCACAACACCGACGCCTGGCGCGTGGCCGCGCCCACCGACGGCGCCAAGTGGGGCCTGTGGCCGATGGGCGGCGTGTGGCTCGTGAACACGCTGTGGCAGAGCTGGCTCTTCCGGCGCGACGAGGCGCTGCTGCGGCGCCTGTACCCGCTGCTCAAGGGCGCGGCGGAGTTCCAGCTCGCCACGCTCGTGAAGGACCCGCGCACCGGCTTCATGGTCACCAACCCGAGCAACTCGCCGGAGAACAGCCACCCCTTCGGCTCGTCCGTCGTGGCCGGGCCGGCGATGGACAACCAGCTGCTGCGCGACCTCTTCGCGCACGCGGCTGACGCTGCCAGCGAGCTGCGCACCGACCGCCCCTTCGCCCGCGCCTGCCTGGCCATGCGCGAGCGCCTCACACCCGACCGCATCGGCGCCGCCGGCCAGCTGCAGGAGTGGGCCGAGGACTGGGACCTGCAGGCCCCGGAGCTGCAGCACCGCCATGTGTCGCACCTGTACGCGCTCTACCCCTCGGACCAGATCACGCCCGAAGACACGCCCGCGCTCGCTGCGGCGGCGCGCAACGTCATGGTGCGCCGCGGCGACGACACCACCGGCTGGGGCATCGGCTGGCGCATCAATCTGTGGGCGCGGCTGAAGGACGGCGAGCACGCCTACGCCACGCTGCAGCGCCTGCTGCACCCGCGACGCAGCTACCCCAATCTGTTCGACGCCCACCCGCCCTTTCAGATCGACGGCAACTTCGGCGGCGCCGCAGGCATCTGCGAGATGCTGGTGCAGAGCCACCGCGGCCGCATCGAGCTGCTGCCCGCCCTGCCCACCGCCTGGCCGCAGGGCCGCGTGGCCGGCCTGCGGGCGCGCGGCGGCTTTGAGCTGGCCATGGCCTGGCAGGCGGGCGAGGTGCAGCAGCTCAGCCTGCTCAGCCACATGGGCGGCAGCACCGAGCTGCGCTGGCGCGGCGGCCAGCTGCGGCTCAAGCTCGCGGCCGGCGAACGCGTGACACTGCAACGCCGCGACGGCGCGCTGCGCCGGGAGAGCACCGCATGAGCACCCCGACCCTGACCCGCCGTGCCCTCGCCGCCCTGGCCCTGGCGGCCGCCCTGCCGGCCCGCGCCGAGCCGGCGGCCTGGCCCAACCCGCTCATCCCGCAGCGTGCCGACCCGCACCTCATCCGCCACACCGACGGCTGGCTCTACCTGATGGCCACCGTGCCCGAGTACGACCGGCTGGAGCTGCGGCGCGCGCGCACCGTGGCCGGTCTCGCCACGGCTGACGCCCAGGTTGTGTGGCGCCAGCACGCGCAAGGGCCGATGAGCCGCCACATCTGGGCGCCCGAGCTGCACTTCATCGACGGCCGCTGGTTCATCTACTTCAGCGCGGGCGAGGCCAAGGAGCCGTGGAAGATCCGCCTCTGGGTGCTGGAGAACACCTCGCCCGACCCGCTGCAGGGCCGCTGGCTGGAGCGCGGCCAGATCAAGACCGCCTGGGAGACCTTCACGCTGGACGCCACGGTCTTCGAGCACCGCGGCCAGCGCTACATGGCCTGGGCGCAGACCGACCCCGCCGCCGGCAACCACAGCACCGACCTCTACCTCTCGCGCATGGCCAGCCCGACCGAACTCGTCGGCCCGCAGGTGCGGCTCACGCGGCCCGAATACGCCTGGGAGCAGGTGCGCCACCGCGTGAACGAGGCGCCCGCCGTGCTGGTGCACGGCAGCCGCGTGTTCATGGCCTACTCGGCCGCCGGCACCGGCGCCGAGTACTGCCTCGGCCTGCTCTGGGCCGACGCGGGCGCCGACCTGATGAACCCGGCGAGCTGGCAGAAGTCGCCCGGCCCGGTCTTCACGAGCAGCGCCGAGCAGGGCATCTACGGCCCCGGGCACAACAGCTTCCTGACCGAGCCCGACGGCACGGTGCTCAACGTCTACCACGCGCGCAACTACCGCGACATCACCGGCGACCCGCTCAAGGACACCGGCCGCGCCACGCGCGTGCAGCCCCTGCGCTTCACCGCCGACGGCATGCCCGACTTCGGCCTGCCCGCCCGCGAGACCACCCCCCGATGACCGTCATCCCCCTCACCCCCGGCGCACCCAACACCTTCGAGGGCAGCGCGCCCGACCGCATCTGCCGCCAGCCCACGCGCGCTGAACTGCACGCATACCTGTCGCCCACACCGGCACGCGGCCGGGCCCTCGTCTACGCGGGCGGCGGCTATCTGCAGCTGATGCACGACAAGGAAGGCACCGAGGTCGCCGCCTGGCTCAACACCCTCGGCCTGGACGCCTACGTGCTGGTGCACCGCCTGCCCGGGCAGAACGGCCAGCCCTTCGACATCGCGCTGCAGGACGGCCTGCGGGCGCTGGCGCACCTCGCCACGCTGCCCGCCCTGCCGCTGGTGCACGTGGGCCTGTCCTCCGGCGGCCACCTGGCGGGTGTGATGGCCTGCCAGCAGGAGAGCGCCGGCGCCGTCATCGCCTACGCGCCGCTCAATGCCAACCACCGCGACCACAAGGCGCCGGCCGGCAAGCCCGACTACCCACCGCCCGAGAAGCAGGCCTTCTACGACGCCTGGCCCATCGGCATCGCGAGCGAAGCCCACGGCCTGCCGCGCTGCCCGGTGTTCCTGGCCTATGCCCTGCACGACGCCATCGTGCCGGTGGACCATGCGCTGAACCTGCTCAAGGCCGCCCAGGTGCACGGCCTGGACGTGGAGGCCCATGTCTTCCCGCAGGCGCCGCACGGCTTCGCACTGCGCGAGCTGGCGGGCACGCATGAGCAATGGCCGACGCTCGCGGCGCGCTGGCTGGCGGCGCGCTTGAGCGCCGACTGAGCGGTTACGCTGCGCACCCTGACGAACGACGGACCGCGCATGCTGGACCACATCACCACCTGGGGCGACTACCGCCACAGGATCCGCGAATTCGACGCCGTGCTGGAGCACGGCAAGGCCGTGGCCGCCGTGTGGGCGGCCCGGCCGCAGGCCACGGCCCAGGCGGGCTATGGCGAGCAGATCTTCCTGAAGCTGCTGGCCCACTGCATCGCCCTGCGGCGGCTGGCCCCGGAGCCCCTGCAGCCGCCCCCGCGCGAGCTCTCGGACCTGCCGTCGATGAGCGCCCTGGCCCGCGCTGCCATCGAGGCCTTCGACGCCTTCGAGTACATCGCCGGCCATGCCGTGAGCGAAGAGGAGCGCGGCTTTCGCGTGCGCCTGTGGGAGCTGCACGACGCCACCCGCCGGCTGCGCATCCTGCAGGCCGTGCAGGCCGACAGCCAGGCCCTCGACAGCATCCGCGCCGACATCCAGCGCCTGCGCGACGCGCTGCAGGCCCACCCGCACCGCGCCACCCTGCCCGAGGGCCTGCAGGCCGAGCTGATGCGCCGCCTGGCCCGGGACGAGGCGCCGGCCTTTCACCTCAACCAGCGCCAGCGCTGCGCCCAGAGCGGCCTGGATGCCGACTGGTACGAAGCCATCACCCTGCAGCTCGCCCAGCATGTGCACACCCTGCCCTTCTCGGTGCACCAGCTCACGACCTTCCCGGCCGGCTCGCCCGACGCCCTGCGCCTGCTCGGCCAGCCCCTGGTCAGCGCCCTGCCCTTCCTGGCCCGCGCCATCCACGGCGTGACGCCGCTGATGCCGACCCGCCCGCCCGAGCCCCCGAGCCGCACGGCCCGCACGATGCAGGCCTGGCGCAGCGTCGGGCAGCGCGCCGGCGCCTGAGGGCCGGCGCGCCCGGCTCACGGCGCCACGTTCACGATGACGCGCCGGTAGCGCGTCAGCCGCGGTGAGCCGTGGTCCGTCACGGCCAGGATGATGTGCAGCGTGCCCGTGCCCGGCGGCATCACGCGCTGCGCGGGCACCACGAAAGACGCCTCGCGCTGGTCGAAGCCGCGGATCTCGATGGGCTGGCCCGAGCGCGCGCTCGACACCGTGAAGCTGCCGGCCTCGTTGTAGGCCAACCATTCGTAGGACAGGGCGTCGCCATCGGGGTCGCTGCTGCCGGCAGCACTGAGCTTGACCGTGTCGCCGCGCCGGGCCTGCAGCACGTCGGCATGGCCGAGCTGCGCCACCGGCGGGTGGTTGGCACGCTCACGCGGCTGCATCGTCCAGTCCATGCGCGCGGCGAAATCGTTCTGCACGGCGGCGCGCCAGCGCCACAGCGTCGCGTGGTTGCTGGTGTGCCAGCGGCCGTCCGCGCCGCGCACCTCGTCCATGGCATCGCTCCAGATCGGCCGGGTCTCGGCCTCGGCATGCCATTTCTGCAGGCGCGGTGTGTAGAACTCGTAGCGCCCGCCCCAGCCGCCCCAGTCCGGCCGCTCCGGCACGTTCAGGCCGTTGTCGATCAGGCCCAGGAAGCTCGGCGTGTCACCCTCCATCATGAATTCGAGGTGCGGGTACTGCGCGCCGAGCGGGCCCTTGTTGCGGCGGATGAAGCGGTCGATCCAGCTGTTGTCGACCAGGCTCGCGTCGCCCCCCGAGAAACGGCCGTGAAAGTTGTCGCCGCCCATCGCTGCCCAGGTGGCATGGTGGTAGGCACCACCCGCGTGGTAGCCGGGGCTCACGATGTAGAACAGGCCGGGGAAGGTCTTGCGGATCCACGGGCCGCTGTCGTCCTGGTCGGAGATGGCGTAGACGCGCAGCTTGGCCACGAAGGCCGCCAGGGCTTCGGCCGAGCGCGTCGCCCGCACCTTCCAGAGCGCCTGCGCCAGCACGTTCGGACCGCCCCAGACCGGCACCCACAGCGGGCGCGGGTCGGGCCGGTCGGCGGCGGCGATGAGGGCCTCGGAGCCGGCGGAGTCCATGCCCTCGCCCACGGCCTGCAGGCCGAAGTCGGGCCGCCCCTCGCTCACCAGCGCCTGGAGCTGCGCCGCCGCCGGGAAGCCGGGCTCGTGCTTCAGCAGATTGGGCTGCACCTGCCCGTAGGCAGCCAGGATCTCGCGGATGCGCCAGGCCGCCGTCTTGCGCGGCTGGTGCACCGAGGTGGTGGCGACCAGCCCTTCGATGTCGAACTGGTTCGCGTACACGAGCAGCCGCACCAGCGACTGCGCATCGTCGGGCTCGTTCTCGATGTCGGTCAGCACGAAAAGCCGCGGCTTGGGTGCCGCCAGCGCCGAGGCGGCCAGCGTGAGGGCGAGGAGGCCGAGGGCGATCAGGCGCGAGAGCTTCATGGCGTTCAGACGAAGAGTCAGCAGCGGCAAGCCGTGGCAGTATCCGGTCGGCCCTGCAGGCCGCCCCTTCGGTATTCAACAAGCGTCAACGAGGAGCACGCATGAAACTCTGGCAGGGCCTGGCAGCATGGCTGATGGCTGCCTGCATGCACGCCGCAGCACAGCCGCCTGCGGCAGCGCAGCGGGTGGAGCAGTGGGACATCTTCGAGGTGCAGCTCACCGGCCCGTCCGACGGCAACCCCTTTGCCGAAGTGCAGCTCAGCGCGCGCTTCTCCGACGGATCGCGGACCGTCGAGGTGGAAGGCTTCTACGACGGCGACGGCCGCTACCGCATCCGCTTCATGCCGCCCCACCCCGGGCGCTGGACCTGGGTCAGCCAGAGCAACCGCTGGCCCCTCACGAACAAGCAGGGCGAGTTCACCGTGCTGCCCGCCCGCGCCGGCAACCACGGCCCGGTGGGTGTGCGCCACGGCCACCACTTCGCCTACGCCGACGGCACGCCCTACAAGCCCGTGGGCACGACGATGTACAGCTGGGCCCACCGCGGCGACGCCTTGGAGGCGCGCACGCTGCAGACACTGGCCCAGGCGCCCTTCAACAAGGTGCGCATGCTGGTGTTCCCGCAGACGGCCGGCACCGACAAGCATCCGCCCCGGCTCTGGCCCTTTGCCGCCGGTACCCCGCCGGCACGCTGGGACTTCCAGCGTTTCAACCCCGCGTTCTTCCGGCACCTTGAGCAGCGCGTGGGCCAGCTGCGCGACCTGGGCATCGAGGCCGACCTGATCCTGCACCACCCCTACGACGACAAGCGGGAATGGGGCTTCGACAGCCTGCCCCGCGAGCTGGACGACCGCTACGCCCGCTACCTCGTCGCCCGGTTGGCGGCCTACCGCAATGTGTGGTGGTCGCTGGCCAACGAGTTCGACTTCATCCGCACCAAGACCGACGAGGACTGGGAGCACCTCGGCCAGCTGCTGCAGCGCGCCGACCCCTACGGCCACCTGCGCTCCATCCACAACGGCAAGCGCATCTTTGACCAGGCCCGCCCCTGGATCACCCACGTCAGCATGCAGCACGGCATGGCGGCGGCCGAGGCCAGCCGGGCGGTGCTCTTCCGCGAGGCCTGGCGCAAGCCGCTCATCTTCGACGAGCTGAAGTACGAGGGCCGGCACGACCGCCGCTGGGCCCAGCTCACCGGGCCGCAGATGGTGCATGCCTTCTGGGCCAGCACCATCGCGGGCAGCTACGGCGGCCACAGCGAGTTCCTGCCCGACGCCGACGGCCTGATCTGGCTCGCGCAGGGCGTGGCCCTGCGCGGCGAGAGCCCGCCCCGGCTGGCCTTCCTGAAGTCCATCCTCGACACCGCGCCGGCCGAAGGCATCGACCCCATCGACACCTTCGAGGACCTGCTCGTGGCCGGCCAGCCGGGCCGCTACTACCTTGTCTACTTCGGCCAGCAAGCGCCCACCCGCTGGGAGCCGCGCCTGTACCTCACCGGGCTGCGCGACGGCCAGCGCTTCAAGGCCGAGGTCATCGACACCTGGGGCATGACCCTCACGCCGGTGCCCGCACCGCTGGTGTTCACGCCGCAGGGGCGTTACCACTTCGTCGAGCGCAGCGGCCAGGCCATCGCCCTGCCCGGCCGGCCCGGCATCGCGCTGCGCCTCACCGCCCTCGACACCCCCACCGGCCCCGGCGCCCGCCCGGCCCACGACGATTGAGCCCGCCATGCGATACCTGCTCCTGCCCGCCCTGCTGCTCACGGCCTGCGCGGCCCCGCTGCCGCCGTCCATGCTGCCGGCCTTCCCAGGCGCCGAAGGCGAAGGCGCCTTCTCGCTCGGCGGCCGCGGCGGCCGGGTGCTGCACGTGACGACGCTGGCCGACCACGGCCACGGCTCGCTGCGCGCGGCGGTGGAGGCGCAGGGGCCGCGCACCGTCGTGTTCGAGGTGTCGGGCACCATCGCGCTGAGCCGCCCCCTGCACATCACCGAAGGGCGCCTCACCATCGCCGGCCAGACGGCGCCGGGCGACGGCATCACGCTGCGCAACCATGCACTGCTGATCGACGCGGACGACGTCGTCGTGCGCTTCATCCGTTCGCGCATGGGCGACGAGGCCGGCGCCGACGACGACGCCATCAGCGTCGGCTCCGGCCAGCGCATCATCCTGGACCATGTCTCGGCGAGCTGGTCCACGGACGAATCCCTGTCGGTGTCGGTCGCGCGCCCCGACCTCGGCCGGCCGGCCTACCAACACGTCACGGTGCAATGGAGCCTGATCGGCGAGTCGCTGAACTGCAATGCACCCAAGAAGGGTGCCTGCCACGGCTTCGGCAGCCTCCTGCGCGGCGCGCATGGCACGCGCCTGTCCATGCACCACAACCTGTGGGCCAGCCACCAGGACCGCATGCCCCGCCCCGGCAACTACCTCAGCCCCGAGAAAGACCCGCTGGGTGGCTTCTACGACATCCGTGCCAACGTCTTCTACAACTGGGGCGCCGAGCGCGCCGGCTACAACCTCGACCGCGGCGGCGAGCGCGCGAGCTACAACTTCGTCGACAACAGCTACCTGCCCGGCCCCAACTCCAAGGGCGAGTTCGCCTTCGAGGAAAGCAACCCCGGCGCGCGCGCCTGGTTCGCCGGCAACACGATGAACGGCCGCCTGCCGGCCGACCCCTGGGCCCTGGTGCGCGCCCATCGGCAGCACCTGCCGCAAGGCCTGCCGGCCGGCTACAAGCTGGCGGCGCCGCTGCCCTTCGCGCCGGTGTCGCCGGCCGCGCCCGAGCGCGTGCTGGCGCTGGCCGGCGCGTCACTCGTGCGCGACGCGGTGGACCAGCGCCTCGTGGACGATGTTCGCCAGCGCCGCGGCCGGCTCATCAACAGCCAGGCCGAGGTGGGCGGCTGGCCAGTGCTCAAGAGCCTGCCGGCGCCGCTGGACACCGACCGCGACGGCATGCCCGACGACTGGGAACGCGCCCACGGCCTCAACCCGAATGACCCCGAGGACGGCCTGCGCACCGACCCGGCCAGCGGCTACCCCTGGCTGGAGGTCTATCTGCACAGCCTCGTGGCCCACCTGATGCGCTGAGGCCAGCCGCCTCGCCGACACTGGCGGCATGCCTTGCCTGCCGTCCTTCACCGCGCGCCTGCCGGCGCTTGCCCTGGCCTGCCTCGCGGCCGCCCTGGCGGGCTGCGCCAGCCACCGCCCCTGGGTCAATCCGCCGCTGCCCGCCACACCCCCGGCAGCGACCGGGGCCGACACACGGACTTCGCCCGCACCGGCCAGCCAGCCGGTGATGATGGCCGTGACGCTGTCCGGCGGCGGCGCCCGTGCGGCTGCTTTCGGCCTGGGCGTGCTGCGCCAGCTCAAGGCCACAGGCTTCATGCTGGACGGCCAGGCCACCACGCTGCTGGACCACACCGCCATGGTCAGCGGCGTGTCGGGCGGCAGCATCCTGGCGGCGCACTACGCCGCCTTCGGGGATGCGACGCTGGAGCGCTTCGAGCCCGACTTCCTGCTCGTGCCCTTCGAGAGCCGGCTCATCCGCGAGGCGCTGTGGCCGAAGCGGCTCTTCCAGCTGACCTCCCCCTGGTACGGCCGCAGCCAGATCCTGGCGCAGCGCTTCGACGAGCTCTTCGAAGGCCGCAGCTTCGGCGACGTGCGCCGGCGCCCGGGTGCGCCCGAGCTGATGAACACCGCCACCGACCTGACCAGCGGCGCGGCCTTCGACTTCACCGACGAACAGTTCCGACGCATCTGCTCCGACCTGGACGCCACGCCCCTGAGCTTCGCCGTCGCGGCGTCCTCCGCCGTGCCGCTCCTGCTGTCGCCGGTGACGGTGCACAACCACGCGGACCGCTGCCCGCTGCCGCCGCCGGCCGCCGCTGCCCCCGAACCCTCGGACTACCGCGCCCGCATGCTGCAACGCAGTGCCGACGCCTATCGCAACGCACGCGACAAGCCCTTCATCCACCTGGTGGACGGTGGCGTGACCGACAACCTCGGCGTGCGCCTGATGCTGGACCGCATGGTGGCCCTGGGCTCGATGAGTGCCAACTTCGCGGACGCCAAGCCCGGCACCATCCGGCGCCTGGTGCTGGTGACGGTCAACTCCGAACGGGGCCTGACCGAGCGCGTGGACAAGAGCGACCACGTGCCCAGCACCACGCAGGTGCTGGAGACGCTGATCTTCGGCGCCGGCTCGCGCGAGACCGAGATGACGCTCGCCCTGCTGCACGACGACACGCTGCGCTGGCGTGCCGAGATCGAGCGCACGCGCGGCCAGCCGGGCAGTCCCTTCGCGGCAGATGCCGAGATCCACGTCATCAGCGTCAGCCTGCACGACGTCCCTGACGACAAGATGCGCCACTCGCTGCTGCGCGTGCCCACCGCCTTCACCATCGAGGCGCGCGACGTGGTGGACCTGCAGCGCGCGGGTGCCGAGGCGCTGCGGGCCTCACCGGCCTACCAGACGCTGCAGCGATCGCTGGCGGCCCTGGGCAGCCCACCGCCGCCGCGCTGATGGTGCCCGCTCAGGGCGTGCAGGCGCCGGGGCGCAGCGTCAGCCCTTCCACGCTCAGCTCCGGCTGGCTCGCCACAAGCTGCAACGGCGCTGCGCCCGGCCCGGCGATCGTCAACTGGGCACTCAGGCGATTGGACAGCACGCCCTGCGCCCAGGCTGCATCCTGTGCCCCCCGCGGCCAACGCAGGGTCTGCACGGTGCTGCCGGCCGGCACCGTCATCTGCCATGCCGTTGTGCCATCACGCGGGTAGGTGGGCAGCAGGTCCACGCGCAGGCAATGGGGCCCGTCCACGGCGGGCTCGGTCGGCATCGACACGGTCAGCACGGCCCCGGCGCGCAGCGCCACACGCACGCCCTCGCCCCGCCCCAGGCCGGGCACCTGCCGCCAGCCGGCATCGGCCACCACCGCGGGCTGCGCGGCGCGCACCGGCGGCTTCGCCGGCGGCAGCGGGGCCAGGTCGTCCGCTGCGCGGTGCAGACCCTGCAAAGCGTCGGGCGCGACGCCGCCCAGGCCCGGCGCCGGCGAAG
>Ga0233424_10001621_pt1 | contig 18700 bp, 39 predicted proteins | sample Watercolumn_Towu_FD_181011 | JGI IMG/M metagenome (GOLD analysis project Ga0233424, IMG submission 181011) | Freshwater microbial communities from Lake Towuti, South Sulawesi, Indonesia - Watercolumn_Towuti2014_125_MG | ecosystem: Environmental > Aquatic > Freshwater > Lake | place: Indonesia...
TGAGAACATTAACCTTGATCACGATGCGTTTCGAGCGTATTTCAAGAACGAATGGGATTGGATGGAGCCATTTAATGCGATGATGGTTTCAAATAAAGCTTACATTGCTGGTAAGATTTAAATTGCTTTGGTAAGGAAAGCGTGAGTAACCGCGGAAGACTCACGGAACGTGATTGACCTTCTTTAGGACGTTCAAACGGAGGATGGGCACTCGGATTGACTTGTTACAGCGGGAGATACCCCACCGGCCAGAGCATATTTTACAAAAACTCCATAAATAGATTATAATTTATTTGTGGAGTTTTACTATGAAAGTTAGTGAATTATTTGAAGGATTTTGGGGGAATGAACCTGTTTCAAGAGGACGCGATGATGAGCTAGCTTGGCGTAATCAACCAAAAGCTGATCCTCAGAAACCAGAATGGGCCGTTACTGATAAAAAGGGGAAACCAATTCGTCGACATATTACAAAGGCTGCAGCTGACGCGCTCATAAAAAATCGTACAGATTGGAAAGCTCAGTATGGTCAACTTTATGTTAAGGCAATGACAGATTTATGATTGATCCAGACGAAAGTTAAAAATGATAACTTATCCAGACGATTAAAATGAATGGTCCTGGTATTTAGGAAGATAAAACGGACAGGCGTGCCGTACCTGTTTCGAAAACAGTGGGAACCCGCAATGGTTTGAGGCTCAAGTCCTCTGTCTTCCGCGCTAACGATGAGGTATCTATGATGAAAACCTTTTTAAAACTTGGCAATGAAACGTTATTGTGTCTTGACGATATTCAGTATGTTGGCTCTCTTATACCGCACACAGAGCTTAAATTACGAAACTCGTATGAAATAATTTTAACGAGCGGCAGATCACTTATTTTAAGCAATGAGCCCATCAAAATGAGTTATAGTGACGCCGTCAATAACGGAATTGATTGGTTTGATTATGATGAATTTATCAGAATTTTTAAATCACACTTTAAAATAATAAACAGGGAAGAACAAAAACATGAAATACATACTCCTACTTACAGTGATTAGCTCATTAGCTGGGTGTGCCTCTGTAATAAATGGAACTTCAGAAAGTGTAAAGGTAACAAGCATCCCTGCGGGCGCTACTTTTACAATTAAGGACAAATCAAATGTTGTAGTTGCAACAGGTATAACGCCACAAATTGTAGAGCTTGACCGTGGTACAGGCTATTTTAAAGGAGCTGATTATCGAGTAGATTACGAAAAGGCTGGTTATATTGGTGACGTAACTTACATTGATCACTCGCTAAGCCCTTGGGTTTTTGGCAACATAATTTTTGGCGGTGTAATTGGTGGTTTCATTGTAGACCCGTTAACTGGTGGAATGTGGGAACTGAAAAAACAGACATATGGGTCACTTTGGCAAAAACAAGATACACCAAAGCGTCATAATTTCTTTCCTGAATAATAACAGTTTACATTTAATGTAAGCATGTTATAATGAAACTAAATGCGCACCTGGTGTAATGGCAGCCACGACATCTTGAGGGGGTGTTGCCGCAAGGCGTCCGGGTTCAAGTCCCGGGGTGCGCACAATTATGTCAGGAATAATTCAACGAAAATATTATCCTGATTTTTATCTTCCAGAATTTAATCTTTGGATAGAAGTTAAAGGTTGGGAAAAAGAAATTGACCAATTTAAATGGGCTCAATTTCCTCATACATTAAAAATAATTCGCAATAATGATTTACTTTTATACGAAAATGATATAAACCAGTTACAAATTCAGTTGAAACTTTGTTGAGTGGTATAAAAGCCGCTCAGCAATTTTTAGTGTATAAATTGCACTAATTGATATACAAAATAATCGCTCTCGTAGTTTTTTGGCTGTTCCTAACGGAGTGTCGGTTCAAATCCGACCGGTCGTACAAAACATTGTACATCTATGGTCACATAATGTATAATGCTCCTGAGTTAAAAAATTAACTCAATTTTTCAACCATTAATAGGAGAACTTTATGAAAGTACCTAGCAATGAGCAAGTTATCAAGATTTGTAACTCGATAATATTGCGAGCAGCTCATAAGTATAATGAGCATCCTGGTGCGGTTCACGAGATCATCATCGGTCTCGTTCAGTTCAATAAAGCTGATGAACTAGGCATCAACATTGAATCAAAACTTCCCGAAAAAACTTTAAGGGGTAATGACAGTCTTCATGGTCGAGTAATTAGTTTTTTCACCAACGTTTTTGTTGAGCTGGAGCGCCGGATTGGTCATAAAATCAAGCGTACCAAGATCAATGAAGACGCTTTCAACTACAGGGCAGTTGAACCAGAACACATTGGAGAATTCATAGCAATCATAAACCTTAAACTCGGAATTCCGAACTAAGGATTTTATGTCGGGTAACTATAAACTTCATAGTTACCCGGCAAATTTTTTACTCTCGTAGTTCAATGGCAGAACAGCAGGCAAACATCGTTTTTGAAACTTTGTTCAGTTCCTGAACCGAAGAAAATGGTTATCCAACCAGCAGGTTGTGGGTTCGAATCCCGCCGAGGGTACAAAGCTTTACATTAGCCTAATGCCGGTCTAGAGGGCCGTTGCTACATATTCTAAGCAGGATGCTATCGGAAGTGTTGCCAAGCATAAAGTCTCAGGGAAATTCTATGGCGGTTTCCCGGTGTAAAGCCTCTTTTTTGGGACGTTAGCTCAGTGGTAGAGCAGGAAAACTTTCGTTTACTCCCTTTGTTTCATAAGAAACCGCTTGTTAATGATTATCGCCTATTAAGCGCCTGGCCGGCGGTTCGAGTCCGTCACGTTCCACAATGAAAAGTCTTGATCCAAAAAAAGCAATTCTACTTTTAGCAGCTGCTTACAGCATCTTAGCTGGTGCCGGGCTATTAATTTTATCAATCCTTAAGAAAGTTTTTAATTTTCCTTATCAGAGATGAAAATGTGAATTTGACAATTCTTAAATCAAAACTTCATCGAGTTACAGTAACTGACATTAGTCTTGACTATGAAGGTTCCTGTGGAATTGATAAAGTTTTGATGAAAGCTGCTGATATTTATCCTTACGAACAAATTCACATTTACAACATTACAAATGGCAATCGTTTTACAACGTACGCCATTTCTTCCAACATAGACGGCGAAATCTCAATTAGAGGTGGTGCCGCTCGTCTTGCCCTTCCTAATGATATTATTGTTATTTGTACCTATTGTCAGTTACCTGAACATTTTCTATTTAATAATGATAATCAATATCTTCCTAAAACAATCTATGTAAATGAAAAAAACAAAATTCTAAAATCTTCAAAATAATAATCCCACCAAATACTTATGTACATTTGATGATAAAAAACTTATAATGAACTTAAACTGATATATCTGACGTCAACGATATCGCTGACGACGGCACAGCCGGAACTATCAGTGTCAATTCAGAGCAAGTTGATGAAGCTCTGAATATTTCAGCGCAAATGAACACGACTGGTAAAAAGTTCTGTTTACCATTGGTTCAGAAAATTTGGCCGTCATTGAAAATGAAATTAAGTCTGCTATGGCACATTTTATTGATAAGCGCAAAATTGAAGCAGATGATGAAATAAATGTTGAAAGGGAAGGTGAAGTTTATCGACCGTTTTCAATCACGAAAAAACGGCTTTTTGACTGGTGGTGTTTACATCGTAAAAGGTGAACTGCACTACCCTGTTAAAGGCGTAGCAAAAAATCCAAAATTTACGTTTAAGATTGTTTTCAATCACAAAGCGTAATTTAAAAGCTTTCAGCTTAGGGTAAAAACTGAAAGTATTTCTTTATCACACTTATTTTAATGAGGTATTGTTATATGTCAAAAAAGCGCACAAATGCGCTAGTATTGATGCTTTCATTGTTGAGCACAGGAGCGTTCGCGGAAGCATAGTTCACGTAAAATCAATAAACACAATAGCTCTAGCAGAATAATTTAAGAGGTTAAAAATGAGAAAACTTACGATATTTGGTACTATTTTTCTATTGGTTGCAATACCTGTTTACATTTATTTCACTTTCATTATGAAAGGTGACACAGTAAACAGAGCAGAACGCGAGGCGTTTATCGCTCATGGAAGTGAAAAGTTCAGGGTAACTGTACTTGGTACACCCCAGCTGGTCTATGATACTGTTTCAAAGGTGACGAGTGAACCCACAAAAGGATACTACTTCTTCTGGGCAACTGTTAACGGCCAGCGCCGTTATGTTCAAACTCCCATTCAATTCACTGTCTATGAGGAACGCTAATGGCTGAGCAAAAAGAACTTACTTTGACTCTGTTTCCAATTGGAAGTGAGGTATTTGTTACTGATAAGGTTAACGGATTAAATATTTCGAAATTAAAAGTAGCAAGTATCAACATCAACAAAACGATTGATGCTACAGTTGTAAATTACGGAATGACAAACAACTTTACTGTTGGTTCAGAATGTGTATTTGGCACTTTTGAAGATGCTGAAAAAATTCTTCAAAAACGCTTTGTTGCTATGCTCGATGGGTTACGTGAAAAATATCTTGGCGAACTATGAAACTTGACCCAAATAAATACTGTGTTACATTTCAGCAGAGCTTGCCATGGGCTCTGCTACATGATATTGTCGCGCACCCACTTATGGCCATTACACTTTATTTGTGGAAACCAGCAATCCAATTTCATAATTTTACCTCGGCGAGGGCTTGGAAACGAGAGCAAAAGTCAAGTTAGCTCATAAATAGTCTGTCACAATAATTTTATAATGGAGACCTAAAATGACAGACAAAAAGCCTTCAGATATTATCAAAGAAGATGAATATGGTGTTTTTGATGATGGTAAGCTTGATATGCAGGACGCAAAGCATATATTGACTTCAAAAACGATTTGGGTAAATATTCTTGCCTTTGTGGTATTTTTTGCTCAATCAAAATTTGGATTCATAATCGATGAAACAACTCAAGCACAAATTTTAACACTCATTAACATCGGTTTACGCTACATTACGAAAGACCCCGTAAGATGGAAATAGTAAAATTGTACAAATCTCCAGTTTTTGTTATAATTGATTTACTCAATTATGACGCTGGAGATTTCCGATGTTTCACTACGCTGCTGAGGAACTTGAGGATTTTTTCTTAAATACTGAGTCGCTGTCTTCAAGTAAGCTGAAGATGCCCTGTGACGTCTTCGTTGAAACAACAAATTTAGTCAGAGCGATGGTAAATTCACACTCACATTGCCATATCTGCGGCCGGAAAATAAAATTCTTTCAGGTGATAAAAGATGGACGGTATTTTTATCTCAAAGCATACGGTTTTAATTCTCACAATCATTTAGTTGAATTTAACGGAGATCATCTTATTCCGTTGAGCAAAGGTGGCCCTACTAATCACGTTAATTTAGTTCCAGCTTGTACTCAATGCAATCGTAAAAAAGCGAATAAAATTGATCATCCTTACATTGAGCTGATCGATATTTCAACAACAGTGAATTTCGCGTTAAACCTTTTCATTAAGAAAAATTTCATAACTCCGAATGTTCCAAAAGACAAAGAAGCAATTGATAAAGTAAAAAGCAGACTGTGGAACATTACGCACGAGCATAAACAGGTATATGACGACGTTGTTGTTGAACCTGCACTTTTTTACAAAAAGTACCTACCAAGAATTTGTGAAATAATAAATGTTGAAACATTTAATATTAAAGTTGAGAGGTGGCCATTATAAAATAGTGTACTTTTCACTACATTTGTTTATATAATAAACTTCGTTACACTTTTTCCTTTCAAAAATAACCTTGGTGAAATTTATGAAAATAAGTTCGATGGTCTCTGCAATCTTACTGAGTTTTGCAGTTCTTTTGACTGGCTGTAACAGCAGTGGTTATAATGCTACAAATGACCCGCTGTACCCATGTCTTTCACGCGGTTACGATTACCAGACCTGCTCATCCGCTTACTCAGTTTACGGTGTTCATGATAGTCACTGGATGGATGGCGTCGGCCCGTTCGTAGCAGGCATGGGGGCGATGGCGTTACTGAATAACTTGTCTTCAATGCCTCGTTATCAGACCCCGCAATATCAATCGTATTATCGGGATTATCAGGCCAATCCCAACCAGTACGTTCAGCGTTCAGCACCACAGTTGAAACCTGAAACATATTATAAGCAAAATCCAGTAAAGTTGGCTCCAGCTGCAGATGGAAAGCCACAAGCATTGTTTCAACCAAACACCGTTGCTGCTCCTCGTCCTGCTGCTCCTGGTCTAGCAAATGGAGTTCCGCCTATGACTACCCAAAAACCCGCAATTCAACCTGGCGGCAACAATCCATTTGCAGTTCGGCCTCCCACGGCAGCTCCTAGTGTAAGCGCCCCTGTATCTAAACCGAATCCATTCTCGGTTAATCGTGCGGCGCCGTCTTCGCCTCGTTCAAATCCGTTTTCAGTAAGTAGACCTTCTTCTTCAAAGCGTTAAAAACGTACAAAATAGTGTACAAATCCCAAGTTTGTGTTAGAATTATATCGTAAACACAAACTTGGGAAACTAACGATGAAAACAAAAGTTCAAGTTACCGAAGAACTCTTGATTAAGTTTCAAATGAAAATGGCCTATTATGTGACAATGGCCAATATTTTTGCAGCTAAAAATGGTTTGCCGTCATTTAACACGCCAACATACGAATTCAATCTTTACGGAACTGTTTCTGGTAAAGCAAGTCTTAAGGCGCACCACTGCATGTTTCATGCAGTGATCTACATGGAAAATGTAGAAAAGTATCTTGAAACTACACTCCCACACGAACTTGCTCACCTTGTCGCTTCGGTTTGGTATGGCCACCGCGGTCACGGGTTTCCTTGGGAAAAGGTAATGGATGAAGTATTTAAAGCCCCAGTTAAACGATACCACACGTACAATGTCGCTAACGTTGTAACCAAAAAACAACACGTTCATTTGTACACTTGCAACTGTAACAAAACATTCAAACTGAAAACAACAACTCATAACAGAATTAAGACAGGCCAGCGTAAGTATTTTTGCAAAGCGTGCAAATCAACACTGCGGTTGATGCTTCAGGAATTTTAATGAAAACTTATGCAGTAACTCCAGTAATGGAATGTCTTACTTCTGCACTGGAAAATCAAAAGTCATTTGTTAAATTTCCATTTATACGTCACGAACTCTCAAATGAGATTGTTTGGGTTCGCTTTTCAAAAACATTAAAAGTATTTGCTTTAAAAGGAACAACCTGTGTTTGTTGTGGTGCAGAAGGAATTTTCTTTGAACATAGTTTAGCGTTCGGGCTGGTTCTTTTTACTATCAAGTCTGATAAGAAAGTAAAAATGACGCGTGATCATATCATACCGCAAAGCGTTGGTGGAACTGATATGTTTGATAACTTGCAGGTAATGTGCGAAGAGTGTAACTGCAAAAAGGGAGATTCGATACCTGAGAATGCTGTTCACTTCATTAACCTTTCAGGTTTTTTTAATAAATGGGTTCAAACGCTAAACTCTGATAATGAGCGTCAACGCACTATTAATATTAAGCGACAAATCTTGAAGGATCGCTGGACATCCGGTAGGTTAAAAAATCCAGGTACAATTGCATTTCATGAAATCAGCGATTTTTTACAAGATTATGGTTTAACCCCACCTACACAACTTATTGATTTTTTTAGATTAAAGATATGATAATTGAAACACATTATAAAATTAAAAATACTTTAACGGAGCTTTACAGTGCCGGCGGCAGCTGGCCTACATGGACAAAGAAAGGGAAAACTTGGAAAAGTCTTGGCGCTTTAAAGCGTCACATTCATATGATTGATGCAAGAAGATACGTTGTTTATAAAAACGCGGTAATAATAAGTTATGAAGTACGTATCGAGGAAAAAGATTCAGTGATTTCAGCAATGGATTTCATTGAAACTGTTATGAGTGAGTATCACGAAAAGCAACGAAAGGAAAAAGAAAAGAGTGACGCTTGGTGGAAAGAACAGCGGCGGAAGGAATTTGAAAAGCTAAAGAAGGAGTTTGAATGAGTTTACCTGATTTAATTAATGGCGCGTTTGAAGGATTTGGTTCGTTCTTTCTGCTGCTTCATTGCTTACGACTTCGAAAAGATAAGTTAGTACGAGGAGTTTCAATAACAGCTACGGCGTTTTTCTTTTGCTGGGGGCTGTGGAACCTGTTTTATTACTATCACCTAGAGCAAATTTTTAGTTGGTACGCTGGAATGGCCGTTGTTTTAGTGAACGGTCTTTATGTTGCAATGTTAATTTACTATCGAAACAATGAACGAAAATTCTGTTGATTACGCTGATTTGACTTACTTTTTTTCATGGCTTATTGTTATTGTCATTGGATTTATTTGCTTAAGGCATTACGTTAATTTAGTCAGATTGAGCTATCGAAGCTTTCAATATGAAACAGTAAAGCGAGCAACTTTCATTCGGATGACACTCTGGTATACAATTCAGTTAATTTGTGTTACTATAATCCTAATCTTCATTCCAGACTTAATAGGATGATAAAATGAGAGCGTACTTTTTTGGTAATTTTTATCTTTCACAGATTCAACAAGGCATTCAAGGATTGCACGCTGTCGTAGAACTTTTTTCACTTGCTCAGGAATTAACTGAGCAAGTTGGTAGTGAAAATTTGCCTGCTGAATATAAAGCGCAGTTTAATATGCTTTATCTCTGGGCAAAACACTACAAGACAGTTATTTTTCTAAACGGTGGAAATCAAGCGGATCTAACTGAGCTAGATTTATTTCTTAGTCAAGGACACTATCCTGTATCACGTTTCTGTGAAGATGAAATATCTATTAACGGGGCGTTAACGTCAGTGTGTATTATTCTGCCTGAAAAGATTTATGAAGGTGCAAAATTTTGGCAGTCACGTTTTAATCGCTCACAATTTACTTTATCCTTACGGGAACCTTCTACTTGGGTTTCTGTAGACGGCAGCGTTAAGCTAGTCCTTAACGCTGATGATACTGTAACAATATTTACGTTTGAAGGAGAAATCGGTGAAACTAAGTTTTACTCTGCCTGGGAACGTGAGTTAATGGAAAAACTTGTAACATATCGTTTAGCATGAAAACACATGAAGAGCTTGTAGACCTATTGAATTCTGATGAAGAAGCGTTTAACACTTACATCAGGGAAGAAATAGATAAGATGATTGAGGGTTCTCCTGAGCACCTTCAGCCTCGTTTACGCGCTATGCAGTTTAACATCGATATGACGCTGCGAAGGTATAAAAACCCGATCGCTCGCATGAATAAGATGATAGAGATTTTTTGGCAAGGTTTCTTTAAGTTTAAAGATGCTATTGATGGAAAAATCCCCTTAATACACGAAGAAAATAATGTCAAACCTTTCGTCAAATCAGACAAAAAATAAAGAATTCTTAGAACATCTTAAGCTGCTTGGCTGTAATTATGGTTGGTCTGGAGATTACAACGAAGTTGCTGAATTCATAAGGTGGTGTTACGCTTTTTATGGCGAGGAAGAGCCAACCAAAGAAGAGCTTAAACCAGTAGATGAAACATAAATCTTGTTAAGCAGTTAACACTTTTTTCGATTTCTTGTGTTATAATTTAACTGTATGTTAAATCAAACACAGGAGATTTCGATGAACGCTGAAGATGATTGCAAAATTCTTACCTATGAAGAACTTCAAGCTCATGTCAGAGCCTTTGCTTTTTCACTAACTCTCAAAATCGTTCTACCCGCTGCTTTTATCTGGGTTTTGTCAATGACGCTAGGTGCCGTGGTAGCCCACTCTGCTACCTTCACCTCTGCTGCCGATGCGGTTCAAGCGGTTGAAGGTTTCAATTACGTTCTTACTCAACATGATGATGGAACCGTTTCAGCAGCTACCGCAGGTCGTAACGGTAATGGAAAGCTAAATGAGTCTCTTCCTGATTTAGTAGTATACAAAGGAATGGTTTCTTATGGTGACTACCCATTTGGCTCTGTGTACGAGGTCGCCTTTCCTGACTTACGAACCTCAGCGCTTGGTGCTAAGCTAGAAATCTCTGTTGCAGAAGGTACTGTTGAAGTAACTCACGACAATACCTTTATGCATGATAACGGTGACGTAACGTGGGTTGGTGCGTCTGATTATGAAGGTACTAACTTTCGAACTATTCTAACAAGTTTCGACGGTGGCGTAATGGGAAGCATTAAAACGCCTACTAACACTTATTTAATAGAAAGTGATCAAGGTCATACTTACTTGATTGACACGAATGCAGCTGGATTATCAGCGCATGACATTGACGAAGGCGGCGCTGCCTTACCGACAGCTGGGGCAACATCAACTCCACTTGTCATTCTTCCGAAGTCAACAGCTGCTACAACAACTACAACAACTACCAGTTTAACAACTATTGATACATTTTACTACGTTGGAACTGGATTTGGTGTAACTCCAACTGGTGTAAATCAATCAGCAACTCGTTTAAATTACCTGGTTTCAGTTGGTAACCAGGGGCTAAAGGATAGTGGGCTAAATGCTCAAATTCGAGTTGTAGGAACGAAGGCTTGGGCTGATAATCCGGCGACAAACAATAATAACTTACTAGTCAATCTTTATGCCAGTGTCTCAGGTAAAGCTGAACGACAGAGTATAATAAGTACATATAAGGCAGATGAAATCATTTACCTGAGGTCATTCAGGTATGCCCAGGGTAGCTGCGGTGTACACTTTATCAATGGTGGCAATGGTACATCGCTTGTTCAAGCCGGCGCGCTAGGAATTGTTTCTGATGGTAAAGATGGTGCTTACTACTGTCAAGACGTTACGTTGATTCATGAACATGGCCATGGTCTTGGATTAGTGCATGATCGCGAGTACGCGTACGGAACAGTAGGTTATAAGTCTTGGGCTTATGCGTGGGGAGTTGCAGGAAAATACGCAACTATAATGAGTTACAAGCAACCAATGGTAACAAAGTTTGCATCGCCTTCATTAAAGTGTACGACTGCTGGTGATCCGTGTGGTTATAGTCAAACTGATACAGCTAGATCATCTGATCAAGTGTCAGTGTTGAAGCTTACTATTCCAATGGTTGCCGCGTTTAAGTAATTTTACAACCCATAAAATAGCGCGACAGAAAGTTGCGCTATTTTACTTTTTATAGGATTAAAAAATGAGTGTTAAAGTGTATATGATTGAATCTGAGCGAGGATGGGGTCAAAAAATTGACGAGATTAAGGAATTTCCTACTCGCGAAAAAGCTCTTGCATTTGCGCAAGATTACAACAAGAAGCATAACAATCTTCCGTACGTTCCTGACTGGTACATAAAAGCCGTAGTTCAAGATGAAGATGGTGATTGCCCAGCAATATTGTAATCAAACGGTAATATGAAAATGATTAAATAGTACTTCTATTAACAAACTATTGGAGCGTTTCAATGCGTTTTTTACTTCTTGCTCTTTCTCTATTTGTAAGTTCTACAGTTTTTGCTGATGATTTAATTGAAGATTTTGGAACTTGGAACCAGTTAAACTTTAATTATGTGCCTAAAGATTCAAACATTCGTGGTTACCTTGAACTCCAAGGTCGTTTAAAGGATGATAGTCAACACGTAAATCAACTAATTGCTAGACCTGCAATTGGTTACCAGGTAACCCCTCATCTTTCACTTTGGGGCGGTTATTTATATCAGGCAACAACTTACAAGGGTTCAACAAATCATTATTGGAATGAACACCGTATTTTTGAGCAAGCAACATTCAAAGATAAGTATTTTGGTGACGTAGATTTTACGTCACGTACTCGTTTTGAGCAACGTAATTTTGATGTGGCTGATTCAGGCACATCACTTCGCTTACGACAAATGATAAGAATTGACAAACCAATTTATTGGGGTGGTACTAATGTCGCTTTTGGTGGGTTATACGCTGCCGCGTATGATGAAGTGTTCTTTAACTTAAATGATGAGTATAATAGTGCTACAAAGATTAAGACCGGATTTGATCAGAACAGAGCCTGGGTAGGTCTGGGCTATAAGTTCAATGACAATTTTAAAGTTGAAACTGGTTACTTAAACCAATATCAAGAAGCGGTTGGCGGTCCTAATAAAATGAATCATGTTTTAATGACAGCTGTTAACGTAACGTTTTAAATTTATGGATAATGTGGTCTACTTCGGAGTCACCAGTTCTTTACTTATTACTTTGGTCTTAACTATCGCGCTGATAGTTTTTGTTATAAGACGAAAACCAGAAAATCCAAAGGATCGTTGGCCGAAGAAGACCACTAAATCCATTCAGTATCATTATGATCAACAAGAGCTTAAAGAGTCAATTGCTAAGTGGCGTAAAGAATTTGGGCTTGATAAGAAAAAATGAAAGTATTTTTCCCACCGAATCCGTATAAACCTGATGGTTGTTACACCGTATTTTTGGCTGGCTCAATTGAGATGGGTAAAGCTGAAGATTGGCAGGAGCGATTCATTCAACATTGGAGCGGCTCATCACGTCATGTCAATATTTTAAATCCGCGGCGGCATGAGTGGGATGCAAGCTGGGAACAAAGCATCGAAAATACTGAATTTAGAGGTCAAGTTGAATGGGAGCTAGCAGGTTTAGCTCGCGCTGATTTGATCTTAATGTACATTCAGCCAGACACACTAAGTCCAATCTCAATGCTCGAGCTTGGACTTTTTGCTGATTCCGGAAAAATGGTTGTTTGCTGCCCCGCTGGCTTCTGGCGAAAAGGCAACATTGATATAGTATGTCATAATCGCAATATAATTCATTGCGAAACAGAAAAAGAACTATATAGAATTTCAGATAACTTTATAATGAGACTAGCATGATAACAGAACGAGAATTGAACGCAATGAAAATATGTGCCCCTTTGTTACCTGAACCAGGGAATGAAGTAGTTCAAGAACTCATAGAAGAGGTAATGCGACTTCGCGCAGGTGTTAATGATGCAATTGACAAATGGGGAACTGGGTCAGATGATACAAAATACATTTTCTATAGTTTGCAAGCATTGATTAAAGACTAATATGAACACATTTGTTATTGTTACACTTACTGTTATTGGTTTTTGTTTGTGGACAGTTTTGATGTGTTACACAGGTATAAAAGCTTTTGATAGTAAAACAAATCAGCAAATGCTTTTGTGGTCAATTATTTGCATTCTCAGTATTAGTGTTCCATTAGGAGCATTTTTTTATTTTATTGAGGATAACCAAGTTGATTCTCCTTATCAATGTTTAAAATACGATGATGACGGAGAATGTCAGTTAATGAAAAGAAAGTAGTGTACATTTTTACTTCGCTGTATTATAATTAAATTACACTTATTGATGAGGTCTAGATGTTTTCAAAATTTCAAAAAGCAAATCACTTCGTTAATTTTCGTGTTGATACGATTTGGGAGATTGTATCAAACACAAAAATATTTGACCTTTATGAGCAAGGTCATGATCTTCTCAATAAAACAAGAATTATTGACGAAAATCGAGATCATCTCGAATCGTTTATTGATCTATTTGCGCCTAAGCGGTACCTATTTACCAGTACTGATAAGATAATTTTAATCTTTGACGACGCATACATGGAAGTTGAAATCAATGATGAGATTTTTGAACTGACAATCCATGGTCCTAAAAGTGAAATTGAACGCATTGAAGACTTAATAAATAAGCGCTACCCAAGCAATCACAAGTACATTGACTGGGTTCATGATCCAAATGATCTTGACAGCGTAACGCTGCCGCTCACAATGAAGCCAATTATCGAGGCAGCATTTCCTTGGCTTCAAATGCCTTCAAAAGAATACATCGAAGCTTTCTTAAAATCAGAAGCAAATATTTTAATTTTGATTGGCCCGCCAGGAACCGGTAAAACCACGCTAATTAAAAATATCATTGCTTCAAATAACAAGCAAACGCCTGCTATCGTGACGTATGACGAAAAAATGATGGAGCATGACCGTTTTTTTGCAAGGTTCATGAGTCGTGACTATACTTTTTTGGTTGTAGAAGACGCTGACGTTATCTTGAAAAGTCGCAGTGAAGGTAACTCCTTGATGCAGCGTTTTTTAAATCTTGGTGACGGGCTAATCTCAACGAGAAACAAGAAACTGATTTTTAGCACGAACTTACCAAATATTCGTGATATTGACAGCGCGTTGTTGCGACCTGGACGTTGTTTTGACGTTTTGCAGTTCAGAGCTTTGACTGGTGAAGAAGGTAAAGATGTTCTTGCTGAGGTAAATAGAGAGCCAATTCTACCTTTTAAGGCTGACAGATACACTTTAGCTGAGCTCTTAAACAATGCTCCTTCTCTTGATTATTCAGCAACTCATGCCGCGAGGTTTTAATTTAGATTATCCTGGAATGTAAATAGAACAGATTATTTTAAATACGAAAAAAGATAGTGTCCAAGAAACCACCTAAAAAGTTACCAGATCGTAAGATAGTCGATGGTAAAATGCGGTGTGGTTTTTGTGAAAAAGTTCTAGAAAAAAGAATTTACGTTATTGATTCAGAAATATTTACCACCTACATCAGGTGCCCATGTGGTGTAGATGCTGGTTATTATTATAATGGGTGTGAATATCCTGCAGGTGGTCCTGCTTAAAAAGGTGAAATATGAAAAATGAAGATATTGGTAAACTTATTCTTGGAATTATAATTCTTGGTGTCGCGTTTAAGCTCGTCTTGGTTCTAATTCCTTGGGCGCTCAAGTTTTTCTACTACGGTCTAATAGTGGTCGGTATTTTGGCCGTAGGCAAAGTACTACGAGATAAGGGCGTATTCTAACTAAATGATAAATATTATCACCATTTAGTAGAGGTGATAATATGGCAACACTAGCGATTTTTAATGAAGATAATACTACATACTTAAATCATAGCGAAGCTACGATTACTTTAGCAAGAGTAGGTGTAACCTTAGGTAAAGCAACGGAAGTTGACTTTTTCATGAGTGACTTTTTCATTCATGACATTATAGAGTTGGACGGTAATAAAGATCAGTTTTTAACTGAACATTTTCATCTAGATGTAGAAGCTCGTTGGTTTATAGAAGGTGGCGGTGATTTTTATGTGCATTTTGGTAAACCTGTTTACAAGATAATGTGTCAAACACACGATTACATTATTATTCCAGCAGGATTGCGACACTGGTTTAACATGGGCACCAATAGCTACGCAAAAGTTTTTCGTGGGTTTCATCAGAATGAAGGTTGGGTTGCGCATAACACAGATTCAGAAATTTATAAACAATACATTAACAGACGGTGATTAAAATGATGCAAGATTTTGATAAAAATTTGGCTAAAAGTCTAGCTTTTATCTTTACTGTTTTTGCAGTTATGGTCATTATTTTTATGACAGTAGCTGCATTTCTTGAAGGAATGGCAAAGGTGATAGTGCTAACTATTGGTGGTGGAGCAGTTTTAGTTGTCATTGTTTGGATCAGAAAGCAACTTAAGAATTAAGATAAATATGAAAAGTAAGTATAAAATTCCATTGCTTTTAGTAATTATCTGGGTTATTTCAGGAATAATATTAACATTTTCAATCGAAAATTCCTGCAATAATTACTCTAGCTATACAACTCTTCTTTTTCATAAATACAAATGTTCTAAATTGGAGTAATAAAATGAAAAGACAACTTTCCATAAAAGCAGCTGAAGGTGGTTCAGACGCTCAGCTTTTTGTTAATGACCTTGCGACCGCTTATTTAAAGCTCGCGGACCGTCTTAACTGGAAAGTTGGCTGACTAGAAAAACGACCAGCTGAACGAGGATTTTTTGAGCTCTCATTTGAGGTAACAGGAAATGACCTTAAACAACTCGACAACGAACGAGGAGGACATCGAATTCAACGCATTCCTCCAACGGAACGACGAGGACGAGTCCACACTTCAACGGTCACAGTCAGCGTTATTGACCCAAATAACGCTGACTGCTTTTCGCCGCTACTTCAACGCGGCGAAAGCGATTTCAGAGTTGAATGGTTCTCAGGTACTGGTAAAGGTGGGCAACATAGAAACAAGCATCAGAACTCCTGCAGACTTATCCACATTCCAACAGGCCATGTTAGAACGGCGAGTACACGTTCAAGAGAATCCAGCTACGCGGCGGCGTTCGACGCGTTAACCAGCTTCTTAAATGAAGAAAGAGACAAAGAGATACAATCTCACTTTTCTTCAATAATGAAATCTCAGGTTGGTTCTGGAATGCGTGGAGATAAAAGACGAACATATAGATTTCAAGACAGCCAAGTTACTGATCATATTACAAGTAAGTCCGCAAATCTTGAAAAAGTAATGAAAGGTAATTTTCAACTTTTATGGTAAAAAACATGAAAATGTGGGTTTTAATCGGAATTACTGTTGCTTTATTGCTCGCTGAACTTGTATATGTTAGAAATCAAAATCAAGTACGTGTTAATGAAATTGCAAAAAATTGCAGCGATTGGCGTGAACAAACTATTGTTTATTTAGGTGGAACAATGACACACCCTACTGTTGAAGAAAACACGAAGATAGTGTGCGTTGAAAAAGAAGTTCCGTTAACGCAATATTATGCAAAAATGTTAAAAAAATGACAGTACCATTACAATGTACTAAAAACGTATTAAATGGGCAGTGTTGCTGCACCTGTCAATTTTTACTAGCTGATTTTTCTCATCCAGTAACAGATGGGTTAAGCGTTCTTAATCAACGTGGATGGATTTGTTTTGCACCTGAGATAGACGGTGCCTTTTCCGGTTGGCAAGAACATGGAATGTGTGAAATGTACCAGCCGAAAAAAGATAATGGGAAATCTGATTAGCTACGAAAAATTTAAACGTAAACAGGCGGAACGTGAATTGCGTCAACTAGACGAAAAGCTGTCTAATATAATTATGGCAGAGGTTGAAAAACTGCGTGAAACGACATCTAACTGCGATGAAATTTTTGGTCTTTACATTCGCACTAGTATGGAAAAGGAGCTTCTTCTAAATATAGTAGCTCAACATTTAGGTTATGAAGATTTATACCCACCAAAAACTTGTGAAAAAACTTAAAAAATTTTCACAAATTCATTGTACATTTCAAAAATCTAGTTTATAATTATTTCAAGTTCAGAGAGTAAAGAGAAAATCTTAAATCTGACTTCCTAATTAAACAACTTTTTGGAGAACTACGATGACTGCTCAAGCTGAAAATCTGAATGTAAAGAATGTTGTTGTTACTGGCACCATGGTTTCGGTGGTAGTACCTGACGAATTCACCACTGTTAAGGCCTTCAAAGACCACGTTGTCGAAGGTTTGCGGAAGAACAAGCGCCGCGACGTTAGGGTTCTCGCTTTCCTGATGGTTGCACGCAATATTCGCCGGACCCATCAGTTGAAAGGCAAGCACTTGACCTGGGAGTTTCTGGCCAGCACCAACAAGGATGGTCTCTTCCGCGACGAAAAGGGTCACTTCGCGAAACGTGACTTCTAAGCATTAACACTCCGGCTAATTACCGAGAGGGGATGATCTTCGGATCATCCCCTTTTTAATGTATACAAATCGGTCGTTTTTTGTAATAATAGAAGTAGACTTAAACCTACTTCTTTAGTTTAGTGAGGATAAAAATGGGAGTTCCAATTAAACAGCAAATTGCTGTTGCAAAATACATTATAAAACATAAATTAAAAGGAAGAAAACATTATCCTCTAGTGACGATGTTAGAACCTCTATATAAGTGTAATTTAGCCTGTCAAGGTTGCGGTAAAATTGCTCAGCCTGATCATATCTTAAATATGAGAATGAGTGTTACAGAGGCTCTTAAAGCAGTTGACGAAGCTGATACTCCTATTGTTAGCATTCCAGGTGGTGAACCACTTCTCCATAAAGAAATGTCGTCTATTGTACAAGGAATAATTAGACGTAAAAAATACGTTTACCTTTGCACAAACGCGCTATTACTTAGAAAGCGAATTGACGAATACAAACCATCTGAATACTTTACGTGGTCTATTCACTTAGATGGGCCTGAAGACATTCATGATAAGTCTGTTGATCAACCAGGTGGATACAAGATAGCTGAAGAAGCAGTTAAAATGGCTATCGATGGTGGGTTTCGAGTTTCTATCAACACTACTGTGTTTGTTGATACCATTGATGATGTGCCAAAGATGGCCGTGTTCTTTGATCGCATGACTGATTTTGGCGTTGAAGGTATAACAATTTCTCCAGGTTTTGCTTACTCTGACGCGCCAAATCAAGATGTGTTTCTACAAAAGGAGCAAATCGAAAAATGGTTTGAAGAGCTTTTCAAATATCAAAAACTCTTAAAAAGAAAGTGGCCAATCAATCACTCAAATCTGTATTTGCGGTTTCTTCAAGGAAAAGAAGATTATAACTGCACCCCGTGGGGTAACCCTACCTACTCAGTGCTTGGCTGGAATAAAGGTTGCTACCTCTGGAATGAAGGTTATACTGACACCTTTGATAAAATGATGAGTGAAACTGACTGGGTTAAGTTTGGTAATCACAAAAACTGCGAAAATTGTATGGCTCACTGTGGTTATGAAGCCTCTGCAGTTGAAGATGCGTTTAATAAGCCATGGAAACTTTTCAAAAGTATTTGATTATTAATTATTTTAATTTTTTCAAAATGAAAAAGCTTAGAAATTATTAAATGTGGGTAAATAGTTGGAAAAATAAGTGTACATACTGATCAAACAGTATATTAT
>Ga0233424_10001622_pt1 | contig 18693 bp, 3 predicted proteins | sample Watercolumn_Towu_FD_181011 | JGI IMG/M metagenome (GOLD analysis project Ga0233424, IMG submission 181011) | Freshwater microbial communities from Lake Towuti, South Sulawesi, Indonesia - Watercolumn_Towuti2014_125_MG | ecosystem: Environmental > Aquatic > Freshwater > Lake | place: Indonesia...
GATCGAGATCTAGGTAACCGCCGATGCCGAGCGAAGCGGCTGGGTTGTGTTCGACCATCTGGAAGACGGATTGTCGCGGCAGTTCAAGTTTGCCGGCATTGAGCCGGAGACCGACGAGATCGTGATTGGCCATTTCGACGGCCAGGATCTTCTAGTTGACAGCCGCCAGCCGCAATCCGGGCTCGACAACACACCACGAACGTTTCGTGTCTTGCTCGACGCCCAGAACGTCGTGGTACAGCTGCGGCAAAGCAGCGGCCAGTTTGTGACGCGTGCGACGCATTCCTACGCAACAGCGTTCCCCGGTTCGATCGGCCTCGGGAGCCGAGCCGGCCGCACTGCATTTGATAACTTCCGTGTTCGCGAAGTCGGCGCGACCGATGCGTTGATTACGGAGACGTTCAGCGGCGGCGCCGCTGAACGTTGGGCGATCGAGCGCGGACTCTGGACCAACGATTCCGGCGTGTTTACGGCGAGCACAGCTCGATTGGAGTTGGGGGACGCTCTGCTGGTGGATCGCGCGACGCTGACGGCGAACCTGGACGTGGACTTCGACCGTGACCCTGCGCTGGGTCCCGCGTTCGACCCGCAGATCACCGCGGAAGTGACGCTCAGCGACGTCGACGCACTGTTGATCGAGACGGAGTTGGGCGGTACCGCGCTGTTTCCGAACGATCCAGGTTCTCCGCGGGGGCTGATCGTTGCCAATGATCTGGAAGTGCGACTTGCACCGGGCGGCGTTACATTCGGTGCGGGCCGATTCTCGGCAGGTTTCGATCAATTCCTGTTTCTGGACCTGTTCGGCGCTCGGCTTGACTTCACAGACAATCCCGACGCCAACCTGTTCGAGGTGGCGTGCGTGGAGCTGCGAGTTCCGCCGCTGGCGGTGGATCCCGAACTGCCGCTGGCCACGTTGCGCCAGGGAAGCGATGCGTTTGCTCGTTGCGGAGCAGGCGAAGCATCACCGCCGGTGATTGGAGTTTCCAAACCAACGGCGGCCAATCCCATTCCCACGTTGCGTTTGCTGCAGTCCGACGTTCGCGTCGAATTGAATCTTGGAAACATCCGCAATCTCGACCAGATCATCGGCTTCTTTCCACTGCAGATCGACCAACTGGGGCTGGTGTTCAACGATGTCAATGACATGGGCGATTTCGATCTCGTGGCGAAGGTCCAGGTCGATCCGGGGTTGCTGAACGACTCGGCTGTCGACGTGATCTTGGCGATCGGCGCGCCGCTGGAGGATGGGCAAAGCTGCCCCAGCGGCGTTGATGAAATCTCGATTGTGCTCGATCAGCCGCAGCGCTTCTGCAACGGCGCCATTGACGTGCGACTGCACCTGCCAGGGCTGGTTGGTGACGGACCATTATTCGAGCAGTTAGGTCCTTTCGTTCTCGGGATCGAGGACCTGGAAGTTGCCAGCGGTGTTTTTGTCGATGCCGCGATTGCCATCGACGAGATTCGCGACGGGCAATTCGCTGGAGCAATTTCCGGCCGTGTGCTTGTTGCGAATTCGGCAACGATCAACGATAACAGTGACTTTGTCGAGGTAACCGTCGGCGGCACCGTCAGTGATTCCCCCGCCGTTGTGGACGCCCAGTTGCGTTCGCAGTTTACCAGTCTGACCGCGGCTCAGGACGGCTTGCAAGCAACGATCAGCACGGCGCAGATCCGCGGTACGGCGCGAGGTCAAGCCGGGCTCGACGCAGGCCCCGGACTCGGCGCCGATATCACCTTTGAACTGCTGTTGGCAAATGCCGAGGTTGATGGCGACCCCATTAACCTCGCGCTGGAAGCGAGTATCGATTCGATCAGCACAACGTTTACCATCCCGCTGGGTGACCCGCGGGAACCATTGGCGATCCTGAGCGGTACCGGTACGCTCAACCTGGATGCCGGACCCGATGAACCGGCGGTCGTGCTTGATTCGGTCAACGTCGAGTTCGGCCCGGGCCTCGAGGCACTCGACGGGCTGGTGATTGAAGCCGGAGGCATCGGCCTGGGAACCGACTTGACGTCGGTTTTCATCTTGCCTCCCACCACTGATGCATCGGGCGTGGAGCATCCGGGTTTCCACTTCCGCTTAGCAACGACAGGAAACGACGACCTGCTGGGAACATTGTTCGGAATTCCCGACTGGTTTCCGGTCGATGTCAACGGGATCGGTCTCAAATTCCATGGCCAGGGCGTTACTTCGTCCGGCGAGGTGCAGCAACCGGTCAAGCTGATCAATCCTTCCAATTTCTCGCTATTGATCTCCGGAGGGATTCCGGCCGAGTCGCCGCTGTTGCCGTTCAGTGGCAGTTTCACGGATCTCGAGATCGACTTGGGGCTGTTAGCGGTCTACGACCCGCAGGATCCGTCGTCGGAGTTCCCGATTGTCAACATCAGCGGCGTAACGATCGGCATCGATGAATTTGCGTTTCCAGATGAAAACGGAATGAAGGTAAGCGGCCAGATCGGGTTTGGGCAAGCCGAGGGAGTCGTATTCGCGCGGCTGGACGGCGCCTTTGACATCAAGGGGGTGAGCGGCGGGATCGCGCTGGTGATATCGGAGGTGGGACCGTTGCTGGCGCGCATTGAAGCACCGGTGGGGATGCCGTTGGGGCCGACCGGGATCATCTTGAAGAGTGTGGAAGGCGGACTTGTCTTCGGAGAGGATCTCGTGCCGGACGTCACGGAACCGGTCGAACTGATCAGTAATCCCGCTTTTGTCGACGTTCTGGAGCTTTCGGACCAGAACATCGTATCGACGCTCGCCAGGGTCCAGTCGGATTCGGCGATTTCCACGACTTGGGAATTGCCATTTACGCTGGGTGCACGCGGCAACTTCACGACATTGGCCTCCCCCGGAATTATCGAGGGTGAGGTCATTGTGGCGATGAACATTGGCGCTCGAGATGACCGGGACGAATTGTTGAACTTGAAGCTGCTGGCTTCCGGCGAAGTGACGATCTACGGGCTGCCGATCGGTCAGGCCGGATTGTTGTTGGATCTCGACAACCCGATCGATCCGCAATTCGACCTGGCATTCGCAGCGCCCCCGCCTGGTAACCCATTGGGATTCCTGTTCCCGGCCACGGGCACGTTTACCATGCACTTTTCCGCGGGTGGATTGATCGAATCCCCTTTGGTTGGACTGCGGCGGGTCCTGGACACGTTGCTCGATCCGCAGCAGTTGTTGTCCCGAATCAGCGATGCGGAGCTGCGGGGACTGCTCACGGCGATTCCTCAGGCAATCGTCGATGCCGCGGCGGCACTGCGCAACAGCAGTGACGCCCGCAGGCTGTTTGATGCCAACAACGACAATCTCGTTTCCGACGATGAGCTGACCGTAGAGTCTTTTGTACTTCGACTGCGACAGTTGTTACCACCGACCTTTGACGAACTCGCCAGCCAGGGAACGATCAGCGACGACGCGCTGAAATTTGCGGAGTCGCTTTTGCGGCTGACGATGAACTCGGCCGGCCGAGTTGCCGCGCAGGCCGCCGACGATGCCGCGGTTAAGGCGGCGCGGTCTGCTTCGATCATGCGCGAGGTACTGGCAATCGCCGCGGAAGTTGTACGCGATGAAGCGGTCCTGGCACTGCAACGCATCAATCCCCAACTCGAAATCCGCGGATTGATCCAGCCGACGATTCTCGGCTTCCCGATCGGTCCACCCACGGAAGAGGTACTGGTTCTCCTGGCAAAGGACCCGACCACCCAGGATTTCAAGCTCGCATTCGGAGTGACGACCAGTCTCCGGGAAACGTTGAAGCGGCAGGTCAACCTCATTTCCGGCGGCCTCGGGGGGTTGCTCATCGACTTGATTACCCTGGGCGCGGAAGATCGGCTGAATTTTCAATTCCAGCGCGTGATTCCGACCGGTCTGCTGACGGCGATGCTCACGGGGAAATCGACCGACAATCGATTTGACGATGTCTTCGAACAGCTTGTTGATGTGCTGAATCCGTTTACCGGGTGGGAAGTCGGAGTGAGTGGCGAGTTGTTCTGGTTGGGGATGAAGCTTGGCTCCGTCAGCGGGCTGGTATTCGGGCCACAGGACCAGGACGGCAACGGCACCGTCGACGATCCCAACAGCATTTTCAGTCGACGTGTCGTCAACATGGATCGCAACGGCAACGATCAGGTCGACCCAGGCGAGCGGGATTTTCCGGTGGGAGTACCTGCCGACGCCATTCCAGTGTTCAGCAGGTCGAAATTCGAGAAGATGGTCGATTTTGGTGGATTTCTGGTCACCGCCCAATTGAATCTGCCGCGGATGATTGTGGAGCCATTCGAAGTGCTGCGGGAAATCGGTGCGCCGCCGGAATTGCCGAATGTGAACTTCAACCAGCCACTTTCCGCGCTCAGTCAGGTAGGCGAAGTCATTGATGCATATTCCAGTAAAGACCGGCGAAACAGGGTCACGGGCGCGGCGTGCGCGGAGTCGGACATCGATTCCAATTGTGTGCGCGTGGGCTACATTCCACGGATCATCGATGGCCTCACGTCGACGACGTCCATGGGCGGCCTGCAGATCTACGTGCCGTCTCCTGCCACGCTCCTGAATCTCGACTATTTGAATTTCAAGTCGGAACGGGGGGCGAAGCCACTGATGCAATTGCAAGCGTCGGTCGAACAGGCGCAAGCGCTATTTTCCAGTTTCTTTATCGAGGGATTTCTGGAGCCAAGATTGCTAGGGATTCCTCTGGGGGAAACGTTCGTTCAAGCCACGACAACGGGCTATAAGTTCCGGTCAAGCACACCGTTGCTGGCGGGAATTACGACCGAAGCGAACATCGGCGTGCGGGACGTTAACCCTGGCGAATTCTTAGGCAGCGTCTTGCAAAACCCCCTTGTCGCGGGCGTTGCAGCGGCCCTGCCCTTGCCGATCGACAAGTTCAGCGACCTGCTGCGTCGGCTGACCTCCGGCGTGACGATCCCTATCCCCGTCGCTTCGCTCGAAGTCTCCGCGGGGACCGACAACCTTCGTAACTGGTTGACGACCAACCTGGGATTTTCCGACGAAGTCGTTTCGTCGCTGATCACGCCTACGGGGTCTCGCGCCGGAGTCAACGGCCAGATTTTCTTCGGTGCGTATTCGCCGGGAGTCGATCTGGATGCGCCACACCCGCTGCGCGACGAATTTGGAACCGCCGTCAAACCGTTCGATGATGTCAAACGCTACGGCGGATTCCGCATCGATGCCACGCTGAACCTGGGCGACTTCATTGAGAATGCCCGGTTCTTCCTGGAGGCCGAGTTGGTGCCGAGCAGTCTGTCGTCTGTGCTGGGATTGCGAGATTTTGTCGCGTTGGCCCGCATCGACCGAATCCGACTGGGCAGTCTGGTAACGCCGTCGTTGCTCGAGACCCATATGCTGGGTGAGTTGATCAAGGAAGGGGACTGCGCGTCGCTGCGGCTAGCCGGGGGCATAACGTTGTTGCAAACGCTGTCGCTGGATGCGGCGGGTACCGTCATTGTGGATCTCGGCGGTTGCCCCGATTCCGACGGCGTCGGGCTGTATGGTGCCGCGGAGTTGCGGCTGCATGCCGCTCCCAGGTCGCGTTTGCCAAAGCTCGTTGGTGACGGATTCGAGCTGGAAGCCAGTCTGCAATTGCAGGTCAATTCCACGGGCGACGCGCGGGACGTCGTCCTGGATGCAGGGCCGCTCGCACATACGGTCACGCTCGATCCGGGGACCTACGTCCAACTTTTTGCTCAAGGATCCCTGGTGGTGCTGGGATTCCCCGTCGCGGACGGATCGTTCGTGATGCGGTCGCAGGACAACCTGCTTGTCGTTGGAGGTGCGGGCGCGATTGATCTGGGTCCGCTGGGCGCGATTGCCGCGGAGGGCGGACTGGCGATGGTTCGCAAGCCGAATCGCATCGACCTGGCAGCGGCGCTCGGTGTGTCGATCAATTCGATTTCGGGCAGGATCGGGCCGGTCGACTACGTTCTTGACGGGCAATTCGACTTTGAGGCCAATACCTCGACTCAGGATATCACGATTCCGTTTACGCCCCCGATCGTGATTGACGGCGACCCGCATGCCAGGCTCCATATCGGGGGCCCTGCCGCAAGCGACAATCCAACGACCGACCGCGACGAAACCAAGGCATTCTTGAGTCTGTTTGGCGGCGCGCTGACCGCCGAAGGCCTGTTGGACATGGAATACCGTGACCAGACTTTGTCACTCGCCTTCGACGCCGAACTCAACCTGCTTGGCGGCTTGTTGTCCGCAAACGTGAGAACGCTGGACGACGAGCCGATCTTGATCGGACCGTTTGGCATCGAAGGATCGCTCGCTGGATCGATCACCCTGTTCGACGATGACAACGATGACGACGAAAATGACCCGCGTTCGGGGGATCAATTCGTCGCCAGGCTCGATCGCTTCGGTTGCCTGCGGACCAATATTCTCTTTCTCGAGGAGATCAATTTACGCGGTGATGCCGACCCGCATGCCTGCGAGCAGCACGTTTATCTGGAGGTAACAAGCCGGACCGTATCGGAAGGTCCGGCGGGATCAAGTCGGTCGATGGCCATCAATGTCCTGTTGAGTGAACCCCCCAGCAGTCCCCTGACATTAGAGTATACGGTCGAGGGGAAACGCCCGCGCGGTCCGGGATCTGCCGGTTCCGACGACTTCTCACTTGTATCTCGGAATCCGCTCGTCATCGACCATTTCATCACCGCCCAAGTCGCGGCACAGATCATCGTCGATATTGTCGGTGACAACCGGCCTGAATTTGACGAAGCGTTGCAAATCATCCTTGACGCGGCCAGCTATGAGGATGAGTCACCGGTTCATCTCGATCCCGATCAGGACGCGGTGCTCGTCACCATTGAGGACGACGACTGTGCCAGCGATGCCACAACGTTTCGGTTTACTCACAAAATCGGCGTTTGTGGCGAAGTGTCGTTCAACCCGGTTCAAGTTTCCGTGACGACCAACGGCAATCTGTCATCTCGACTGCTTTCGTCCCGTGATGGCGGCGACAGTGAATACCAGCTCACCACCGTGGAATCGAGTGGACCGCTGATGGTGCGTGCCGAGTTCCTTAATCCGGGCGACGAGGTCACGGTAGCCTATGCGGTCGTTACGCGTTCGGCATCGCTGACAAACGCCTCCATCCCCAACGACGTCGTCCTGGATTCCGGGACGGTCACCTTGCGGCGGTCATCTTTTGATAATCCGGCCAGCCCGTCGGTGGATCTCCAGCAGCTTGTAAATGACTCGATCCTCGAAATGCACGAGGAGCTGGAACTGGGCCTGGCGATTGTGCACGGCGTGGCCAACCGCGCTCAGCTGCCGTCGTTTGCCGGGGATGCCGAGGTCGAGGCGGCACTGCGGGATGCCAGCCTGCGGGAGACGATCGTGGTAGGCGATCGGACGGTGCTTACGATCAACAATGACGACCCGGTTTGCGGCGGCACCGTCGTCTGTTACAGCTTTGACAAGGAGATCGAAAATAGTAATCCTCGCGGCCCGTTCTACGAATTCACCCAGCAGGCGGAGTCGTTCAGTGAACTGGTCAACGTTACGCCGTTTATTCACTCGAACGACCGGCGTGGAGCGTTGCGTTTCGATGGACTCAACGACGTCGTGCGGACAACGCTGCTGGCGCCGCTTCCTGCCTCGCAGATTACGGTCGAATTCTGGATGTTGCCCCAAATCGCATCCGCCGGGACGCTGCTCAACCTGGGGGACGGATTGGAGATCTACCTCACGAGAGGCAGGGATGTGAGCTGGCGGTTCAAGGACCTGGGTGGGAAGCGGATCGAACAGGTATTTGCGACCCTGCCGGATGGCGGATGGCAGCACCTTGCGATCAGTTTTGACGGCAACACTCTGCGCGGCTACTTGAACGGTGAGCAAGTCATTTCGCGCCGCGCCGAGGGAGGCATTCACTATCTCAACGACCAGCTGGTTCTAGGTGCTTCGAGCAGCGCCGGCGCAAAAGCTTATCGCGGCGCGTTGGATGAACTGCGGATCTGGACGACAGCGCGCAGTCACCAGGAGATCAGCGGTTTCCGCTCTCAGATTCTGGAGGTCCCCCTGTCCCAACTGCTGCTGTACTGGCGGATGGACGAGGGGCGAGCCGCGCTCGCGGGACCGCTCGTCGCCGACCTGAGTGGTCTGTCCCACCATGGACGTTTCACGCTCAACGAATCCCAGCGACCGTCGCGGCTGGATGAAGGCGCGCCGCTGAAGTATTTCTCGGCCCTGGCCGGCATTGGGTTGGATCGGGTTGATCCCGGTGCGAAGCCCGACTTTAATACTCCGGCGATCCGCGCGAACCAGTGGCAAACCGCAGAGCACCTGGTTGATTCCCTGCCGAATCTATTGAAAAACCCTGGGGAGACTGCCGGAGCATTTGACGTTCCAGACTGGGAGGAATTGACGGGGGGCTGGCAGGCCCGCACATTTGCGTCCATTTCCGCCGTGGACGGCGTCAAGTATTTCCACGGTGGAACGTTTGAAACAAAAGGCAAGTCCACCGCGGTCCTGGAACAATTCGTCGATGTGAATCACCTGGCGAGTCGAATCGACGCTTCGATCCAGGAATTCGCGTTCACAGGCTACGTGCGGTCCCTGGCTCAACCCAGAGGTGTGCCGGTCGACTCCGGGCAGATTCAACTTCTATTCCTTGACCAATTCGGCGTTCCGCTGGGCCGCACACTCGATTCCAAATTGATTACGTCCGTAAGGTCATGGGAAGTGGTGCGGCTACGCGGGCTGGCGCCCGCGGGCACGCGAGGCGTACTGGTGCGATTGCTTGGTCATGACAACGCTCCGCTGACCACAGTCCAGGCTCCGGCCATTCCTTTCCCGAGCCCGTTGAGATTGCCCTCGCTGGGCACGACGACCACGAGAACCATGGCAACTGCCGATGTGCTCTTCGACGCTCCCACGTTGCAAGCATTGGAACCGGCGTACTTTGAATTTACGGTAACACCCAGCGCAATAGCGCTGGCGAACCCCCAGGTGTTGTCGATTGCCGCCGTCGATTTCTGGAATCGCGTCCCGACGGGCGGGCCCGCCCGCTATGAACTGCGCGGGATCCTGGATGATGTGCCGCGGCCCGATCGGTTCCTCGGGCTGCCCGATCAGTCGTTCGATCAGGTAATTGCTTCTGGGCCAACGTCCGCCGGCGAGTTCGGTCATCAAATCCAAGTTTCCGTCGGCGGACTGAATTGTTATGTCCTGTTGCCTCCGATGACCTATCGGCTGTATCCCGTCGTCGAGAATCGCGATCAACTGGATGACGAATGGCGGATCGAAAATTTCTCATTGTTCTTAGGGAGCGACACGCTCCAATCATGTTTCCAGCCACCGGTCGCCCAGGATGACCAGGAAGCGATCGGCGGGACACCGCTCGATGTCGGTCAAGGTGGTACGTTGGAGGTTCGCGATCCTGGTTTATTGATCAATGACGATCTGGGGGATGGCACGAGCGTGATCGTGGAAGTTGCTGTTCCACCCCAGCATGGATCGGTCGTCGTGGGTGGTGACGGTTCATTTGTCTACAGCCCCGATCCTGACTTCACCGGTCCGAGTGACGGATTCACGTATCGGATCCGCAATCTTTTTGGGTCGTCCGACGCGGAGGTAACGATTGGCGTGATTGCAAACGCTCCTCCGGTGGCCAACGCCGGGCCGGACACACAGCAGATCTGCTTTGGAGACGTGATTCTGGTCGGCACGGCCAGCGATCCCAATGGTGATTCGTTGACGCGAAGTTGGGCTCAGATCAGCGGTCCCACCGCAACCATTACCGTCGTGAACAGTTCGACGATTCGCGTCGATCCGCCGGCAGTCAACTCCACGCAGAATCTCGTCTTTCGATTTACCGTTTCCGACGGATTTTCGACCGTATTTGATGACGTCGTCGTGACGGTCCATCCCGATCGTCCGCTGGTTGCCTCGGCGACGGGAACGACGTTTGGACAGCTCAATGGGCAAGGAAGCGACCCCGATGGCTGCGCCGTGACGTTTCTCTGGTCGTTTGTGAGCGCCACTCCGCAGGGGAGCGTGTCCGTCAACAATGCTGCCAGCGCTCTGGCTTCATTCACTCCCGCGGCGCAGGAGCCGAATACGACGTTGACCTTTTCGTTCATGGTCGCTGAAGTCAACAGCACCAATGCAATGACGATTCCGGTAACGGTAATCTATCCCGCCGATCCTGATGGCATCGCGCTTGATGGCCCTTTGTCCCAGGCTGTGGTGTTTCTCGATGCCAATCAAAATGGGAAACTCGACTTCGACGACAGCGATTTGAACGGCATTTACGACCGATTCGAACGGGGCGAGCCGGCCACGACGACCGACGCCGCCGGCGTATTCCTTCTGCCCTACCTGCCTGCATTCGACTTGAACGGCAATGGCAAGTACGATGCCAGTGAAGGAAGCAAGGCTATTCTAGGTGGGGTCGACACGACAACCGGCCTGCCATTTTCGTTGATGCTCGAAGCTCCGGCGGATGCCCGGATCATCAGTCCCTTGACGACACTGCTTGTGGCTGTGATGCGATTGTCGGGGCGGTCGGTTGCCGGAGCGAATGCGCTAATGAGTACCTTGTTGGATCTGGCGGAAGTGGACGTCACCCAATTCAGTCCCTTTCCGGCGATGTCAACCGATGCCGCCGACGCGCGGCGAGTGCTCGCCGCGCAGGCGACGATTCACAACGCCATCAGCCTTATCGCTCATGGTTTGACCCGCGACGGTGGCCTGGACGCCGTGGCAATCGGCCGTTTGGGATACCAGGAAATGGCTCGAGCGATGCTCGCTGCATCCAACCGTATCGACCTGAAATCGGCGCCATTCTGGCATTCCATAGCCGATGCCACGGCGCGAACTGCCTCGGTATCCGTCTCGCCGAACGCGAGCAGCGCCATCGTGACTCTGATCGTGGCCAGTTCCGAGAAGGTCGCGGGACTGACAAGCACGCTCGATGCCGATTACGTCGACCGGTTGGCTCAGATTCAGCAGGTGGTACAAGGCGATGCAGCGGCCAGCCTGATCGCCGCCGCCCGCAGCGAAATTCCCTACTCCACCGTTCAAGACAATTTCAGCGGCGCTAACCTGACGTTGCGCGTCGAGCAGGCTCGCGTCGGGGACGTCGATCCGCCTCGGATTACCATCGAAGATGTCCTGGCCCTCGAAGGCAGCGGAGTTACGACACAATTCGTATTCACCGTCCGTCTATCAAAGCCTGCCCTGCTGCCGGTCAGCGTGGAGTACTTTACTCAGGACGGAAGCGCACGGGTTCAGGACGGCGACTTCAGCTCGACGGCGGGCACACTGTTGTTTGAGCCGGGCAGCACAGAACAGAGGTTTACGGTCGCCGTCACGGCCGACCGAATCGCGGAGCCGAATGAATTCTTCATGGTACACCTGGCCAATGCCAATCATGCGACGTTGGCGGCTTCGAGTGGCCAGGGACATATCCTGGACGACGATGGCGTTCCGGCGGTCGCCAGCGGCGACCAAATCCTGATTGCCGTTAGCGGCCAACCGGTGATGCTCGACCGCGAGCTGACCGGAGTGACGATGTCCGAAATTACCGCTGTCATCGTCGATTGGGGCAATGGCCGGGTCACGACCCCCTACCTCGTGGAACGGGGCGGGCGATTGATTGCCAGTGGTGAAAGTGTCTATCTGACCGAAGGTGACTTTGCGATTCGTGTGATCGCGACGTTGCGCGATGCGCGCCAAGTTGCCTTTACGACGCCGGTCTCTGTACGCCGAGTGGCCGCCGGCAACGACCCCCGGCGTCCCCGAGAATCCGTATTGACCGTAGGCGGGACAACGGAATCCGACCAGATCGAACTGCAGTCGGCACAAGAAGGAATCATCGTGCGGCGCAATGGCGAGTCGTTTGGTCCGTTTACCGTCCCCTCGCGGATTGCCGTCTTCAGTCACTATGGCGACGACCGGATAGTGGTGCATGGTATCATGACCATTCCGCTGGTCGTTTACGCGGGCGCGGGCGACGATTTCGTCGAGGCAGGCGAGGGAAGTGACTTCATTGACGCCGGCGCGGGAGACGATCTGGTGCGGGGCGAGGGTGGCGCCGACTTGATTCTAGGACAAGCAGGCGACGACTTGATTGAATCCGGCGACGGAGACGACCAAGTGGAGGGCGGGCCGGGAAATGACGTAATTTTCGGCGGAGACGGAAGTGATCTGTTGCGGGGAAACGATGACAACGACCAGGTTTTCGGCGGTTCCGGTGACGATCTCCTGTACGCAGGACTCGGCACAAATCGACTCGATGGCGGCCCGGGAAGCGACATCCTGATCCTGGAGGGTGGCGATGACAGGCTGTTCAACAGCGAACAGGATCTGACGCTGGTCGATGGCCCCGATCTGCCGTTGGGGCGAAGCGACCTGTTTCAACTGGCGAATTCTCTCCGATCGCCGCAATGGTGGCATAATCTGGCCAATGCCCACGATGTGAGCGACGATGGCATCGTCGCGCCGCTCGACGCAATCCTGATCATCAATCACTTGAATGCACTGGGATCGGGGCGGCTGACCGACCTGCTGGGCATTCCTGCGGTCGTAGCACCGCCATTTGTGGACGTAGATGGGAACGATCTGCTGGCGCCGCTGGATGCGATTCTGGTGATCAATGTTCTGAACGAGAGGGCTCGTCAGGCATCAGGCGAGCCACCTCAAGAGTGGCCGGGTACGGCTCCGGGTTCGTCCTTGGTGGAAAACGCGAGCCGAATCACAAAGCCCCAGTCGGCTCCGTTGATTGCGCCCCCGCGGCCGGCGGAGATCGCCTGCCAGGGGGAGGTCGGGATCGACGATCCTTGGATCTGGGCGTGCGCTACGGACGCGATGGACGGTTTGTTGGACCTGCTGGCGCAGGACATTCTCGGCCGCGACCAGCCTGGTTCAGAGTGACCAGGAAACGTCGATACGCGTGTGAAGCCGGCGGGCGACTTCAAGGATATCTTCCCGCGTACCGATGAGTTTAGCCAGCACGTTGTCGATCGGAATCTGCTCGACCTCGTAGCAGACGACGAGTTCGCCGATGCTGTCCTGCACGATCGTCAGTTGATCGTTGGTAAGTTTGGAAAGCTGGGCGCGCAGTTCGGTGGTCGACAGATCGGGCGGGGCGATGACCATCAGGCGTCGGGCTCCGCCGCAGGTGGCCAGTCGCGGCAGGGCCTTTTCCAGCAATCGCTGCAGCGAGGGAAGTTGTTCGGCGCCGAGCGCCCCGGTGGGGAGCGACGCGTCGCCCGCGTCTGCTTTGGCGCGCACGGCCTGGATGGCGCTGCGGATTCGGACCGCGATCTCGTCAAAGCCGGTAGATCGGTTCAGCAGTTCCGCGAACGATACCTGTTCCGCGGAAAGTTGAGCGGAGAACGCCCGATCGACGTCCATGATCATTGCCGGCTCCAGATACCGATCGTCGGCTACGGTATTGCTGGCCAGCCCGGCAGAAACACCGTCCACGGCCTCGACAACCTGGGTCTGCATGCGCTGTCCGAGTAGTCGCAGTCCATCCAATGCACCGCGAATGCGCGAGACAGCCGAATTCAGTTGAGTCATCATTGCGACGACACTGCCCACCGCGCAACGATGGAAGATCTGCTGCAGTCGCAGCGATGCATACTCGATTAACTCCTCGCGCCACGGTTCGAAGTCATAACCGGCGCCCAGGCGATTGGGAGTGCTATTCGTGGCCGCCCGGGATCGAATCGCATCGAATTCGTCCTCAGCTCGTTCGACCCAGGAACGTGCTCGAGCATGCACGCCTTCGAGCAGCGTTCCGAACCATTTGGCCGCCCAGCGGGCGCCGGCGACGCGGACGCCAGGCACCTCGATCAATTCCATGATCCACTCCGCAGCCTTGCGCCCCTTGATATTGGCGGCGTATCGCATGCGATGAGCCAATTGGGTGGAAAGCGGTTCCGTCTGCGCGCCCTGAATTTCTGTCGCTCCTAACAGCATATCGATTCCAAGAAACATCGCCGCGCGGGTTGGCGGAGCGGGGGGCTGAGCGCAGAGCTTATCGACGACTTGGGCTGCCAGTCGATCGGGCGCCAGCTTGGTCAGTTCCAGCAGTTGCTCCTTAGCGCTCGCCAGCAAGTTCTCCAGTCGCAAGCCTTGCTCCTCGACAAACAGTGCCGCTCGCGTCTCCAACTCCGGAAATGGGTGACCGCTGTCCTGCGGCGAAACGGGCACCTCCGACCAGTGCCTTCCCAGCGCTCCGAACAGCATGGACTCCAACTGCTGATCCGATGGTCGAAGCGTGATTGGAGTTCGCACCAGGTCGATACTGCGCACGCGAACATCGCTCATCACGCCATCGCCGCCGCAATGCTCCAACGAGCGGGCATTTTCGAAATGAGCACCAGCCGGTGTCAGCACATTGATATGCAGGTAGTCGGCCACTCGGTCCAATCCGCACGTGAATTCCTCGTCACTCAGTTCGTCACCCAGATGGACGACGTAGGTGTCACGGAACACCGAGGAATGATCGGGAAACGCCGGCAGGTCGCAGGACGGATCGCCAGGGTAGCTGCGGCCGGCCGTGCCATAGTCACGCAATTCACTGAGGCACGAACAACTGCTGGCCACGGCGAGATCCCTCGCCTGCTGGTTCTTGCCGGTGGCATGCACTAACACGCCTCGAACGCAACCGTCCTCGAATCCAAGGGACCGCAATTGGGCCCGTACGGCGAACGCCAGATCGATGATCATGCCGCTACCGGTTCCCCCGCCGATCGCGGCGACAAGAAACACGTGCGGTGACTTGCGGCGAAAGGGAAGTCCGGTGCGTTCTTCCGACGCCGTGCGTGCCGTGTCATCGCAGGCATGCTGCAGGGTTCGCCGCAAGGCCGCGTAGAGCTGTTCGCTGTTGTCGACCAGCGCCAGTCGTCCTAGCGGACGAATTCCCTCGGTTTGCAACGAGCGGGGTACATTGAACAGCCATTTGCGTTGCAGCCAGCCAAGGAATCGTTCGGCATCGGGGCGATAGCTGGCAGCCGGCCGCAACGGCAGCAGCACCGAATCGCGAGCGCTGAGGTTTTCGCCGGCTGGTCCGACATGGCGGCCGCTCAGCGACTGGCGGTCCAAGTCGACGGCCAGCATCTGGACCGCCTCGGGGAGATCCGCATTGGAGAGTCGTTCGATCAATTTGCGTCGCACGTTGCGGAGAATGCGCGCCCCGACTCCGCCTACGCCGATCAGCACTGTCGGACCATATTCTTCGGACTGGTCGGTCAACGGCCGCAGGTCACGCGCCGGATCTTCGACCATCGCCAGGAGTGGTTCGCCATGCCCCAGTTCGGCGAACGGCGCGCCGTGATCGAGCATCTCCGTCTTTTCGACGCCGTGGACCGGCGTCCGAGGGGAGGGCGCCCGAGTCATCGTGTGCCGCGCCAGCTTGGTTGGCACCATCAAGGCTTCCACAAACGAGCGGCAATTGGGGAATCTCGACTCAGGTTTCTTGGCCAGCGCACGGGCCACGACCGGCTGATCGTCGGCCTGGAGCGACTTCAGGTTAGGCGCACTGTGCAGGTGTTGCGCCGCGAGTTGCGCCGTGGTGCGCCCGGCAAACGGAGGCTCGCCGGTCAACATCTCCTGAAACACGATCGCCAGACTGTACTGGTCACTGAAGCGACTCGGCCTGCCGCCTAGCACTTCGGGTGGCGAGTAAAACGGAGTAAGTCCCGCCATCACCGACATGCAGGCATCCTGCAGGTTTTTCAACAGCCCAAAGTCGGCGACCTTGATATGATTTCCCACCAGCAACAGGTTTTCCGGCTTGACATCCAGATGTTGCAGCGAGTGTTTATCATAGAGAAAATCGAGCACGTCGGCGGCGTCGCGGAGATATCCCAGCAATTCTTCCCGCGGGATACCTTGAGACCCCTCGCGACGGCACTCTTCGAAACGTTCCTTGAGGCAGCTGCCCGCCAGTTCACTGACGATCATCAGGTGGCCGTCGACGATTTCGATCCGCTCGATCGACAGCAGAAACGGATGCTGGACCGCCCGAATCCGCGACAGTGACCGCATTTCCTGGGCGGCGCGGGCCTCGTCCAATGTGCCATAGACGAACTTGATCGCTTTCCAGAGCCCGCCCGGTGCCTCGGCCTTCCAGACTTCGCCGAACCCGCCGCTACCGATCCGTTCCCGCAGCACATAGCCGGGAATCGGCTCGGAATTCACGCTTGGTCCCGACGTGGCACATTGACTCATGCTTGAACCCTCAACCGGCGTGGCGCGCCGTGTCGCTCATCCACCGAAGGATGGATCGAACTCATTTCTTGGCCAAAACCATGGCAAAATAACTGCTGGCAACGCGATCGAAATATTCGGGTCGCATCTCCGCGGGCAGATCGCGATACGTGCAGTAGGCACAAATCTGACGGAGCAGATCGCGGGGATGGCAACGCCGCATCGCGCGCCGAACAGGCCGATAATGCCTGGCAAGCAGATGATCGATGGCATCGGCACGAAACTCGATCCCCTGTGCGGCCGCCGCAAGTTCAAACAGGTGCGTGAATTCCGCTTCGTCCGGATCGCCGATCTCGATCTTGTAAGGGATGCGGCGCAGGAAAGCTTCGTCGACCAGTTCCGCCGGTTCGAGATTGGTGGAGAAGATGATCAACTGTTCGAACGGCACATGGATCTTCTTGCCGGTGGACAATGTAAGAAAGTCGCAGCGGTTTTCCAACGGAACGATCCAGCGATTCAACAATTCCGCGGGCGCGATCCGTTGCCGCCCGAAGTCGTCGATCAGCAGGCACCCGCAGTTGCTCTTCATCTGCAGCGGTGCCTCGCTGATGTTGGAACGCGGATCGTGCCGGATTTCCAGGTTGTCCATCGTCAGCTCGCCTCCCACCACGACCGTTGGCCGCCGAACCCGCGTCCAACGGGTATCGCTTTCGCGGGACTTGACAATTCCGCTGTCGCTGGACTTGATCGGCAAGTGATAAGAAGCATCGAAGACCTTGATCAATTGTCCATCGTCGATCACTGCATGCGGAATCCAGATCGATTGGCCGAAGCACATGGTGATCTTCTTCGCCAGCGTCGATTTGCCGTTTCCGGGCGCCCCATACAGGAACATGCCGGCCCCTGAGTTCACCGCCGGGCCCAGCTTTTCAAACAGCTCCATACTCACCGAAATATCCCGAAATGCGCTTTCGAACTTGTCACGTCGCACCGCTTCCGCGCTGATCGCCTGCGCGTCGACGGAAGTAACATAATCGATCAGCGGCACCGGCGCGGGTCCGATGTACGCGCACGCCCGAGCATAAATCGGCGCCTGTTGGCGGCCCTTGTCGGTCAGCGTGTAGTAATAGTCGTTGAATGGAGCCGAACCAGCGTGCACCAGCAACTGATGTGTGCGCATCGTCGCGAACAACGGTTCGAGCGTACCGAAGGGCAGCGCAATGTGACTGGCAAGATTGCGCCCACTGCTCGTGCCCAATTGCAGCAGATGCTTGCAGACCAGAGACTCGACAAACGACTCCGAGAGCCCCGCCTCGGCCATCGTTTTGGGCGGCGTAGGAAAGAAGGCGTCATCCGAAAGTACATTGGCCAGCAGACTGCCTTGAAACGACTGTGTATCGCTTGACATTGACGCCACTCCCCGTCCTGACTCCAGCGCGGTAATTCCTAAAAATTCTAGGACAGAAATTACGTCACGTTCGTCCCTTCAGGCCATGGCCACTCCAGGCGCCCTAATCGTTGCATGCGCCATCGGTGGAGTTCCAGGCGCTGCCCACGCATCCCCTGCATTCCGCAATGACTCCGCCCGACGGGGATCGGTTCGAGTTTTCCCGCATCAGGCCCCCCTTTTTCTCGGGTCTGCGCGCCCGCGAGCAAAATTCATCCTACGATTGAGATGATGTCCAACCCGAAGGTCGATATCACCCGTTGCTGTCGTCCCATGCAAATCGGCCGCGACCCTGTTCATGACCGTTTCCGATTCCACTCATAACCGGCAGCCCAACAACGCGCCGTCGATCGGCAGGCCCGACCCGGCACAGCCCGCCAATTCCGCGCCGTTTGCGGTGGCCGGTCAAAACCGGAATTCGCAGTCGCGGTCAGGTCGCGATTCGGTGCTGAATGCGTCGATCTGGTTCCTCACCGGCCAAGTCGTCGAAGGCGAAGGGGTTCGTCATATCCCGATCCATACTTCCCCGTTCCGCATTGGGCGACGATCCGATATGGCGCTCAGTATTCCCTATGCCACAGTCTCCGGACTGCATGCGGAATTGATTGAAACCGAGAGCGGACTGGTCCTTCGAGACCTGCGAAGCACGAATGGAACCTACGTGAATGGAGAGCGGGTTAAGGGTGAACGGCAGATCCAACCGGACGATTTGATCCAGTTCGCTGACGTACCGTTTCGTGTTCGCCGCCATTCGGCCGACGTGGGTGGACAGACCGTCCACGAAGATCTCTGCGACCATGCTCTGGCCCTGGTGCAGTTCGACAAGCTGATGGCCTCGCGAGCCGTGATTCCGTACTACCAACCGATTATCTGCCTGAAGGACGAAACATCGATCGGCTTTGAAGTTCTGGCTCGCAGCGAAGTCTTTGGCTTGGAAACACCCGCCGCGATGTTCCGCGCCGCCGCACAGCTCGACCTGGAACTCGACCTCAGCCGCATGGCTCGTTGGGAAGGTGTCCGCGTCAGCATGACGTTTGAGACCCTGCCACATCTG
>Ga0233424_10001623_pt1 | contig 18685 bp, 25 predicted proteins | sample Watercolumn_Towu_FD_181011 | JGI IMG/M metagenome (GOLD analysis project Ga0233424, IMG submission 181011) | Freshwater microbial communities from Lake Towuti, South Sulawesi, Indonesia - Watercolumn_Towuti2014_125_MG | ecosystem: Environmental > Aquatic > Freshwater > Lake | place: Indonesia...
CGGGGCGTCGGCCGCCGGCGATGGCTGGAACGGGGTTGGCGAGGGGCAGGCCGCGGGCGGGATCAAGTTCGGCAGCATCGAGGTAGCCGAGGCGCGCTTCCCGCTCTTCTTCGAGTCGCACGAGTTTAGGCAGGACTCGGCAGGGCAGGGGCGGCACCGCGGCGGTACCGGTGCCGTCCTGCGACTCCGAATGGAAACGGACGAGCCGTCAGTCGCCAACACGGCTGGCGACGGCGTCCGCCACGGACCATACGGGATCCTCGGCGGCAAGGACGGTCTGCCACACCGCTACCGCTTGATCTCGGGCCGGAGCGAGCGGTTCCTCAAGACGAAGGAGGTCGGAATCGCCGTGAAGCCGGGCGACCTGTTCCTGATCGAATCCGGTGGCGGAGGCGGTTACGGGCCGCCGTCGGACCGCGACCGGGAGGCCATCACCGACGACAGGCAGAACGGCTACACGTCGGGGTCACGACCACCAAGTACGACGCGACGGCCAGAGGCGCGGCGGCGGCCGACTGTACTACGACGGGCAGAGGCCCGCCGCTGACCGTATGTACCGCATTGGCGTCGACATAGGAGGCACCTTCACCGACCTCGCGGCTTCCGACGCGACCGGCCGGCTGTACGTCGCGAAGAGCGTGTCGACACCCGCCGATCCGTCGGTGGGGCTGATCGACGGGCTGGCGCTCCTGGCGCGGTCGATCGGGACCACGTTCGAAGAGCTGCTGGCACAGACGACCCAGATCATCCACGGCACGACCGTGGCGACCAATTCGCTGCTCGAGCGCAAGGGGGCACGGGTCGGAATTCTGACCACCGAGGGACATCGAGACGTCCTCGAGATGAAGGAGGGGCTCAAAGACGACCGCTACAACGTGCGCATGCGGCCTCCCGTGCCCCTGGTCCCGCGCAGGCTGATCGCTGGCGTGCGGGAGCGGGTCCGTTTCGACGGCAGCATAGGAACCTCGCTCGACGAGGCGTCGCTCGGGCGCGGAATCGACACGCTGGTGCGCAACGGGGCGGAGTCGGTGGCCGTCTGCTATCTGCACTCCTATCGCAATCCTGCGCACGAGAAGGCGACCGCCCGAGTTCTGACCTCCCGTATGCCGGAAGCCTACGTCTCGCTCTCCTCGAGCGTGCTGCCCCAGATCAAGGAGTACGAAAGGTTCTGGACGACAACGGTCAACGCCTACGTCGGTCCGGTTCTGGGACGGTACCTGACCGCGCTCGACGCCAGATTGCGGACGGCCGGCTACCAGGGTGAGCTGCTCGTGCTGCAGTCGCACGGAGGCGTCGCTTCGATCGACGAGTCGGTGCGGCTGGCGGTAGGCGCGGTCCTGTCGGGGCCTGCCGGCGGAGTCGCGGGCGGGCAGACGTGCTCGGAGGTGCTGTCCGAGGGAAGCCTGATTACCTTCGACATGGGCGGGACGAGCACTGACATCGCCCTGTTGCGGGACGGTCAGGCCGAACTCACGGGCCAGAAGCGCGTCGGAGACGCTCGGATCGCGGTACCGAGCCTCGATATCCACACGCTAGGGGCGGGTGGTGGTTCGATAGCGCGCGCCCACACGGGCGGCATCCTGAGGGTCGGCCCCGAGAGCGCGGGCGCCGATCCCGGTCCGGCGTGCTATGGGAAGGGTGGCACCGAGCCGACCGTGACCGATGCCAACCTCGTGCTCGGCTATCTGGACCCGACGAGATTCCTGGGCGGGCGGATGCGCCTCGACCAGAGCGCGGCGGGCCGGGCCATCGACGGCGTTGCCAGGAGCCTGGGAGTCGACCGCGTCGCAGCCGCAGACGGCGTATACCGAGTCGTAAACACGAACATGGCCGAGGGCATCCGCATCGTGTCGGTGCGTCGAGGCGTCGACCCCCGCGGATTCACGCTCGTGGCGTTCGGCGGCGCGGCCGGCCTCCACGTGTCCGAGGTCGCCCGGATGCTCGAAATCAAGCGCGTCGTAGTGCCGACCGTTGCGCCGGTCCTGTCGGCCTGGGGGATGCTCGGCACCGACCTCCGATACGAGATCGTGCGCTCGCATGTCGGCGATGCGGCCAGACTCGGCACTGCGAGGCTGCGGCGCTACTTCCGCGAGATGGAGGCGGAGGGCCGGCGGCGCCTCGGCAGGTTCGACGGACGGATCGAGGTGCGCCGCACCCTCGACATGAGATACGGAGAGCAGATCTTCGAGATAGCGGTCGACCTCGACGGGCTGGACCCTGCCAGCCGGGACGTGATGGACCGCATCGTCGACAGGTTCCATCGCCGGCACGACGAGCTCTACGCCTTCAGCGCGCCCGGGCAGGAAGTCGTCATCGTCAACATCCGCGTCGCTGTCGTCGGCGTCCTGGCGGGCACCCTGCGCCAGAAGCGGCCCAGCAGAGCCCGGTCCCTGCGATCGGCGCGCCCGGACGGGACGCGTCGCGTATACCTGGGAGGATGGCAGGGGTTGCCCGTCTACGACATGTTCGCGCTGTCCCCGGGACAGCGCCTGGCCGGGCCGGCGATCGTCGAGTCGGACATGACCACCGTGCTGGTTCGGGAGCGCGACCGGCTCACCGTTACGCCGCACGGCTGGCTGGATATCCGAATCGGGTGACGATCACCCCGTGATGGTCGCCTGACGTGACCGTCGACCACCTCGTCTACGGGGTCCCGGACGTCGGCCGCGCGATTGACGATCTTGAGCGGCTTCTCGGGGTCCGAGCGTCGCCGGGAGGCCGGCATCCGGGACGAGGCACGCATAACGCACTGATCACGCTCGGTTCCGAGCGGTATCTGGAGATAATCGGGCCAGACCCGGGCCAGCCAGACTTTCGCGGCACCCTTCCCTTCGGGCTGAACGCGGTCAGGAAAGGCAGGCTCGTCACGTGGGCCGCGAAGGCGCCTGACATCGAGAGGCGGATCGCCGAGGCGCGCCGGCTCGGCTACGACCCCGGCGACCTGTTGCCTCGGAGCCGCGAGCAACCCGATGGAACGGTCCTCAGGTGGCGTCTGTCCTCGCTCGGCGACCGGCACGACGACTGGCTCGTCCCGTTCCTGATCGACTGGGGCTCGTCGCGGCATCCCTCGACCAGCGCGCCAAGGGGGGTGACGTTGCGACGCCTCAGGGCCGCGCACCCCGACCCAAACGCGTTGCGCAAGACACTTAAGGCCCTCGGCGTGACCTCCGATGTCGTGATCGAGGCGGGGCGGGCGGCGCGACTGTTTGCGGAACTAGATTCCCCGCACGGACCGGTCGAACTCGCGTAGTGCGACAATGCCCGCCGCCGAGGCAGGGCAAGCTGAGGCAGTACGACCCTGCACCGGAAGGAGAACCCAATGAAGCCGCCCATCGTCAAGCGCGTCGAGGTCAGGGAGTTCACGTTCGACCTCAAGAACATCGGCGCCGAGCCCACGATCAACATCCCGATCTACCAGCCGGGCAGCACCCTGCACACGAGACGGATGGTCGTGCGGGTCTTCACCGACCAGGGCATCACGGGCGAGTACCTCGGCGGCAGCAAGACCGAGTACTCGGCGATCCCGATGTTCATCAAGGCGACCCTCGGCAAGAGCGCCCTCGCCCGCGAGTCGATCTACAACGACGCCAAGCAGGCCCTCCGGCAGCACGCCCGCATGGGTATGTCGCAGATCGATATGGCGCTGTGGGACATCGCCGGGAAGTTCTTCGACGCGCCGATCTACCAGCTGCTGGGCGAGTACCGGAAGACGATGCCGTGCTACGCCTCGACCTATTGCGGCGACCGCGAGAAGGACGGGCTGAGCAGCCCGGTCGCCTACGCCGACTTCGCCGAGCAGTGCTACGAGATGGGTTACCGGGCGTTCAAGATCCACCCGTGGGAGGACGCCACGATCGAAGAGCAGGTCGCGGTCGTCGAGGAGGTCGGCAAGCGGATGGCGGGCAAGATGGACCTTATGCTCGACCCGTTCTGCGCCTACAAGACGTTCGCCGATGCGTGGAAGGTCGGCCGCGCCTGCGACGCCTGGAACTACTACTGGTACGAGGACCCGTTCCGGGACGGCGGGGTCTCCGCGTTCGCCCATCGCAAGCTGCGGGAGCTCATCAAGACGCCGATCCTTCAGCTAGAGCACGTCCGAGGGCTCGAGCCGCACGTCGACTTCATCGTCGCCGACGGCACCGACCTGGTCCGCATCGACCAGGACTACGACGGCGGCATCACCGGGGTGATGAAGATCTCGCACGCCGCCGAGGGGTTCGGCCTCGACGTCGAGCCGCATGGGCCTGGGCCAAGCCGCCGGCACTGCATGGCCGCTACACGCAACTCCAACTACTACGAGATGGGGCTGTTACATCCGAAGGTGCCGACGTTCGGCGCACCCGTATTCACGGACGGCTACGAAGATCAGATCGATTCGATCGACAAGAGCGGGCACGTGGCCGTGCCGGAGAAGCCCGGGATGGGCGTCGACCTCGACTGGAAGTACATTGAGGCACACACGGTCGACAAGGCCGTGTACGAGTAGGGGCGGGCGGACCTAATGTCCTGACCGGTCACCGGGGAGTGGGACGGCCACGACATCAAGGCCGTCGATTCCCGCGAAGTCGTCAGGATTGCACGTGTAGAGCGGCAGGCCTTGTGCGACTGCCGTGGCGGCGATCAGCGCGTCGTATGTGCGCGCCGAAGCCGTGCGGCCGGCCCGGCGGAGTGACGCCGCAACCTGGCCGAATGCCCGAGCAGCGGAAGCATCGAAAGGGATCGGATCGAAGTCCGCCTCGGCTTGCTGGAGTCTGGCTTGCCGGGCGACCCTTTCCCCGGTTGATGTCGCGACCAGTGGGCCGACGGAGAGCTCGGCCAGCGTGACCGTAGTTATCAACGGCTCATCTGGGAGCGACCTTTCGTCGCCGAGGCGGGGCAGCAGGATAACGGTGGACGTGTCAAGTATTCCTCGGGCAGGCCGGATATTGCCGGTCATAGCGAGCTATCCAGAACGCTGTCGATGTCAGCGCGAAAGCGGGCCAGGTCGATCGCCGGTAGATGGCGCCACCGTTCAAGCAGGACCTTCGAAGTCAGGCGAGGATTCACATACGGACGCAGCTCGGCCACGGGCTTGCCTGCGCGCGTGACAGTGATCTTCTCGCCTTTGGCCACGCGATCTAGAACTTCTCCGCCATGATTTCGCAACTCGCGGACGGTGACCTCACTCATGCCCGAGAGTGTATCACGCGTGAGACAGTCGCCTCACGACCTCTACGCGCCGGAAGCCGCCTCCAGCCAGTCCTTCGTGATCTCGAAGCCGAAACCGGGGGCGTCGCTGGGCACCAGGTAGCCGCCCTTGATGGCCGGCGTTCCCGGCAGGGTGATCATCTCCTCGAGAGGCACGCCAGGTGGGGCCACGCCTTCTGAGCGCTCGCCCCACGAGATGGCGGGTGTGGCGAACGCAAGGTGCTGCCCGTACGGGTAGTTCATGCCCGCGTGGCTGATCATCGTCAGGCCGTGCGCCTCGGCGAGATGGGCGATCCTCACACAGGCGCTGATGCCGCCGGCCCACTGGACGTCTGGCTGGAAGATGTCGATCAGGCCGTGCGACGCTGCGAATGCGAACGGATGGACGGTGTACCAGTGCTCGCCGGTGGCCAGGATCTGGCCCGGCACCCGCTGCCGGAACCTGAAGTAGCTATCGGTGTCCTCGGGTAGGAAGTAGTCCTCCAGCCACTTGATCCGGTAGGGCCGCAGCGCGTCGACGAGACGGACCGCGTATTCGACGTTCAGCCCCATCCAGGCGTCGACCATCAGTTCGACGTCTGAGCCGATCTGCTCCCGGGTCCTAGCAACGACCTCCTCGTTCTTCCTCAGCCCCTCGATGCCTTCTTCCGGGCCGTACCTCAGGAAGAGCTTCACCGCCCTGAATCCGAGCTCCAGGAACCAGGCGATGCTGTTCTCGGTGCCGTACGAAATGTCGGTATTGCTTGCGTAGCAGAAGATGCGGTCCTTCTGTGGCCCGCCGAGCAACTCGTATACCGGCCGCTTCAATAGCTTGCCCTTTAGGTCCCACAGTGCGTTATCGACGGCGCTGATGGCGAAGCTCGCGAGGCCGGCCGTCCCAAACGGCGATGTCGCGCGCTGCATGGTGTCCCACAGCCGCTCGATGGCCATCGGGTCCTGACCGACCAGCAGCTCGGCCAGGTGATCGTTTATGAGGGGCGCCACAAGACCGCTGAACAGGGTCATCCCGAGCCCGAACGTGCCGTCGCTTGCAGTGACGACGCAGGCAGTTCGCTTCCAGCTCCTGCCGGGCATCCACTGCGCTCGCCGCAGCTCCGCGTAGCGCGCCATCGGGCCGCCGAGGTCGGGCACGGACTGTCGGGGCACTCTCGGCTTCGTTCGCGGCCTTGGGGCGATGTCGATCGGCACCGCGCGAACCTCAGCTATGGTCACCCTAGTAGACGTCATCGCGCTCCCCGTATTCGAACTGGTATGCGACCTCGTCGAGGTCGCCGCTCGGGACCTCACCCTTTGCGGCAAGGACCGACTCCAGGGCAGCCAGCCAGGCCTCGTAGTACACGAACTTGCCGCCGGATGTCTCGGCGACTCTGATCTGCTGGATGAGTTGCTGCCGGAACTCCTCCCACTCGTAGAGTCCCGCTTCGTGAAGGGCAACCGCCATGCCGAACGCCCTTCCGTGCCAGGGTTCCTCGAATACCAGCTCGCCGTTCTTCCGAGGCAAGGCGGCCCGCCCGTCCATCATCGCGACCGCCCGCTCGGCGCTTGCCTTCGTGAGTTCCACTGGGGCCATTTCTCCCGCTGGCAGAGCGCCTGGCGTGGCCGCGCAGGCGTGATTGCCATTCGCTGTCACGATGCCCCTGCGTGGACGGAAGTCATCGACCGGCTGGCCGTCGGGACGCGGCTGCCACGACGTCCCGGTGAACTGGTGGCCGTCGAGCGGCGGAGGCGGGGGCACGACGCGGTCCTCGGTCAAAAGCGAGTCGACGTAGTCGTACACGAGGTCGACGAGCCGCTCCGAATTGATCGAGTGGAACCAGAGCACCTGGCCGTCGAAGACGAGCTGAACGACGTTGGCGAGGCCGCACGGACCGAGGCAGCCGCCGACCGTAAGGTGGACGATGTTCCTGAGCCGGCGCCGTTCCCACTGATCGTGCCAACGGGCGGTAGGAACCGCGGCGAATCCGTCCTCTGTGCGGCCGCAACAGCACCCCAGAGAGCACACGAACAGCTGGCCGCGAAACCGGGCGACGTTGACTCGCCGGCCGTCGGGCCGAAGCACGATGTTGCGGCGTCGCTCGTACATGGCGCGCGCGACCGTCAGGCCCGCGCGGGCGCGGGGACCTCGGCGACGCCGATCAACGCGTCGCGCGTGATCAGGGGGATCAGTTGCTCTTCGCCCATGCCGTCGGTGCCACGCGGCCTCACCGGCAGCACCATGTACCGCATCTCGGCACTGCTGTCCCAAACACGGATCTCTCGTTCCGGGGGAACGATCAGCCCCATCTCGGCCAGCAGCTGCCGGGGCTCGCTGACGGCACGGGAGCGGTACGGGGGCGACTTGTACCAGACAGGAGGCAGGCCGAGGACCGGCCACGGGTAGCAGGAGCAGAGGGTGCACACGACCAGGTTGTGCACGGCCGTCGAGTTTTCGACCACGATCAGGGAGTCGTAGGTAACACCCAGGTCGGCAAGCGCGGCCGTCGAGTTCGTCAGCAGCTTCTGACGATAGGTCGCGTTCGTCCAGGCGCGAGCGACCGCCCTCGCGCCGACCATGGGCCCGGTATCAGACTCGTAGCGCTCGATGATGCGGTCGACGGCGTCGGCAGCCAGGATCCCCTTCTCGCGCAGGATCGACTCGAGCGCCCTCACGCGGGAGACGACGTACTGGTCGACGTTCGGGTGAAACTTGCCCATCGGCTCAGGCCCTATCCGGCTGGAGATAGCCCTCCCAGAGGTCGAGATAGACGGCCTGCGAAAGCTCGCCGCTCGAACCCCACAGCTCATCGGACTCGAACCTGACGCTGTAGAGCGGCTGCGGGTTCTCGCCGCGGCCGTGGGCGCTGGAATCCGGAAAGACGTGGAACCCATGGCGGGCATGGACCACGCCGTGCTTGCCGCGGGCGTAGCGGGGCAGGCGGGTGTGACCCTTCGTGTGTGTCTCGATCGTCACGACCGGATCTCCGACCTGAAACCTGGGCGTGCCAGTCGCGGGTCGGAACGAGGTGGCCGCAACGGTGATCGCCGACTGGTCCGAGACGGCACCGGCGCCCGGGACCGATGGGGATGGGCCACTCGACGCCGATGGCGAGGCGTCGCCTGTGCCGCCCGCCGCGGCTCGCCGTTCGAGTTCCTGCTCGGTGGTCAGCCCCTTCTCGACCGCGAGGCGGGACACGGCAGCGAGCCAGCGCTCGTAGTAGGTCGCCGTAAGGTACTCCTCCGGAGGCATGCGCTCTATGGCGTGCCTGAACTCGTCGATGTTGAAGACGCGGTGCATTCGGGCCGACCGCATCATCGCGGCGACGATCGCTTCCCAGCGCGCGTGAAAGGTGGGCTCGTTCTGCTCGCGGACGACGGGACCGAACCCGTGCATGCCGCCCAGATCGTGCACGCCGTCCAAAATGCGCCTCCAGGAACCCGTGCATCTTGCGGCCGTGGTGAACCCTGCGTCAACATAGCGGCCTCCCCTTGGGACGGTAGCGGAGGAACCTCCATGCCCAAGTTCGTCATGATGCCGCCGCAGACCGACCAGAAGCGGGGCTGGGCCCGCCGGCTGGCGGACACAGTGCCTGGCTACTTGGTCGTAGCGCCCGAGACCGACGAGGAGGCCCGACGTGAGATCGTCGATGCCGACGCAGCATTCGGCTGGGTGCCGCCCGAGGCGCTCAAGCTAGCGAGGAAGCTACGCTGGCTGCAGAACCCGGACGCCGGTCCCTTCTACGGCTACTACTACCGGGAGCTGATCGAACACCCCGTCGCGATCAGCAACCCGCGTGGGATCTACAGCGACCACATCAGTGTCCACATCATGATGTTCCTGCTGGCGTTGTCGCGTGGGCTCCCGTTCTACATGCAGGCACAGAGCCGCGGCGAATGGCAGAAGGATGCGGCGAAATATCCGTACGTGTACCTCAGGGAAGCGACCGCGATCGTCGTCGGCGTCGGCGGCATAGGGGCGGAAACGGCTCGGCTCTGCTCCGAGTTTGGATTGACCGTGATCGGCGTCGATCCCCGCATCGAGGGCGCGCCGGGAGTCGCCGAAATGACGACGCCGGACCGCCTGGACGAATTCCTGCCGAGAACTGACTTCCTGATCACGACCGTCCCGCACACGCCCGAGACCGAGGGCATGTTCAACATGCGACGGTTCCGGCTGATGAAGCGGACCGCCTACTTCATCAACATCGGCCGCGGCAAGACCACGAAGCTAGACGAGCTGACCGAGGCGATCGAGAAGGGCGTGATCGCCGGCTGCGGCCTCGACGTCTTCGAGACGGAGCCCCTGCCCGCAGGGCACCGCCTGTGGAAGCTGCCGAACGTGCTGATCACGCCACACGTGGCCGTTCGCGACGGCACCCACGTCGAGGAGCGGCGGTTCCAGATCATCCTGGACAACGCCCGCCGCTTCGCCGCGGGTCAGCCGCTCGTCAACATGGTCGACAAGCAGCGCTGGTATTAGGGCGGCGATCTCAACGGGCCGTGCCCACTGCCAGCACGATGATGGCGACCATCAGGATCGACGAGATCAGAAGGGCCGGCACCGCGATAGTCGCCAGCTGACGGTCCTGCCTCGGCTCGAACATCGGACAAGCCCCCCGGGTTCTGTGCTTGAACGCAGGCCGAGGCTATTGTTCCCCCGAGGCTCGTCAACGGGTGTCTACCGACAGACCCGCTGTGTGCGTTCACTTACCGTCGTCGACCCACCGCCGTCCTCACACTTAAGGCTCCGCTACTCCTACCCGTCCACCCGATGCTCGTCAATGTAGTCCCAGTCGAACTCCATCCCGAGTCCCGGTCCCTGCGGCAGGTGCACGTAGCCCTCGGCGTCCATCGGGTCGCATGCGGTCTTGAGGTACGGCGGGATCACGTCGTAGTCCTCGTCGACCCAGTGCAGGCCTCGCTCGTAGAACTCGCATGTTTCTTCGCTCGTCGCCCCCAGGATCTGTGCGTTCCCGAACCCGCCGACGTGGATCTCACAGGGCACGCCCAGCGACTCGTACATATCGACCGCCTTCTTGCAGGCCGTGATGCCGCCGAAGTTGACGTCGATACGTCCGATGTCGCAGGCCTTCTGAAGGACCCATTCAGCCCGTGAGTAGTGGCTGCCAGTCGCCAGCTCCGGCCCGCACACCGCGATGTCGAGTTCCTGGCACAGGCGCCGATACGGCTCGATCCGGCGCTCGTCCATCGGATGCTCCAGCCAGTAGTAGCCGAGTCGCTCCAGTTCCCGGCCAACCCACAGCGACTGCTCGTAGCTGTAGATGCCCCACGGGTCCATCATCAGCACCATGTCGTTGCCGACCGCATCACGGACGGCCTCGCAGACCTCGATGTCCTCCCTGGGGAACGCGGGCATGCCGGGAGCGGGCGCCGTCCTGTGCGGATCCCAGTAGATGTACGCGTGAACCTTGTACGCCTTGTAACCTCGTTTGCGGCACTCGAGGGCCTGGCGTGCGTAGACCTCAGGGCCACCCAGATTGGGCGCCGAGCTCGCGTACGCCTTGACCTTCTCCCGGTAGCCGCCCAGGAGCTTCGCTACCGGCACGTCTGCGATGCGGCCCAGCAGGTCCCACAGCGCGCAGTCGATGTTGCCCACTAGTGCCTCGGTGAAGCCGGAGCGGTTCATCGTCATCCACTGCCAGAGCCGTTCGCGGTCGAGCGGGTTCTCACCGACGAGCAGCGGCTTGACGAAGCGCTCGACATCCGTCGGAGTCGCGGCGTAGAAGTAGCTGTGCGCCCCGCCGACGGCAAACCCCTCCGCTCCGCTGTCGGTCACGATCCTCGTGATCCGCTGAATGCCTTCGCTCGGAGGGATCGGCTCGCCCTGCTGGGGCCGTTCCACGTAACCCCACCGGGTGCGCTTGCCACGGACGGGAACCCTGAACGAGATCACCTGGATGTCGACGATTTTCATGGCTCGCTATTATCTGCGAGTCGATAGTCCCGGCTCATGGAGGGTCACGGATTGGACCTGCAACTACTTGGCAAACGCGCACTCGTGACCGGCGGGAGCCGGGGCATCGGCAAGGCGATCGCAAGGACGCTGGCCGAGGAAGGCTGTGACGTAGCGATCTGCGCTCGGACCAGAGAGCAGCTGGAGGCGACCGCCCGAGACCTTGCGAAGGAAACCGGCCGGCGGGTGCTGCCGGTCGTCGCTGACACAGGATCGAGGGAGTCGGTCGCGACAATGGTCAAGGCGGTCGTGGGCGGGTTGGAGGGCGTCGACATACTCGTCAACAACGCGGCGAGGCCAGGGGGGCAGGGGCCGGTCCCCAACCTGGCCCAGATCACGGACGAGGCCTTCAACGAGGACGTGAACGTAAAGGTCCTCGGATACCTGAGGTGCGCGCAGGCCGTGGCGCCGCACATGGTCCGACAACACTGGGGCCGGATTATCAACATCAGCGGTCTGGCGGCACGGAACGCCGGGTCGACAATCGGCTCAATGCGGAACGTAGCGATCGTGGCGATGGCGAAGAACCTGGCCGCCGAGCTTGGACCGCAGGGCGTCAACGTCACGGTAGTGCATCCGGGCACGACGCGGACTGAGGCGACTCCTGGCGTGATCCAGTGGCGAGCGCAGGCCGAAGGCGTTCCGCCCGATGAGATCGAGCGGCGAATGTCGCGGTCCAACCTGGTCGGCAGGATCATCGATGCGAGCGATATTGCCAGCGTGGTCGCGTTTTTGGCATCGCCCAGGTCTGTCGCCATCAACGGCGACGTTATCGCTGCAGGCGGCGGCGTCGGCCCCGCGATCTACTACTAGGACTTCCTTCTCAGCGGTTCACGTTCGGTGTCTGTGATCTTCATCGTCTTCACCAAAGCGTCATCGAGTCTCGGAACATCTGTTTGAGGTCGGCGGCGTCGGCCGATCGTGGCGAGAGCCTGGTCACACGGTGCTGCGGCAATGTGCTCTCGACCAGGCGTTCGATTTCCGACGGGCCATAGCCTACGGCCGACAGCCCGTTCGGCATTCCAAGTGTCCGTAGCAGCGTGACGATCTGGCTGGCAAGCACGTCGCCAGCCTCTTCCAAACCGACGCCGTCGACATTCGCGCCCATGAGGCGGGCGGCGTACAGGTGGCGCTCCGGATTCGCGGGCGCCGTGAACCGGAACACGGCAGGGGCGCAGAGAATGACGGCGAGGCCGTGCGGGATCAGCGGGTGCCCGGGCGGGTAGCCCTTAGGTACGTACTCGCGAACGTTGCCCGATACCGCGTACGACATGCCGTGGGCGAGGTGCACGCCGGCGTTTCCGAAGCCGACGCCGGCAAATGATGCGGCGAGCAGCATCTGCTCGCGGGGCGCAGGATGATCGGGTAGCGTCACGGCCTGGACGATGCTGCCGGCCACCATCTCGACAGCGCGCAGCGACCATACGTCGCTGATCGGGTTGGCACCCTGGTAGGCAGGCCTCATGGACGGGTGCTCGGGAGCGTCCCGCTCAGTGAAGGGCAAGGCGGTGTACGACTCTAGGCCGTGGCAGAGCACATCGAATCCGGAGCACGCCGCCACCATCGGCGGCATCGTGCGTGTGTTGTCGGGGTCCACCAGGCCCACCGCGGGTCGCAGGGCCCGGTGGGCGATCCCGGTCTTCGCATGCATCTCGACGAAGTCGAATATCGCGGTCCCGGTCGTTTCGCTTCCGGTTCCTGCGGTCGTAGGCACCGCGACCATCGGTTTCAACGGGCCGGGCACGGGCCGACCCATTCCGATCGGCGCGTTCACGTACGTGGGGAAGTCGGCCGGATACGTGGTGTACAGGTTCGCTGCTTTCGCCGTGTCCATCGTCGAGCCGCCGCCGACGGCGACGAAGCCATCGAACCGCCCATTGACTGCAAACGAGATCGCGTCTTTGAACGACTGGTCCGTAGGCTCGACGTGGACTCGATCAAACAGCGTCGGCTCGATCCCTTCGGCATCGAGGGACCTCGTCACGACGCGCACCGGCTCCGATGTCGAGAGCGCCGGGTCCGTTAGGACCATGACTCGCTTCGAGCCCAGTCGCTTCATCTCGTAGCCGGCCTCACGCGTGACGCCGCGCCCGAACTTGATCGACGAAGTGTCGATCGTGACTGCGTTCTCTTTCACCGATGGCCCTCAATCACCGCGACCCATGCCGTGTCGAGCGGCAGGATACGTCATGCCATCCTCCTCTCACGGCCCCGCACATCGTCATGTCTATTGATGTGCATACTGTGGTCAGGTGAAAGTGCTGGCGTATACTACGAGAGTCCCGAGTTCTTTCTGAGAAGCCCTCCTGGCGACGACCGACACTGTCCGACAGTGGTGACTCCGAAGACGGCTGGACACAGGTTGCATTTGGGAGCACCACATGACCAAGATCTTTGTTGGAAACCTCAGCTACTCCACGCGCGATGAGGACTTGAGAACGGCGTTCGCCCAGTACGGCGAAGTCGCCGACGCAGTCGTCATCACCGACCGTGAGACCCAGAGGTCCCGTGGCTTCGGCTTCGTCGAGATGCCGGACGCGGAGGCCGCCAAGACCGCGATCAACTCGCTCAACGGCCACGACCTCGGCGGCCGCAACGTGACCGTCAGCGAAGCCCGTCCGCGGGAGAACCGGGAAGGCGGTCGCGGAGCCGGTCCCCGGACCGGCGGCGCGGGCCGCGGCGGGTTCGGCGGCGGCCGCAACTGGTAGTCCCCGCCGGGTAACAACTGGCCCGCCGGACTAGAACCGGCGAAGCCGAAAGGCCCTCCATGTCGGGGAGGGCCTTTTCATTTGTGGCCTACCGGTTTTCGAGCTGGCCCCAGGGCCGGACGAGTGGCGCCAGCGGGAGGTAGTCGTGCTGGACGCCGTTGCGGCCTACCGCGACGACCCGGTACCCGGAGGGTTGTCGCCGAGGGGATAGCCGACCGGCCCGGAGTTCACCATCTGCAGGCCGTCGTACTCGGCGAAGGTGTTCCGATGCAAGTGGCCGGCGAACATCGCATCGACACGGGACCGCCGCAGCAGGTCGAGCAGCAGGGAGCGCCGCGCGCGAGGAATGTTCCAGTAAAAGTTGTCCTCGTCAGGATCGGCCACGAACAGCGGATGATGGTGACCTGCTCCCCGGAAACTGGGCCAGTTGTAATGTGAGTCCTCCGACGGCAATGGAGGACCCTGGTTGCGCAAGAGCAGGTTCAGCGAAGAGCAGATCATCGGAATCGTGAAGGAAGGCGAGGCCGGCAAGCGCGTCGCGGACATCTGTCGGCGGCACGGCATCCACGCTCACACGTACTACCGCTGGAAGGCCAAGTACGGCGGCATGAACGTCGACGAGGCGAAACGGCTGAAGGCGCTCGCTGTTGGTTCACTGGCAATTCAGACCGCGTAATATAGCCGTCTGAGAAACGGTGGTCAGGTCCGCAGCGTAGGTGCCAGTGTTGCCACAACTTCCAGTCGTGTACACGCTGCCATCGTGCAGGGCGTGCGCGCGCTTGAAGGAGGACTGGAACCGAGACGGGATTGCCTTCGAGGAACGCCCCGTCAACGAGGACCAGGCGGTCCTGGACGAAGCGCTGGCGCACGGGGACATGGTACCGATCATCGTCTATCCGGACGGCCGCGTCGAGGTCGGCTACAAAGACCTGATCAGTTGACACATCGGCTAGGGCGGCGTGACCGCTCGTATAGGCCCGGGTGCCCCCGGGTGGAGGTGACGCCGTGACGGGTGCGACGACCGTTGTTACGCCAGAGCGCTACGCTCAAGGCCTGAGCTATCAGGACTTCCTGGCGCAGGCGAAGGTGAACAAGGACCAGTTCGAGACCAACTACAAGTCCGCCGACGTGAGCTCGGACGACGCGGCATTCTTCAAGCGGCTCGCAGCCTCCGGGAAGGTCTCGCGGCTGCTCGTGCTTGGCGAAGACTGGTGCCCCGACGTCTACCGCGGCATGCCGGTGGCCGTCAGGATCGCAGAGGTCTCCGGTATCGAGTTCCGTGCGTTTCCGAGGGACAAGAACCTCGACATCATGAACGAGTTCCTGAACCAGGGCCAGTTCCAGTCGATCCCGGTCGTTGTGTTCTATGACCGCAATCTGAAGTACGTCGCCCATTGGATCGAGCGGCCGGCCCTGGCCAACGAGGAACGGGCGCGGATCACCGATCAGGTGAAGAAGGAGATGCCGGGGGCCGCCGATCAGGACTTGCGGGCCGAGGTACGGAAGCGAACGCTGGTCCGCTACGCCGTTTGGCAGCAGGCTTCTGTCAAGGAGATGCGCGCCCTGTTGGAGTCCAAGGCCGGCTAGGGAAGAGCCGGGGGACGATGGCGAGGCCGACTATTCTGGCGGTCGACGACGACCGGGCGGTGCTGGGCGCGGTCGAGCGCGACCTGAGGCAGAAGTACGGCCGGGAGTACCGGATCGTCAGGGCCGAGTCCGGCGCGACGGCTCTGCACACGGTCCGACATCTGCGCGAGCGGAACGAGCCGATCGCGCTGTTCGTCGCCGACCAGCGCATGCCCCAGATGACCGGCGTCGAGTTCCTCGAACAGGCGGTCGCGGTGTTCCCGGATGCCCGGAAAGTGCTGCTGATTGCATACGCGGACACCTAGGCAGCGATCAACGCGATCAATAAGGTCGGACTCGACTACTACCTCTTCAAGCCGTGGGACCCTCCCGAGGACCACTTTTATCCCGTGATCGATGGCCTGCTCGATGAGTGGAAGGCCAACGTGAAGGCGCCGTTCGAGGGGATCAAGGTAGTCGGCGCGATGTGGTCGCCGGCATCCCACGAGCTGAAGGACTTTCTCGCCCGAAGCGGAATAAACTTACCGCTGGCTCGACGTCGACCGCGAACCGGACGCTCGCCAGCTGATCGAGTCGAAGGCCGGCGATGGCCTGCGGGTCCCGGCGCTCGTGTACCCCGACGGCACGACGCTCGTGCAGCCGACCCTGCGGGACGTTGCCCGGAAGGCGGGGCTGGGGGTCACGGCCGAGCGGCCGTTCTACGACGTCGTCATCATCGGAGCCGGCCCGGCCGGGCTATCGGCCGCCGTGTACGCAAGCGCCGACGGCCTGCGGGCTCTCCTGATCGACCGCCAGGCGCCGGGAGGGCAGGCCGGAAACAGCCCGAAGATTGAGAACTTCCTCGGCTTCCCTTCCGGGATTTCGGGAAGCGACTTGACCAGGAGGGCGGTGACCTAGGCACGGCGATTCGGAGCCGAGATTATCACCGCGGAGGACGTCAGGGCGATCCGGGTAGAAGGGACGTCCAAAATCGTTACGCTGGGCAGCGGGGCGGAGGTTTAGTCGAAGATCGTGCTGATCGCCACCGGGGCGTGGTTCCGGACCCTCGATGTGCCTGGCACCGAGAAGTGGGGCGGCGCCGGCGTCTACTACGGGGCCGCTCACGTTGAGGCAAGCAACTACCGCGATCAGCCGGTCGTGGTCGTGGGCGGCGCGAACTCGGCGGCGCAGGGACTGCTGTACCTGCGCCGGTTTGCCAGCAGCGTCACTGTTTTGATCCGCGGCGAGGCGCCGACGTGGTCACGCTATCTCGACGTCGCCATCAGGGCCAGCGACAAGATATCCATCTGCTTCAACACTGAGCTGACGGAGGTGCGGGGCGATGACCGGATCCGCGAGGTCGCGGTCAAAAGCAACAAGACCGGCCAGGCATCGACGCTGCCGGCTGCCGCTGTGTTCGTCTTCATCGGCCAAGAGCCGCAGACCGATTTCGTCCCCGATGGAGTGCTGAAGTCCCCTTCGGGGCATATCCTGACCGGGTTGGACCTGGTCGGAGACGGGAAGCGTCCCGCGGGCTGGCCTCTGGAGCGCGACCCGCTGATCCTCGAGACGAGCGTTCCCAGCGTGTTTGCAGCTGGCGATGTCCGGAACGGTACGAAGCACGGGGTCGCCGCGGCGACGGGCGATGGCAACGCGGCCGTGTCAAGGTTCTGGCAGTACCTTTCGACCTTCTGACGTCGGCAGCCTGACCCAGAACCGGGTGTCGCCAGGTACCGACGAGACACCGATCTCGCCCGCGCAACGCTCGTTCACGATCCGTCGCGCCATGTCGAGGCCCAGCCCCGTGCCTCGCCCGACCGGCTTGGTCGTGAAGAACGGCTCGAAGATCCGCGGCCGCAGCGAATCCGGGATTCCCGGTCCGTTGTCGCAGATCTCGACCCTGACGCGACCGCCGTCCCGGAGAGTTTGAACGGTCACCTTGCCTGCCGGGCCGGCCGCGTCGATGGCGTTGTCGATCAGATTCGTCCACACCTGGTTCAGCGCGCCGACCAGGGTCCAGACCCTGGGTATGCCACGGTCGTAGGCCCGTTCCAGCGTCGGCCCCAGCTTGAAGCGGTGGGCGAGTATCCGCAGCGTGCTCTCGTTGCCGTCGTGTACGTCCGCTTCCTGCTCGGGCGCGCCGTCCATGTGCGAGTACGTCTTCACGGCGTCGACCAGCTCCGACATGCTCTTGCGCTCGCATGCACCGTGTCGACCAGCTCCTGGGCCGCGGCGGCGTTCCCCACCCACGCCAGTGCGTCCTGGAGACCGCCGCGCTCAAGTGTCCCGGCCAGCGAATCGAGCTGGTCGATCGTCAGTGCAAGGAGCTCGGGCGCCAGCATCCACGCCTCGTCGATGCCTCGATCCCGAAGCCAGGTTTCAACTGTCTCCTCGAGGTCGGCGCGCGCCAGCGGGGATAGCTCTCGTGTCGATGCGAGCCTATCGACCAACGCCTTCTTCAGCCCGACGATGCGTTCGAGGCGCTCGCGATCGAGTCCCGATAGGCCGAGGCGCAGGGCAAGGCGCTCCACCTCGGGGACGCAGCTGCGCCGCGGCCATCCTCGCAGCCGCGGCGGGATTGTTGAGTTCGTGGGCGAGGCCAGCCGACAGTCGTCCGAGGGCCGCCAGTTTCTCGGACTGGCGGAGGGCGCGCTGTGTCTCCTTCAACTCGGTAACGTCGGCGCCGAATATGAAGACCAGCTTTGTGACGGGGTCGTGACGGTGGGTGAAGACGTAGTCCCTTTCACCCATCCGCGCTTCGACGGCCACCGTCCGGGCTGACGCCGCGATTCGACGCCATGATGCGTCGTTGAGTCCGGGGCACACGTCCGGCCACCGGCTTCCCGTGAGGGCGCGGCCGAACACTTCGGACGCCACCCGGTTTGCAAGTAGCACCTGGCCGTCCATGTTCGCCCTGAGCACCGGTCCCGGGTTCATGTCCGGAAAGCGGGCCATCGCCTCGAGTGCGGTCGCCTGGGCCGGCCAGCTTGGGTTCCGACTCCGCCAGCGCGCGTTGGGTCTGCTTAAGCTCGGAGACATCGGTCCCGTACACGAACACGAGCTTCGTTCGGGGATCGGAGCGGTGCCTGAAGACGAAGTCGCGCTCTCCGACTCGCGCCTCGATCCAGCAGAGATCCGTCGACGCCTGGATGGATTTCCATCCCTCTGCCGACAGCCCCGGGCACGCTTCGTACCAGCACCTTCCGACGAGTCCTTCGCCGAACACGTCGACGGCCGCCCGATTCGCGAGCAGTACGTCTCCCTTCATGTCCGT
>Ga0233424_10001624_pt1 | contig 18682 bp, 17 predicted proteins | sample Watercolumn_Towu_FD_181011 | JGI IMG/M metagenome (GOLD analysis project Ga0233424, IMG submission 181011) | Freshwater microbial communities from Lake Towuti, South Sulawesi, Indonesia - Watercolumn_Towuti2014_125_MG | ecosystem: Environmental > Aquatic > Freshwater > Lake | place: Indonesia...
CCGTGAGGAAGCGGTTGTCCCTATCGTGCAAGGCCTGCACCGACACCCGCCTCCCATGCACATCACCAGCCTCTCCGCCAGCCCCAGCGAACGCTCGCGTTCCGCCTGGCTCACGCAGTTCGCGCTTACCCGCCTGGAGGGCCGCGCCGACCGGCATGAGGACATCCTCGTTCGCGCCCTGCCGGCCGAGGCGCTGCTCAGCGCCGATGTGCAGCACCCCGAGATCGCGGCGGCGGTGCGCGCCGTCGAGGCGGCCGACCTCGTCATCGTCGGCACGCCCATCTACAAGGCCGCGTACAGCGGGCTGCTGAAGGTCTTCCTGGACCTGCTGCCGCCCGATGCGCTGCGCGACAAGCTCGTGCTGCCCCTGGCCACCGGCGGCAGCCCGGCCCACTTCCTGGCGCTGGATTACGCCCTCAAGCCGGTGCTGTCGGCCCTCGGCGCGCGTCATGTGCTGGACGGCGTGTTCGCCACCGACGCGCAGCTGCGCCGCCATGAGGCCGGCGGCTTCGTGCCCGAGCCCGACCTCATCGCCCGCCTGGACCGGGCCCTCGCGCCCCTGGGGCCGCGAATGCGATCGCCGCTGGAAGCCGCCGCGCCCTGTTGACGCCGCCCGGCCCGCTTTCTCACCACCGTTTGTCTCCTCGCCACCCCACCCGGGGACCGGCGACTTCATCCCGGCGCCGTCCAGGTGCTCATCGGGTGCGCCTTGGCGCCGGGATCTTTTCTTGAAGGACACCCCTCATGACGCTCCGCTCCCTCCTGCGCTGGACCGCCCCCCTGTTCCTGGCCGCCAGCCTCCATGCCCATGCGCAGACCACGCTGCGCATCGGCTTCCAGAAGTCCGCCAGCCTACTGACGCTGCAGAAGTCCAGCGGCTCGCTGGAGAAGAAGCTCGCGCCGCTGGGCGTGTCGGTCAAGTGGGTCGAGTTCCCCGCCGGACCGCAGCTGCTCGAAGGCCTGAACGTGGGCGCGGTCGACGTGGGCTTCGTCGGTGAAGCGCCACCCATCTTTGCGCAGGCGGCCGGTGCGCGTTTCGTCTACATCGGCTTCGACCCGGCAGCCCCCGAGGCCGAGGCCATCGTCGTGCCCAAGGACTCCACGATCAAGACCGTGGCCGACCTGAAGGGCCGCAAGGTGGCCCTCAACAAGGGCAGCAATGTGCACTACCTGCTGGTGAAAGCGCTGGAGAAGCAGGGCCTCAAGCCCGGCGACGTCCAGACCGTCTACCTGCCCCCCGCCGATGCGCGCGCCGCCTTCGAGCGCGGCGCCGTGGATGCCTGGGTGATCTGGGACCCCTTCCTCGCCGCCGTCGAGCAGCAAAGCGGCGCCCGGGTGCTGGCCGACGGCCGGGGCCTCGTCAACAACTACGCCTACTACCTGGCCGAGCGCGGCTTTGCCGAGAAGCAGCCACAGGTCATCCAGGCCCTCTTCGACGACACCCAGGCCCAGGCCACTTGGCTCAAGGCCAACATCAAGGCCGCAGCGGCCGTCATCGCACCGCTGCAGGGCCTGGCCCCCGAGGTGGTGGAGAAGAGCCTGACCCGCTACCAGTTCGGCGTGAAGCCGCTCACCCCGGCCGTGGCCGCCGAGCAGCAGAAGATCGCCGACACCTTCCTTGCGCTGGGGCTCATCCCCAAGCCCATTCGCGTGGCCGAAGCACTGCCGGGCACGGCCAAGGTCGCCGAGGTGGCCCGATGAGTGCGCCCACGACGCGACGGGCGGCCGTCGCCATCCTGGCCACGACCGCCGCGGTCTGGACACGGGCGCAGACGCCGCCTCAGCTGCGCATCGGCTTCCAGAAAGGCAGCTTCAACCTCGCGCTGCTCAAGAGCTACGGCCTGCTCGAACAGCGCCTGCCCGGCACGCGCATCCAGTGGACGGAGTTCCCGGCCGGCCCGCAGCTGCTCGAAGCATTGGCGCTCGGCAGCGTGGAGTTCGGCGCCACGGGCGACGCCCCGCCGGTGTTCGCCCAATCGGCAGGCAAGGACGTCGTCTACGTGGGTGCCGAGCCGCCCAAGCCGGACAGCTCTGCCGTGCTCGTGAAGCCCGACTCGCCCTTGAAGAAGCTCGCCGACCTGAAGGGCCGGCGCCTGGCGCTGCAAAAGGGCAGCAGCGCGCACTTTCTGGCCGTGCAGGCGGTCAAGAAGGCCGGCCTTGCCTGGGCCGACATCCAGCCCGTCTACCTGCCACCGGCCGACGCGCGCGCCGCATTCGAGCGTGGCGCGGTGGACGCCTGGGCCGTGTGGGACCCCTACTACGCCGCCGCCGAGGTCAGCGGCGAGCTGCGCGCCCTGGCCACCAGCCGGGGCCTCACGAGCAACAACACCTTCTACCTCGCCTCGCGCGCGCTGGCCCGCGAATCCGCCCTGCTGAAGACCGTCTTCCAGGCGCTGACCGACACCGATGCGCGCGTGCAGACCGACCGGCGGGAGGCCGTGCAGCGCTACGCCGACTTCGCCGGCCTGCCCCACGCCACCGTGCAGCGCATGGTGGAGCGCCGCGGCGCGGCACCGGTCGGCCCGCTCACGCCTGAGCTGGCCCGCGAACAGCAGCAGGTGGCCGATGCCTTCGCCGAGCTCGGCCTGATCCCCCGGTCCATCCGCGTCGCCGACGCCATCACCCAGGTCAAAACATGAAGATCTTCTGGTTCATCCCCACGCACGGCGACAGCCGCTATCTCGGCACCTCGCGCGGTGCGCGCCTGGCCGACCATGCCTACTTCAAGCAGATCGCCATCGCCGCCGACAGCCTCGGCTACGAGGGCGTGCTGCTGCCCACGGGCCGCAGCTGCGAGGACTCCTGGGTCGTCGCCGCCAGCCTCATCGATGCCACCAAGCGCCTGAAGTTCCTCGTCGCCCTGCGCCCCGGCCTCGTCGCCCCGGCGCAGAGCGCGCGCATGGCCGCCACGCTGGACCGGCTGTCGGGCGGGCGCCTGCTCGTCAACCTCGTCACCGGGGGCGACCCCGACGAGCTGGCCGGCGACGGTCAGTTCCTGGACCATGCCGCGCGCTACGAGCAGTCGGCCGAGTTCATCCGCATCTGGCGCGAACTGCTCGCCCGCTCGCACACCGGCGAGGCCTTCGACTTCGATGGCGACCACCTCAGCGTGAAGAGCGGCAAGGTGCTCTACCCGCCGGTGAACCGCCCTTACCCGCCCGTCTTCTTCGGCGGCTCCTCCGGCCCGGCGCACGACCTGGCGGCCGAGCAGGTCGACACCTACCTGACCTGGGGCGAGCCGCCTGCCGAGGTGGCCAAGAAGCTGGCCGATGTGCGCGAGCGCGCGGCCGCCCGGGGCCGGACGCTGCAGTACGGCATCCGCCTGCATGTCATCGTGCGCGAAACCGAGGACGAGGCCTGGCGCGCCGCCGAGGAGCTGGTCTCGCACCTGGACGAAGCCACGGTGGCCGCCGCGCAGGCGCGCTTCAAGGCCATGGACTCGGTCGGGCAACGCCGCATGGCCGAACTGCATGGCGGCCAGTTCAACAAGGCCGACGTGCGCCAGGGCCTGGAGATCTCGCCCAACCTCTGGGCCGGCGTGGGTCTGGTGCGCGGGGGCGCCGGCACGGCGCTGGTGGGCAACCCGCAGCAGGTCGCCGAGCGGCTGCAGGAGTACGCCGCCCTCGGCCTGGAGCACTTCATCCTGAGCGGCTACCCGCACCTGGACGAGGCGCACCGCTTTGCCGAGCTGGTGTTCCCGCTGCTGCCGCTGGGCCTGCGCGAGAAGCTGGCCTCGCCCGCCCTGACCGGCCCCTTCGGCGAGATCGTGGCCAACCACGACCTGCCCAAGGCCGCCACCGCAGGCTGAGTCCATGCGCCAGCGCCTCATCCCCTGGCTGCTGCCTGCGGCCCTCATCGTCGCCTGGGAGCTGGCCTCCCGCAGCGGCCTGCTGTCAGCCCGCATCCTGCCGGAGCCGGCGGCCGTGCTGGCGGCCTTCTGGCAGCTGCTGCGCTCGGGCGAGCTGGCCCACCATGTGGGCGTCAGCGCGGCGCGCGCGTTCTCGGCGCTGGCCATCGGCGGCGGGCTGGGCCTGCTGCTCGGGCTGTTGACGGGCACCTGGCGCCAGGCCGAGGCCCTGCTGGACACGACGCTGCAGATGCTGCGCAACATCCCCGCGCTCGCGCTGATCCCGCTGGTCATCCTGTGGTTCGGCATCGACGAGGCGGCCAAGCTGGTGCTGGTGGCGGTGGGCGTGTTCTTCCCCGTCTACCTGAACACCTTCCACGGCATCCGCAATGTGGACCGCGACCTCATCGAGATGGCGCGCAGCTACGGCCTGTCGGGCTGGCAGCTCTACACCCAGGTCATCCTGCCCGGGGCGCTGCCGTCCATCCTCGTGGGCCTGCGCTTCTCGCTGGGCCTGATGTGGGTGCTGCTGATCGTGGCCGAGACCCTGTCGGCGCAGGCCGGCATCGGCTACCTGACGATGAACGCCCGCGAGTTCCTGCAGACCGATGTGGTGCTGGTCGGCATCCTGCTCTATGCCCTGCTGGGCAAGCTGGCCGATGTGCTGGCCCGTGCCCTGGAGCGTGCCTGGCTGCCCTGGCACCGTGGCTATGCCACGCAAGGAGGCTGAGATGTGGGTCAATGAGTTCGACATCCCCGTGATCCACCGAGACCCCCCGCCCGCGCCCGCCGTGGCGATCGATCCCGCTCCCGGCCTGGCCGTGCAAATGCGCGGCGTGTCCAAGTCCTTCGGCGCGCGGCATGTGCTGCAGGCGCTGGACCTGGACGTGGCGCCCGGCGCCTTCGTCGCCCTCGTCGGCCGCAGCGGCTGCGGCAAGAGCACGCTGCTGCGGCTCATCGCCGGGCTGGATGCGCCCAGCGCCGGCATGGTGGAGGCTGGCCAGGCCGACGAGCGCCGGCTGATGTTCCAGGACGCGCGGCTGCTGCCCTGGAAGCGCGTGGTGGACAACGTTGCCCTCGGCCTGCCCGGGCGCGATGCCCGCGACCGCGCGATGGAAGCGCTGGCGCAGGTGGGCCTGGCCGGGCGCGGCAGCGACTGGCCGGCCACCCTCTCCGGCGGCCAGCGCCAGCGCGTGGCCCTGGCCCGCGCCCTGGTGCACCGGCCGCGCCTGCTGCTGCTGGACGAACCCCTGGGCGCGCTGGACGCCCTCACACGGCTGGAGATGCACCGCTTGATCGAGCAGCTCTGGCGCCGCCACGGTTTCACGGCCCTGCTCGTCACCCACGACGTGACCGAAGCCGTGGCCCTGGCCGACCGGGTGCTGCTGATCGACCGCGGCGGCATCGCGCTCGATGCCACGGTCGCCTTGCCCCGCCCCCGCTCGCGCACCGCTGCCGGCTTCGCCGCGCTGGAGGAGCGCGTGCTGCGCCACATCGTCGGCGAGCCACCTGCGACCTGAGCCGCATCGGGCACACTGGCCCAATGCGCCCTGCCCTGCTTGCCGGTGCGCTGGCCGGGCTGGCCTTGCTGAGCGGCCTGCTGGCCGGCTGCACCCACCCGCCGACCTTGCCCCCTGCACCACGGGCCGAAGCCGATGCGGCGGTGCTGCGATTCATTGCCGACCGCCAGCTGCCCGGGGCGGCGCTGTGGATCGAGCAGCTCGACCGGGGCGCCCATCACCGCGCCTACGGGCAGCGCGCGGTCGAACCGGTGCCGGAAGTGCTGGACGAGGCCACCGTCTTCGATGCCGCATCGCTGACCAAGCCCGTCGTCACCGCCACCCTGGTGCAACTGCTGCGCGAGCGCGGCGCGCTCGACATCGACGCGCCGCTGCAACGCTACCTGCCGACCTGTGGCGGGCCCGACAAGGCCGGCATCACGCTGCGGCAGCTGCTGACCCACACCTCCGGTCTGCCCGCCAGCCTGCCGGGCAATGGCGCGGGCGACTGGGCCGGCGCGGCGGCGGCCGAGCGCATCGCCTGCGGGCTGCCGTTGACGGCGCTGCCGGGCACGCTGTTCCGCTACTCCGATGTGAACTTCATCCTGCTCGGCCGCCTGATCGAGCGCGTGGCGGGGCTGCCGCTGGACGCCTTCGCCGAGCAGGCCCTCTTCGCACCGCTGGGCATGCAGCACAGTGGCTACCTGCCGCTGCGTCGCCTGCCCCCGGGCCGCATCGCACCGACCGAACGGCTGCCCGATGGCCGCGTGCTGCGCGGCGAGGTGCACGACCCCACGGCCCGCAAGATGGGCGGCGTGGCCGGGCACGCCGGGCTCTTCACCACGACGGCCGACCTGGCGCGCTTTGCACGCATGCTGTTGAGCGGTGGCCGCGCGCCTGACGGCCAGCGCGTGTTGAGCACCGAGAGCGTGGCCCTGCTCACCACGCCGCAGTCCCCTGCCAGCCTCGCTGAACACCGCAGCCTGGGCTGGGACATGCGCTCGCCCTTTGCCCGACCGCGGGGCAGCCTCTACCCGGCCAGCAGCTTCGGGCACACCGGCTTCACCGGCTGCGCCTTCTGGCTGGACCCGGGCAGCCGCAGCTTCTTCGTGCTCTTGTCCAACCGCGTGCATCCCACGGCCGGCACGAACGTGCTGCCGCTCTATGGCGAACTGGGGACGGCGGCTGCCCGCGCCGCAGGGCTGGCGCCCTCAGGCGCTGGTGCTCAGTGAGCCGGGGTAGCGCAGCGAGCTGCCCGACGAAGACACCGAGAACACGACGCTGGCCGCCGGTGCCTGCTGCATGAGCGTGGTGTAGAGCGCCATCACGCCCCCCGCGCTGCGCGACAGGCGTGCGGCCTGGGAGATGGCCGCGCCTTGCTGGATGTCGGCCGAGAGCTTGAGCGCGTCCCTGGCCTGGCCGGCAATGCGGGCAGCGAAGCTCGGCTGGCTGCCGTCCTTGGCCAGGAAGGCCTTGATGGCGGCCTTGTCGGCGTCGGAGGCCTGGGTCTGCACGCTGCCGTCGCTCTTGACGGTGAACTCCACCGCACCGCCGAGCTTGACACCCGCCTTGGCCAGCGCCGCCCGCAGCTCGGTGCCGAGCGCCTTCTGGGCCGCCTCCAGCGCGCGCGCGGCCGTCTGGGACTTGAGCGTGCCGGCCGAGCGGTCGAGGTCGGCCTTGGAGACCTGGGCCTTGGCGCCTGCGACGGCCGGGCTCGCGGCCTCACCGCCGCCCTAGGTGCGGGCAGACAGGGCCTGGAGCAGGGCATTGTTGAGAGAGGCAACCATGCGGGCATGGTGCCGGGGCACGGCGCCGGCAAAGCGGGCAACTGCGCCGGGAATCCCGCCCAGATCGGCCCCACGCTGCGCCCGTGGCACCATGCCGCCCATGAGCCTGCATGTCGCCTGCCTGTGCGCCGCCTGGTGCCGCACCTGCGAGTCCTACCGAGAAGTCTTTGAAGCCGCCTGCGCCGAGCTGCCGCAGGCCGGCCTGCACGTCCGCTGGATCGACATCGAGGACCAGGCCGAGCTGATCGGCGACCTCGACATCGAAACCTTCCCGACCCTGCTGATCGCCGACGAGGCCGCCGTGCGTTTCGCGGGGCCGCTGACGCCGCAGCCCGAAACCCTCAAGCGCGTGCTGCGCGCCCACCTCGCCGATGCCCGGGCCGCCACCGTGGCCCCCGAGATCACGACGCTGGCCGAGCGGCTGCGCGCCCTGGGCTGAGGCCGAGCACCCGACCCGCCATGACCTTGCGCCAGCTCCTTCGCCTGGCGCTGCCGCTGCTGCTGGCCGCCGGCGTAGCCTGCGCTGCGGCCGCGCCGGCCTTGCAGGTGGGCTCCAAGCGCTTCACCGAGAGCTACCTGATCGGCGAGATCGTCACGCAGACCCTGCAGGCCCAGGGCATCGCGGCGGTGCACCGGCAAGGGCTCGGCAACACCGCCGTGCTGGCCGCAGCGCTGCAGCAGGGGCAGATCGACCTCTACCCCGAGTACACCGGCACCCTCGTGCGCGAGCTGCTCAAGCGCGAGGCGCCCGCCGATGCCCAGGCCTCGCTGGCCCAGCTCAATGCCTGGCTGCAACCGCTGGGGCTGAAGGCGGCCGTGCCGCTGGGCTTCAACAACAGCTATGCGCTGGCGCTGCGCGAAGCCGACGCCGCGCGCTGGGGCATCACCTCGCTGTCGGACCTGGCCCGCGCCCCGGCAGCGTTGCGGCTCGGGCTGTCACACGAGTTCCTGGCCCGTGCCGATGGCTGGCCCGGGCTCAAGCAGGCCTATGGCCTGCGGCTGACACCGGGCGCCGGGCTGGACCACGGCCTGGCCTACGCGGCCCTGGCGGCCGGCGAGGTGGACGCCATCGACGTGTACACGACCGACGCCCAGCTCGCCCGCCAGGCGGTGCGCGTGCTGCGGGACGACCTCGACTTCTTTCCCCGCTACGACGCCGTGCTGCTGATGCGCGCCTCGGTGGACGAGCGGCCCTTGCAAGGCCTGGCCGGCCGCCTGAGCGCGGCCGAGATGACCCGCCTCAACGCGGCGGCCGAACTCGACGGCCGGCCCTTCGGCGAGGTGGCGCGGGCCTTCCTGGCGCCTGAGGGCGCCGTGCCCGGCAGCCGCGCGGGACAAGGCCTGATGGCCCGGCTGCTGGCCCCCGACCTGCCGCGCCTGCTGGCCCAGCACCTCGCGCTGGTGCTGGCGTCGGTGGCGCTCGCCATCGCCGTCGCCGTGCCACTGGGGGTGGCCGCGCACCGGCGGCCGCACCTGGCCGCCCCGGTGATGGCGCTGGCGGGCCTGTTGCAGACCCTGCCCTCGCTGGCCTTGCTGGCCTTCCTGATCGCGCTGGTCGGCCGCATCGGCTTCCTGCCCGCGCTGCTGGCCCTGTTCGTCTATGCCCTGCTGCCCATCGTGCGCAACACGCATGCGGGGCTGCAGGGCGTGCCTGCGGGCCTGGTCAGCGCCGCGACGGCGCTCGGCATGACGCGGCGCCAGACCCTGCGCGCCATCGAGCTGCCCCTGGCCTGGCCCACGCTGATGGCCGGCGTGAAGACGGCGGCGGTCACCAATGTCGGCACCGCGACGGTGGCCGCCTTCGTGGGCGCCGGAGGCCTGGGTGAACGCATCGTGGCCGGCCTGGCCGTGAACGACACGGATCTGTTGCTGGCCGGCGCCCTGCCTGCGGCTGCGCTCGCGGTCATCGTGCAAATCCTCTTCGACCGCGTGGAACGCCGGGGCGCGCACAATCGGCAGCACAACATCAAGGACACGGAGGCATGAGAGCGATGGCGCGAGCCGGTCTGTGGATGGCCTGGATCCTGGCAGCCGCCAGCGGCGCCGAAGCGAACTGCAGCCGCCCGATGGCGGTGCCGATGGCGCCGATCGGGCTGAGCGTGAGCTTCGAGGACGAGCGCATCGGGGGGGTCTACCCCCTGCTGCTGCGGGAGATGGCGCCCGGCACGGGTTGCGAGTTCCAGATGCAGCGCGTGCCGCGGGCACGCCTGCAGAAGATGTTCGAGAACGGGCAGGCTGACCTGCTCATTCCCGCATCCGCATCGCCGACGCGGGATCAGGACGGCGAGTTCGTTCCGCTCATCCAGGTGCGCGCCAGCCTCATGACGCTGCAACGTGATCGCGCCGCGCCGCGCTCCCTGGCGGAGCTGATTGCGCAGCCGGACTACCGGCTCGCCGTCGTGCGCGGCTTCAGCTTCGGCCCGGCCTACGACAGCGCGGTGAGCGTGCTGCGCGCGCAGAGGCGCCTGGTCGAGGAGTCCGACGCCCTCGGCGTGGCACGTGCCTTGCGCCAGGGCCTGGCCCAGGGCACGGTGATGACAGCCTCCATCCTCATCGGCACGCTGGTGCAGGAGAACGAGCTCGCGCCGCTGGTGAAGCAGGTGCGCATCGACGCCCTGGAGGAACTCGGCTGGTCGGAGAGCGGCGTCTACCTGTCGCGGCATTCCCTGAGCGATGCCGACCGGCGCCGCCTGCGCCTGGCCTTCCAGCAGCAGGCCAAGGCGGGGCGTGTGTGGCAGCTGTTCAACGACACGCATCCGCCGGGCAGCCTGGGGCTCAGCATCCGGCCCCTGCCCTGAAGGGGGTTGCACGTCCCTTACGTTGAGGATTCGCGGCAGCCCTCGGCAGGCCTAAGGTGGCGGCTCATTCCCTGACGGAGACCGCCATGTGCATTGCCAAGAGCGTCGGTGAAGGCGCGCGCAACGACGTCGCCGACGTCCGCATCGTGCAGGTGCTGCTGAACCTGAACAGCGCCGCCTGGAGCGGCGCGGCGCGCGCGCCGCTGGGTGTCGATGGGCAGATCGGCCCAAACACCATCAACGCCCTCAAGGCCTTCGAGACACAGGCCATGGGCCTGCCGGCGTCGGACGGGCTCGTCACCCCCGGCGACGCGACCATGGCGCGCCTGCTGGCCGGCCTCCCGCCCGGGCCCATCAAGGACAAGCTCGGCCTGGTGATGCCGCGCGCCATGCCCCGCCGCATCGACCTCTACTACGAGCCGCTCGTGAAGGGCATGACGCGCTACGGCATCGACACGCCGCGCCAGATCGCCCACTTCATCGCCCAGTTGGCGCATGAGTCCGGCTCGCTGCTCTACCCCGAGGAACTCGCCAGCGGCAGCGCCTACGACGGCCGCACCGACCTGGGCAACACCCAGCCAGGCGACGGCCCGCGCTACAAGGGGCGCGGGCTGATCCAGCTCACCGGCCGCAACAACTACCGCGACTACAGCCAGTTCACGGGCATCGACTACCTGAGCAACCCCACGCTGCTGGCGACCGACCCGGTCGCCTGTGTCGACGTGGCCTGCTGGTTCTGGAAGACGCGCGGCATCGGCCCGCTGGCCGAAGCCGACGATGCCCGCGCGGTCACCAAGCGCATCAACGGCGGCTACAACGGCTTGGACGATCGGCTGGAGCACCTCGCCCGCGCCAAGGCCCTGCTGGGCCTGTGAGCCTGCCTCGGCCTGCTTCAGCGGGGCGCCACGGGCGAGAGGTCGGGCAGCGTCACCCGCAAGGCTTCCGCGAGGGCCTGCAGTTCGCGCTGCAGGCGACGGCGCTTGTCGCAGGCGAGGAAATGCCGCTCGACGATGTCGACGGCCAGCAGCCGCTGGATCTCCGCTGCGGCTGTGCCACCGGCCTGCGGGTGGCGAGCGCAGTGCATCAGCACGCGTCGCTTGAGCAGGTCGAACAAGCCCGGCTCGCCCGCCATCGCTGCGCAGACGGCCTCCTGCACCTCGTCGATGACCCGGTGCTGGGCCGTGGGGGCGGCCGGCACCTCAGCCGCCGGCAGGGCCTGGGCGGCAACGTAGACCGCCACGCGATCGGCGGAGGGCGCCGCAGCGCTGCGGCGCCGCTCCTGGCCCGCGTAGTGCCGGGAAGCCGGCGTGGTCGAAGCGCTGGGCATGATGTGCAGTGACAGGTGAGACATGGGGCTTCCTTTCAATGTTCGCAGCGCAGCACGAAGCTCTGCACCATCTGGACGAGTTGGGCGGACTGCGCCTGCAGGCTCTGGGCGGCGGCGGCACTTTCGACCACCAGCGCGGCATTGCGCTGGGTGCTTTCGTCCAGCCGACTCACCGTGGCGCCGACCTGGGTGACGCTGGCGCTCTGCTCGCCACTGGCCGAGCTGATCTGCAGCACGGTGCTGTTCACGTCCCGGATGGCCGACACGATGCGCTCCATCGTGCGGCCGGCTTCGTCCACCAGGCCGCTGCCGGCCGCCACCTGCTGCGTGCAGGCCGTGATCAGGTCCTGGATCTCGCGGGCGGACTGCGCGCTGCGCTGCGACAGCATGCGCACCTCGGCCGCCACGACGGCGAAGCCCCGGCCCTGTTCCCCGGCGCGCGCTGCCTCGACGGCCGCATTCAGCGCGAGGATGTTGGTCTGGAAGGCGATGGCATTGATCACGCCGACGATCTCCTCGATGCGGCGCGCGCTCTCACTCAGGCTGTCCATGTTGTCGATCACCCGGGCCATCACCTGCCCACCCTGCTCGGCCACCACCCGGGCGCCCTGAGCCAGCTGGCTGGCCTCACGGGCGTACTCCGCATTGCTGCGCACGGTGGCGCCCAGCTGCTCCATCGTGGCGGCCGTCGCCTGCAGCGCACTGGCCTGCGCCTCGGTGCGGTGGCAGAGGTCGTTGTTGCCTTCCGAGATCTGGCTGCTGGCGGTGGCCACGCTGTCGGCATTGGCACGCACCGCCTGGACGATGCCGGACAGCGACTGCTGCATGTCGCGCAGCGCGCCCTGCAGCTCGCTCAGCTCGTCACGGCCTTGCACGGTGAGCTCGCGGCTGAGGTCGCCTGCCGCCACATGCCGCACGCTCTGGATGGCCTCACGCAGCGGAGCCACGATGGACCGCACGACACAGAAGGACAGCAGCGCCGTGAACAGCACCGTCACGACGAGGGTGGCCCAGAGCAGCCACTGGCTGCGGTCGATGACGGCATTCAAGCCCTCGATCGCCGTGTCGGCCAGCTGGGTGGCCACCTGCACGGTCCGGTCCACCGCCTGTCGATGGGCCAGGTACAAGGCATTCAGGTCGGGCAGCATGGCGACAGCCGCCTCGCGCTGGCCGGCGGCCACCGTGTCGACCACGCGGGCTGCGGCGTCCATGAAGAGGTAGGCCGTGCGGTACTGCGCATCCAGCAGCCCCTCCGGCAGACCGGCGATCGGCTCGTCGCGCCAGTGCTGAACGCGAGTCTCATGATCCTGCTTGAGCCGCTGCAGGCGCTGCCGGGCGGCTTCGGGTTCCACCAGGCCTTCCAGCGTTTGAGACACGACCAGGCGCGTCTCGATGAGGTAGAGCGGCGGCGGCAGCACGTCCGCCACCATGTCTTTCGCGTTGATGACGTCCGACCCCAAGGCCGTCAGCCGACTCGCAGCCCACAAGCCGACCGAAGCCGCCATCAGCACCGCCACCAAGCTCACCAGGGCCTGCATCGCCAGCCGACGGCTGACCCGCATCCTGCGCAACCAAGACATCCTTTCCATGGCACCCCCGCATACGACAACAGATTCGAATGACGCCCCGGGGAGGTTTGGTTCAACCGTCCGACCTGGAGCCCGGCATCAGCAGCCGGGTGCGATGCCCCGGGGAAGCTGACGGGAAGCATGTTGTTTTGCGGTCGCCAACCCATCCCCTGTTTGCGACGAAGCACTGAATCCGCGCCACGAGTCGCCCGGCAGGCGATCGGTCGAAAACCCCGGCGACCGGGTGGGGATGGCGAGCAACTCGTCGCCCGCTGGGTGCCGCACTGCCAGCCCTCGATGCCCGCAGGCGTCCATTCGTCAGAAATTCACGCCAGCCAGTGGCGGCTCGCTACGGTTGCGCCCAAGGAGATGGCCATCGGGCGCGTTCGCCCCGCCAGTACACAAGCATGGATTTCTGGACCGCACTGCTGCTCGCCTGGGTGGGCTCCAACGTCGTCATCGTCGCGCTGCTGTGGTGGCATCACTGGCGACAACAGCACCGCGAGGGCGGCACCAGGGCTGCAGCGCCGTCCCCGCGACCGGCCGAGGTTGCGCCACCGCCCGTCGCACCACAAGCCGCCTGGCCTGCCCGCGGAGCGGGCATCAGCAGGCCCAGTCGCACCGCCAGCAACGCGGGGGCAGACACCCCGCCCCGCTTCATCTCCCTGACCAACGGCGACGTCGCCGTGCGGGCCCAAGGCCGCCGCGCGACCGTCCAAGGCGGCCTCTGCAGGCCCGGTACGCCCACCCACTGCCCGGTGCTGGAACTCCATGACGAGATCCGCAACCTGAAGCTCACCGTGGCCGAGTTGTCGCTCGACAAGGCCATGTTGCGCGCCGCGGCCTCCCGGCGACGCCCCAGCACAGACACGCTCCAGCACCCGTCGCGCTGAAAGGGTAGCCGCCCGCCGACCGAACCGAAGCGCCCATCGCCACGCCATGACTTCGCCTGCCCCCCGCCTCCAGATCGATGCGCACTTCGTGCAGACCCGAAGCCCCTGGGAAGTGGTGGAGCCGCTCTGGTGGCATGTGAGCGTCTACGACGGCCCCGAACAGTACGAACGCGACCTCCGCGCGTTCTCGCGCGAACAACGCCATCTCTTCGCCTGCGTCTGCTACATCGGCGAGGTGAACAGCGGCGGGCATGACCAGTTCTATGCGAACAACGTCGGCATCGTCTGGCGCGACGCCCTGGCCGGCTTTCGTTCCTTCGGCGAGAACGATGTCGCCGACATCCTGGCCGAGTCCGCACGCCGCATGGGCGGCTGCCCGAGCCTGGACCGGAGTGAACGTTTTGCGGCCCAACTGCGCCTGCGGCCTGACTTTCGCGACCTCGACGAGCGCTTCTATCGCATCGAAAGTCAGCGCTCCATCCAGGACAGCCTCGCCCGGAGCATGCGACAGAACCCACCGGCCTTCTTCGTCGCCGGCTTCCCCCGCCCTGCGCACCGCGCCTGAAGGCCGGGGACGCGTGTCGTCAGCGCGCGGGTCGACCGAGTTCCGCTCTCAGCGGGCAGGTGCCGCCACCTCACGCAGCCTGACGGCAAGCGCCTCAAGCTCCCGGCCGAGCGCACGGCGCCGATCGCAGCCTCGCAGATGCCGGGCAATCACCTCATCATGCAGGGCCCGCAGGATCTGCCGACATGCGGCCCACGCCACATGCGGTCGGCCGAAGCACAAACTCCACGCGCGCTGCTGGCGCAAGCGGCAGAGCGCCATGTCACCGGTCAGCGCTGCGCTCACCGCATCGTGGACCGCTTCCAGCCCCTCCAGGCGTTCACGGCACAAACCAGGTGCGGACCGGCTCGCCAGCAGGGCCACCGGGGAGGGCGACGCGCCACCGTCGACGCCGGCCGCGACCACCACAAGGCGCGGTACCGGCCGCCGATGGGTTCGTTCAATGGGGGTCATGGACATCCTCCAAACTGGTGAGTTGCGGCCAGCATGCCGAGTCGCATTCAGCTGCCGTGGCCTTGCGACCAAACGGCACGTGCAGGCACCCAAACGCCCACCGAACGGCACGAACCGCTTCGGCATAGGAGCCACATCCCACGATCGAGACAGCAGGAAGGGCGTTCGCTTCAGCCCATCGTTCGCCGGTGCCCGAAAGCGCAGGCATGCACGGCGTGCTGCTCACACACTCCTGAGCCTGTGCACGCGTCTCGCCCTGCGGGTCATCGACATCGCAATGCATTTCGTGGCCGCATTCGGGCGACTCGTCGGGAAGTCATCAACGGCGCCACCCCATCCCTAGAGTCCAGGAGATCTCAACAAGTCGAGCGCCACGCCGCACGCAACGGCTGGCGCCTCACCGCGGGCAGACATGGACAGCTCCGAAATGTGGGACCACCGGCACAGCGGCGAGCGCTACCCGACCTGGGTGACGATCAACGCCGTGCAGTCGGGCAGCGGCGTGGCCGGCCACTACGTGGCGGTGTGTTCCGACATCTCCGTCATCAAGCAGACCGAGCAGGAGCTCGACCGCCTCGCCCACTACGACATCCTGACCGCGCTGCCCAACCGCCTGCTCTTCCGCCGCCGCCTCGTGCAGGACATCGGCACCGCCACGCCCGAGACCTTCTGCGCCCTGATGCTGCTGGACATCGACGGCTTCAAGGGCGTGAACGACAGCTACGGCCACCAGGTCGGCGACCGCCTGCTGCGCGAGATCGCCGACCGGCTGCTGGGTGCCGTGCGCAGCCGCGACACGGTGGCGCGCCTGGGAGGCGACGAGTTCGCGGTGATCCTGACCGGCCTCACACGCCGCGACACCGTCGTCGAGGCGGCCTCGCGCATCATCAAGGACATGCAGCTGCCCTTCCAGCTCGACGACATCGTCGTGCACGTGTCGGTCAGCATCGGCATTGCCTGCTGCCCGGAGGACGGCGCCGACGAGGTGGTGCTGACGCGCAACGCCGATGCCGCGATGTATGCCGCCAAGGAAGGCGGCCGCAACACCTACCGCTTCTACCAGTTCGAGATGACCCGGGCCGTGCGCGAACGACTGTTGATGGAGCAGCGCATGCGCCACGGCCTGGAGGCCGGGCATTTCGAGGTGTGGTTCCAGCCCCGGGTGGACCTGCGCAGCGGCCAGATCATCGGTGCCGAAGGCCTGGTGCGCTGGCGCGACCCCGACCACGGGCTGGTCTCACCGGCCGCCTTCATCCCGCTGGCGGAGCGCTCGCCGCTCATCTTCAAGCTCGGCCGCACGGTCATCGAGCAGGTCATCGGCCACGCCGCCCGCTGGCATGCGCTCGGCCTGCCCTTCGGCAAGCTGAGCATGAACGTCGCCACGCCGCAGATCGAACGTGGCAACCTCATCGGCGAGCTGCGCGACCTGCTGGCCGGCGTGGAGGTGCCGCGGCACATGCTGGAGATCGAGGTGACGGAGAGCCTCTTCATGGCGGACGCCGACCGCGCCAAGCGCACGCTGACCGAGATCCGCGAGCTGGGCCTGTCGGTCGCCATCGACGACTTCGGCACGGGCTATTCCTCGCTCGCCTACCTCAAGACCCTGCCCGTGGACCACCTCAAGATCGACCGAGCCTTCGTCAAGGACCTGCCCGAGCAGGCCAGTGACGGTGCCATCGTCCGCGCCATCCTCACCATGAGCCAGAGCATGGGCTTCCAGGTCACGGCCGAAGGCATCGAGACGGCGGCCCAGGTCGAGTTCCTGGCAGCGGCGGGCTGCGCCTGCGGCCAGGGCTTTCTCTTCCACAAGCCGATGCCGGCGCGCGAGTTCGAGACCCTGCTGCGCCGCATGATGCCGGCGCCCGCGCCCGTCCCGTTCGCGATCACCGGCACGCTGGCCCCCGGGCAGGGCTGAGGAGCGCGGCGCTCATCCTTCGAGCGGCGTCGTGTCCACGTCGGGCAGGAGCTCGGCGTCGCCCAGCGGCGCAAGCAGCCGCTCGATCTCCGGCGCGCTGAACTTGCGCAGCGCCCCGCCCTCGTCGCTGCCCAGCAGCCCGTCGGCCAGGGCCCGCTTGCTGGCCTGCAGCGCCAGCATGCGCTCCTCGATGCTGCCTTCGGCCACGAGCTGGTAGACGAACACCGGCTGCGTCTGGCCGATGCGGTGCGCCCGTGCGCTGGCCTGCGCCTGCACGGCCGGGTTCCACCAGGGGTCGATGTGGATGACGGTGTCGGCCGCCGTCAGGTTCAGGCCCACGCCGCCCGCCTTGAGGCTGGCCAGCAGCACCGGCAGCTCCTGCGCCTGGAAGCGCCGCACCACCTCGCCGCGCTGGGCTGCGGGCGTCTGGCCGGTGAGGCGCAGATGCGGCAGGCCGAGCTCGTCCAGCTCGGCCGACACCAGGTCCAGCATCTCGGTGAACTGCGAGAACACGAGCAGGCGCCGGCCCTGGGCGATGAAGTCGGGCAGATGCGTGCGCAGCCAGTCCATCTTGGCCCGCTCGGTGTGGGGTGCCATCTCCACGCCCTTGAGCAGGCGCGGGTCGCAGCAGACCTGGCGCAGCTTGAGCATCGCGTCGAGCACGCTGATGAGGCTGGTGGGCGTGAAGCCGTCGCGGTGCAGGATGCGGCGCACCATGTGGTCGGCCGCCACACGCACGCTCTCGTAGAGCTGCTTCTGCTGGCCGCTGAGCGTGACGCGGCGCACCAGCTCGGTCAGCGGCGGCAGCTCGGTGGCCACCTCGGTCTTGAGCCGGCGCAGGATGAAAGGCCTCACACGCGCCGCCAGCAGCCGCGCGCGCGGGCCGTCGCGGTTGACCTCGATGGGCTTGCGCCAGTGCCGCGCAAAGGTGCGCGAGTCGCCGAGAAAGCCCGGCATCAGCAGGTCGAAGAGCGACCACAGCTCGCCGAGGTGGTTCTCCAGCGGGGTGCCGGTCAGGGCCAGGCGGTGGCGCACGTCCAGCCGGCGCAGCGCCCGGGCCGCCCGAGCCTGCGCGTTCTTGACGGCCTGGGCTTCGTCCAGGATGAGCAGGTGCCAGGGCTGGGCTGACAGCGTGCGCAGGTCGCGCCAGGCGAGCGCGTAGGTGGTCAGCACGATGTCGGCGTTCGCGAGCTGGCCGGCCGTGCGGTCGGCCCCGTGCCAGGTGATGACGCGCAGGCCCGGCGTCACGCGCGCGGCCTCGGCCTGCCAGTTGAAGAGCAGCGAGGTCGGCAGGATGATCAGCGCCGGCCGGTCCAGCCGACCCGCGGCATGTTCGGTGGCGATGTGGGCCAGGGCCTGCGCCGTCTTGCCCAGGCCCATGTCGTCGGCCAGGATGCCGGCGAGCTGCTGCTCGCGCAGGTGCTGCAGCCAGGCCAGGCCGTGCAGCTGGTAGGGCCGCAGCGGCAGCGCCACGCCTGCGGGCTGTGCCACCGCAGGCGGCGCACCCGCTGCGAGCAGGCGTTGGCCGAGCGCGCGCAGGTCGGCGTCACCGTGGATCTGCCAGCGGCCGCGGCCGTCTTCCTCGATGCGGCGCAGGCGCTCGGCATCCCAGCCGTCCAGCTTCAGCGGCTGGCCCTTCTCCAGCTCGGCCGGCTTGAGCAGGTCCAGCAGGGCCAGCATCATGGCCTTCAGCGGCGCGGCAGTGGCGTGATAGCGGCGGCCACCGGGCGCGCGCAGGGACACGATGGCGTCGTCCTCGATCGCGCTGATGGCGACGGCATCGAGCCAGCGCTTGTCGCGCCGCAGCAGGTTGGCGATCAACGGGGCCAGGTCCAGGCGCTGGCCTTCCACCTCCAGCCCGAGGCTCACGAGCCAGGCGCCCTTGCGGCGCTCCAGGCCCAGGCCCTCGACGCGTTTGCTGGGCGGGCGGGTCTCGGCAGCGGTGTCTTCGGTGACCCCGAGCTGCCAGCCGCTGACGAACTGGCTGTGGTGGGCAAAGCCCGGCTCGGTGGTGACCTGCCAGCCAAGCG